>Ga0099828_10001070_pt1 | contig 17778 bp, 10 predicted proteins | sample CZO8metaG_2_FD_79338 | JGI IMG/M metagenome (GOLD analysis project Ga0099828, IMG submission 79338) | Vadose zone soil microbial communities from the Eel River Critical Zone Observatory, Northern California, USA - CZOApr15con2H1.8 metaG | ecosystem: Environmental > Terrestrial > Soil > Vadose... | reverse complement strand
CCATGGGGAGATTGCGCCGTCCCCGATTGCTGTGGCCGCGCTTCGCGTCCCCCACTTGGGCCTGGCTGAGCCTGCGGAGTGGCATGCGCTGCGCGTGCTTCAGCAGTAGGTGGCGCACCGCCCTGGCTGGGGTGAGGAGCAGGCCCGCTGCTGGGGTCACTGCGTGCACGGTCGTGGTTGGGCTCTGAGCGTGGAGCGCCCGGCTGTGGTTCCGAGTGGCGAGGTTCCGCCGCTGCGGATTCATGACGAGGCGTCTCGCGTCCGGGACTTCCAGCGTTCACCGGTGGCGGCACTGGACGATCTTGCGCTCGCGGCGTATCTGCAGTGGTCGCGGGTCTGCGTTCTGCACTCATCCCGCGGTCTTGTGGCCGCGGTACGGCATGATCCTGTACTCGCGGAGTTTCAGCATTCGGGCCAGGTCTGGCTTCAGACGGACGAGGAACAGTGTTCTCAGCTGAAGCAACCGGTGCCGTCTTCTCGACCTGTGGTTTCTCCGTTGGCCGCGGGATGGCATGGTCCTGTACTCGCGGAGTTTCGGCATTTACGCGGGACCGGCCCTCCGGCGGATGAGGAACAGTTTTTGCCGTCGCAGCAGCGGCTGGCGTTTGCTCGACCTGTGGTTTCTCTGGTGGCCGCGGGACATTGTGAAGAGGAGTGCCCGGCACGGGTTGTGACATCTCCACGGCTTTCTCTGATGGCATAGGAACAGGTCGCACCTCGGCGGCTTTTGGACTTGAGGGCCCCGTAGCCGCTGGTTCGCCTCGCATCTTCATGGGCTGCCGTGCGATGTCGATCCGGATTTGGTCTTCGGTCTTGCGATCCAGAGGCTGGCCAGGATTCGTGGCGAGCGCCTCCTGCTTGGCAGCAAAAGGAAGGGGCTTCGGCGGCGCTGCCACTTTGGCCACAACTTGTCTGGATATAGCTTGTGCCGGCGGCACGGAAGTAGGTGCGCCAGCTTTCATCCCAAGAACGCTGGCTCGCGAAGGCGCAACCGACGGAGCCGTTGCAACCGAAGCCTCCTGCAATTCATGCGCGGGCACTTGTACAGCAGCCTTCGCCACAGGCTGCGAACTCGTGAGCACCGTTTTCGAAACCGCGGTCACCGCTCCCGGAACGGTTTGATTCGCGTACTTAATGTGGACGTTGTTGTGGTTGCCATTTATCGTCAGGCTGTTGTTGGTTTCATTCTTGATGATCGTCGTGTTGTTGCTGTTGACGTTCTTCGTGATCGTCGTGTTGTTGCTGTTGATGTTTTTGGTGTTGTAGTAATTGTTGGTGACGTTGGTGATATTCGTGATGCGGGTGTTGCTGACGTTGACGTTGCGGAAATAGTTCCGGCTCGTTGCGTAGGCTGGGAAGTACGGTTCACCATAAGCCAGCGGGAACCATCCCACGCCGCCGCCCCCACCAAAGGACAGACTGATGCCCCAGCGACTGCCGCCGACCCAGGCCACCAACGCGGGCGCGTACACCGGACGCACGAGCACCGGTCCAGGGACCCAGGCCCAATATCCGCTGTAGTACACCCAACGACCGTAGTGGCAGGGCGCAAATCCCCAGGGAGCGTCGTCAATCCAAGTCCAACCCCAAGGCTCGAGCCAGACCCAATGTCCGTAATGATAAGGAGCCCAGCCCGGCGCTACGGCCGGTACCCAGACGGCCCCGTACGCGGGCACGACCCGCCACATTCCGTAGTCGTCGAGATCCTCGGCTCCAATCACGTATGGGGAAACATAGCGCGCAGATAGATAGTGGTCTTCCCGCTTATCGCGAACACGGGACCAGTCGTCAAAGCCGTCGAGACCGGGCGCATTGAAGACTTGGTGAGTCAGGGACGTTCCACCGGTGAAGCGCGCTTGCTGATCGTGTTTTACTTTCACGTCCCGACCTTGGCCAGTGGCCTCGCCTTCGCCACGCCGAACTGTAACCAGCGTTGTATCGCCGTTGGGATCGACATCGAAGCGGTACTCGCCCGATTTGGTCACCGTGAATGCCATGTTCGGTGTGTCGACTTCGTAGATCTCGCCACGGTAAAGATGACGGACTCTTAAATTGAGCGTGCCCTGGTCGAGTTCTACCTGGACGGTTTCATCGGTGAGGTTGGTCAGAGTAAGACTGGTTTCGGCGCTGACTCGGATAGCGGCGGTGCCCAGATGTAGTTCGGCACGCGAATCCTTGTCGGTCCAGAGGCGATCGGCAGTCGTCATGGGGCGATTGATCACACCTGCGACCCAATCGTTGACGCCGCCGGGCTGCACTGAAACGTCGCCTTGCATGTACTGCAACCGAGCAACGCGACTCGGCGGATCGGCCATGGCGGCGGCGCACAACACTACTACGGACGTGAGAATTCCTGATCCCCATTTCCCCAGATTTTTCATGACTGTGTGTCTCCCCAAGTCTTCTTGTTGTTGCGACTGCAGCTTTGTCCACTCACGCCGCGGATTCCGGCGCGTGCTTCCAAACCAGAGACTTGCGCCTCTGCCTTTGCAAACACACTGGAATCCAGACAGTTGCGAAAACATCACAAGGGTAGCCTGAAGGCAGCTGTTTCGATAGTTACCTTCGCGGATGGATTGCCGGAATTTGTTAGCTACAAACTACTTAGCAGAGGTGGGGCTTACGAAAGTCCGGAACTTTGGTTTGGACGTTCGCGGGATATTGTGAGCCAACTTAAGCTCAGAATGCGCTGCCGCCGCCGCCGCCGAAGCCTCCTCCAGAGAAGCCTCCGCCTCCCCCGCCTCCGCTCCAGCCCGAGCCGGTAGAACTTGCGCGCGGCGCTGAAACGAAGACCTGCTGCATGTCCGTCGCCATGCTGTGCATGCTGCTGGAGAAGAAGATTGGGTTAAATCCAACCATTCCATTGGGTGACGCGTACCACTGCGGCGGATCTTTCACGATGCCCGCAAACGCCTGCGCCCAGTTGTGCTCCACGCCTAGCGCCATGGCGTAGGGCAGATATTTCTCGAAAGTATCGGGAGGCATGCGCTTCAGGCGGTCGGCATCCACGCGAGTCATGAACTCCTGGAAACCGAGGACAGCAATTCGTGCGCGAGCACCTTTCAGTGTCTTGGCCGTCATGACTCGCGCAAATAACCACCAAATGACAGCCGAAATCGCTCCGCAGAGCAGCAGCAGCGGAATCGAGTTCAAAAAATTGGCCCAACCCAAGTACTGCGCGATCGCCAACGGCACAACGATGATGCCGATTCCCAGCAGGCTATAGGCGTTCGCGGATTCCGGATCGAGCAGGTACATGCCTTTCTTCTTTAGAGCCGACATGATGTCTTCACGGATGACGGGAATCGCAGTGTAGAAGCGGTTCTTTAGGGCGGAGAGTCTCGTCTCGTCTCCACCGATAAAAACGTTTTCCAGCATCACGCGCTCGTGCGGGGCGAGGTCGGTTCCCCACTGCTCGCGTGGCTTCAGCAAGTGAAAGATGTAGTCCTTGTGGTGGAAAATCAGTCCACGGTCTACAGTCTCTTCAATTCTTACGTAGCCGCGTACTGCCAGATCGACCAACGTTGATGTGATGTCCCGGGGGTGGATCGTATCCTCGATCAGCGTGCCCGCCTCGGCTGGACTCATGTCCGGCGGCGGCTCGTACATCGGCGCGACTGAGATGCCGGGATCGGGGTCGCGTCCCTTGTACCACCACAGCGTGAACATCACGGCCAACGTCCACAGTGGCAAGAACACGACAGGGTTGCTCCCGAGAAACCATCCTAGTCTTGTCAGTGCCCCGGGCTCTTTGAGAAGTCCTTTGGGAATGTAGATGTCAACCGTCATGCCGCCGCGCATGGGTAGCGGGTTGGTGGTCTCGAATTCGACTTCTGAGCCGTTGACGTTGGACGTTACTTCGCGCTCGGTCGAGCCATAAACGCCAGTGAAGGCCTGCGCGCGCAATGAACCCGCGGTGTTGTCGGGCATGCGAACGGATGCGGAAGCATGGTCGATGGGCACCGGCCAATCGTTGCCCGTGACGTTCCAGTAAAACTCATCGTGATCCTCGAAGTAGCGGATGCCGTTCTTGACGATGTAGTCGATCTCGACCGTGCGCGTGGTGTCCACCCCATCGGGAATGTAGATCTTCAGGTCGCGGAAGCCGCGGGAAGTGCTCGAATCGTACTTCAGCTTGGTGCCGCTACCATCGGTGATGCTGGTGACGTCGAAGAAAAGCGTGTAGTTGGTGCCGCGCGGTCCAGGATATTCGACGGGAATGAAGCGGTGAATTCCGTGCCACTCGCCAATGAAGACCAGCGTGATGCGTTCGTTCACGATGGTGCTGCCGTCGCTTTGGACAGTGATCGTGTCCTGGAAATCGGCGACTCGCCAGCTCTTGGCGGCGAGAGGTGCGGCGAGGACAAGGATGCAGGCGAGAAGCAGGGAGCATCGCGCCGCTCCTGCCAAAAGCAGATTCCTCACGGGCTGAAGCCCGTTCGGAATGACAATTTTTGTAGGGTGAATCTTGCCGGCACGCCTGAACAGGCTGCGGAAAAGCGCGCCTGCGCGACAAATCGTTGCAACCGCGGCTAAAGCCGACACTGATTCGGAACGGCTTTCGCGGCCCTGAAGGGCCGCTCTTCCACGGTGCTGCATGCATCCACGATGCTGCACGCATGCCCCAGTTTTTACGCAGTCTGTGAAGCCATGCCCTGATACGAATCGGCTTGCTTCTGCAGCCATACTGCTAGCTGAAATCATGGACAACATGCGCCGCCTCAGAACTTCACGGCCACGGGTTCGCGATCGGCTTCCGCCACTTCGAAGAACTGGCGCAACTGGAAACCGAACATACCAGCCAGAATATTGGTAGGGAACGACTGGATCTTGGTATTCAGGTCACGTACCACGGCGTTGTAGTAACGGCGCGAGTTCTGAATGGCGTCTTCCGTCTGGCTCAGCGAATTCTGCAGTTGCGTGAATTCTTCCGAGGCCTTCAGCTCCGGATAATTTTCAGCAACCGCAAACAAGCTCTTGAGCGCGCCGGTGAGCTGGTTCTCGGCGACAGCTTTGTCGGCGGGCGTTGTGGCCTGCATGGCCTGTGAACGAAACTTGGCAATGTTCTCGAATGTGCTCTTTTCGTGCGCGGCATAAGCTTTGACGGTTTCCACCAGGTTGGGGATGAGGTCGTGGCGGCGCTTAAGCTGAACGTCAATGTCAGACCAGGCCGAGTCCGCGCGCACGCGCAACTGCACCAAGCTGTTGTACATGCCGATCACGAACACTAGAACCAGAACCAGTACAAACAGGATGATCCAAGCGACCATGACGGTCTCCCTTCAGTAAGATCTGGAAATCAACCGGACGCTACCACGACTTCCGCTCTTGCGCTACGTTCTTTCTCTTGCCCGGGCGGCTGCCACGTGGTCTGGCTATGAGTACAGCACTTTTCTATCGCCCTTTACAATCCGGCCCACCGTGTACACTTTTTCGCCGGCGCGCTCGAGCAACATCTGGGCTTTCTTGAACTTGTTCGCCGGCACGATGAGCAGCATTCCCAATCCCATATTGAAGGTGCGGAGCATCTCCTCCTTGGGAACGTCACCCAGCTTTTGCAGGTGCTCAAAGATCGGTTGCACCGGCCAGGAGCCGAGCCCGATGACAGCAGCGGTGCCGCGGGGGAGAACGCGCGGCAGGTTTTCTGTAATGCCCCCGCCGGTGATGTGGGCCACACCGGCGATGCAGTCGGCATTAATGATTTTCTTTAGCGATGGCCAATAGCTCTTGTGGGATCGCATGAGTTCGTTGCCAATCTTGTTCTTAACTTCATTCACATAGGTCTCAGGCGAGTAGTGGGCAACTTCGAAGAGCAGTTTGCGGGCCAGCGAATAGCCATTGGTATGCAGCCCGTTCGAGGGCAGGCCGAGGATCACGTCGCCGGCCTCGATGGTTTTGCCGGTAATGATCCGCTCGCGCTCGACCACCCCGACGATGAAGCCGGCGAGATCATATTCGCCCTCGGGATAGAAGCCGGGCATCTCGGCGGTCTCTCCGCCTATCAAGGCGCAGCCGTTGTGCTTGCAGGCTTCGGCGATGCCTTCGACGACCTTCTCGGCGACTTCCGGTTCGAGTTTGCCGGTAGCGAGATAATCCATGAAGAAGAGCGGTGCGGCCCCCTGCACGACGATGTCGTTGACGCAATGATTCACCAGGTCGGCGCCCACGGTGTGATGGACTTTCATTTCAAAAGCGACCTTAAGTTTGGTGCCCACCCCATCCACGCTCGAGACCAGCACGGGGTCCAGGTACTTCTTATTCATCGAAAACAGGCCGCCGAAACCTCCAATCTCGCTCAGCACACCTTTGGTGAAAGTTTTATGGGCGAGATACTTGATGCGCTGCTTGGTTTTGTTGGCGCGATCGATGTTCACGCCGGCATCGGCATAGGTTACGGGGGCGGTCTTCGGCTCGGGATCCTGGGCCACGGGAATCAATCCCTTTATTAAGTGCGGGGAAGTTGCTGAGTGCTTCTCTTAACCGGGAGAAACGCTTAAAAGCGGCTCATTGTAGCACGGCTGGGGTTTGCCCAGGAGTTGCACCTGCGGGCGAACAGCCAATTCTTTTGAAAGGCAATGGCGATGCAGTGCCGGGCAAAGGGGAGACCATCCAAAACGCAAGTGCGCAGACAGCTTGTCTCGACCCTAAACGAATGTCGCTGGCGAGGCGCCCGCACTGATGCGCTAGGCTGAGTTGCTAGTTTGCGACGTACTGGACGAAGTAGTACGTCAGCACTCCGAAGAGAGTCAAACCTGAGATCCCGAATGCGGTGAGAACCCAGACGTTGCGATCTTCGTGGCGTGGTGCTGGACTGGAAGATTTCGGAGGAGCCGCCGTTGCAGAATCAGTCCCTGGGGCCCGATGTTCCATTAAAGACTCCTCGATCAGAAACGTTGTAGCCGTATACGCGCCACGATTGACTGCGCACACTGCCAATAAGGCAACTTCGACGAATTTTACTACGGTTCTGATACGCAGGAGCGGGAAATTTGAAGGTAATTGCCTAACAGAATCTCTCAAAAATGCGGCCGGGTCTTGTTGGGATTTGAATCTTCGGCCCTGGGTTGAGAGGACGTATTGTTTCGCGATTCCTACACGGGTTTCCCGCGGAACAGGAAGAACAAGTCGATGATCAGGATGATCACGACCAGCAACTCGAGAATGAAAGCGCGGCTCTGGTGGAACTGGTCAACCATGAAGCGATAAAGTTGCTCGGCCGTTTGCACTTTCTGGTTCACTAGATTTTTGTAATCGGGCACGCCCACCTTCGATGCTGCCAACTTATATAGTCGCGCCGAGAACATGTCACTCAAGAACTTTATAGCGTTATCAGCGCGCTCAGTGAGTTCTGTCACATCAAGCAAGACAGTATGCAGTCTGGATGCTTCCCGTGCCATGCGCCAGCGGGCAAACATTCCCTTGCCGCCGTGCTCAAGAAAGTCGTACACGCCCTCCAGTTGCTGGCTGAGCAATTCGTCGTAATGCCTGAATTCCAGAAGCTGCGAGTTGGCGTACTCCAACAACTGGATGGCGGTTTCCGCACCGGGGGCGCTGTCGTAGATGAATGCCCCGTTCCAGCCGATGACCGCCAGATCGTTGGGATAGTAAGAAATGTGCGATTGCATGATTTCCTGCCGCTCGCCATCCGAGAGCTTCGCGGTTTCTCCGCGGACAATCTGTGCTATGTGGTCTGCATGCTCAGCCAAAAGTTCGGCGGCGGACGGGGCACCCGCGATTTCTCGCACGTGGAAAATGAAATAGTCTTCGTTCAGCCAATCGGCGTACGGCTTCACCAGCGCCGGAGTGGCGCGCTGCAACTTCTGTTTAACAATTCGGGTGGCGAGACTTGTAAACTCTGTGTCTGACATCCAGCGGCCCGCCAGCCGCACCAGCGTGTCCCAATCTCCCGAAAAAGGCAGTTCGAACACCACGCTCAGCACACCGTAATCGTAGTACTTGATCTGGCCCTCCAGGCGCTCGCCGCTCTCCAGCACGAGGGGCTCGATCGGTTCGACCACAGGCGCCCTCTGGTAGCGTACATATCCCGGCGCAGGATGTTTGAAGCTGGCTTCCGCCGTACGCGCCCCAAAAATATTGCGAAGCTCGTCCAAGCGAATCTCTTCGCTGACATCGAACTGGATCAGCATCAGGACAGAGCCTTGTAGCGATGCCTCGGGGGGTTGGGCCACTCGCAACAGGGTGTCCGCCGGGACGGACATTTGTTCCCGGACCGAGTCCTTCGCAACGGCGGGAATACCTTCGCGTTCCATAGCCTTAACCTGATTCCTTTTAACTCTGTTTCCCGTGAAGGCGCGAACCGGGAAACTCTCGGGACGCCTGCTGGGGCGCTGGCATCTACTATTTTCCCAAAAAGCCGGTGAGCTTGGCGAGTAGAGGAAGGAAGTAGAATCTAAGTTGTTCTGCTTCAACGCCTTCGGGACAGCATCCACAACGCAGCGCCCGCGGCCAGGCCCGCTATGCCGAGACCGGCACGTTGCATTGACCTCTGCACTGCGGCGTTACGCCGCCGCACGGAAGCTTCTTCCGGGCGTGCGCCATCCGCACCGAGGGGGCCATTCCGCAACGCCATCTGAATAATTTCCGCCAGGTGAAGCGCGTTACGCTGTGTCCCCTGGGCGATTTGTTCGCGGCAACTAAAACCATCGGCGATGATGAGCCACTCCGGCGACGCTTTACGGACGGCCGGCAGAAGCTCCAACTCGCCAATTGCAAGAGATACGTCGTAATTTTCTTTGCCGAACCCGAATGAGCCGGCCATGCCGCAACAGCCCGGGGCAGGCGCATAGAAATCAATGCCCATGCGGCGCAGGACCGCCTCTTGATCCGTCATCTTCATAATTGATTTGTGATGACAGTGTCCATGCAACAGGGCCTTGCGCTCCAGTCGAGGCAGTTCAAAGTTCTTTGCATGTTTCTCGAGGAATTCGCTCAACAGGAAGGTTTGCTGCGAAAGCCGGTGGGCTCGTCCATCATTGGGAAAAAGATTTGTCAACTCGTCGCGGAACACGGCGACGCAGCTTGGCTCCAGACCTACGACCGGGATGCCCGCCTCAATTTCCGCTGCCAGCGCATCCAGAATTCGGAGAAGCAAGTCCTTGGCTCGACCAAGCATGCCGAAGTCGTACAGTGGGCGTCCGCAGCACAGATTGCCCTTTGGCAGGATCACGCGGAACCCGGCGGCTTCCAGGACTTCTACCGCTGCCGTGGCTGTGTCTGGAAGAAAATAGTTGTTGAAAGTGTCTGGCCACAGGAGGACGGGCGTATTGCCCAGGTTGCGAGGCGCACGGCGGCGGAACCAGTTCTTGAATGTCTGCGGAGCAAATGCCGGGATGCTGCGCCCGCGTGGCATTCCCGAGAGCAGCTTCGCAATATCGCGCAGGAACGGCAATTGCGTGGTCAGATTCAACAGGCCGGGCACATTCGAGGCCAGCCGCGCCCAAATATCGATGTTGCCGAATGCATACGCACTCCGCGGGCGCAGGCGGCGTTCGTAGTAATGCGACAGGAACTCAGCCTTATAGGTGGCTACGTCGACGCCCACGGGACAGTCACTTTTGCAACCTTTGCAGGACAGACAGAGGTCGAGCGATTCCTTCACGTGCTCATCACGCCAGCCGTCGCGGATGACTTCGCCCTTGGTCATCTCCCACAGCAGATGAGCCCGGCCGCGGGTGGAATGCTCCTCCTCGCGGGTTACGCGGAAACTGGGACACATTGTCCCGCCTTCGAAGCGCCGGCATTTGCCTACTCCCACGCAGCGCAGAGTGGCGTGGGCGAGGCTGCCGTGATCTTGGGGAAAACGAAAATGGGTTTCTGGTTCCCAGGGATGGTACCCAGCACCGAGGCGGAGATTTTCGTCCAACCGATAAGGCTCGACGACCTTGCCAGGATTCATTTTCCAGTCCGGGTCCCACGCGGCTTTGAACTCGCGGAAGGCCTGCAGCAGCTCCGGTCCAAACATCCTCGGCAGAAGTTCGGCGCGTGACTGTCCATCGCCATGCTCGCCCGAAAGCGATCCGCCATAACTGACCACAAGATCTGCCGCTTCTTCTACGAACTGCCGATATTTGCGGATCCCCTCTTGCGTCTGCAGGTCAAAATTGATGCGGGTGTGAACGCAAGCATGCCCGAAGTGTCCGTAGAGAGTGCCGCGATAGCCGTAGCCGGTCATCAGCTTGCGAAAATCACGCAGATAATTTCCGAGGTTTTCGGGCGCGACCGCAGAATCTTCCCAGCCCTCCCAGGTCAGCGGCTCACCCGGCACGTGGGAAATTGCGCCCAAACTGGATTCACGCACCTCCCAAACTTTCTTTGCCAGTTGCTTGTCAATGAACAGGTGCATGTTGGGTGGAGTCGCACTACGAGCGAGGGCTTCCATCAGTCCGCCCGCTTGCGCCTCCGCTTCCTCAGCCGTGTTGGCGCCAAACTCCACGAACAGCCAGCCTCCGCCTTGTGGCAAGAGCGACAGCCCTTCAGAGTTGATGCCCTTCCGCCGCGTGTACTCCACCAGCAGATCATCGACGCCTTCGAGCCCGATCGGTTTATGCGCCATGATGTCGGGGACACGATCAGCGCACTGATAAACGTCGGGATACGATACGACGAGCAGAACGCGCTCCGGCGGACTTTCGACCAGACGGCACGTCGCCTCGAGCACGGTCGCACATGTTCCTTCGGAGCCGACCAGCGCCCGCGCTACATGGAAACCGTTTTCCGGCAGCAGATAATTCAGGTTGTATCCGGAAACACGACGCGGGATGTTGGGATAGCGTTGTCGAACAAGATCGCCGTATTGATCAACGATGGCTTTGAGTTGAGCGTAAATTTTGCCTCTGCGACGGCCCTCGCCAATAATTCTCTCTAAGTCTTCGCTGCTGGTCTGGCCAACTTTCATGCGCAGACCGTCGTAGGTGAGTATCTCCAGTTCCTCGATGTTGTCGTCGGTCTTACCGGCCATTACCGAATGCACGCCACAGGAGTTGTTGCCAATCATTCCGCCCAGCGTGCAACGGTCGTGCGTGGCAGGATCAGGTGCGAAAGTGAGGTGGTGCTTCTCGGCGGCAGCGCGCAGATGGTCGAGGACCACTCCGGGCTGCACACGCGCCAAGCGGCGTGCCGGGTCGATGTCAAGGATCTTCGCCATGTACTTGGAGAAATCCAGGACGACCGCAACATTGCAGCACTGTCCAGCCAGGGATGTCCCACCGCCTCGGCAGAGGATAGGCGCGCCAAATTCCCGGCACAAAGCAACCGCGGCAATTACGTCATCTACGTCATGCGCGAGTACGACTCCGATGGGTACCTGGCGATAGTTGGAACCGTCGGTGGCGTAGAGGGCGCGGCTGCCATCATCAAAGCGGACTTCGCCACGGATGTTTTGACGCAGTGCAACGGCCAGATCTTCGGAATCGATAGTGACCGATTTGGCGGCTCGAGCGAGCTCTGCGAAGCTGTCCTGCATGGGGAACCAGCCGCTATTACTGAGTTTCGGCAGGTGGTTTACCACTGATGTAGGCGATATGAATGCGGGTTCTTCGCTCTTGAGGTTCGATGTTGATGGTAACCATGCCTTTCTTATCGGTTGAGACGAGGGCGTAGTGTTTGTCGTCCGTAATGCTCATGGTGGCGTGAGGAAACTTCTCCTTGTAAAACTCGGCGACTTTTTCAGGGGGGTCGCTGGTCTCAAACTCCGCACCGACTGTCTTCATTCCCCCAACGGTCACGGTAGCTGCGTTGCTCTTCAGTGCCTTGGCTCTGGGATACACATCTATCCCCAGATTGCGGGCGGCTTCGTCTGCATTCTTGGCGGTCTCGACCGTACCGAAGGGGGTCTCGACCCGTACTTTGTCTCCGCTACTCGATACATGCGTACTTCGCGCAATCTGCCATGCAAAAAATGCTGACGCAACCATGCCAAGAATGCCGAGCCCGACAACGATCGCCACTATGATCAGGATGATCTTTAGGCCCGTGCTGCTCCGAGCGGGCGTTGCGGCAGCCGGCGAAGCAGGAGTTCCGGCAACCGATGGTACGCTGGCACCACACTTAGGGCAGAACCTGGCGGAAGGATCTAATGTCGCGCCACAGGAATTGCAAAACGCCATAGGTCACCTCGCGGCGGTTCAGGATTGCCTTAGAGGGCGGAGTATATCGCAACTTGGACTGGGGCGTGCTGTCTGCCAGCGCGTAACCGGCTCCGGAAAAACTAACTGGAGTGGCTCAACCATGGGGGCACGTCGTTCAGGCGCGCCGTACACTTGATCGGGCGGCGCTTTACGGCATGGCTCGGCCAGAATCCGATTGACTACTGAAAGGCGCGAGATTTAATCTGCGCGTTTGAGCCTTGCCGGAGGTTCGCTCATGGAACGACGGGACGCCCTCAAACTTCTTGCTGGTGCGGCCATGCTGCCGCTCTTATCTCGCGATACCTTGGCGTTCTTTCGGGAGGTGCACGAGCAGCTGCCGGCTACGTCGGCTCTAAAAACGCTCAACCCGCACCAGGACGTAACCATTACCACGATTGCCGAGCTGATCATCCCGCAGACGAATACGCCGGGAGCAAAAGCGGCTCGCGTCAATGAATTCATCGATCTGATTCTCACCGAGTGGTATGACGAAAAGGAGCGCGGCCGTTTTCTCGCCGGGCTGGCGGATGTGGACAGCCGGAGCCAGACCCTGTTCGGCAAGAACTTTGTGGAGTGCCCGGAAAAGCAGCAAACGGAAATCCTGAGGGAATTGGACGAAGAACTCACCATCTCCCGTCCGGTTGGCGCCTTCGATTCTCGCCCGCGCAGGCGGACTGCACCTCCGGAAGGGAACTTCTTTTTCATGATGAAGCAGCTCACGCTGGTTGGGTACTACACCTCCGAAATTGGCTTCGAACAGGAACTGCACGAAGAAATCATTCCGCCGCGCCATGCGGGATGCGTGCCCATCGAAGACGAGTCCAACGGGAGATGAGGGATGGCCAGTCAGACTTACGATGCGATTGTCATCGGTTCTGGGATCACGGGTGGCTGGGCCGCCAAGGAACTCAGCGAAAAAGGGCTGCGAACGCTGGTACTCGAGGCCGGTCGGCCCATCAATCCCGATACCGATTACGTTGAGCATGTGCCCGTCTGGGAGAAACGCTTTCGCGGAATGGGCGACCGTTGGCGCGAAACGGAAACCCAGGCTGTTCAACAAAAATGTTCTGCCTTTGATGAGTGGTGCGGCAAGTTTTTCGTCAACGACAAGGAGAACCCTTACACCACCGATCCCGATAAGCCATTTCTGTGGATTCGCGGCCGGCAAGTCGGCGGACGCTCTATCATGTGGGGGCGCCAGTCCTATCGCTGGAGCGACCTGGACTTCGAAGCGAACCAGAGTGAGGGAATCGCGACTGACTGGCCGATTCGCTACAAGGACATTGCGCCTTGGTATGAGTATGTCGAAGACTTCATCGGCGTGAGTGGTCAGCCCGAGGGATTGCCACAACTTCCCGACGGAAAGTTTTTGCCGCCGATGGAAATGATGTGCGCCGAGTTAGCTGTCAAAGATGCGATTGCCACACAATTCGCGGGCGAGCGCCTGATGACCATTGGCCGAGCTGCCATTCTGACGCGCCCCCACCGAGGACGTGCGCCATGTCATTATTGCGGGCCTTGTCAGCGTGGCTGCATTACACGGTCATATTTCAGCAGCCTGAACTCTACGCTACCCGCAGCACGTGCTACGGGGAAGGTCACAGTCCGGCCTTACAGTGTGGCCCACAGCCTGATCTTCGATTCCAAGACCCAGAAAGCGTCTGGGGTCCGCGTAATTGATGGCGAAACCCGGCAAGCGCTTGAATTCCGTGGCCGCATTATTTTCTTATGCGCCTCGACTCTCGAGTCCACACGCATTCTTCTGAACTCCGCCACGCCGGAGTTCCCCAACGGACTTGCAAATTCCAGCGGCGAACTAGGCCACAATCTCATGGATCACACGATGGGCGGCGGCGCCACTGGTCACATTCCAGGCAATGAAGACCGAATCACACTTGGCCATCGGCCCAATGGCATTTACGTTCCACGTTTTCGGAATGTGAAAACGAAAGACGCTCGATTTGTTCGGGGCTACGGTTACCAGGGCGGCGGCTGGCGACAGAATTGGGAGCACGGCGCGGATCTGGCAGGATTCGGTGCGGACTTCAAGCGCAGGTTGAGCCGTCCCGGTCCTTGGATGTTCACCTTTTATGGCTTCGGCGAATGTCTGCCCAACCACAACAACTATATCGAGCTCGACCAGGCCAGAGTCGACGCATGGGGAATACCCATACTCAAGATTCATTGTGCTTGGGGTGACAACGAACGTCTTCTGCTGAAAGATATGCCTGCGGCTGCCGCGGAAATGCTCGCTGCCGCGGGAGCACACGACATCGAACCGTTCATCGAAGACAATGCTCCCGGACTCACTATTCACGAGATGGGCACGGCACGCATGGGGCGCGATCCGAAGACTTCTGTGCTCAATGAACACAATCAGGCACACGATGTGAAGAACCTGTTTGTTACCGATGGCTCCTGCATGGCGTCTTCAGCCTGCGTTAACCCATCGCTGACTTATATGGCACTTACCGCGCGCGCCTGCGACCACGCTGTAGGATCGATGAAACGCGGAGAACTCTGATCATGAACCGCAGGAGCTTTCTGGGTACAATCACGGCCGCTACGCTGCTGACCCGGCGATTTGGCTGGAGCGTCGAACACCACAAGATCGAAAAGATTGGCGTGCAACTCTATACCGTGCGTGGCGAAATGAAGCAGGACTTCGAAGGCACGCTGGCTAAGGTTGCCGGCATTGGTTATCGCGAGGTCGAGTTTGCCGGTTATTTCGATCACTCACCGAAAGATGTGAGGGCGATTCTCGATCGGCATGGGTTGGTCGCCCCCTCGGCACACGTCGATTACAAGAGCCTCAGCGCGGAGAAATGGCCGGGGGTGATTGAAGCCAGCAAGGTGATCGGGCACGGGTACATTGTGAATCCCTGGATCGATGACGACATTCGCAAGCAGCCCGACGGCTGGAAACGCGCCGCCGAGACTTTCAATCGGTCTGGCCTGACCAGTAAAGAAGCCGGAATCCAGTTTGCCTATCACAATCACTGGTTCGAGTTCGATCCGGCCAGCGGAAAGATGCCATACGACATTCTGTTGACCGAGTGCGATCCAAAGTTAGTGAAGATGGAGCTGGACCTTTGCTGGATAAGCGTCGGGCGCCAGGACCCGCTAAAGTACTTCGATCGCTATCCCGGACGCTTCCCGCTGGTTCACGTCAAAGATCTGAAAAAGATTCCGCAAGTCTCGGCTTCGGGCGGACAAAATTTGGGTGATTCTCTCCCCGAAATGACCGAAGTTGGCAGCGGCATCATCGATTGGAAACGAATCTTTGCGCAGTCGGCCAAGGCGGGAATCCAGCATTACTTCGTCGAACACGACAATCCCGCGTCTCCGCTTGCGAGCATCAAGACCAGCTTCGATTACCTGCAGCGGCTCCGGTTCTAAAACAGAACCTTTACAGACAGTGCGATCTCGAATGAAGCCTGAGCCGCACGCCGTAAAGGCTGCATCTATAATGGCCTTTTTTCGGGGGAGACTTAGATGCCACAAGTAATTCGCTCGCCGAAGGTATACGACGTTTGCATTATTGGATCCGGCGCTGCTGGCGGCACCGCCGCCAAAATACTCACCGAAGGCGGGCTCAACGTCGTAATGCTTGAAGCCGGTCCTCCTCTGGATCCAGCAAGAGACTACAAAGAACATTTCTGGCCGTACGATCTTGAGCATCGCGGCGCAGGCGTTGGCGGAAAACTGCGCGGCCTGCTCAACACCGAGTTCCTGGCCCCTAATGGCGCCTGGGAGATCGATGGCGAACCCTACATTTCCGCGCCTGGTTCTACTTTCCGCTGGTTTCGCTCTCGAATTGTTGGTGGCCGCACCAATCATTGGGGCCGGATCGCGTTGCGTCTTGCGCCCGTGGATTTCAAATCGCGATCCACCGACGGAATAGGGGACGACTGGCCCATCACCTACCAGGAAATTGCTCCTTACTACGACAAGGTCGAGTCTTACATCGGCGTGTTTGGCACGAAGGAAAACATTGCGAGCGCGCCCGACGGTGTTTTCTTGCCGCCGCCCAAGCCGCGCTGTACAGAAATTCTGGTCAAGAAGACCTGTGACCAGCTGGGAATCCTGTGTGTGCCTTCGCGGATGGCGATCCTCACCAAGGCTCTGAACGGCCGTCCAGCCTGCCACTACTGTGCCCAGTGTGGTCGCGGATGTATAACCGGATCCAATTTTAGTTCGAGCCAGGTAATGATCCCGCCCGCACAGAAAACCGGCCGATTCACACTAATCACGAATGCCATGGCACGCGAAATCATTGCGGGCAAAGATGGCAAAGCCGAATCCGTCTCCTACATCGACAAGTCAACTCGAACCGAAAAACGCGTGAACGCCCGAGCCTTCATCGTGGCGGCGAGCGCATGCGAATCGGCCCGCCTGCTGCTCAATTCCAGGTCCAGCCTCTTTCCTGACGGGCTGGCCAACTCTTCGGGGGTAGTGGGGCGCTACCTGACTGATAGTGTCGGCAGTTCCGGTACCGGCTATTTCCCGCAGCTTGAGAAAATGCCGCCGCACAACCACGACGGAATTGGCGGCATGCACATGTACATCCCATGGTGGAAGTTCGACCGCAAGAACGAGTTCCTGCGCGGCTACCACATCGAGTTCTACGGCGGGCGTTTCATGCCTGGTGTGGGCGATTTCGATGATCTATGCGAGCAATACGAAGGCTACGGCGCCTCACTCAAGCAGAAGTGCCGGGCGATGTACGGTACGGTGATCGGCTTTGGAGGCCGAGGCGAGATGATTCCCAATGAGCGCAGCTACTGTGAAATTGATCCTGACCTAGTCGATCAGTGGGGAATTCCTGTACTTCGCTTCCATTGGCAGTGGGGCGATAACGAAATCAGAATGGCCCGCGATATGCAGGAAACATTTCGCTCAATCATTGCAACGGCGGGAGGAACCTACCTGACCAAGGCGAATCCCGAGGGTGGGTCTCGCCCGTACGGAATCACGGATGGCGGCGTAATCATTCACGAGCTCGGCACGGTGCGCATGGGGAATAATCCAAAGACATCCGCTCTGAACAGGTATTGCCAGGCGCACGATGTAAAGAATCTGTTCATAACCGATGGGGCCTGCTTCGTGACCAATCCGGACAAGAATCCGACCCTGACCATACTGGCATTGTCGTGGCGAGCTTCGGAGTATCTGCTCGATCAGGCGAAGAAGGGCAATGTGTAGTTCCGGTGAGAGCTAGTTCAGCCAGAGAGTTGGGTACTTATGTTTTCGAAATCGATGTCCAGCAAATCAGTGTCCGGCAAATCAGTGTTCCCAAGATCAGTGACTCGGCGTGACATTCTGAAATCGCTCACCATGGGAGTGATGGCCGGCTCCGTCCTGCGCGTGATCCCTGCACAAGCTGCCGAATACGCGCACCATCTAGTGCAGGCCGAGAAAGCATCCGCAGCAGGGGGCTATACCCCGAAATTTTTCTCGCCGCACCACTACAAAACATTGCAGGCGCTTTGCCAGGCAATCATTCCTCCTGACGATCACTCCGGCGGCGCCGTTGAAGCCGGTGCGCCCGAGTTCATTGACCTGCTCACCAGCGAAAATAAGGACTATCAGTTGAAGTTGGGCGGCGGGCTGATGTGGCTCGATTCTGCTT
>Ga0099828_10001065_pt1 | contig 17799 bp, 15 predicted proteins | sample CZO8metaG_2_FD_79338 | JGI IMG/M metagenome (GOLD analysis project Ga0099828, IMG submission 79338) | Vadose zone soil microbial communities from the Eel River Critical Zone Observatory, Northern California, USA - CZOApr15con2H1.8 metaG | ecosystem: Environmental > Terrestrial > Soil > Vadose... | reverse complement strand
GGGACTTACATGGGGGTCTTGCGCGTTCTACAATTTCAAAGTCCTTACGGATTCTCTATCAAGCCCTTACTCGACCAGTTTGGCTTCTCTTCGTCGTTCTACACCCCAGGCGTTGACGGTTCCTTTGACTTTCATCTCGCCTATCCCTCGCTAAGCTTTCTTTCGGTGCTTCCCTTCTACATGGTAGGTCTGCACGATCTGCGCGATTCAGTCTTCATCTTCCACATTATTTCGATCCTCCTCCTATTCGGTCTAGCTCCCGCGAGACTGAAGAGCATCACCCTAGCTCCGTTCAGCCTATTTTCGATCGTAATTGCTGGCAGCTGGACAGACAGTGTCTGGGCTTTCTTCCTCGTTCTGACTGCGGTTCTGTGGTATCGTCATCCCAAGGCTAGCTGGATATCGCTGGGCCTGGCAATTGCTGTGAAACAAATTGCCGTTGTTATCGTTCCCTTTCTCATGATTCGGCTCTTGTACGAGAGGCCAGAGTCAAGAGTTCGTAGCTTGTCTACCAGTACAGGCTTGATGCTCGCGGCTTTCTTCCTGCCTAACCTACCATTTATCATAGCTTCTCCCGGTTCCTGGTGGGCCGATATCGTGGCTCCTTACTTGCCAAGTGCGACACCGCAGGTTCCAGGAGGAATAGGTCTCTCCGGATTCCTTCTCGATCTTGGAATCGCGCTTCCTTCTTCGTTCTTCCTCGCCCTGATGCTCGGCACTTCGAGCGTCCTACTGTACGTCTATGCTCGACATCATCGTGGCCTTAACAGCATAGTTTTCGTGTTTCCGATACTGCTCTTCTTCTTCTACTATCGATCCTTCCCCAACTACATGGCCTACTGGTTGTTCCCGCTTGTCTTCGAGCTAGGCCGGCTTGGAGGTCCAAGACTCAGGCTCCCCCTGACGATGAGACTCCCTAGCATTTCGTGGCCTTCACCAAGCGGGACACTTCTCCGAATATTCCGCCAGAGACTCACCCCCTCAATCGTCCTTGTTCTGGTGTTAACATTGGCCTTTGTTGGAGTGTCAGGTGCCTACATTTCTCAAGTCTCAAACTCAAAGGCCACAATTCAGATCAATGGTGTGATGGATCCGGACAGTATCGGAGCTGCAACACGGATCAACGTAACCCTCACGAATCTCTTGGCCACTCCCGTCTCGCCGGCTTTCTTTGTCAAGTATGGTCCCTTGCCTTTCTACTGGACGACCAATTCAAGCACCACGCTGACGGGCGGGACCCAGAACACTTACGTAATCAGTGCTCCCGACGCGCTGAGTGCCGTGCCTCGCGGTAATCAATTCCACATCATGATTTATGACAAGCTTACCGGTCAACTGTTGGGCGAGTCATCATCATGGAAGGTCGACATACCAGCCCCGCCGATTGTCAATCCGAGTTTGAAGTGGTGGGTGTTAGAGCAGAGTATTGGCAAGAAAGCGCCTTTCGGCTGGAAGTTGTTCCTATCCAACACCGACCCGCTGGTCTCGGGCATTACCCCGCTTGGGGTCAACGGAACGAGCGGCTTGCAAATGATGCTGAATTACACCTCCGCGGGAAAGGGGCTGGTTGAGGGGTTGACACTGTCGCAGAAGGTCTTGCTCAACGCCACAGGCGTAAACATCCACTTGAACCAATCACTGGTGACCGACCTCACGACAAAGACAATGTTTGCAGCAAGTGTAACGGATGGGACCCACACACTATTCTTCATCTTCTCGAACAAGGTAACACAACAGACGATCACTCCCTACGCGGCAAATATTACAATTGTCGTCCCGACCCAGACATCCGTGTGGAACACGATCAGAATTGATCCTCAGAATATCTGGAATAGCCAGGGCTGGGCGACCCCTCAGCTAGTAACCCTAACCGTGTTCGTGGAGTCGAGTTCCGTGGGAATCTACTATGCAAGTCTTGACGGCATCAACCCTGTCTAGGTCCTTGTTGTGCAGACAGTCGTCCTCCTCGGCTAAGACTTTGAACTGAACCCATTTATCACCAGTCTTTCCCTATCCAAGATAGAACACTGTGGATGTGACCGGTGTGAAGGGCCTACTACTGGCGGGCGGCCATGGGACTAGGCTACGCCCGCTTACCTATACGGGGAACAAGCATATGCTCCCTATTGCCAACAAGCCGATGCTGATGTACGGGTTTGACCAGCTTCGAGCCTCCGGCATCCGCGAGATCGGCGTTATCCTCGGGCCGGTGCAGGAAGGTATCGTAGACGCCTTGGGTGATGGGTCTAAGTTTGACGTGAAGATTACTTACATACCTCAGCCGGATCCCAAGGGCATTGCTGATGCGGTTCTCGTCTCCCGGAAGTTTCTTGGAGAGTCACCGTTTATCGTTCACTTAGGCGACAATCTGCTCAAGGACAATATTCCCGAGTTGGCGAGGGAGTTCCAGAGATCAGGGGCAGATGCGACTGTTGTTATTAGCAGAGTGAGAGATCCTGAACGGTTTGGGGTTGTCCAGATTAAGGACGGGAAGATCGTCAAGCTTGTTGAGAAGCCGAAGCAGTATGTTAGCGATCTTGCCTTGACTGGGGTCTACTTCCTTCGTCCCACGATCTTCCCGATCATTGAGAAGCTGAAGCCTAGTTGGAGGAATGAGCTGGAGATTACAGACGCCATTCAGAATCTCTTGGATGTCGGCGGAAAGATAACCTACCACGAAGTCTCAGGCTGGTGGAAGGATACAGGGCGTCCTGAGGATATTCTGGAAGCGAATCAGCTGGTCTTGAAGGATCTGAAATCGTCAGTCAGAGGGAAGATCGAGGAGGAAGTCGCGATTTCTGGCAATATAGAGGTGGGAGAAGGAACGATTGTGCACCGCGGTGCATCTCTTAGAGGTCCTGTGATCTTAGGCGAGTATTCCGAGATTGGGAGCGGGGCATACGTAGGGCCGTACACCTCCGTGGGAGGCCACGTGAGAATCTTCGGCGCTGAGATCGAGAACAGTATCATCCTTGACGGGACGGTAGTTGACTGCAGGGAGAGAATTGTGGACAGCATCATTGGAAAGAATTCGAAGATCATCTCCGATCACACCTATCGCCCTACGGGGAGAAGGTTCGTGGTCGGCGAAAGCACCTTCGTCAGCCTCTAGGAGGCTGCCTCCAGAGTCTATTCTGGAGTTCGACGGTGGTCAGTCTATGTTTGAAGCAAGAAAATAGACCAAAGCTACTGCCGCAGAGAAGAGAAAAATCGGATAATAGAATACTGCGATAAGACTCCCGAACAAGACTCCGAGAGCAACAAACTCAGCTCTTGTCTTTCGGTTCGTCCAGTCGATATTCCATATCCCTAGGGAGTATAAGCTGAGTCCAATCATGATTAGTATGGCAATCACATTGAAGGCAAGTACAGGGAGATACGAGCCTCCGATTGGCTTGTCATTGGTCGGATAAGGAAGGTTGTTGACGAGAGATCCTAGCAGGTAATTGACCACAAGGATCTCGGATATTCCGAATGCGCCCCATACTACAGGTAGGAGCAGAATTCGCTTTTGCATGGGGCCGACGATCGTCGATTTTAGCCACATATTCATATAAGGATTTGGCGAAACCGGCCCGGTTTGAGAGCGAGAAAGTTGAATTTTTGGAAATTGCTGTTTCGAGCCTGGTTCTACTTTAGAACCGGATATGGCCTCTACCTCGCGTTCCTCATAGGATTCGCGAGCAATATTGTCGTGCTCTACAAACTCGGCATCGCAGACAACAAGTATCTTCTGCCTATCTTCCCAAGCCTAACTGTGTTCGGCATAGTTGCCCTGATCGTAGCCTCTCCTATCGCCATTTTCTCCGGCCTTTACCATATGAAAAGAACAGGCGCCTTTGCTGCGGATGCGGCCGTTCAGACGGAATCCAATCCTTATGTCTATAGGGCGGTCCCGGGAAAGGAAAGAGAAGTCATGTTGCCTCTCATGATACTTACCGCAAGGGGGCTAGCCCAAGTGATGGACCAGTTGAAGACAATGACCCCAGAGGAAAGGAGCAGATTCGAAGAGGTTCTGGCGAAGGCAGACTTGTTGTTGAAAGGTCAAGCAGTCGGCCTTACCAGCCAGCGCTCTCCCGAATAGTGGCATAACTAGGAATGGGCCGTGAAGGGCTAAGTCGACTATGACTTAGGCCGAGTTTCTCACAAGAGTGTTTGTGGTCGACAACAACACTTTCGTGAAGCTCTAGAATTCATTCTGTCTGCAGCCTGGCACTAGCTGTCAAAGATGGAACGCTCGCGAGTTTCACCATCGCTCCTTCCAGGGAGTCTCGGAGAGCACCTTCTTAGTGGCCAGGGATCGCCACCAAGATTCATTCTGGCGATACCAGTCTATCGTTAGGGCGAGTCCGTCTTCGAATGAATGGTCGGGTTTCCATCCCAAGGTCTGCTGAGCCTTCTTGGAGTCCAGACTATATCTGAAGTCATGGCCAGGTCTGTCCTCAACTTTGATTATCTTCGCCTTCGTTTCGCCAAGCTGCTTGAGAAGCCGCTCGGCTACATCTCGGTTAGTTAGCTCATTTCCTGCTGAGATATTGTAGACCTCGCCTGCGACTCCTCTCTCGAGTGCCATTTGGATCGCGCTACAGAAGTCCATAACGTAGATCCAGTCCCGGATCTGTCTTCCTTCGCCGTAAAGCGGGATGTCCATCCCATTCAGGGCTCTGATGATCATCTTGGGAATGAATTTCTCAGGGTGCTGTCGAGGTCCAAAGTTGTTGGTGCAACGGAGTGTGACGACTGGGAGGCGGTAGGTCAATCCCCAGGCTTGTGACATTAGGTCGGCCGCGGCCTTGGTGGCAGAGTAGGGGCTGGATGGGTGCAGGGGGCTCTCCTCGCTGAAGGACCCTGAGTCAATCGACCCGTAGACCTCATCGGTCGATATGTGGACTAGTTTAGTGATCTTATTTTCCCTAGCTGACTGAAGGAGATTGAAGGTTCCCTTGGCGTTGCTTTCAAAGAATGGTTCGGGCTGGGCTATGCTCCTGTCGACATGAGTCTGAGCAGCGAAGTTGACTACAAAGTCAGTGTTCTTCAACACTTTCCGTACAAAGGAATAGTCTGCAAGGTCTCCTTTGACGAGCCGGTATCGGGCGTTTCCTTGGAGATCCTTAACGTTTGCCGGGTTGCTCCCTATCAGACGCCCATCGACATTTGTAACCATGAGATCCTTACGGGACTGTATAATGTGATGGATGAAGTTGCTCCCGATGAAGCCAAGACCGCCTGTCACGACGAGCTTGTTCAAGATATCATCTCAGCGTATTCTTTTAGATCCGATCCGGTCTTGTGCTCAGCTTGGTTCGTGGGTCTTGCGTCTCCATCTCCCAGTGCCTCATCCACCGTCCAATGTAGACTCATAGCTTAAGCTTGAAAAGACTACGCCCGTAAACATCAATCCGCACTTGGACAAGTTGCTCATAATCGGGTCCAGCGGATTGGTTGGGTCAAAGCTGGCGGCTCTAGCAGCGAAGCATGGCTTTGAAGCATACAGTACAACGAACAAGCGGAAAACGTCACTTCCTCGAGTCGAGCGATTGGACATAACAGACCGTGAAGCGACTCGTAGACTAGTCAAGGAAATTCGGCCCCGAGTTATTGTGAATACAGCTGCAATAACCAACGTCGACTACTGCGAGACCCATACAGAGGAGGCTCAAAAGGTAAACGTTGAGGGAGTAAGCAACCTCGTCGAAGCTGCATTAGAAAATAAAACCCGACTCATCCATATCTCCACAGACTATGTCTTCGACGGAGCAATTGGGCACTATACAGAGGACGATATGCCCAGACCTCTCAACTATTATGGTCAGACCAAACTCGAATCGGAGAAGATCGTCTCAAAATTGTCGAGTTACGGAATCGCTAGGCCTAGCGTCATTTACGGTTGGATTGCCCCTGAGACCAGCGGCATCGCCTCGGATTCCGTGAAGCCCCTGAACTTTGCTATGTTTGTGGTCAACAAGCTCAAGATGAATGAAACCGTCAAAGTGGTGAGGGATCAGTACAGTTCGCCAACATTCGCGGACAATCTAGCTGAGGCTCTTCTCAGACTTGCCAGGCACTACGGCAACGGAATCTTCCATACGGCGGGCAGATCATGTCTAAGCAGATATGAGTTTGCCGTAAAGGTGGCAGAGTCGTTTGGATATTCGACCCGACTTCTTCAGCCTGTCTTTAGCAGCGAGTTCAAGCAACTGGCAGCGAGGCCTAAGAACACTTGCTTGCAAGTAGAGAGGGCGGAGAAGACTCTTGGAATGACGTTTCTCACCACCGAGGAAGGCGTCATGGAAATGATGAAACAGGAACCTTCCCGATCGGTCCCGTCGACGTAGTCTACTTGTGCGGCGGTTTGTTCCAGTCGTATGGCTTTGTCGTTCGGGGATCAACGATGGTCGAGTCGTTCCATGCGCGCCTCTCTTCGTCAGGACTCTTCGCATCATAAAGATGGTTGACGAAGTAGACTGTGAGCGAGGCTTTGTCCCCAAGGGCTTTGGTCCCATGCCAGTAATGACCTGGAACACGAACAACTTGCAACCTTCGCCCACTTGCCAATATCTCGTCGAGCTGTCCATATGTCGTAGACTTTTGATTATCGTCGTAGGCGCATATTTTCAGTGAACCTTCTAAGACGATAAAGTAGTCTACTTGGCCGCGGTTGTGCCGGTGCCAGGCGCGAACCATTCCGGGATAGCTGTAGGAGAGATTTGTTTGAACGACGTTATCGTCTCCCAAGAGTTCCTTCCAGTCATGACGGAACAGCTCTGCGAAAAATCCTCGCTCATCCACATTGGTCTTAAGATCGTAAACTCTCACCCCGTTCAGCATGCGGCACGATGACCAAGGTTGACTATTAAGAATTCCAGCGGAAACCTAGGCTAGTCTGTACTGTACGGGACCACGTGTCATCTTCATTACCTCATTGAGCTTTGAGCGTTGCCGAGAAGCAATGCAGTTCCTACCCACGACTCTACTTTCCACTCGAAATAGAGGTCCCGGAAGCCAAACATATAGCCTAGGCATAGTTCGAGCGCATTACGTATTCGAATGGCTGGTCGTTCGTCAGAATAAGAAACCCTAATCCGAACATGCTTATCAAATCGTTAAGCCTCACATGTCACTAGGAAGTGGTCCTGACAGAATCATTGGAGCCAAATGGATCTGTCACCCTCGTTCCCACCAACTCAATCCATGTATTTGAAGGACAACAGAATGAATCTGAATCTTGGATGTGGACCGGACAGTTTTGGCGATGTTAGACTTGACGTAGATTACCGTACTCAGATTGGGGACAAGTCCATGTTAAACATTCGAGGTGATGCTCATCATTTGCCTTTCAAAGATAAGTCGTTTGAATTTGTCAGATGCTACCATGTCTTAGAACACGTCAAAGACCCCAACCGTGTACTCCAAGAGATTCAGCGAGTATCATGTCACGCCGACATCAGATTTCCTGTTGATGACGGGTACAAGAAATACATTTTGTTAGCGTTCCTGAACATTGACTACAGCTTCTTCAGAGGCGGATTCAAAACCTTGAGAAACCATGCGCATCTATGGATCATAAAATCCAAATCCGCAAAAGTCTCGACTAGATACATTGAATATCCTCTCACATGGTTCACGAGAGGTGGAAGGAAGGCCAAGTTCTTCAGGAAAATAATCCCCGTAAGAAGATACTATTCCGAATATGAGATCCAATATTGAGATCGCGGTAAGAGAAACCTTTCTTCGGCTTCCAAGACCTTTGTCTTCATGTTGAAGGGATTCAACATATGATTAGCATTATCACGGTGACGTACAATTCCAGAAAAGAGATCGAGATTTTCCTCGCGAGTCTGAATAGAATTCGCCCGGCAATTAAGGATGTTATGGAAGTATTTGTCTGGGATAATGACTCGTCCGATGGCACCAAAGAATTTCTACTCTCGAGGCAAGAGAGTGAGGAAACACTTAGGGCAACCATAAGCCCAAGAAATGTCGGGCTCAGCAAAGCCGTGAACAGGATGATAGCTCAGACCAAAGGAGATTTGATTCTCTTCGCCAATCCTGATATTATCGTCGATACGACCTTTCTTGACCTACTAAGATACGCCAAATCTCATCGTCTTTCTGGAGCCGTTCCCGAGTTTTGCAATCAGGACGGCATTCCTCAGCGAGTCGTTAACAGGAGGGTAGCCACAACTACGCGAATTCTTCTCACTTCTACAACCATGGGCAAGTACATCATTAAGGCGTTTCCTTGGATAGACCGGAATTATCTATATGCGAACCGTCGATTCGAGATCCCTGAGGAGATAGAACAGCCAGGGTGCTCTTGCCTGCTCATCTCGAGAGAGGCCGTTGAAAGAGCGAGCAATCAAGGTCAGTTTTATGATGAACGATTCCCTGTCTTCTGGAATGATGTCGATTTGTTCTTTAGAGCAAGAGAACACGGAGTCAACTTTGTCCTCGTTCCTTCGGCAAAAGTGATTCATTCTCTCGGCCATTCTGTCAAGAGGATCGACACGGAATTCCTCGCTATGCTCTTCTGGAGCAGCGCTGGACTGATCGGAATAGCCGAGAAATGGAATCTGAAAAAGACGGTCATACGAATGTGGATGTTCGCCGATGCAATCTTTCTCGCGTCGATAAAAACTCTGGCCCTTCTGACAGGAAGAAGGTCGTCTCGAGACAGAAGAACATTTGGGGGCGAGATCAAAACGGGTATCCTTAAGTTTCGATGCACGCTTAGATGAATGACCAGTATGTTCCCTCCAGATCATCAACCTAGTATTAATTGCACCATTGTCCAGGCGTCCGTCTGGACGGGTGAGATCTTAATGAACTCAGTTTGCCCATCTAGGGCATTCAAGGGTGAGACTGGGGACAGCGCCTGTAGCTGGCGAATGTTCTGACCCGAAATGTAAGAGCATAAGCGCTCGCTTTGACGTTCAGCCTCGACGACACGCCTGTCTTAGTTACAAAATCAAAGTCTAATCGAATATCCCCCAGTCGTCTTGACCACAGTCGAGATTGAGCGGAGCCAACACTCATTTCACGGAACAATATGTGGGTCCGGAAAGGGAACGATGAACTTTCCTCCATTGCGTGTCCAGCCTTGCTCCTTCTCGAGTATTTCTCTTTCATAGTTCCAAGCAAACATCACCGCATAATCTGGCTTCGATTCATGGAACTTTTCAGGGGAAACGATGGGTATGTCTACTCCGGGTACGTATTTCCCCTGTTTGATCGGCGTGCTATCAGAAAGAAAATCTATGATAGTATTGTCTATTCGACAATAATTTAGCAAGATAGTTGCCTTCGCAGGAGCACCGTAGCCAACGATCGTCTTTCCTTGACTTTTCAATTCTGTCAGCATTCTGACAAACGTGTCTCGCGTTTTGTGCATGCGTTCCTCAAAGTCCGCCAAAGATTGCTTGTTTAGCTCACGAAATTCTATGTCGAAGATTTCTTCGAGCTTATTGTAAGACCCGCTCCATAGGCTCGGTTCATGACGCACTTTGACCGCCATGCCTCGCCAGCTTCCACCGTGAATGTCCGAGAAATGCGCTAGATTGGTCATTGTCAAACCGTGTCTGGCTAGAGCTATCGATAAGGGTCGGAAGCCAAAGTATGAAAGATGTTCGTGGTAGATGATGTCGAAGCTGCCACGTTTGAGCCAGTCCATCACCCAAGGCATTTCGAAAACGAAAGTGCCGTCTGGCGCAAGGAGTTTGGCCACATTGCTGATGAAGCCATCTAAGTCGGGAACATGCGAGACGACATTATTTGCAGTCACAAGTTTCGCAGACTCACGGCCTATGAGTTCGACTGAATCTCCATCGAAGAATCTGGAAATTACCTTAATGTCCTTGTCCTGAGTTGCCTGAGCGAGATTTGTCGCAGGTTCGACACCGATGAGATTTCTCATTCCGTACTTGTGAAATGCTTTAAGTAAAGTGCCGTCGTTCGATCCTATATCGACTATTTTGTCTTGGGAATGTGTCAATGATTTTACGAGGGATTCAGCGTATTTGTCGAAGTGGTCGATCATTGTCTCCGACGCGCCTGTAGCGTACAGGTACTTGCTGAACATTTCTGACGGAGGTGCACTGTTAGCCAATTGGACCAACCCACAGACCATGCAGCGGTGAACTGTCAACAGATATGTCTCAACGTTTGTGTGAGGCTTCTCTTGTAACGCATTTGCAAGAGGCAGTGAACCCAAGCTCAGGGCGGCGGGCATTAGGGTACTGAAACACGCTCTACAGGACAGCGACCTAATTCACCTCAGTGACGCTCTGAAAGCCAGAAGGTGTGCTTTAGTCGCTTCTTGGAAGGAGTCTAGCTCCTTTTTTCGGGCGAGTCTACTTGTCTTTCGACCTATTGCTCTCTTGGCAACCTCCCTGAGAATTTGCACAATGCTATCGAAGAGGAGGATTAGTCGTAGTACGTTCGGGTACATGTCCCAGCGTCGGGCGTATCCGATCATTCCATGAGAACTGTAGAATAGCATGGCTTTTTTTTCTGGGTTACTCTTATTGCCAGATTGACCAAGCCCGTGGTATATTTTCGTGTCGGGCACAATAGCACATGCGATATTGAGCTTCTTTGCTCTCTTTGACATGTCGACATCGTTCCAATATACCGGGAAAACTGGGTCGTAGAAAGGAGATAGCATGGTGGCGACGTGTGTGTGCACAAGCATACAAACAGCGCTCGTGTGTTCCAAACTGTCCATCGGAGACCTAAATCTCGTCCCGATATATCTGTAGTCTTTTCTAATTCTGTCGAAGAGTTTCGGTACAATGTCTCCAATCACCATAAAGTCGGAGACTATTCTGATTACTGTCGGGAAGCGCCTGTATATGACTCGTTGGGGTGTACCATCAGACTTCAACAGTTCTGGGACGAGGACCAGATTTGGATTCTGTTCCGCGATCCTGAGCATCTCTCGAATACTTTCGGTGAATGCTATGTCCTGGTTGCATACGAGTATCCTTTCACCCTTGCAAAGACCAATCATTTGGTTAAGCGCTTTGCTAAGTCCGACGTTCTTTTCATTGAATAGGCTAACCATGTTGAGTCGGGAGTATTTTAGGCAAGACTTTCGTATGATTTCCTGAGTTCTGTCTCGCGAGGCGTTATCCGTTAGTATTGTTTCCACGGAAAGATTGAGACTCTCAACCACCATGTTCAGAGTCCCAAGGAACGTTTGGATTACGGATTCGGAGTTGTAGGTCACGACTATGACACTGATATCTGGTTTCACGGACATTCTAGTGAGAAGGGCTTATTTTTGGCGTTCGCAGGTCCAAGAAGGGACGAGGTGGCGGAGACTAGGGTACGCGTTTCCCTCGACCTGATACGGATTGGTCGAGAACTTATGCTCAATCCCCAATTTTCTGAGCTCCCATCTGCAGGTGACCCCATCAATCGGTTCCCAACCTCGCAGGAAACGGCACTCTCTCCGAGGATGGAGACTGAAATATCAATACGCTCCATGAATTGCACGCGTATCAATTACTCGCTGGCTCACCCACTGCCGCGTCGAGCGACGGAAACATGCCAGCCTTCAGGCCAAAACCGTTACTTAGTCGAAGATTCGAATCCTCGGCTTAACTGAATATGTTACCTATCCTTGTTCTCGCGAGGCTAAGCGATACATTGGTCAATTTCATCCGCGAAGTGCGAAGAGTACTGAGGAGAGTCTTCTCTGAAAGCCATCGACACTAAAGTCTCGCGCCCTTCTCGCAGCTGATTCAGACGGCGACATCCTTATGCCTCTGTCGACCATGGCCGGAATTTCCTCAACGTTTCGCCAGCGGTAGCCTACACCGTCTTGGACAATCTCACGGGGGCCTCCGGAATCGTGGACTATCGGTACGCAACCAGCTGACATAGCTTCCACAACAGCTATTCCGAAATGCTCCCCCTCCATTAAGTGGAGATAGACCTTAGCTTCACCGACGATCTGATCGTACGTCCTCTTGTCGGGATTGACGATGAGCATGCCATTGGAAGGACGCTGTTTAGAAAGCCCTTCGAAATACTCTGAAGTTTCTTCAGTTTGAGTCAGTAACATGACGAACTCATATGAGCTGCATAGCCTGGCCACTTCCCAAAAGATTTCGAGTCTCTTTCCTGGACTCGCTCTTGACACCGTGACAACTAGGTCCCGCTTCGCCCTGGCGGGAATCATGTTGCACCCCGGATAGACAAGAGTGCTTGGCCGCTTCCAGACACTATCCAAATGCGATTTTGAGTAATTGGATATAGCAAGGACCAAACCTATTCTCAGGATCTTTCGTTCATAGTACAATCGTAGCGGTAATGTGCGCAGAGCCTTCAATAATGACTTACCGAAGTCTCTATGAAAATATCTCGGAAAGTATCCCCATTGAACAACCGGCAATTTCATGTCAGGGAAATAAGCGGGGTCCTTGGAAGAAAACATGAGATCAAACTTGTCGTCGTCGAAAGCTCGCAATCGGCCAAGTATGCGGCTCTGACCTCGGAAATGAGAGAATATATGGGTGGCAGTGCCGAAGGCCGCCTTGTTTCTAGGCGCGGGATACAGTGCTAGATTTACTTTTGAGAATAATTCTTTGTATCCGAAAAATGACTCCACCGCTCTTGGATTGAAGTCCTCAGTGAGCAAAGTTATTTCGTGGCCATGAGAGAGGAGTGTACGAATTGTTTCACAGCAAAGTCTCTCTCCCCCGCCAAGGAGACCCATAGCGGGATGAACTACAAGTATGCGCATTTCAGTTCCCTATAGGGTACAGATGCTCCTCACTGTCCTCGATGAATCTAATTGGCGATCAGTATACCGATCCAAATATCATCGTATGAACTGACGCTGCAATGGGCAAAGTTAGCTCGACAATTAATGTTGGACCTGTTCTGAGGATGATGCTCAAGAGTGCAAGATCTAACCGTCGATTCGGCTCTTACGATTATTTGTTTGTTCTCCCCGCCGTGCCTCATGGACCCGCGTCTGGGGGATACCGTGTTGTATACGAACTTTCTCGACGTCTAAGTCGAGATGGTTTCAGGGCGGGTCTTGTTTTTCTAGTTGACAATAGATTCATCGGCATATCCGAAAGCCGGCGGCAATGGCTGCATAGATTCCCCCTTTCGGTTGCACGGGTCCTTCGCGACGAAAGTTACCTAGAGACAGTTAGACAGACAGAAGACCTTTGGGGCGTTGACCTGATAGCTTCTGATAGTATCAACCGCATAGACACGAGAAGAGTATTTGCCACGCACTTCAGTACAGCTTTTCTCGTAGCCCATTATGCAGCTACTACTGAGAAATTTTATCTCATTGAGCACGCCGAGGATGATCCCTCGTACTCTGGAAAACTCAGCCAAATCGCGTCCCTGACCTACTCACTACCGCTTAGAAAGATAGTTACTAATCGGAAAATGTACGACCGTTTCCGTAATGAGAACCCATTATTCTTACAACTAGGCTTTGAAAGTGACTTCTACACGCTTAGCAAACCTATTGAAAGTCGTGGAGGATGCGTATTGATCCCTCTTTTGAAAAGCGAGAGCAAAGGATCAGTTTACGGCACCAACGCTCTTGGAGCTCTAAAGCTAGAAGATCCTGGGATTAGCATACTGTCCTATGGAGACTTAGAACCGTCTGAAGTACCTTCATTTGTCGATTGCTACTTTGGGCAACATTCCATCAGAGCATATTCAGGGCCAAGGAACCCAGTTTTGAAGAATATGTATAATACAGCCGCAGTTTTCGTCCTGCCTTCTCTTATCGAAGGGTTCTCGCTTCCAACGCTTGAGGCAATGCATTGCGGTTGCGCAGTAGTTGTCACGGACAATGGCGGCGTCAACGAGTATGTGCGTGATGGAGTCAACGGTGTCATTGTCCCGGTCAGAGATAGCGAGTCGATCAAGAGTGCGGTAACGATTTTGCTAAAGAATCATACACGAAGGATTCAGCTAGCTAGAAACGCGCTTGAAACTTCGGAGAGGTTTTCCTTTGAGAAGTCTTACCAGAGTTTCCAGTCTATCATGTCGACTGAACATGGCAGAGCCCCGAGTAACAGCGTAGCGTAATGGTTTTGTGCCAGATCCAGCGTGGATTTGTATTAGCAGAAGTGTCTACTTCACCTTCCAGTGAGCATAGAGTGAGTGCTGGAATTAGCGGGTTGGAAAGTCCGAACCGTGGGCTAACGGCAGAGGATCTGAAAATCGACCTTGTAATTTGGACCCTTAATGCTGGAGCGACCTTGGAACGCTGTTTACTGAGCATAGCGAAAGCCGTCCCCGAATCGGCGGTGTGTCACCGGTACGTGATTGACGGGGGATCGGCTGATGCGACTCGTGAAATTGCTGAGCGACTTGGCTGGAATGTAGTCACAGCAAAACAACGTGGTATTCCATTTCAGGCCAATCAGGCATTAGAGTTGGTGGATACACCCGTCTATGCGTCCTTCGAACAGGACATTGGATTGAACCCGGACTGGTTCGCCATGTTGATCCCGCGACTGTTGTCATCGCCTAAGACTGCAGTTGTCCAAGGCCTTCGTGCCGCAAGCGGCAGCAAGTACTTGGAGGCTATCGACGGTTACGGCGTGCGCCATGGTCTGATCCCGCGCTGGATTTACTCAATCGATAATAATCTGTACCGTACGGATGTTATTCGCTCTGTGGGCGGGTATCCCCCGGACTGCGCGGTGAGTGCAGATGGAGCGATGAGGAATAATCTCCTCCGGAAGGGTTGGAATTGGAAGGTATGTAGGGAGATTGTCTCGTTGCACTATAGAGACAGTTTTGTCAAACATCTCAGACATGTGGTTATTCAGAGCGCAGAGCACAAGGTCCTCTGGGAAACCTACCCCGAGTATCGTATTCCTGACAAACTTGCCAGATTTGTAGCCACTCCCCTGACCTCGGCAAAGATGGCATCTGAGGCTCATACACCGGGAGTCTTCTTTGCATATCCTCTGCTTCGAGCTGTCAGGATTTTCAGTCGTGTTGTTGGATCCTTGTCTAAGCAATATCGCTTCATCGAGGTTCGCAGCCAGCCCTGACTCTGAGACATCACTACGTTCGACGTCTCTCACGCGTAAACAAGGTTGGAATCAGTCGAGCTTTTGAGACCCTTCGCAACCACCCGGAATTTGGTACAGAGGAGAACGATTTCTCATCATCGGCTGCTGGCGTGGCACTTTCCGGGAACATGATAGGCGAGAAATTCAAGGGTAGACGAAGGGATTTCTTTGGGAACACAAGTTTCTCGAGAAACCTTTTGGTTACCCTCATGATCTATTCTGGTCGTGACTGGGAAGTGATCAGTGAGACTACTCGACTAATGGCCTCAAAGAAGTGCGGTCTGTGCAAGGATGCTGTACCATTTAGCGTCGAAGAGGCCTCTGAGCGTTTGAACGAACTTCCCGGCTGGGCGATTCAGTCGGGCTCAATCAGAAAGGAGTTTCGATTCAGATCATATCTCTCCGGTCTAGAGTTTGCGTGTTCTCTGGGAAGGATTGCTGAGCTGGAGGATCATCATCCTGACATGCTTGTGGGATGGCGACGGGTCACGGTGATGTTGTCAACTCACGCGATCAAGGGATTGAGCGTCAATGATTTCATCATGGCAGCGAAGTCGGAACTGGAATATTCGAAAATCACGGGCCGCTGAGACGATTTTTCCGTTCAGCGTCTTGTCTTGAGTTGTTCTTCTATTGTTTTGAGCCTGTTTTCTATCGTTGTTAGTTTGTCGAGTATTTCTTTGAGTATTCTTCCGAGCTCTTCCTGGGGTCCGATGTATTGTCCGGGTCTGAGTGGTGAGGGCAGCGGCTCTATAGGTCGCGGTCGTAAAGGGTCTGGAAGGTTGGGGCGCTCCAACGGGGTCCCCTCATTATGGTCCTTTCTCCGTTTTCAGTGTTTTCATCAATACAGAACATACTTTTTGGAGTATGAATAGTAGGCATAATGCGATAACTTACTTTTCAGAGTAGGAAAGATAGTATATTTTAGTCGGAGAAATCGTTCAGAACGAGGCCTGATCCGGAATTGGGGCAGGCGATTCTAATCTGCGAGATCTTCACGGTGATCTATGCGCATAACTTGCACCTGGGAAAACGGTCGACCGTTGTATTATATGCCCTGAATCGTGAGACTCGCCCAGATGAGCCTCAACTGGATGGACCTCTCCCCAAAAAATCTCAAAAGCAGTTGCTCCTCGCGACACAAAACTCGGGATCTTGAGGGAATTAACAGAGACTAAATGTGCCCATCTTCTGCTCGGCCTCATTCAAGATAGAAAATCGGATACTGTCCCGTTCGCAACCCGACAATCGCAGAACAAGCCCTAATCTGGAATCTGGGCAGGTGTTTTGAGATCGCGAGATTTTCACGAATGGGTACAGGCTCAATTTCCACCATGGAAAAACGGTCGACCAGCCTACTCTGACCCGTATATGGGAAAATTCGCCCAGTTCAGTTTGAAATAGTAAGCGCCCGCCGAGAAAAAGGGGCCGACAATTTGATTCTCGCGACACGAGACAGCTCCCTGGAACGACCTTGGACTCCAGAAATCTCACAGAAAACCAGACTCTCTTTTTCACTATCTTTTCTTTCTTGTTAACTATTGTTTTTCTGTTATCTTTTTCTCGACCCCCCCGGGGGGGTTATGTTAGAACAAAAAAAGTCCTTCACACTTTTGCACCCGTGTCCCCAACCCCCGAGCTGTTGGGACCAATCCCAAAAGGGGGTCCCAGACTTTTCGTGAGGCGAGGCTCACTCTTTCGGTTGTCCCCGTTATTCTACTGGTATAGGTCGTGTAGGTTTCTTCTCGTCGCTCTTCGCGAACCGGACCTCTAACACTCCATTCTTGTATGTGGCCTTTGCGGTTCGTGGATCAACCATGTGAGGTAGTTCCAGCTCTTTCAGATACCTTCTCTTCGCCGAGTCGACACTGATCTTCAACGCACGGTCCGTCGATTCCAGCTTGATATCCTCCTTCTCCACCCCGGGTAACTCAGTAACCACAACTACCTCCTTCCCAGTGTCCATAACATCCACAAGCGGCTCGCGCTCCTCCTTAACCAGCGGACCCCGCGCCCCCGGCTCCACGTTCCCGAACTCGCGTATGACCGGCTTCCCATCCGGCCCAACAGACATGGAGAAGCCGTAGACGAATGGTGAGGCTCCATCTTGCGCCTTCGGCATCTCAACCGCCTTGCGCATCATGTCGTCCATCAGCCGGTCCATCCTTTCCATCTCGTCAAAAACGTCAAACCACCAGCCCGAACGGCTATGGTGACGCCGAGCCTCTTTACGCGGTGCCAAACATTACATCGCCAGAACCAGGATGGTCGTGCGAGAGTATATTGGAGTTCCTAGAGGACCTGGTTCAGATCATACGCTTAGCTAGACTATTGATATCCGCGCCCCGGTAGCCTAGCTCGCCGCCGTCAGTCGCGGCGCGCCGGAGACTCCGCTTGAATCCTCCTCGCGGGGGATGGAACCTGAAGGGCACCTTCAAACCAGCCCGCAACAGTTCGTGCAGACTAGTCTCTCCCGCCACGACCGATTTCGCCAGATCGTCAAAGCTCGACTTTCCCAAGAGTCTGAGAAAGCCATCATCTAATCCGTCAGCGCCGTCACGTTCGCCGCGCTTCTCTAGGACTCTTCCAAGCAGATCCGGGCTGACCTCGCCCCACGCCACGAGAACCTTCGCCGAGCGAAGCATTTCCAGATTCGACGGCGTATTATCTAAGAGTCTAGCTTGGAAGGTTCGTTCTAGCTTGAGCGATTCCATCGTCCTCCGAACATCCGGAT
>Ga0099828_10001064_pt1 | contig 17804 bp, 17 predicted proteins | sample CZO8metaG_2_FD_79338 | JGI IMG/M metagenome (GOLD analysis project Ga0099828, IMG submission 79338) | Vadose zone soil microbial communities from the Eel River Critical Zone Observatory, Northern California, USA - CZOApr15con2H1.8 metaG | ecosystem: Environmental > Terrestrial > Soil > Vadose... | reverse complement strand
GAGACCGTCACGGTCAACGACGGCTCCGGCCCCCAGGCCGCCAACATCAGCACCGACTTCTCGCAGGGCGCCTGGGTCAACCTCCCGATCACCGTCGCCGCCGCCGGCACCGTCACCATTACCGTGACTCGAGTTGCCGGCCCCAACGCTGTCCTGGCCGGGGTCCTGCTGGGCGGAGCGCCTCCGCCACCGGCGCCACCGACCGGGCTGAGCGCGAGCGCGCTCGACGCCACTCACATGAACCTCAGCTGGATTGGGTCCAGCGGGGCCACCGCCTACAAGATCCAGCGCTCGCCCGACGGCAGCACCGCCTGGACCCAGGTCGGCACCAGCACGACCACCTCCTTCGCCGACTCTGGGCTCAGCCCATCGACGACCTACTTCTACCGCGTCCTCGCCAGCAGCAGCGCCGGCGACTCCGCGCCCTCCAGCGCAGCTTCTGCCACCACCACCACCCCGCGCGCGCTCACCTACGCTCAAGCGCCGCAGGGCAACTGGGTGGGCGCGTACGGCGCCGACGGCTATGCCCTGCTGGGCTGGACCGGCAGCAGCGACCTGGTCTCGATGCCACGATGCAGCCTGGTCATGGACCAGGCGACTCGATTCCAGTGGGTCAGCGGGACCAGTGGGGCCCAGGTTTTGGAGAGCCCGGATACCACCACCCGGAACGCCGCCACCTGGTACGACCCCAACCAGCTCCGCCTCCACCTCAGCTTCCCGAGCGCCTACAGCGGCACCCTTCATCTCTATGCGTTGGACTGGGAGGGCGCCGGTCGCCGGGAGACCATCACAATCAACGACGGCTCCGGCCCCCAGGCCGCCAACATCACGACCGACTTCTCGCAGGGCGCCTGGGTCAACCTCCCGATCAACGTTGCCGCCGCCGGCACCGTGACCATCACGGTGACTCGAGTCGCCGGCCCCAACGCTGTCCTGGGGGGCATCTTCCTGGGCTGAGCTGCCGCTCACCGGCTGAGAATGCCTGGGGAGCGTGTTTGACCGCCCCTGAGACGGTCTGTTACGGTCTTGCTCACTTTCGCGTCCGGGACGCGGAAAGGGGACGTTTGGGGGTAGGCGTTGCGCCTTCATCGCTACTTGACCCATGCGGTGGTTCTGCTGGTCGCTGCCGTCCTGTCCGGATTCAGCTTCTCGAGCCATCTCATCCCGGCGCGGGGCTCGATCGACGCTCGGGCGGCCAACGCGGGCGTCGCCGTCGGGGACATGTCAATCGGCAGGGACACAACCATCATCAAGCCGATCTCAATTCCGACCTCGGCGCTTCCGAGCCGCGGGCCGATCTATTACAAGATCCGAGCCGGCGACACACTGGCAGGAATCGCGAAAACGCTTGACGTCCCCATCCGAGAGATTACGTGGTCGAACCCAGGCCTCCGCGTTCCACTCAAAGAGGGAAGGGTTCTTCGCCTTCCACCATTGCCGGGCCTCGTGGTCATCGTCAAGTCAGGCGATTCGATTCAAACCGTCGCGGCCGCCTACGGCGCCGACCCAATCAACATCGTCGACTTCAACCGTATCCGCGATCCGCTGACGCCCGGGTCGATGCTTGTGATCCCTGTCGACCCTGCGATCGGACCGAATCTCCCGTCAGGTCCGCCGGCCGACCCGATCAAGCCGGGCCAGCTGGTATGCCCGATCACGGCCGCCCCGATCATCCAGAAGTTCGGTCCTACGTCGTTCGACCTCGAGCCGTCGTACGACGGCTACCTCCATTTCCACACCGGCGTCGACATCCTCGCGGGCTACGGCACTCCGATTGGCGCAGCCGCGGGCGGCAAGGTGACGGCGGTAGGTCCGGCATTTGACTTCGGTATTCGCGTCGAGGTGACCGACAGCTACGGGCTGGTTGAGATCTACGCACATATGTCGGCGGTCTCCGTGGCGATCGGTCAGCTCGTGCAGCAGGGCGACAAGATCGGCCTGGTGGGCAGCACCGGGCTTTCGATTGGGTCGCATCTCCACCTGCAGCTCGAGATTGGTGGAGTGCCCACCGACCCGATGCCCCTGTTCGGCTGCGCCGCCTGATCGACCGGCCGGACGCCATCGCGGTGATGCGCGATTTGCACGAGCCGACATTCATCGACGTTCTGGACGCCGCGAAGCGAATCCGCGGGTACCTCCAGCCAACCCCGCTGCGAAGCTACCCGTCGCTGGCCCGCCTCCTCGGCGCCGATGTCAACGTCAAGCACGAGAACCACAACCCGACCGGAGCCTTCAAAGTGCGAGGAGGCATCAACCTCGTCAGCCGGCTCTCCGACGATGAGCGCGAAAGAGGCGTCATTGCCGCGTCGACTGGGAACCATGGTCAGTCTGTTGCCTACGCCGCACGCCTTTTCGGAGTGAGCGCGATCATCTGCGCGCCGGAAAACGCAAACCCGGTCAAAGTCGAGTCGATGCAGGACCTTGGGGCCGAAGTGATCTTGCAAGGCGAACGGTTTGACGATGCTCGCCTGAACGCCGCTCGGCTCGCCAAGGAGCACGGTTACCGCTATATCGATTCGGGCGACGAACCGCTGCTGATCGCGGGTGTGGGCACGCATACGCTCGAGGTGCTCCAGGAGCAGCCTGCCACGGATGTGGTCATCGTCCCTGTAGGCGGCGGGTCCGGTGCCGCCGGCGCATGCATCGTCGCCAAGGCGGTGAACCCGCACATCGAAGTCATCGGAGTGCAGTCTGAGCAGGCACCAGCCGCCTACCAGAGCTGGAAGCACCGCGAGCCTCAGCAGGCGCCCAACCGGACTCGTGCCGAAGGCCTTGCCACGGGTGCCCCGTTCGAATTGCCGCAACGCATCCTGCGCCGGCTGCTCGATGACTTTGTGCTCGTCACCGACGATGAGATCGATGTGGCCACCGCGCTGATGATCGAAAAGACGCGCACGCTGGTCGAAGGCGCCGGTGCGGCTCCGCTCGCCGCCGCGCTCAAGATCCGAGAGCGCCTCCGGGGTCGCAACGTGGCCCTGATCTGCAGCGGGGGCAACATCAGCCCTGCGCAGCTCGTGCACTTGCTGCAGCGTCCGTGAACCGTGAAGTCCCACCCCTTGCGGCCCTCCGCATGGATCTTCGACCTCGACGGAACGCTCGTCGATACAGTCGAGACCAGGATCGCGGCCTGGCTGCGGACTTTCGAGGAATTCGGGATACCAGCCAATCGCGATCAGGTCGCAAGACTGATCGGATCCGATGGCAGGCGCCTGGCGAGAGTCGTGGCCGAAGCGGCGGGTCAGGCATCAGATTCCCAACGCGAAGAGGACATCGACCGCCGCGCGGGTGAGAACTTCAGCGCGCTCAACCTGGATCCTCGCGTGCTTCCCGGCGCGACTGAGCTGCTGAACGCTCTCGACGAGCACCGACAGCGATGGGCGATCGCGACCTCGAGCCGCCGCGAACAGGTCGGCGCGTCGGTTCAGGCTTTGAGGCTGTCTCGTCCCGCGCTGATCATCGACGGGAGCAACGTCGAACACGCCAAGCCGGCTCCCGACCTGCTACTTCTGGCCGCTCGCGAGTTGGATATCGGCCCGTCGCACGGCTGCTACGTCGGCGACGCTGTGTGGGACATGCGAGCCGCCGTGACCGCCGGCATGCCGGTGATCGGCGTCGTCAGCGGGTCGGCGACTGCCGCTGAGCTGATGGAAGCCGGAGCTTTGTTCACTGTCGACGATCTGACCCAACTCGTTCCGCTCGTAACGATGATCAGCCCGCCTGCTCCAGGGCCCGCTTGACATGAGTCAGCTTCCGCTGATCTGAGACGACGTACACACGGGAGATCAGGTGGTCGGTCACGCTCAACACCAGCACTGAGACCACCGCGCCGTCGAAGAACGCGACGATGCTCGGCTCGCCGTTGATGACCTGGGCCACCAGCTTGTTCCCGGACGCGGCGCCGAAATAACGCATGATCGGCCCCGCCACGAGGTCAGGCCCGACGTTGGGCCGGCTGACGGCAGGCAGGGTGCCGCCAAGGTCGGCCCAGCCCATCACCAATGGGTCGAGTAGATGGAGCAGCTGGGCGATGTCGCCGCTGGCGCAAGCGGCGATGAACGCGTCAACGACGCGGCGCTGCTCCGCCGGGTCGATGGCGAACCGCGCCGAGCCGGCCTCCTCCTCGACGCGCTTGCGTGCGCGGCTCGCGAGCTGGCGGCAAGCCGCGACCGTGCGGCCGACCATCGGCGCCACCTTCTCGAAAGGGAAGTCGAACACGTCATGCAGGACGAAGACCACGCGCTCGGCAGGGGACATGCGCTCGAGGACGACCAGCAGTGCAAAGCGCACGCTCTCGTCCATCGTCACTACGTCGGCGGGATCGGTCGCGGCGTCCTCCGAAAACAGCAGCGGCTCAGGGAACCATGGCCCGATGTACGCCTCCCTTTTCACGCGCGGCGACCGGAGCTGGTCGAGGCACAGGCGGCTCACCACCACAACGAGCCATGCGCGAACGTCCTCGATGGGATCGAGATCTGTGCGGAGGAGCCTCGAGAAGGCTTCCTGCACCAGGTCTTCCGCGTCGTTGTAGCTCCCGAGCAGCCGGTAGGCGACGTCCAGGAGGAACCGATGGTGGTTCGTCCAGGCGTCTGTAAACCGCTCGTTGTTCTGCATCACAGAGTTCGCCACATATAGATAGACGGGGCAGGGGCCAGGAATGTGACATGCCGGCCTGGATGTCACATTGTCCCGCCCTACGCCGTCCTTGGTTCATGAGCGATCAATCCGCCAAGGAGAAAACCCAGATGGAAACCCGGACCTCAAGCGCGCCGCAATCGGCGCCTCGAAAACTTAATCTCGCACTCGCCGTAATCGCGCTGGCGCAGCTGATGGTCGTGCTCGACACGGCGATCGTCAACGTCGCGCTGCCGTCCATTCAGCGCGCTCTGCATTTCAATCCGACCGACCTCGAATGGGTCGTCAACGCGTACACCATCGCCTTCGGCGGGCTGCTTCTCCTCGGCGGCCGCACCGGAGACCTGTTCGGGCGGCGTCGCATGTTCATCATCGGCGCCCTGCTGTTCACCGCGGGCTCGCTCGCCGGCGGGCTGGCCAACTCGCCGACCTTCCTGATCATCGCCCGCGCCGCACAGGGAGTGGGTGGAGCGATCCTCGCGCCAACCGCCTTGTCTCTGCTGGCGCAAACATTCACTGAAGGAAAAGAGCGAAATCGCGCGTTTGGCGTCTACTCGGCGGTGTCGGCCGGCGGCGGCGCCGTCGGTCTGCTGCTCGGCGGGATCATCACCAACTACTTCTCTTGGCGCTGGATCATGTTCGTCAACGTGCCCATCGGCCTGCTGCTGGCGTTTGCCGCACCGCGCGTGCTGGTCCGGGGCGAAGGGCGACCCGGGCGGCTCGATCTCCCCGGGGCCCTGACGGCTAGCGCGGGGGCAATGCTCCTCGTCTACGGCCTCTCGCGAGCCGCTGTGCACGGTTGGAGCGATAGCACGACTCTCGCCGCCCTGGTTGTGTCTGCCGTGCTGCTGGTCGCCTTCGTCGCCATCGAAGCCCGGGGCCGTTTCCCTCTGATGCCGCTTCGGATCTTTGCCAACCGCAACCGCTCGGGCTCCTATGTGCTGTCCCTTGCCACTGGCGCCTCTCTGTCAGGAATCCTGTTCATGCTCACGCTGTACCTGCAGAACGTGTTGGGCTTCAGCCCGCTGCAGGCAGGCTTTGCATTTCTTCCGACAGCCCTCGGAGTAGTCGTTGGTGCCGGGCTCGCCTCGCGCATCATCGGGCGGGTCGGTCCGCGGGTGCTGATGACGACCGGGCCGCTCCTCGCGGCGATAGGCGTGTTCCGGCTTTCAGCCATCACGCCGCACGCAAGCTATGCCTCGGATGTGCTCGGACCGCTGGTGATCCTCGCGGTCGGGCTGGGCATGGTGTTCGTCTCGACGGCCGTGGTCGCCATCTCTGGGGTCAAACCCAGCGAGTCGGGCCTGGCCTCGGCCCTCCTCAACGTCGGCCGCCAGCTCGGCGGCTCGCTCGGGATCGCGATCATGGGCACCATCGCGGCGACCGTTACGCGAGACCAGCTCGCGACCGGCCCCATCTCCCACGCCGCGGTGAACAGTGCCTTGACCGCCGGGTTCAGCGCTGCTTTCGTGGCGGCGGGCCTCTTCGCGATCGGTGGGTTCGTGGCCACTCTGATCTTCGTCCGGCACCGCCGGGCATCGGCGTCCGGTTCACCAGTTGGCGAGGTCGAGATCGCCGCTTAACTCCCATCTTTCACTTTCGACGACGTCCTTCGCTCAGAGACATTCCAAGAAACGCCGCTTCGTGAGTGCGATCAAATCGTCGCCGGGCATGTCCCACAGCGCTCGATTGAAGATCTCGACTTCGATAGGACCTGAGTAGCCCGCCAGCTCGACCGCGGTCCTGAGCTTGCGCAGCTCGATGACGCCGTCGCCCATCATGCCTCGACCCAGCAGCGGGTCGGGCAACGGCACCAGCCAGTCGTTGACATGGAATCCGGCTATCCGTGCGCCTGCGCGCGCGATCTGAGGATAGAGGTCGGGATCCCACCAAACGTGATACGCGTCGACGACGACGCCCACCTGCTCGGAAGGGAACCGCTGAGCGACGTTCAACGCCTCGGCCAGCGTCACGATCACCGACCGATCGCCGGCGAACATCGGATGCAGCGGCTCGATCCCGAGACGGACGCCGCGCTCGCGAGCGTAAGGGGCGATTTCCGCAACCCCGTCAGCGACCATCGCGCGAGCGCCATCGATGTCGCGGTCCGGCGCCGGCCCGCAAACCAGGATGAGTACCTCGGCCCCCAGCTCGGCCGCCTCGTCCACAGCGCGGCGGTTGTCGTCGATTCGCTCTGCTCGCTCGATTTTGGTCGCGGCGGGGAAGAAGCCGCCCCGGCAAAGGCTCGAAACTTTGAGGCTTGCGTCGCTGACCAGCGCTGCGCTGCGCGCGAGGCCGGTCTCCGCGACCCGGTCGCGCCACAGGGCGATGTACGGAATGCCGTGGGCGGCGCAGCCATTCACGGCCTGCTCAATGGACCAACCTTCAACTGTTTTGGTGTTGAGGCTCAGCCGGGAAAAATCGCGAAGCGGCTCAACGCGCTCCGTCAAGCGACGCCGCTCAGGGCGAGAAAGGCTCGCATGCGGTCGGCCGCGGACTCTGGGTCTCTCAGCAGGCCCGCTTTGTCCGCAAGCACGAACACCTCTGACAGGTGAACTGCGGACCGCGACCTCTCCAGACCGGACACCATCTTGAAGCGGCTCTGGTGTCCATTGAGGTAGGCCATGAAGACGATGCCCGTCTTGTAAAAGCGGGTGGGTGCCGCAAAGATGTGCCTCGACAGCGGGACGCTCGGCGCGAGGATGGCCCGGTAACGCTCGACATCGCCGGCGTCCAGCGCCATCAGGGCTGCCGCGGCCGCGGGGGCGATGGCGTCGAGGATGCCCAGGAGCGCATCGCTATGGCCAAGATCGTCGCCGGCGATCATTTCGGTGAAGTTGAAGTCGTCGCCGGTGTACATACGCACGCCGTCCGGCAGGCGCCGCCGCATGGTCACCTCCCTGCTCGCATCGAGCAGCGAGATCTTCACGCCGTCGACCTTGGCGCGATGCTCAGACATCACGTCGACGCACACGTCCATGGCCAGGTCCACGTCCTCATGCCCCCAATAGCCATGCAGCTCAGGGTCGAACATATCGCCGAGCCAATGGATCACAGCCGGCCTGTCGAGGCTGCCGAGTACCCGGCCATAGACGCGGGCGTAATCGTCTGGCCGCGTTGCTATTCGCGCCAACTCGCGGCTCGCCATCAGCACGACGCGGCCGCCCCTTGACTCGATGAACTGGCACTGCTCCGCGTAGGCCTCCTCGACTTCGTCGAGATTTCGCGCCGACCCGAGCTCGAGTTGATCGGTGCCCGCGCCACACACGACAAGGCCGCCCGCGTTTCGCGCCTCCGTTATGCTGCGCTCGATCAGCTCGCTGGCAACGGGCCAGCCCAGCCCCATGCCGCGCTGGGCGGTGTCCATGCCTTCGGCCACGCCCACGCCGTACGACCACATGTGGCGGCGGTAGGCCATCGTAGCCTCCCAGTCCAGGCGTACCGGATCCCTTGGTCCGTTGGGAGCGTGCGGGTCGGCCACCACGTGCACGGCTGCGATTGCGATGCGGCTCATTGCCGGCACGGCACGCGATGCAAACGCGCCGCCCACGCCGGGCTTGTACACGTACAGGCTGCCGTCGGCCCGAGGCAGCTCGAGCGCACGTGGATGCCGTAGAGAGCGATCTGCATCGAGCATCGCGATCCAAAGGATAATTCGCGTACAGAACACATGAAGGTGATTGCATCCGGATCCACCGAGAGCTCAGAAGCGTCGAAGAGGATCCGAGTGGGCGTGATCATGAACGGGGTCACCGGCCGGATGGGAACCAATCAGCACCTGGTCCGCTCGATTCTGGGGATCCGCGAGCAGGGCGGCGTGCGGCTCGACGACGGCGGCGTGATATGGCCGGACCCGATTCTCGTCGGCCGCAGCGAGGGCAAGGTCCGCGAGCTGGCGGAGGAACACGGCATCGAGCGGTGGAGCACCGACCTCGCGGCATGCCTGCGCAACCCAGGCGACACCGTCTATTTCGACGCGCTCACGACCCAGCTGCGGCCCGACGCTGTTCGAAGCGCGATCGCCGCGGGCAAGCATGTGTACTGCGAAAAGCCGCTGGCGTCGGATCTCGAAACAGCTCTCGACCTGGCCCGCGCGGCGCGGAAGGCGGGGGTGAAAAACGGCATCGTCCAGGACAAGCTGTGGCTGCCCGGGCTCCGCAAGCTGAGCAACCTCGTGCGCACAGGATTCTTCGGGCGAATCCTGTCGGTCCGCGTCGATTTCGGGTACTGGGTGTTCGACGGGAGCGAGGCCCCATCCCAGCGGCCGTCGTGGAACTATCGCAGCGAGGATGGAGGCGGCATCATCCTCGACATGTTCGCCCACTGGCGCTATGTGATCGACGAGATCTTCGGGCCGGTGCGATCACTCGTCGCCATGGGTGCGACGCACATTCCCGACCGCATGGATGAGAGCTCGCGTCCGTATCTGGCGACAGCCGAGGATGCTGCGTACGCGGTGATGACGCTCGACGGCGGCACGGTTGTTCAGATCAACTCGTCGTGGTGCACGCGCGTAAGGCGAGACGACCTGCTGACTCTGCATGTCGACGGCATGAAGGGCAGCGCGGTGGCCGGGTTGCGAGATTGCTGGGTCCAGGCTCGCGCGGACACACCGCGCGCGATCTGGAATCCCGACATTCCCCAGCCCCTCAATTTCTACGAGGGCTGGCGCACTGTGGACGATCACGAGCATTTCGACAACGCTTTCAAGGTGCAGTGGGAGATGTTCCTCCGCCACGTCGCGGCCGGCGGCGAATTTCCGTGGGACTTCATGCAGGCGGCGCGAGGCGTGCAGCTGGCCGAGCTCGCGATGAGCTCGTGGCATCGGCGCTCTTGGGTGGACGTCCCGGAACTGGCCCCGTGAGCGCGGGCGGCGAGCCGGGCGTTCGGGTTCAGGCCGCCGACCTGAGGCGCTCGAGCCAGTCGATCCTCGAGGCGGTCGGCACGCCCGCGGACCTGGCCTCGATCGTCGCGTCCTCCCTGGTCGACGCCAACCTCGCCGGCCACGACTCGCACGGCGTGATTCGGCTCATGTCGTACATCGCAAGCGTGCGGAGCGGACAGGTGCAGCCGGCCGCCCGCGCCCGCATGGAGTCGCTGGGAGGGGCGTGCGAGCGGGTCGACGGCGCTTGGGGTTGGGGACAGCCCGCGGCGTACCTCGCAACCGATTCCGCGGCCGACCTGGCACGCGCCAACGGGGTGGGAATTGTCACCATCGGCCGCTGCAACCACATCGGCCGGCTGGGCGAGTACGTCGAGAAGTTGAGCCGCGCCGGCCTCATCGGCCTGATGACCTGCAACGCGAGGTCGGCGGTGGCGCCCTACGGCGGTTACACACGAATGCTCGGGACCAATCCGATCGCATGGGCGGCCCCGCGAGAGAGCGGCCACCCGCCCCTGGTTGTCGACTTCGCCACGGCCGCCATCGCCGAGGGCAAGCTCAGGGTCGCCCACGCTGCCGGCGCCAAGGCGCCGGCTGGAGCGGTGATCGACAGGAACGGCCGGCCCAGCGAGGACACAGCCGCTTTCTACGAGGGCGGCGCGCTGACCACATTCGGCGGGCACAAAGGCTTCGGCCTGAGCGTGATGGCAGAGCTGATGGCGGGAGTCCTTTCCGGAACCGGCGCCTCTTCGCTCCCCGGTTATGACAACGGCAACGGCACCATGCTGCTGGCCATCGACATAGGAAGGTTCATGCCGGCGGCGGAATTCGTGAAGCAGGCCGAGGCGTTTTCGGTGGGGCTGCACGAGGCTCCTCGCGCCCCGGGCTTCGACGAGATCATGACCCCCGGTGAGCCGGAGTGGCGCTCACGCGAGCGTCGGACTAACGAAGGAATTCCAATTCCCGACGCCACGTACGACGCAATCGGCGAACTCGCGGCCGAGCTCGGCACGGAGCTCAGCAGAAAGCTTGGCCGCCGAGGGGAGGCTCGATGCTAGCGGTTGACCCGCGGACCCCGGAAGTACCGGGTCCGCGGGCCTATCCGAGTGCTTGTACGGAGTAATAAGTTACCGGGGAGGGAACTGGGAGTTGGGGGCGGGCTGGACGAGGTTCGCGGTCGGAGCTTCGTCGATGAAGCCGATGACTGCGCAGTTGATGTCGATGCCGACGCTCCCATAGGGTGCGCCGCCAGGGCCCGTGATGAGGTCGGGGCGAGTGGCGGCGAGGTTGAAGACGACGTTCTCATCTATCTGCCGCTTGTCGAAACCCTCGTCGATTGCTTTCTGCGTCCACTGGCCGAGCTGGGCGTCCCAGAGTGGGCTGTAGGCGTCTGCGTGCCGCGGATCCTTGATGGTCGGAAAATCACCGAACACGTTCAGAAGGTCGCCGCCATTGCGCAGCGCGTCGATCAGCGCGGTGTTGGCGGCTGAGGCGTCCTCTGCAGCGTGGCCGTCGAGGACGAGGTGCCGGAACCCCTGTGACTGCGGGTTGTCAGCCCCGGTTTGACCGTTGATGAAGCCGAAGAGCCGCTCGCGAGCCGAACCGAGGAAGTCGTCGCCACCGTTGTACGCAGCGTTGGCGAGCGCGGGAACGTACGTGGATCGCTCGAGGACCGATGCCAGCGAATCACCGGCCTCGGTGCTGAGGTACAGAATGGGCTGACCGGCGTCGAAGCCCTTCACGAGCAGGAGGTCGACCCACGAGTCGAGGAACTGTCCGGGCGGGGGCGGGGGAGCGATATGAATCCCGAGCACCCGGTCTCCGGTGTTGGTGTGGGTCGTGACGTCAAACGGTCCGTCTCCGGTGGCCACGATCGGCGCGTTGTAGACGACATCCGATCCAGCAATCCGAATGAATGGGCTGTAGCCGGGGCCGGCGACCGCGCCGGGCGAGAACTTCGCGGGCGGGAAGCCGTTCGGCCCCGGGACCAAAGTGCGCGTTGGACTGAAGTCCGGCTCGCCCTTGAAGTTGACGACCGCCGGTCCGAATTTGTTCGCGTCGGCCGACGGCGAATCCAAGGTGACCGTTTGCACGCACTGCGGACAATTGATGGCTAGGTTCGCGAGCTTGGGGGCGTAGTTCAGGCCGCTGTTGTGCGCCAGTCCAAGATCGGACGCCTCCGTAAGGATGAACCACACCCTGTGGCCGTTCGCGGTGCCCTTGTACAAGGGCAGACGAACGGTGTCTTTAGTCAGGTCAACCTGGAGCGCGCTTTCCAGGACCAAATTTTGGCGTGGAAGCAGCCCCGTCAGCTGCCCCAGGCCTTTTGCCGATCCGGTGTTGGCTGGAATCGTGGCTGTCGTTGCGGGTGCCTCACGCGCCACGACGATCAGTGGCACGGCCACGGCCGCAACGGCCAGCACGGCCAGCCATCGCAATTTGAAAAAACTTCGTCTCAACCTAGTCTTCTCCTCTTCTTCTTCGATTCTTGATTTACGAATTCGGGTCTGTCGCGACACCGGTACAGTCCCGCCGCCCTCCGATCCGTTACACATTTGAGCGGCACGGAACATCGCGGCCGGCGTCGAGGTTCGTCGTTGCAAGGGCTGCATGACCTCAAGCACTGCCGCACGGCCGACCGACGAATTGGAGCTCGTTCTCGCGCTGCGCGTGGGTGATGAGAACGCCTTCACGAAGCTCGTCCACCAATACCAATCCGCGATGCTCCAGGTCGCCCTGACCTACGTGGGGAGCCGCGCCATCGCCGAAGAGGTCGTGCAGGAAGCCTGGCTCGGCGTGCTCAACGGCATAGGGCGCTTCGAAGGGCGCTCCCAGCTGAAGACCTGGATCATGCGCATCGTCATCAACCGCGCCAAACGGCGAGGTAGTGAGGAAGCGCGAACACTTTCATTTTCAGAAATGCAGGTTCGGCGGGACGACTCCGGTCCGTCAGTGGAACCAGGGCGGTTTCGCGGCCCTGCCGATCCGTGGCCGGGTCACTGGTGGTCCCCGCCGGCGAATTGGGCCGGAATGCCGGAGGCCCGCCTGCTGTCGCGGGAGATGTTCGACCAGGTCCGCCTCGCCCTGGACGGCCTGCCGGAACGGCAGCGCGAGGTAATCACCCTGCGCGACGTCCTCGGGTATACGGGAGCGGAGGTTTGTAACGTGCTGGCCATTTCGGATACCAATGAGCGAGTTCTGCTGCACCGTGCTCGCTCGCGAGTACGCGCAGCGGTGGAGCGCTACCTGGAGCAATGACAAGAAACGACATGCGCCACATGGACACCGAGATGACCTGCCAGGAGCTGGTGGAGCTTCTCAGCGAGTACCTGGATGAAACCCTGGCGGCGTCCGAACGATTGCGCTTCGACGCTCACTTGCGCACGTGTTCGGGATGTGAGGCCTACATCGAGCAAATGCGTATGACGATCCGATTGCTGGGCAAGCTCACCGAGGAATCGATATCGGCGGAGGCGCAGAGAGAGCTGCTGGCGACCTTCCGGACCTGGAAGGCGAACGGCGCGGACCACCGCGGGTGAAGGAGACGGAAATGATGACGAATCAGACGGCGGCGACGCGGGTGCCCGCGGCGGCTGAGCGGGCGAGACTCAAGGATGGGGTGCACATCGAGTACAGCCCGCGGAGAGTCCGAGCGTATTTCGACAAGCAGCCGATCGCCGACAGCCGGCGGGTGCTGCTCGTATTCGAGTCCAAGCGTCCTCCGGTGTACTGGTTTCCAATCGCGGACGTGCTCATGGACCTGCTGGCGCAAAAGGAGCAGACAGCGGCTGGACCAACCGGGACGGTGCGCTGGCATTCAACTGCCACCGGCAAGATGGTGGACAACCTCGCCTGGAGCTATGCGGAGCCCACCGGCGACCTGGCTCCCCTTGAAAACCACATCGCGTTCTACTGGAACGCCATCGATGCCTGGTACGAGGAAGATGAGGAGGTCTTCGTACATCCTCGGGATCCGTACACGAGGGTGGACACGGTGCACAGTTCTTCTCGCGTTCGTGTAGAGGTCGACGGCGAGACCATCGCCGAGACCAACCGCCCCGTGCTTCTGTTCGAGACCGGCCTGCCTACGCGTTACTACATTCCCAAGCTCGACGTGCGCATGGATCTGCTCGAATCGACCGACACCGTAACGCACTGCCCCTACAAGGGCGACGCCAGTTACTGGGACCTGCGAGTTGGTGACAAGACGTACAAGGACTTCGTTTGGGCCTATCGACGGCCGATTCCCGAGATCCCGAAGATCGAGAATCTGGCGTGTTTCTACAACGAGAAAGTCGACCTCTACGTTGAGGGAGAGCTCCAGGAGCGGCCTAGCACGCCCTTCTCCTAGCCCTTACGCTGCGCACTCCTCTTCGGCGACAGGCATGTCAGTCGCTCGCGTCGCCGATGTGTAAAGGCCACGTGCAGCGCGATCCGGTAGATCCAGGCTTCGGCGGGTCCGTCCTGAACCCCTGGCCCTTTTCCCTAGGCACCGGATGAACAGAGGGAGGAGCCAACCTACCCAAGCCGCCCTCCAAATCTAGCGGGAGCCGCAGCCTCAGCGGTTGGTGACCAACAGCTCCAGGGAGTCGACCAGCCTGGGTCCAGGCCGGTTGAAATATGCCGACCCGTCGAGGACCACGACATGCTCGGCGCCGACTGATTCGATGTCCGCGCGGACCAGGTCGGCCTCAGCCTGCGCCCTTTGCTGGTTGAACCCGCATGGCGCTAGCACCAGGAGCTCCGGCCGCGCGGCGGCTACGTCCGCCCACGAGATCGCGACCGACGGCGCGCCCGGCCGGGACAACGGATCGTCGATGCCCGCCAGGGCCAGCAGGTCGGGTGTCCAGTGGCCGGCCGGGTAAGGCGGGTCCAGCCACTCGAGAAACACCCCACGCACGGGTGGACGTCCGTGGGCGGTTCGCCGCGCGGCTTCAATACGAGCAGTGAGGCGGCTCATCAATGGTGTTGCGTCGGCCCCGCAGGCCGCCGCCAGGGCCACGATGTCCGCCAGCACGTCCTGCAGCGAGTGGGGATGCTGGCGAATCATCCGAACTCCTTCGAGGTCGACAGCCACCTGGTCGGCGGAAACGGCGCAGACCCGACAGACGTCCTGCGCCACGACGAGGTCAGGCTCTAGATCCAGGATCGCCTGGGTGTCGACGAAATAGAGCGACCGCCCCGCCACGGCCGCCTCCGAAACCGCGACCTCGATGCCGGCGCTGTCTTTGTCGTGCAGCCGCAGTGTGGAGCGCGTCACAATCGGGAGCAAAGCTGCCTCCGGTGGGTAGTCACATTCGTGGGTGACCGCGACCAGGCTGGTGCCTAGACCAATCGCGAAGAGGGATTCGGTGGCGCTCGGGAGAAGTGACACGATCCTCATGGGTGGTCGTCGGTCAGGTCGAGCTGGGCGAAGCCCGAATCCAGGCGCCGCTGACCAGCCTTCCACGCGAGCGGCTTCTTGAAGACCGGACCCGCGAAAGCGAAAGAGTGATACTCGCCGTTCTCTCCGCATGGGTCGGCGCCTGTGGTTCCGATCTCGCTTGCAAATCGCTGGTCGATGATGCGGCCGAGCCATGCCTCGTCCAGCTTCGCGAGGTCGACGCAGGTGATCACAGCCCGCCCGCCCGAGCTTATGAACTCATCAAGGAGGAGTTGCGGCGGCTCGCCCCAGATCGGCTCGACGTGCTCGAGCCCGGCGGCGGTTACGCGGTCCTCGTACCACGCCCGAACATCAGCCAGGTGAATGTCACCGAAGACGACGCCGGTAAACCCGCCCTCGCGGAGCGACGCAAGCTCGTGGCGGAGGTTCGCTTCCATCTCGGCCCAGGTCGTAGGGATGGCGCGAAGGCCGATCCCGGCCGCCGCCGCCTGTGCTTCCAGCATCTCGACCCGGGTGGCGTGGAAGCGAACGCGCCGAGTGGTCGAGTCGTAGAAGGAGACGAGGCGCTCGACCTCGAGTCCTGCCCTGCCTGCCCGGTCCAGCGCAAGGGCGCTGTCCTTGCCTCCGGACCACATCAACGCATATCTACCGTTCAGCTCAGTGCCACTCCGTCGACTCGAGGCCGGCCTCGAGCCAGTCGATGAGGGCTCCCACCTTTGCCCAGTCCTCGGCCTTGCGAGCCTCGATCAGATCGCGGAGAGCTTGGGGCTCGATCGCGAGCAGCGCCTCGGCGCCGGAGCTGGCGTAGCGGACAAGCGCGTGATGCACAACATCGTCATAGTTCAGTCCCGTGTTGCGGGCCAGGTTCTCAAGGGTCGGCCGCGGGTCGACAAGCCGAGCGAGCGCGACGGAGTCTCGAAAGTTCTGATTCGAGTCCCGGGCGGTCACGGCGACAAACCTACGACTTCGAAGGTCAGACGCACTCGCAGCCGCGCCAGCGCAGCCATCACGGGGGCGCCCAAAGCCACCACCATCAGCACGTTGCCGACTGCGCGAAATGTGTCGTATGCGAGCGAGGTCAGCAGGTAGAAGCGGCCGAAATGAACCAGCGATGTCGCTGCGTCCATCCCCGGCAGCCAGCCCAGCGTCGGGTTGCCTCGATAAACAGGAATCCAATCCGTGATGTCGAGCAGCCCGCCCACGACCCAACCCATCACCGCACCAACGGCGGCGAGCACTAGAACGTCGCGCCAATCCGGGACCCGCGAACCTCGGCTCCATTGGCCGGCCAGCCCGGCCGCGACGCCAACCCAGCCCACCGCGAAGACCTGGTATGGCACCCACGGGCCCATCCCTCCCCCCGCGATGGCGGAAACGAGGATCGACAGCGCGCCGGCAAGGAACCCGAACGAGGCGCCGAAGACGTATCCCGCGCACAGCACGAGGAAGTAGATCGGGCTGAAGCCACCTATACCTTCGATCACCGCCAGGCGCAGGGCGGTGTCGATCGCGGCGATCGCCGCCAGCAGCGCCACCGCACGCGAATCGAGCTGGCGCATGCCGGCTTCGATGAGAAAGAGTCCGACCACGCATGCGAGAGTGAGCGTCCAGGCAGGCGTGCTCGCCGGCAGCCCGCTGCCGAGGAACGGCCAGGCAAAGAGGACGATGCCGCCCAACGAAACCACACCAACGGGCAGTGCACGGATCACGTTGTCACCGCGAAGGCCATTTCTGCCACCCTGCCATCCGCCACGTGGATGACGCGGTCCGCGAGGGCGTCGCGCAGCTCGTCGTCATGGGTGGCCAGCACGACCGAAGCCCCGTGATCGCGAAGGTGGGCGACCAGGGCCACGAGGGCGCCGCGGGCGCTCGAGTCGATACCACGCGTGGGCTCGTCGAGAAGGACCAGGGCTGGGCTGCCGGGCAGCACCGCCGCCAACGCCGTCCGCTGACGCTCGCCACAGGAGAGGTCCCGGGGGTATCGATCTGCCATCGGCAGCAGCTCGAGCTCATTCAGGATCGTCTCGGGCTGGTCCAGCTCCCCGGACCGCTCGAGGGTGAAGCGGACCTCAGCCCGAACAGTCGGCAGGTGCAGTAAGACTGTGGGGTTCTGGGGCAGATAGGCGACTCGTCCAGGCCGGCGCGAGACGTTGCCGGAAAGCGGCGCGAGGCTGCCCGCGATCAGGCGCAGGAGGGACGTCTTGCCGCCGCCGTTGGGTCCGCTCAGGGCGACGATCTCGCCTGAGCGTCCCGAGAGGTCGACACCGTCCAGCACGAGTTGTCCATCAAAGCCTGCGCTGACGCGCTGGAGCGACCAGGCTTCGCCGCCCAACGCCGTCGATCGCACGGGCCGAACGGGCGGGGCCGGAGGCCGCCAGCGAGCTGGATCGGCGGTAGTGACCGTCCCGCGATCCACGAGCACCAATCCGTTCGCCTGCCGCAGCAAGTGGTCCAGCCGATGTTCCGAGATGACCACCGACTTGCCTTCGTCCACCAAGCTCGTCGCGGCTGCCAGCACCAACTGGGCGCCGTCGGGATCAAGCTGCGAAGTCGGCTCGTCGAGGACGACGAGGTTTGGCCGCATGGCCAGAGCCGAGGCCAAAGCGACCCGCTGGCGCTCGCCTCCGCTGAGCGTCCGCACGGCCCGCCCGGCGAGATCCGCTACACCCGCCGCGTGCAGCGCTTCCTCTACCCGGCCTGCAATCTCGCGTCTCGGCACCGCCGTGTTTTCCAGCCCGAAGGCGACTTCGCGGTCGACGACGTTGTAGACCGTCTGCAGTTCGGGATCCTGAAAGACGAAGCCCACGTTGCGGGCCATCTTGCGAGTGGGCGTCGCGATGACATCGAGTCCCATGACCTCGGCGCTGCCGGATATCCGTCCGCCGTGGAAATGCGGCACAAGGCCGT
>Ga0099828_10001059_pt1 | contig 17824 bp, 16 predicted proteins | sample CZO8metaG_2_FD_79338 | JGI IMG/M metagenome (GOLD analysis project Ga0099828, IMG submission 79338) | Vadose zone soil microbial communities from the Eel River Critical Zone Observatory, Northern California, USA - CZOApr15con2H1.8 metaG | ecosystem: Environmental > Terrestrial > Soil > Vadose... | reverse complement strand
TCGGTTCGCGCGAGGATGGCCGCGTCTTTGATCGGGATTCGGCTCTGGTAGTAGTAGCGATTGAGGGCCCAGGATTGAAGTTGGCCGCGCGTGAGCTTGCCCTCGTGCATCAGAAGATGAAATGGATGTTTGTGGTGATACCGCTCTTCGCCGATGGCGTGCAACCGGGCGATGAAGTCTGATTCCGAGAGCAGAGCGTCTCTCATATCAAAGTTACAGTTCGAACTCCATCCCATCATACGCAATTTCCCAGCCCGCGTCTCGCACTTCACGGTGTTCAGGACTGTCTTCATCCAGGATCGGATTCGTGTTGTTGATGTGAATCAGGACCCGCCGGCCCCGCTTTGCAAAGTCAAACTGCTCGAGCAGACCGCCCGCTCCCGAAAGCGGAACGTGTCCGATTTCGCGCGCCGTCTTCGACCCAACGCCTGTGGAAATCAATTCGTTCTCGCTCCAAAACGTTCCGTCGAGCAGACACAGATCGCTCGATCGCGCCCACTCCTTCCATTCATCTGAGCGCCCAGGAAGAGCAGGGGCGTAAAAGACCTGTTTTTTTCCTTGAGCCAACAAGAGTCCGACAACGGCTTCACCCGGGGCAAGCGCGCGCCGCAAGTCTTCACTCACATAGTCTGGATACGCGCCCCCGAGAAGCACCACGCGACAGCGAACCGAAGGGTCCCCACTTGAGGAGTTAACCGTTCCAAGTGGAAACCAAGTGTTGAGAGGAACATCGTGCCACATAGCGGGCGGATTTGAGCGCTCCAGTACACGGAAAATCCGGTTTTCCTCAAGGAGGATGCGCCGGACTGACGACGTGGCATAAATGCGCAGGGGCTCGAATTCGCGTAAGTGAAGCAACCCGGCGACCGAATCGACGTCGGCACTCGTGAGCAAGATTCCGGCAATGGGTGTGTCTCGCGGGGGTTTTGCGGGAGCGAGCAGCGGCGTGGAGAGGATCTGGGTGCGCAGGTCTGGGGAGGCGTTGAGAAGAAAGCACTCGCCCACGGAGGGACAGACCAGCACCTGCGCTTGTGAACGCGGCTGAGACCGCAAGCCCCCCGCTCTCAATCGAGAGCAATTAGGGCAGGCACAGTTCCACTGGGGAAAACCACCCCCGGCTGCGGAGCCGAGGATCTTAAAGCGCATTCAGGACTAGACTTAGAGCTCAGCGTTCGCGTACGAGCTAATTTCACAGTTCAAGCAGATCTCTTCATGCTGAGGCGTCGTCCATTCCATAGCTGATTCTCCTTCACCCCGTGAGATTCAGAACGGCTCAATATTAGTAACACGGGAGGGGAGTAAAATCAATATCGAAATTGGAATGGCGAGCTTTGAGGCTCCCCATTCCATCGTGTCTTCCGATGCTGCATAGGGCCCCTCGGCGGTATGATCACCCTGGCGGCCACACCCCGGCAAATTCAATTCGGATTAAAGCTGATTTTCTAGGTTACAGCAGAGGACTGCGACTCGGCAGGGATCAACTCAGGCACTTCGATGCGGATGCGCGTGCCCTCGCCTTTCCTGCTGGAAATGCTCATTTGAAAATCGCTGCCGTAGAGCACGCGCAGCCGTTCATGCACGTTGCTGATGCCGATGCCATCCCCAAAGACCTGCGCCATGCGGTCTTCGGGGATGCCGGCGCCATTGTCTTCGATTTCAATCACGAGGCGCCCCTCGTGCGTCGAAGTGCGAATCGTAATCTCTCCCCCGTCGAGCTTGGCCGCGAGCCCGTGCTTGATGGCGTTTTCGACGATGGGCTGCAGGAGCATGCTCGGGACGAAGGACTCCAGCGTGCGCTCTTCGATCTGCTTGTGAATTTGTAGATTATCGCGGCCAAACCGGGCGACTTCGATGTCGAGATAGTCGTCAATGAAATCCAGCTCTTCCTCGAGCGGGACAAACGTCTCGTGCTTGCGCAGCAGTCGCCGGAGAATGTTGCTCAGCTTGATGACCACCCCGCGGGCCGTATCGGGATCATAGCGGATCAACGAGGACACCGTATTGAGCGTGTTGAACATGAAGTGCGGGTTGATCTGGGCAGACAGTGCGTCCATGCGCGCCTTGAGCAAGAGTTGCTGGTGCTGCTCCAGGTTCATCTCGGTCCGCGTGTTGTTCCAGATTTTGATGGGCACCGCCACTGCCATCACCGTGGAAAGCACCACCAGCGCCATGGCCCAAGGCGGCCCCACGTCGAGATAGAACAGCCACCGCAGCTTGGTGGCGTGACCGAGCATCTGCCGCGCAAGCTCCAGCGCGACGCAGGCTCCCAGCGGGAGCATCTCCCAACTCACCTTCTCCCGGCGGAAAAAGCGCACGAGCCAACGCGGGATGCCTAGGAACGTGAACGGCCCAAGCCTCCAAATTTCTTCCGAATTCGACACCACCTGGCGAATCAGCCCTCCCACCAGGCCCGCGCCCGCCGCGACCGGCGTCGAGAGCCACTCGTGATTGAAAAATGCCGGCAGGCTAATGATGGATCCGCCCAGCGGCCCCACCACCCGTCCTCCCAGCAAACCCAGGAGGAAGGAGCCTTCGAGCATCAAGTCAGCGAATCGGTAGGGGTGGCCCAGGATGCGCAACATCACCCCGACGGCAAGTGGCGGAGTCACGAACAACATCAGCTTCACTTTTTGGTCCGAATCGCGGACTTCGGTGAACAAAACCTTCCGGAGGATTGCCGACCGCGCCAGGAGCGCAGAAATCGCCGCTGCTCCGCTGACGTGCAGCAGCAGCGTCAGAAGCAAGTCCCCGCTGAAACCAAGCGTTCCAGTCTGATCCATGGGCTGCGGCTACGTTAGCCAATCATCCATCAGATGTAAAGCACAGAGGATGGGCGGCGTTCGACTTACGGACTCGCCGCCTTCTTCATCTGACCAAGGGACCTAGCCCGCATCGATTCGTGCTTCAGGCCTGGGCGCCACATTTCAATCCGGAGAGGACATATCCGGTGCCAGTGAGTGTGCGTCGCGGGGAAATGACCCAGGCCCCATCCGGACTCTTCTGCAAGACCATAAGAATGTGGCCCGTGCGCCGCATAGCCGCAGCTCGCTGCAACGGGAGCGGACCATCCAAGCGACTTGACGATCCGCGGCATCGTCCATTTGGACGGGATGAGTTAGTCCCCCACCGCTCTTCACAAGATGCAAAAGGAGTTCTATACGTACTAGTGGTACTAATATTAATGAACCTTGACATAATCAGTAAGTCCATATAGAGACACAGCGATTCCTCACTCAAGCCTTTTCTCGGAGGGCCTACAAGAGGCGTGGGTCGGGAAAACCCCAGTGGTGCAATCGGACCCTAATCCAATAAGACTAGACTAGAGGAGACAACCGTGAAAGCTAATCGAAAATGGTTTTTGACACTTGTTGTGTTGCTATCACTTGCGCTGTCGTTGAGCGGCTGGGCCCCTGCACAAGCGGACGACGATCACCATGGGACGGCTGCCGTAGCCTCGAGCAGGGCGTTCTTGTTTTTTTCAACTTTCTCGCCGGGATTTAGGACGACGCCGTGGATCACAGTTCTCACTACCAAGATTGATGCCGAAGAAGGCAAGGCGAGAGCTTTGTTGATGGACCTGTCGATGGAATCGGGGATTTTCACTAATGACTTCCGGTCCACGCCACCCGGGTTCTTTACATTCTCGGTCAAAGATGCCGTCATCCAGGCTCAAGTTCTCGTGGATGGGGTGGTTGCGACTCCGGGGGTCATCACCTGGGACGACACCTTTCACCTCGTAGAACATGCCACCACGGCAGCGGATTTTCTGGTCAGGAGCGACACTGAATTTGGCGCACGTGCCTTTAACTTTTACAAAATTGGTCTGGCCGATACGCCGAAGGACGACCACATCGTTCAGGTACAGGTGCGGTTCTTCGTCGATGCCTTTACATTCCCGGCCGGTTTCACCTTCAGCAGCGCCGCTGCCGCAGTTGGCACGCGCACGTTGACGGTGCAGCAAGCAAAAATTGACCTGGACGAGTAGCGGGTTGAGCGCGAACTTACCCAGACGGCTCCATCGCGGGGGCGGGCCAAGTTTCGGCGAATTGAAACGGACCCGCCCCTTTTGCGTCCGCTCGCGCGTGCGCATTCTCCTCCGGCGATGCAATTTCTTGATGCTGCTGTAGCGTCGCCTGTTTCCTCTGGTAGACTACAACCCATTTCAAAACCTCCCTTTGGCTGGTCTAACTTGTTGATTCTAAATGGCCCGAAAGGGGTTTTGAAACCAGTTCTAGGCTCAAAATGCCGCAGAGGCCCCGAGCAAGCCCACGGCCGTAACGGAACATATGCTAATCATCTTGCAGATTATGGCCTGTACCATTAGTGATTTCCCTGGGCAAGGTGATATGGCAAACGTTTGATCCGCTGTGTCCAGGGTTTAAATTTCAAGCTGGATCGTTCACTTTTTTCAGGGCAACAGAGTCACCGCCAATTCAACTGTCCCCCCTCACGGTGGAGGCTGTATACTTCGACCCGTGGCCATGATGCCGAAGGCGCTTGCTCTTTCCGGCTTCACGCCCGAAAGGTTATACTGCGCCCAAATGGGTCCAGGAATGGCCCTCCCAAGTAGTTGATTTCGGATAACCCGGATATCTTAAATACAGTGGCGTTTCCATGGGGCGAAAAACCAAATCACGCGCAAAAAGTTTGCGAAAACCCCCGAAGCGCGAGATTCGCGTCGCGGCGCGCGCGCACTTTCCAACCCGTTACGGCCAGTTTAAAATCCTGGGCATCGAGGGCCGCAACCCCGAAGAGAGCGCGGTGGCTGTGATTCGTGGCCGCCTGACCGGCCGCACGCCGCTGGTGCGGATTCATTCGCAATGCCTCACGGGTGACGTGCTCGCCTCGGAGCGCTGCGATTGCCGCGCCCAGCTCGAGCTTTCTCTCCGCCGAATCGCCGCCGCGCCTGCGGGCGTGCTCCTCTATCTTCCGCAGGAGGGACGCGGCATCGGCCTTATGAACAAGTTGCGCGCGTATGAGCTGCAGGATCGCGGGTTGGACACCGTCCAGGCCAACGTAGAGCTCGGCTTCGCTGCCGATTCGCGCGACTACCGGTTCTCCGCCGAAGCGCTGCGGCTGCTCGGCGTGCGCCGCGTGCGCTTGCTGTCGAACAATCCGGACAAGGTGGAACAACTGGAAGCGGCCGGCATCCGAGTCGTGGAGCGGGTTCCGTGCCGGCCTCGCACTTCCCGGCTGTCGCGCGCTTACCTCGAAACCAAAAGAACGAAACTCGGGCACTGGCTGGATAGACTTTAATTTCCTGCGGTGACTGGGACCTGCGGCAATTTGGAGGAATTTGATGACGCGAGTGATTGAACAATCGGCGGCCTTCGCCTGCAAACCGGCTGAGCTTTATGAACTTTTCATGGACTCGGCGAAACACTCGACTTCCACCGGGGCCCCGGCCAAAATCAGCCGCAGGATTGGTGGGAAATGGTCCGCCCACAGGGGAATGATCGGAGGCAGGAACCTGGCGCTCGTGCCGAACCGGATGATTGTTCAATCTTGGCGGTCGCGAGCCTTCAAGCCATCCGATCCGGACTCGATCCTGATTGTCCGCTTTGAAAAAGCCCCCCGAGGCGCGCGATTGCATTTGGCCCACGTCGGGGTGCCGCCGCAGGACCACAAGGGCGTTACGCAAGGCTGGCCGAAATATTACTGGAAGCCGTGGAGAAAGTACCTCGCGGCGCGAAAGCACACCGCCTGAGTTTTCACCGCCGGGTTGCGGCTCACCCGCCCCCAACCATGTGAACGATCTCGAAGCAATCGCCTGCTTCCACGGTAGTAGCAGCCCACAACAAGCGGGGCAGGATTACCCGGTTCCGTTCGATAGCAACTCGGTCCTGGGGTAGACCGAGATGCGCGAGAAGGCCGGTAATGCCGAGCCCTGCCGGGATCTCCCGTGTGTCGCCGTTGATGACCACTCGAATTTTCGCCGTCATTTTAGTGATGCGGCAGGTACTTGGACTTTCGGCCGAGCTCGAATCCGGAAACGCAGTTCGTTTGACAAGGAGCCTTGGGCGGCACGGATGACCAGTTCCGCGCCGTCGGCTACAGTTGAAGGAATGGGGAATTTCAGCGTCGCCCGTCCCGAGGGATTGGTGTGGGTGCGGAAGGCCACAGAGTCTCCCCTGGGATCTTCGATGGCGGCTTCGACCTTTGCGTCCGCAAATTCCTGCGCAGCACCTCGCGCCACGCCGGGCCGCCGAACTTCGATCTCCAGCGTGGCATTGCCAGAGGTGAGCCAAGAACCCGGATTGAGCAGGCGCACTTCGAGGCCCGGTTGGATGGGCGCCACAGATCTTTGTGGCTGTCTCCCTGCTTGCGTGCTAGCCGGAAGGGTTCCTGCTTCGAGTTGCGCGATCACATCGCGATGCTGTTGAGCAAGCCTCTCATGCAGGACATGCTGCCGAGCGTCGGAGTCCGCTGCCAACTTTGCTAAATCCTGGTAGTCCGTGCTTCGGCGGTGGACCACTCGCCCGCCTTCATACACGACCGTGTCCAGGAATGGATGCGAAGGGCCACGGTCCTCGGTCTGGACGTGGTACACCGCTTTCCCGACGCGCACATTCGTGTTGAAGCCGAAATTCATGAGGCGCGCAACCCAATTTCTGTCGCCACTTGTGAAATCGCCATGTCGCGCTGAAACCAACGTGTTAACGGATAGTTTTGGTGCATTTGACCGGCTGCCGCTTCACCGTTATTATAGCCTGTGCGCCGATGACCGGAAACGACCTCCAAAGCTACGCGCCACTTTTTCTACACCTGGTCCTGGCGATGGCGCTTTCCGGTGTCATCCTTCTGCTTTCCTCGGTCGTTGGCTGGCGGCGGCCTTCCCGGGTAAAAGCGCAGGCTTACGAATGCGGAATGAACCCCACGGGCGATGCGCGGCAGCCCTTTTCCGTGAAGTTCTACTTAGTTGCGATGGTCTTTATTTTGTTTGATGTAGAAGCCATCTTTCTATATCCCTGGGCCTACATCTTTCGCGAGCTGCGGTGGTTCGGATTCGTCGAGATGCTCCTCTACATCGTGATTCTCCTTGTGGGCTACTTCTACCTCTGGAAGAAAGGCGCGCTGGACTGGAACCCTCCGCCCGCACGCCGGGACCGCGCTACGTGACGGAAATACCCACACCCGACTTAGAACACAATCCGGTTGTCGCCAGAATCCGCGCCTGGCGCTCACAAACTATTGCCGAACTTCAGTCCTTTCGCGGGGAGTTGACCTTGGTCGTGCGCGAAGAGTTGCTCGCCCTCGCCGAATTCTTGGCCGGTGAATCGGACCTTTCGTTCACATTCCTGTCGGACATCACTGGGGTGGACCGTTTCCCCATCGAGCCTCGCTTTGAATTGAATTACCACCTGCTCTCAATCACCCGGCGCGAGGTGTTGCGCCTGCGCGTGCTCCTTCCCGGCGAATCCCCGGTGATCGCGTCGGTTGTGCCGGTCTGGCCCACGGCCGACTGGCACGAGCGCGAAATCTTTGACCTATTGGGTGTCCACTTTCACGGGCACCCCAACTTGCGGCGCCTGTTGATGCCCGACAACTGGGAAGGGCATCCACTCCGCAAAGACTATCCCGTCGAGGGTTTCAGGTAAGCGGGGAATTGAGCCTGCTCCATGACCACTGTACAGACCGCTGCGGGTCCCGCGCAGACCATGGTCCTCAACATGGGGCCCCAGCATCCGTCCACTCACGGCGTGCTCCGCGTGGTGTTGGAATTAGAAGGGGAAACGGTCATCAAAGCAGATTCGGACATCGGCTATCTCCACACCGGGATCGAAAAAACCGCTGAGGCGCTCACCTATTCGCAGGCGATCACTCTTACCGACCGGATTGATTATCTCGCACCTCTTTCCAATAACCTCGCCTATTGCCTGGCCGTAGAGAAGCTCCTTGGGCTCGAAGTCCCGAAGCGCGCGCAATACATTCGCGTGCTGCTGACCGAGCTCACGCGCATCGGCTCCCATCTGGTTTGGCTCGGAACGCACGCGATTGACTTGGGAGCAATGTCGGTTTTCCTGTATTGCTTCCGCGAGCGCGAGGAACTCCTGAAGCTGTTCGAGGTGGTGAGCGGCCAGCGGATGATGACGAGCTACTTCCGCATCGGCGGGCTGGCGCTCGAGCCGCCCACCGGCTGGATGGACCGCGTCGAGAAAATCATCCAGACGTTTCCCGCGCGGTTTGACGAATACGAAGAGCTGCTCACGCAGAATCGCATCTGGCAGGCGCGCACGCAAGGCGTCGGCATCTTGAGCGCCGCGGACGCCATCGCGCTCGGGGTGTCCGGTCCATCGCTGCGCGGATCGGGAGTGGACTACGACGTCCGCAAGTATTTCCCGTATTCCAGCTACGAGGAATTCGACTTCCAGGTGCCGGTGCGAACCGAGGGAGACTGCTACGCCCGCTATCTGTGCCGCGTGGCGGAGATGCGCGAGAGCCTCAAGATCGTCCGCCAGGCCATGGAAAAGATCACACCCGAGGGTCCCATTCGTGCCGACGCGCCCGGCATTGTCGCCCCACAGCGCGAACGAATGAAGACCGAGATGGAGGCGCTGATCTACCACTTCAAAATTTACACCGAAGGATTCGCGCCACCGCCCGGAGAGGTTTTCCAGCGGGTGGAATCCCCGCGGGGCGAGTTGGGCTGCTTCATCGCGAGCGACGGTTCGCCCAAACCCTACCGCATGAAGATTCGCGCGCCTTCGTTCGCGAACCTGCAAGCCCTCCCGAGATTAGTGGAACGGCGCTTGATTGCCGACGTGATCGCGTGCATTGGCACCCTCGACATCGTTTTGGGAGAAATCGACCGCTGATGAGCCTGCCTCCGCAGCTCGAAACCAAGTTTCAGGCGCTCGAAGCCCGTTACCCGGTGAAACGGTCGGCGCTGATCCCTATGCTGCTCTATGCGCAGGACCAGTTCGGATACGTCAACGATGACATGATTGCGCAAATTGCGGGACGCCTCGGCCTGAACACGCTCCAAGTCACCGAGACGATGGCGTATTACTCCATGCTGCGCCGCCGCCGCGCAGGAAAATTTCACGTCCAAGTGTGCACCAACATCTCCTGCATGCTGCGCGGGGGGAACCAGTTTTACGAGTTCGTGCAGAAGAAGCTCGAGATCGGCCACAAGGAAACCACCGCGGACGGTGTTTTTTCCCTCGAAGAAGTTGAGTGCCTGGGGGCATGCACCGGCGCTCCGGCCATGCAGGTGAATTACGATTTTTACGAAAACCTCACCACCGAGCGCGCCACGCAGATCTTTGAAGCCCTAGAAGGGGGACGCAAGCCGGAAACTTCCACGCCCATCACCGGTTCCGTGAAGCCCCGCCACCCGGCCGAAGTTCCGGTCATCAGCCGGCTGTTTGGCGTCATGGATTCTCATACCCTCGGCGTTTATCTCGCGCACGACGGATACAAGGGCCTTGGGCGCGCTCTCAAGGAATTGACTCCCGATTTGGTCATCGAAGAAGTCAAGAAATCGAACCTGCGGGGGCGCGGAGGAGCGGGGTTCCCCACGGGCATGAAGTGGAGCTTCGTGCCCAAGGAATCCGCGAAGCCGAAATATATCCTCTGCAACGCGGACGAAAGTGAGCCGGGGACCTGCAAGGACCGGCCGCTGATGGAAATGATGCCGCACCAGTTGATCGAAGGCATCATCATCGCGGGCCGCGCTGTGGGAGCGCACCAGGGGTTCATTTATATCCGCGGCGAGTACCGCTACGTGCAGGAAATCATGGACCAGGCAATTGCGGAAGCCTATGCCGGCGGCTATCTGGGTGAGAACATCCTGGGGAGCGGATTCGATTTCGATCTGGTGACGCATACCGGCGCGGGCGCATACGAATGCGGGGAAGAATCTGCGCTGATGGAGTCGCTCGAAGGCAAGCGCGGCTATCCGCGAATCCGGCCCCCGTTCCCTGCTGTCGTTGGCCTGTACGGTTCGCCGACGGTTATCAACAATGTCGAGACGCTTTCCGCCGTGCCCGAGATTCTGAGGCGGGGGGCCGAATGGTACGCAGGCCTTGGCTCGCCTAAAAATGGAGGCACGCGGCTGTTCTGCATCTCGGGCCATGTGAACAAGCCCGGCATCTACGAATTGCCGATGGGTTTCCCTCTTCGACAAATGATCGAGGACGTTGCCGGGGGCATCTCCGGTGGGAAGAAGCTGAAGGCGGTCATTCCGGGGGGGAGCTCCTGCCCCCTGCTGACTGCCGAGGAAATTAACGTGGCCATGGATTTTGATTCTGTGGCGAAGGCCGGCTCGATGCTTGGCTCCGGCGGCGTAGTCGTCATCGACGAAGAGACCTGCATGGTGGACGTGGCGCGCCGTATCATGCATTTTTACGCGCACGAGTCTTGCGGTTGGTGCATTCCTTGCCGGGAGGGCACGGGATGGCTCCGCAAGATGCTCGACCGTTTCCATGACGGCGGCGGCCAAGCGACAGATATTCCCTTGATCGGGGAGCTGGCGAAAAACATGCTGGGCAAGACGTTCTGTCCGCTCGGCGATGCCGCAGCGATGCCGACGATCAGTATCGTGAAGAAGTGGGCTCACGAGTTTGAGCAGCACCTTTCGGGGAAGTGCCCGTACAAGCCGGCGGGGGTGCTGGCCGTGGCACGCTGAGGGTCCCGAAGATAAATGGCCGATACAAAGGAAGTCACACTAAAAATTGACGGGCGCGAGGTAACCGTGCCGCCGGGCACGCTGGTGATGGAAGCGGCGCGGCGCATGGGCATCGAGGTGCCCTCATTCTGCTATTACCCCGGCCTGTCCTTGCAAGCGGCCTGCCGCATGTGCCTGGTCGAGGTTGAAAAAGCGCCCAAATTGCAAACCGCGTGTACGCTGGTGGCGCTTCCGGGCATGGTGGTGCGCACAAATACACAGCAGGTCCATCAGGCGCGCAAGGACATGCTGGAATTTCTGCTCGCCAACCATCCGCTCGATTGCCCCGTGTGCGATAAGGGCGGCGAATGCGAATTGCAGGATATGGTGTTTAGGTACGGCGCCGAACGCAGCCGCTTTGCCGAAGAAAAGCGTCACCGCCCCGAACAGAAATGGTCCGATGCGGTGTACTACGACGCGCCGCGCTGCATCCTGTGCTTCCGATGCGTACGCGTCTGCGACGAAGGTATGGACGTCAAAGCGCTCGGCGTGGGCCAGCGCGGCTCGCAATCCGAGATCGTCCCTAACGGCGAGGATCACCTGGATTGCGAAGAGTGCGGCATGTGCATTGATATTTGCCCGGTCGGCGCGCTCACCAGCGGCACGTACCGCTACAAGACGCGGCCCTGGGAAATGAAATACGTCTCCACGGTCTGCACCCACTGCTCGAATGGTTGCAAGACCACGCTGAGCGTTCGCAACAACGAAATTCTTCGCGCCAATAATCGGGACCTCTCGGGACTCAACAAGGACTTTCTTTGTGTGAAGGGGCGCTTCGGTTTTGACTTCACCAAGCACCCCGACCGGCTACAGCAGCCGCTGGTCCGCCGCGACGGGAAACTCCAGCCGGCGAGCTGGGAAGACGCCCTGTCGCACACCGCGCAGCTTCTGGCGGAATTGCGCGAGGCCAAGGGGCCAGAAGCGATTGGCTTTATCGGCTCGAACCGGACCACAAATGAAGAAAACTACTTGTTGGGGCGGATCGTGCGCGCTTCGATTGGCACGAACAACCTGGACCACCACCGCACCGCAGACTATCCCAGCCTGATTTCGGCGCTAGGAGAACGGGCGGCTTGCGCTTGCGCCACCATGGCGCAACTCTACGAGGCGGAGGCCGTGCTGTTGGTCGGCGACGACCCGACTCAGCAGAACCCCCTTGTCGCTTGGCAAATCCGCTCGGCCATCCGGCATCACGGCACGCGGCTGTATGCAATCAACGCGAAATCCATCCGGCTGCGCCGCAAGGCGCGGGAATTCGCCGAAGTCCCGCCGGGCGCGGAACGGACGGCTGTGCGCTGGCTTGCAGGCGGCGATGCCCAGCTCGGCCCAAACGTGGCCCAGGAACTTTCCGTTCTGAAATCGGCGCTCGAAAAGGAGTCGAACGTCGTCATTGTTTTCGGAGCGGAGTTGACCGGCGCAGCCATTTGCGACCTGGTTCAATTCGGCTCTTCCCTCCACGGCCAGACGCGGTATATGGCGCTCGGGGATTATGCGAATTCCCGCGGCGCGTGCGATATGGGGTTGCTGCCGCATCTCTTGCCGGGCTATTCGCTGCTCGGCGATGCGCCAGCGCGCGAGCGATTCGGGAAACTTTGGGGCGCGCAGCTTCCCGGAAAACCAGGGCTCGACGCGCGCGGGATGGTGGCCGCCGCCGCCAACGGGAAACTGAGCGCGCTCTATGTGGCCGGCGCAAATCCAATGAAAACCTTCGGGGTGAGTGCGGGCGAACGGTTTGGGAGGCTTGAATTTCTCCTTGTGCAGGACTTGTTCCTCACAGAAACGGCGGCGTTGGCCGACGTCGTTCTGCCCGCGGCGTCGGCATATGAAAAAGACGGCACCATGACCAATACCGCCGGGGAGGTACAGCTTTTGCGCAAGGGCGGCGACGTCATGGGAACGCGGACGGATTTCGATATCCTGCGCCTGCTTTCGCACCAGCTTGCCCAGCACGGTCTCGGTCAACCCATCCGTCTACGCACTCCCGAGGCCGCTTTCGAGGAAATCCGGCAGGCGGTGCCCGGCTATGACGTCTCCAAAGCTGCGCTATTGCTTGGGGAGGCAGAAAGGACGTCGCCGGTTTCGCCCGCCGATGGCCGCGCGAGCTTCGATGCGGCGGCCAGCGCGATTTTTTCATCTCACGACACGCTTTTTACCAGCGGAACCCTCAGCCGGTATTGCACCATCATTCGCACCCTTCCGGAAGCGGAGGCAGGCTTGTGAGCGAATTCGCTTCCGAACATCCGATCTTATTGGTAGCGCTGCCCAAAATTGTGGTCCTGCTGTTCCTTTTGCTGACGTCGCTGGCGTACTTGACCTGGTTCGAACGCAAAGTGGTGGCGCACATCCAGGCGCGCTGGGGGCCTTATCGCGTGGGTCCTCACGGACTGCTTCAGCCGCTCGCCGATGGGTTGAAGTTCCTGTTCAAAGAGGATGTCACGCCCGCCGGCGCGGACAAATTCGTCTATTTTCTTGCGCCGTTTCTCTCGCTTTCTCTCGCCATCACTTCGATCGCCGTCATTCCCTTCGGCCCACGCGAATTCACGATGTTTGGCCAGCACACGCGCCTAGCCATCACCGACCTGAACATCGGTCTCCTGGTGCTGTTCGCCATTACCTCCATGAGCGTGTACGGCGTCGCGCTTGCTGGGTGGTCCTCGAATAGCAAGTACCCGCTGCTGGGCGGGCTGCGCAGCTCCGCACAGATGGTGAGTTACGAGCTCGCGCTGACCATGTCCGTCGTAGGCGTCTTGCTGATGGCGGGCACCTTCAACCTGACCGAAATCATCACCGCCCAGGGAGGATTCCATTGGGGATTTCTCCCGCGGTGGAATTTCTTTGCGGGCCCGCTGCCGCAGGTGATTGGCTTCTGTTGCTTCTTCACCGCAGCGGTGGCGGAGACCAACCGCGCTCCGTTTGACCTGGCCGAGGCGGAATCCGAGCTGGTCGCCGGGTTTCACACGGAATACGCCAGCTTCAAATTTGCGATGTTTTTTATGGCGGAGTACGCCAGCATGATCACGGTCTCCTGCTTGGCGGCGATTTTGTTTTTCGGCGGGTGGCTCTCGCCAGTCCCTCCAGCGGCGTTTTTCTGGGCGCGCTACATCCCGACAGGCGCCTTTGCCTTGGCAGGCCTCGCGCTGATCGCTCACGGAGTGCGCTACCTGACGATTTTCGGCCGCGTCTTGCTACCAACGCTAGGCCTCATTCTGTGCGGGCTGGCCGCGTTGCTTGCGAGCCCGGGGATCAACGAATTAGCTCAGGGGCCTTTCTGGTTTCTGATCAAGGTGGCCATTTTCCTGTTCATCTATGTGTGGGTGCGCGGCACGCTTCCCCGCTTCCGTTACGACCAACTGATGGCCATCGGCTGGAAGCTGCTGCTGCCTTTGGCGATTTTGAACGTGGTGCTGACAAGCCTGGCCATCGTTTGGACCGGGCGATGAGCCGAGTCCCGGCGAGGACAAACGCGTGACGCTTCCGCTCTTCTTATTCTCGGTTCTAGCGGTGGTAGCGGTTGCTGGCGCCGTAAGCTTGATCTTGCAGCGGCATCCGATTCACAGCGCCTTGTCGCTGATCGTGGTGATGGTGGCGCTTGCGGGGCTGTATCTGCTGCTGGGAGCGGAGTTCATCGCTGCGGTGCAGGTCATCGTGTACGGCGGCGCCATCATGGTCCTGTTCGTCTTCGTCATCATGCTTTTGAACGCGGGCGAGGAAGAGCGCACCGACTTCAGCCGTATGGCGCGCTGGGCTGGGTTGCCGCTGGCCGCGGTGTTTCTGGTGGAGGTGGCCTACGGTGTCGCTCGCGCAGCATCTCGCCTGCCGACAGCGGCCCAAGCCCCGGTTTCCACACGGGAATTGGCGGAGCTGCTGTTTCGCGACTATGTATTCCCGTTTGAGCTGACGTCTTTTTTGATCCTGGTGGCTGTGCTGGGCGCGATCGTGCTGGCGCGGCGAGAAGATTCCGACTGAAGTCCACGGACAAGAAATTTTGGGGGAAGCTGTGGTTCCGGTTTCGTACTACCTGGCGTTGAGCGGAGTCCTGTTTGGACTGGGCATGATTGCCTTTGTCTTCAAACGCAACATCATCACTGTCTTTATGTCCATCGAGCTGATGCTGAATGCCGTGAATCTGGCGTTCGTGGCCTTCAGCCGGGCCCTCGGACAATTGCAGGGACAAGTGTTCGTCTTCTTTGTCATCGTTGTGGCTGCCGCGGAAGCGGCTGTGGGCCTCGGGATCATCCTGGTGATTGCCCGCAACCGGCAAACGCTTAACGTCGAGCGTGTGGACTCGCTCAAACATTGATGCCGATACTCGAATATCTCTGGATCATCCCTCTGTTGCCGCTCGCGGGGGCCGCCGTCAACGGCATCTTCGGCCGGGTCTGGACCAAGAAGGCCATCACAAGCATCGCGCTGGGATCGACGACGCTGGCCTTTATTGCCGCCCTCGAATTGGCCCGGGAATTTGCTGCGCTCAGTCCCGAGCAGGTGCCCTGGATCAAAACTTACTTCGTCTGGATTTCTGCGGGAAATTTCCGTTCGGACTTCACTCTTCAGGTGGACCAGCTCACTGTTGTCATGCTGCTGGTGGTTACTGGCGTAGGCTGGCTGATTCACATTTACTCCACTGGGTACATGGCCGAAGACGTCGGGTACCAGCGGTTCTTCGCCTATCTGAACCTGTTCATGTTTTTCATGCTGCTGCTCGTTCTGGCGGCAAACTATCTGCTCATGTTCGTTGGGTGGGAAGGCGTAGGACTCTGCAGCTACCTGCTCATCGGCTACTTCTTTCTGAAACAGTCCGCCACCGACGCAGGTAATAAGGCTTTCTGGGTGAACCGCGTGGGCGATTTCGGCTTCATCTTGGGGCTGCTCTTGATGCTTAGCACGTTTGGGTCCCTCGATTTTGCCGCCGTGTTGCCACGGGTTGCCGGAATGCCATCCGAGCCACTGGGCCAGGCGGGAGTGCTTACCACGATTGCGCTTCTGCTCTTCGCCGGCGCCACCGGAAAATCTGCCCAGCTTCCGTTGTACGTCTGGCTGCCGGATGCGATGGAGGGCCCCACGCCAGTCAGCGCGCTGATTCACGCGGCCACAATGGTCACCGCAGGTGTGTACATGGTCGCGCGCTCGCACGTGATCTTTCTAAAGGCGCCCGTGGCGATGGAGGTGGTCGCCGTGATCGGGTGCCTCACGGCCCTGTTCGCCGCCACGATTGGCATGGTGCAGACCGACATGAAGAAAGTCCTGGCCTACTCGACCGTGTCACAACTTGGCTACATGTTTCTGGCGTGCGGCGTCGGCGCATTTGGCGCGGGCATCTTTCACCTCATGACCCACGCGTTTTTCAAAGGGCTCCTGTTCCTCGCCGCCGGAAGCGTGATCCACGCCTTAGGCGGCGAGCAAGACATGCGCAAGATGGGCGGCCTGCGAAAGAAAATTCCGTGGACGTTCTGGACGATGCTCACGGCCACACTCGCCATCGCCGGGGCGCCAGGCTTTTCCGGATTTTTCAGCAAGGACGAAATCTTGCTGGCGGCCCAGCGCGCCAGCACGCCGCTGTGGGCGCTGGGAGTCCTGACGGCGGGGCTCACCTCCTTCTACATGTTTCGCCTCATGTTCCTGACGTTTTTTGGCAAGGAGCGCTTTGACAAGCACCAGGTTCACGCGCACGAGTCGCCCCGGAGTATGCTGGCGCCGCTGATCGTCCTTGCCATCCTCGCCATTTGCGGCGGCTGGATAGCGGCGCCGCAGTTGTGGGGCGGCGTGAATTATTTCGACCATTTCCTCGCGCCGGTCTTCGCGCTGGCGCCATCCGCTGCCGTTGATGTTGTCGCGGGGGAAGCGGGCCCCGGCGGCGCGTCCGATCTGCTCCAAGCGTTGTTCAGTGCCCCGGTGATCGCGGGAGCCCTGGGGTTTTTCCTCGCGTGGTGGCTGTATGTTCGCAACCCCGAGACTCCGAAGCAGTGGGCCGAGTCTCTTTCCCCGCCGTACAAGCTGCTGAGCGGAAAATATTTTGTGGACGAGTTGTACGCCGCCGCCGTGGTTCGGCCGCTGGTGTGGCTCTCGGACAAGGTCCTTTGGCGCGCGATAGACGAAGGCGTCATCGACGGCGCCGTGAACGGCATTGCCCGCGTGTCGCATGAATCCAGCGACCGGCTTCGCCTGCTGAGTTCCGGCAATACGCGCAGCTACGCGTCCTGGGTCGTGCTGGGCGCGGTCGTGCTCACCTCCTTGCTGCTCTGGCTGGCAGGCTGACGTGCCACAATCCTACTTACTGACGGTCCTGACCTTCCTGCCTGCGGCGGGCATGCTGGCCCTCTTATTGCTTCGCAGCGAGGACCATGAGTGGATTCGCCGCCTGGCTCTGGTCACGGCCCTCGCCGAATTTGCGATTTCACTCCTGCTGTTGCTCGGTTTTGATGCCACCAGAGGCGGCTACCAGTTCGAAGAGCTTCACGCGTGGATTCCGCAGCCGCCGATTCATTACCACCTCGGCGTGGACGGCATCAGCGTGTTCCTGGTCCTGCTGACCACACTGTTGACCCCTATATCTATCCTGGCGTCCTGGAATTCAATCCGCGAACACCAGAAAGGCTTCTTCATTTCGCTGCTGGTGCTTGAAACCGGGATCGTCGGTGTTTTCGTCTCGCTCGACTTGTTCCTATTCTTCCTGTTCTGGGAAGTGATGCTGATCCCCATGTATTTCCTGATCGGCATCTGGGGCCATGAGCGGCGCATTTACGCCGCGCTGAAATTCGTGCTCTACACGATGTTTGGCTCCATCCTGATGCTGATCGCGATCGTCTGGCTGTACCGGGTGAGCGCTGAAGCAGGAGCGCCCACATTCGACATTGCGCGAATCCAAATCCTGCTCTCCAACGGGACGATCGTGCTTCGGCAGCGCACGGAGATGTGGCTGTTTGGAGCGTTCTTTCTCGCTTTTGCGATCAAGGTGCCGCTTTTCCCCTTGCACACTTGGCTGCCGGATGCGCACACGGAGGCCCCCACGGCTGGCTCGGTGATCCTGGCCGGCGTCCTGCTGAAGATGGGCACCTACGGAATGCTGCGCTTCTGCCTGCCCATGTTCCCGGAGGCCTCGCGGCGCTTCGCGCCTGCCATCGCGGTGCTGGCGATTGTCGGCATCGTGTACGGCGC
>Ga0099828_10001055_pt1 | contig 17848 bp, 19 predicted proteins | sample CZO8metaG_2_FD_79338 | JGI IMG/M metagenome (GOLD analysis project Ga0099828, IMG submission 79338) | Vadose zone soil microbial communities from the Eel River Critical Zone Observatory, Northern California, USA - CZOApr15con2H1.8 metaG | ecosystem: Environmental > Terrestrial > Soil > Vadose... | reverse complement strand
TGTTGAATTTTTGTGGGATTGTGACGTTTGCTCGTCCGGTGACGGTGTCGTTGCCGCTGATCCTGAAAGTTATCGTGGTCGGGTTTTGTGCGAGTCCGGTTGCTCCTACGTCTGTCTGAACGATAATGTTGTAGTTGGTGCCTCCGGTGTTTGCTGTTAGGCTTGTTGAGAATGGCCAGGCGTTGTAGCTCTGTAGTTGCACTGTGCTGGTGGCGGTGCCTGTACTGTTGTAGCTCACTTGCTTGACCGGCTGCATTACTTCGGGCGAGTAATAGATCTGTTGGCTTCCTGTGGATGAGGATGATCTGACGAGGTACGTGTCGTAAGTGCCCGCTGGCACGGTGGTCAGCCCGAGGTTGAGGACGACAGCCGTTGTCGATGTCGTGTTCGTCGTGATCCTGACCGAGGGCAGTCCGACGGGAGGGATGGTGGTCGTGTTGGTGACGGTGGTAGTCGTGTATGACCAGGTTTCGCCGACCGAGAGGGGGAACTTGCCCGATAGTATGGGGGGCGTGTTGGTGGTTGTCTGTATCTGCGTGAAAGTCTGGCCGCCGAACGTAAAGGAGGTGGTGACAAGGTCTTGGATGTCTGCGAAGTCGGAGTGCCTGGCGAGGGAGTATCCTGAGACCGTGACCGCGGCCGTTAGCGTAGGTCCGATCGCGGATCCAGAACCGGAGGATATGATCCGGAACGCATCGTAGGTGTTTCCACTGACTGTTATCGTCTCCTCATCGACGATAGTCAGAGTGAGAGTGGCAGAAATTGAGAGCGTTCCGGAAATAGCGGTCAACCCGTAGGTCCAGTGGTTTCCTACGACGAGTGTTGGTTGGGGCGCGTAGGCGTGAGCTGGTGGCGGGGGTGAGATTAGGATGACAGGCAATAGGAGAAGGATAGTTCGGATCAGCGGGTGAGTCTTCTTCAATGGAAGCGCGAGCTCCCTGTAAAGGAGCCTTTCGTTTTAACAGTTTTGTGTAGACAGGTGAGGGTTACAGCAAGGAAACCGTGCGAACGACTGCGAAAACAACAGTAAACGTCCTTATGATGCGATCCTTGCAGTCGCGTAACAGGGCGGAAGCGGAAAAAGGCCGTTAGGCCGAGATTCGTTGGGAGCTCCGAGTCTTCTACGACGTCGGCATCGCCAGGTCCGGCAATCCTAGCCTCCGTAACGCTAGGAGTGGCTCCGGGATCCTTCCCCGAGTGGGGAGCGAGGTTGCTTCCATGTAATCTTAAAGACCTCTTGGCTTGGAAGTGTTGATGAACATGAAAATCGTCCTCGACGACCAAGTTACGGAACGGTCGGTCCGCGCAGACCTAGCGTGGGAATTGTTCTTCAATTCGAAGACGAAGATGCCGAAGGGACACGGTGAACCTTTGCTCCCCTTCGCCAACTGGTTTTGGGACGAGATGGGCCAGAGGGCAGGACGGTTGATGAAGTACTCGAAGGGGGAGGCAACGGTCACAATCCCTCCCCTGGCTCCTGAAGGTTTAGACTTCGTGGTGCGCCTGGCATCGTTCTGGGCTGACGAGGTCTATCTCAGGAGGAGAGGGTCTCTGTCGGGGAACATGTGGAGGAGGCCGGTGGTGAACGTTCTCGACGATGACACCCTCGAAGGAGCGAGCGCCCGCTGACCTCGAGAGAAGAAACGGGCTCGATCGACAGGTTCCTGATGCCGCTCCTCGGGCCTGGGCGCGCCTTCTTCAGGGTCAGAGTGGTCGAGAAGGACGAGAGCGCTGCTCGATTCCACAGTCATTCGCACGTGGACGAATACTACTTGATCCTCAGCGGGATGGGGACGCTGAGATACAATGGCTCGGAGACCGAGGTGAAAGTGGGGGACCTAATCGGCAAACCGGCAGGGCCAGAAGTCGCTACGCAACTCATTGCCGACCGAGGGGAGCGGCTCCGAATACTCGACATGGAGATTTGGCACGACCGGGCTCAAGTCTCCAAGGATATCATAGTGAACCCAGACTTCAAGGAGCTCCTATTGAGTGGGTCGGGGTGGGGAGCCATAGTTCCAGAAGAGTCCTTGATTACGCCCGAGGAGTTCTTCCGCCACTACGACCAGGGATACAAGCGGACGAGGGATGGAGGGTGGGTCCCATCGAAGAACCGAGGCCACAAGCGGACACGCGAGAAGTGATCATCCTTGGCTCCCATGAATGGATAGAAACGGAAGTCTTCCCGAGCGTCCTAAGCTACGCGCAAAGTTTAGTGGAGACCACCGCGAAACCAAAGAACCCAGCGCGGAAGGTAATCCCAAAGGGAGAGCTGCAAGGGACATCGGACAAGGACCTTTCCTGACTACCATAAACACCCAGTCGGTATTAGTGGGATAGGATAGGGCCCAGATATTCCGTCCCTTTACTTTCTCTTATGTTCGCTCCCCTTCCGGATTCTTAAGGCCCCAGAACTGGCTGGTTCGAGTTAGCAAACGATGAAAGTTGGGCTGATGATTTTTCTGGCGAACGACCGCGAAAACAATAGCAAGCGTTCGTATGATTCGATCCGGGCGGTGGCGCAGCAGGCGGAGGCGGATGGTTTCGATAGTATCTGGCTTCCTGACCATTTCTTCTATCGTAATCCTGGTGAGCCGACGAGGGGAATCTGGGAGTGTTGGACTATGCTGTCGGCGTTGGCCGAGGCGACACGGCGGATCGAGCTCGGGACCTTGGTGGTGTGCAATAGCTTCCGGCACCCGGCGATTCTTGCGAAGATGGCGACGACTCTCGATGAGGTCAGCCACGGGCGGTTGATCCTCGGTGTCGGCGCGGGATGGAACGAGCCAGAGTATCACGCGTTCGGGCTGCCCTTCCATCATCGCGTAGACCGGTTCGAAGAGGCCTTGCAGATCCTCAAACCACTTCTACGTGAGGGGTATGTCGATTTCGCGGGACAATATTACCAGGCGCGAAACTGTGAGATCGCGCCGCGCGGTCCGCGACCTGAAGGTCCCCCGTTGCTCGTAGGGGCTGACCGTCCTCGTATGCTTAAGCTGACAGCGCAATACGCGGACCTCTGGAACACCGGCTACATGGGGAAGCCTGAGACCTTGGCCGATCGTCGAGCCAAGATCGAAATTGCGTGCCGCGAGATCAAGCGCGACCCTGCGACCCTAGGCGTCACGGCGCTCATCGGCCTCTGGTATCCAGATCTCCAGGCGAAGAAACCGAGTTTCTTTGACAACCCCCTAACAGGTACGGTCGAGGAGATCGCGGCGGCAATGCGGGGCTATGCGGAAGTCGGCGTGCAGCACATCATGTTTCAATGCGAGCCTTACACAGCAGAAGCGCGCGGGCGGCTGACCGAGGCGCTTCAACTCTATCGCGTCAAGGAGCAGCATTGAGAGTGCGTAGCAAAACCTACCTTTGCTGGAACTAAATCTTGGCTTGGGCTTGATGGCTAAATGGAAGGTGGTGCTGTGGCCGATTACATAGAAGCAATCTTCTAGCAACCACAGTCGCAACGGCAACGGTCAGGATCTGATCTCGTGCCAGTGGTGTTGGTCAGTGCCGTACCCGTTTTGCTTAGGAGTTCTTGCGTAATCTCTTCTTGGTTACAATATTTCTAACTGTCTGAGTCATTACTGCCGAGCCTATGTCATCAGCGATGGGAACTAAGGAGTTCCTTGATTTCCAGCAGACGATAAGAGACCTTGAAAGGCAGGTCGATATTCTTCTCAAAGAAGCAGCACGAACGGTCCCTCCCAGAGAACCAGGGAGCTGACCGAGAAAGTCCACATTCTGGCCGAACGAGCCAAACAAATTCGACTCCAAGACGCTAGGAGCCAGTCTACTACCAACCAGTCAATCCTAGAGAAGCTCCCCAAACAGTTCGACCAAGACTTTGGTAAATTCAAAGGATTGATAACTTTCGTCGAATGGGTGCGGAGGCAGCATCACGACGCTACAGGCCACAATTTAGGAAGAACCTATGGTTCCTTTGGTTCCAAGGAAATCTCGCCAGGACACCATCACGGCAAGCTTCTCACTGATACCTTAGAAATCCGTTGCGACGCGTGCGGCAACGAATCCCCTCAATCGGAAAGAAGAGACTACCCAATTCATGTTCTACTTCACGATCGTGGGCAATGGGAAGTGTGTACCGGTCAATCCGACTGTGAATGCCAAGGCTACGAGGGCAAAGGCGTTCGAATTGGCGTCAACCTGTCCCCCGAAAGATTAGGGAAAGGGCGAGCCTAATCTCTCGCCCGCTACACTATTCTATCTTGAAGACTAGTTTACTGGCGATCTCAAGATAAAACTGACGTGCGTCCGATGAAGGGCTCGAGTAGGGCAAGAGGGATCTTGCGCTTGCCACGTCGGGATCTCCGAAGCGCGCTAGTCTAAGGTTCAGGTCTTTCAGAAGCTTTTCTGAGTTTATCATGACAGCAAGGAGGCTGATCGTCTCTTATAGGTACGCTGGACCGATGTGAAACTAATCTCGTGCCTTAGTCCTAGGTCCTTTCCATCTACAACTTGAGTTTGCAAATCTGTTCAGGTCCTTGCCCTTTTGTGGAGGGGGGAAACAACTCCAAGAAGAAAGGCTGGTGGGATCCGACCCGTTGACTTCTTACCCCACTTTTCTTCCATGGAAGATCCAACTATCGAGTGCTCACAAAGCCGAGCTGAAGTCTTTACAACGTTAATGTTCGGGTCTTCTTTTCAGCCCTGGGCTCTAGCTTGGGGAGTCTTATTGCAAGTATGCCTTCAGACATGCTTGCTGACACTTTTTCAGCGTCTACGCTTTCGGCAAAGCCTATGTTTCTACGGAATGTGGAGAAAGCTCTTTCCCTATGCAGGTAGGTTTTCCCTTTCTCCTCCTTCTCCACGTCAGATTCGGCACTCAGTGACACCTCGTTCGGCCCTACATCAATTTTCAAAGTTTGCTTCTTTAGTCCCGGTACCTCTGCCTTTACCAAATACTCGTTGCCGGAGTCGATAACATCAACGTAGGGTACTCGCGTCGGCAGCTCATATTCAACAGGCCACTCGAATCCTCTGAAGGGATCCCATGGAATAAGGCGAAAGGGTTCTGACAGTTTGTTGAACTCTTCAATCCAACTGGGTTGAGGCTCTCTAACGGCAAGAGCAGGCTTTTTCTTTGCAACGGCAAGAGCAGGTTTCTTCCTTGTCTTCTTAGTGGATAGCGCCCGAGCTTTCTTCTTGGACATCGCTATAACTTCAAGATTCCGAATGCTGGAGTTTCTTATATGATTTCATGCCCTTCACTATCGACACGATCGACGAGTAAGTCGGAATGCCGCGTGTCTGCAAGAGTTTCTTCGCCGTAATTCCCTCTTGCCGGCAATGTTGTAGGCGTCAGTCTTCCCGGTCGATCCGGCCTGTGTTCAAGATACACCGGGTTAGGGATCCCTGAATACTAGTTTGACCTGGCAATCGTTTTATTCGCACGTGTCGTTGAAGAAATCAACGAGAAAAGCGAGTAATCTGACGTGAGCATGCATTTCAAGGGTCAGGACTTCCACTCTTCGAGTTGGTTGGGGCCATGGATTTCTCTTTGTAGGACATCATAGGCGAGGGGTCCGTCTTTGTCGTCGACGACCATTATGATGTCGCCGTAGCCTAGAAACGCGTCAAGAATATTGACACCGTTTCTGAAGAGTAGTTCTGTGATGTAGGATGCTATTCCCAGCGTCATCTCGGCGTGGGGCGACAGGTTGAGTATCAGCTTGGACACGTTCGCCTGCGTCACCGCCTCCTTAAGATGCTGCATTTTCTTCTGGACGAGAGCGTAATCCTCTACAGGGAGAATCAGTTTGATCGAGTTTGAGAGGGGGAAGACGTGGGGAACTCTGAGAGTTCGCCCGCGGCGTCGGACAATTCTTTGACTATGGCTGAAAACTGAATTCTTGGCGCTCTTATCGTCACGTCTACTATGCCGCTTGAAAGGGAGATCCTCGCGTCCTCGAGGACTCTTGACGCGTCCGGGGTCTTACTATTGGATAGAGTGTCGGAGAATCTCTTGATCGCTACCACCAGGGTGTTGATGCTGGCCTCTTTCCCGCTCAGTTGTTGAACTTGAGGCTGGATGAATTCTGCGAGGGAGTGGAAGTTCATGAGTTTCATCTTCAAGCATTGGTAGACGGGGTAGTTTCTAGTCAAGATCTCGCGTACTGCTTCTGGGACGCTGATGCTGTTTCGGTGGATTGTCAAGGCCTTTCTCGCCCTACTCTCATGTAATAGATAGTGGGTTCTGGAATAAAAGCCTTAAATGCAAGTAACAGATGTTACTATGCTGCAATAAAATGCAGTAGAAAAACAAACAATGCGAACCAATATGAGTTTCCCGACCGTTAGCCCCGGGCTGATCCACGATCCTCGCTTTTCTGAGAGAATGCCGGCTTTTGTGCGAGAAGCCCATCAGCTCAAGCTCACTCTAAAACCGATTCCCCGGACCGCCGACCACGGGCCGGGGTTCGGCAATTAGCGCGGCTTCCCAAGAGCTTTCTTCCGTATACTTGGGGAGACCCCCGCTAGCCAGAGCGGAGAACGGTGGCTTCTTCAAGAATACTTCTGTTTCCAACTTCAACCCTTACCTAAGGCATCTGAAGAAACTCTGACAGCTGAGCTAGTGCTTGCTGTGACTTATTCTCTAAGGCTGTCTAGAAAACTGGGCATTGTATTTTCGATCGAGGCACCTTCTCGAACATGGTTCCAAAACGATCTCGAGTAATGTTCAGTTTTTCGAACAGAGCTGGGATTGCAGTCGGGAACCGAGGCCTTGGGGCCGGCTGTGGAAGGTACCAGCAGAGCTATCCGAATAACAGTCAGCCTGCCTATGACTACTACCGACCGTTGGTACCCCCTTGCCTACGAAGTTGAACCGTCTGTTCCGATTGTACTCCATGCAGAGAAATACTCCCAATGCCGATCGCAGGCCTAGGCGGTTTCCCGAGATGGCGTTGAGCAGGCCCAAGTTGGAACTAGTCGAAACAGCGAGAGACAGAATCACCATTGTGGCAGATTTTCCACATCTCAGCCCGGCCCTACTCTTCGACTACTGGACACATATTGATCTGCTCAAGAAATGGTGGCCTCCAGCGGCGGAGTTGCAGCCCGACGTGGGTGGGACCTATCATTTCTCCTGGCCCAAACAAGACTGGCATCTTCGGGGCAAGTTCACCATGTTCGACAGAGGGAAGGCGCTCGGCTTCACGTGGAAGTGGGACCATGAATCCATCGACGTAACCAGGGTCACACTACTCTTCCACTCAATGCCAAACGGGGGTACAAAACTCACCCTTCACCACGAAGGCTACTCGAAGAACTCGGAAGCGAAGAAGACAAGGGACGAACACATCGAAGGCTGGACTTTCTTTCTGAGGAAGCTCCAAGAGCAAGGCAAGGAACCGAAAAGCCCCCCTTATGAAAAAGTGTACTTCTCAGCTGCCTCTCGCAGTTGTTGTAATTCGAAGCTCATCTAGATTCTGATCAAGACTCGCGCAAGTCCTCCCTCTTCCAGAGTCCTATCCGCTTCTCGAGCGAAACCCAACGCCGGTCTGCTCGAATCTTTTCAAACCAAGGAGAATTCCTAAACCCGAAAAGTTCGTCCGATCGCTCCTCGAAGGCCTTATCGAGATACGCGAAGGCTTCGTCGCTCCTTTCCAGACTGAATAGCACTATGGCCACCCAGGCGCTGGACACGTACTCATTCCTCCCAGCCGCCACGAGCTCGTTGAGAATCCTGTTGGCCTGCTCCTTTCTTCCACTCATCCCGTAAACAAACCCTAGTTGAGCCTCCATCCACAAATCTCCCTTTGAAAGAGCGCTCGCAGCCTCTGCTTCTGAGATCGAATCCTCGAACCTAGAATCCATCAAGTGAATCATGGAGAGAACGGTGTGCACTCCCGGGTAGTCAGGATTCAGCTCGATCACCTTCCGTAATTGCTCGACCGCCTGATCGCGTTTTCCGAGAGTGAGCAGTTCGATGCCGAGATTCGTTCCTGTCAAACGTGACAGAGGGTCTAGTTCGAGCGCGCGGTCAGTTCTCTCCCTAGCTTCTTCGTACCTTCCCGCGCACCAGAGAAAAATGCCGTACCATTGGTGCGCCGTTGCGTAGTTCGGGTTTAGCTCGATCGCGTTCTTGAACTCTCTCTCTGCCTCTTGCCATTTCCACTCAGAATTGTAAGCGACGCCCAGAGAGACGTGCGGCTCAGCGAGTCTTGGGTCTAATTCGATTGCTCTCCTTGCGTATTCCTCGATCCTCGGAACCGCTTCTTTGGGACTCAGCCATCCATAATCTTCGTATATCACATAGCAATCAGCGAGCCCTGAAAACGCAAGAGCGTACTTCGCGTCTAGCTTTACAGCGTCTTCGAAGCACTTGACAGCCTTGTCGTTGCTATCCCTTGCTCTTTCATTCCAGAAGTACCGGCCTTTCAAATAGAGTTTGTAGGCTTCCGTGTTCTCAGTCGCCTTTTTCCCAATGTCTCTCTTCTCACCGGAAAGGAGCTGAACCTTCAAAGCTTCCGCTACACTCTGAGCAATCTCCTTCTGCATTGCAAAGACGTTCTCCAGCTTCCGGTCGTAGTCCTGAGACCAGAGGTGCTCGTCGTTTGCAGCGTCGATGAGCTGGGCGGTGATTCGCAAGTCGTTGGAGGCTTTTCTTACACTTCCCTCGAGAATACTTCCCACTCTCAACTCTCTTGCAATTTCGCCAACATTCTTACTGGTGCCCTTGTAAGGCATCACAGAGGTTCGGGAGATAACTCTCAGATTTCCTATTCTTGAGAGGGTAGAAACCAGTTCCTCCGTCATTCCATCCGCAAAGTACTCGTCTCTAGGATCTGGGCTAATATTCGTGAACGGCATCACGGCGATTCTGCGCTTCTCGAAACTTGGCTCATTGCTCACTTGCGTCTCCCATGGGAGGACGACTCTGTACACTTCGACGGGTTCCTTGACGTTCTTCAAGTTCTGCTTCCCGAGGCTGACAAATGGAAACTCGAACTTGTTCCTGATCTGATCGTATACTTGACCGGTGATGGATATACCACCTGGCGAAGCAAGAGGTTCGATTCGGGACGCGACATTGACAGCATCACCATGCACATCGTTCTCGCTATGAACGACATCCCCCAGATGGATTCCAATACGAAGCAGAATCCTCTTCTCTGGATGACGATTCACGTTGAGTTCGTTCAACAATTGGTGAATGTCAAAAGCGCATCTGAGTGCTTCGAGGGCGCTGGCGAATTCAACTAGAAAGGCGTCGCCGATCGTTTTGATTTCGCGGCCGTTGTGTTTCGGGAAGAATGGCCTGACAAGCCTCCGATGCTCTTCGAGTAGTTGCAATGAGTAGGCCTCATTTTTCTGTGAAAGAGCAGTGTAACCAACCATGTCGGTGAACATTATTGCCGCGAGTCTGCGCTCGCTTACTGCCAACTAGATCTACAAGTCCTCAGCTCAGCCTATCGATAACTCTTGCGAAGAAACCGACAAAAGCATAGGCAATTCTGCGACATCGCTCAAGATCCCACCTAATTCGGATACACTGTTCCAACCCGCTCAACGCAACTCCCGCCAGTCCGCAGCTGGGCAATCATAATCTACCCAGCAGTTGCCGTGGCTGGCGTGGCAGCTGTCACTGCTTTCTTCGTCATCAAGAGGACCCGAAAGACGAGGTTGCAGCGCCGAAAGAGCACTAGCCCGCGACAATCCCTCGTAGTCGATTTGTTTTCACTTATGTTCGCTCCCCTTCTAGTCTTAAAGGCCCGGGTTGTCTGGTTCGATTGAGCAAGCCGTGAAGATTGGGCTGATGGTTTTCCTGGCGAACGACCGCGAGAACAACAAGCGTTCGTATGATTCGATCCGGTCGGTCGCGCAGCAGGCTGAGGCGGATGGTTTTGATAGTATCTGGCTTCCTGACCATTTCTTCTATCGTAATCCTGGTGAGCTGCCCCTGGGGAATTTGGGAATGCTGGACTATGCTGGCGGCCTTGGCCGAGGTGACACGCCGCGTGGAGATCGGGACTTTGGTCGTGTGCAATTCCTTCCGGCATCCGGCGATACTGGCGAAGATGGCGACGACCGTTGACGAGGTGAGCCACGGGCGCTCGATCCTGGGTGTCGGCGCGGGATGGAACGAGCCAGAGCAATTCTTCCTCCATGACGCGTTTCTACGGTTACGAACGGTCTAATTTCAGGTTCAACCCAGGGTCTAAGTCTACGGCCGGTGATGAAGTTCCCGAGGAATTCTGATTCGCCGATGATTGCTGGAGCAGGTAAGACTCGAACCAGAACGTGTCCTATTTGCGGTCACGTATTCGTCCCCAAATCTGGCTCCAGTAGACGCGCTCGCAGAACTACGGTTTCTCGCCACATCAAAGCGCTGCATCGAGATTACTACACACAGGCTCACCGTTGGGATCTACTTCTCCTATCCTACTTTGGGTTGGGAAGCCTTGCAATGTTCTGGTTGTTTTGGGCAGTATGCAGCCGCTACTCAAGCCTCCCGTGCGATCCGCCGATAATCCAAGGAGGCATATACTCTCCCTTCTTTCCGGTTGCAGTGGGGATATTCATCCTCCCCGTAGCAGCGGCGGCCTATGTGCGACTTTCAATTTTACAAGAAAAATTCAGGAGGGACTGGCAAACAACACATGGACAGACCTCGATGGGCGATGAAAGACACTCTCAAACCTCTCCAGGTACGCCGCCACCGACCGATCAGTAGGACATTGAGCTATCTGATCACAAATAGATGCAAGCTTTTCAGAATTGGATTGAAATGAAGACTCCCCCGATCTCTTCGGACTCCGTATAGCGTCACAATCGTCACCCAGCCTAGCCAAGGTCAGGATATTGTAAGAGTGTAAAATGGGTGGATCTCGGCCCAGTTAGAGTGGTCCGTATCCAAAACATATGGTCCTGTGAGTGTGATCTGGTCGTTGACGCTGGGGATTGTTATAGTGTTCGCGTAGTTCTGGCACGCTGAGACTGCGTCGGACTGGGTTATGGGTAGTTCGCAGATTATTTCGACGACTAGGTCGCCGTACTGGTACTGGTCATTCGCGCTGTTGGTAAGATTACTGTACTGAGAGTCGAGGGCCAATCGTAGGTGGTAATCTCCGTCGGCCTCTTCGAAGACGTTCTCGACGACTCCTGAAGCTGTTACGCAGGGCTTGATGACATTCAGACGGGATGGATTGTAAACGTGGCTCGATATAGAGTCCGGGTCACTGCAACTAGACTGATTCGACCCGGGAGATCCGGTATGAGTGGCGTAGTAGCCAGTGACACCTGCAGCAACTGCAATCACCATACCGGCGAGTGCGACCGCCAAAACAGTCTTCCTCAAGAGCCTTCACGAGCAGATTATCTATCGCACACAAGTCGAATGACTTTTTGCATTTGCGGGGATGGCATTATCGGTTGCGGACTACTTTTCGCATTACCCGTTACTTGAACCGAAGCTGCACGCTCTCTGTCTGAAAAAGAGTTGGCTAGTTCGATATGCCTGGGAGAGCGTTGGCCCAGATAGCAATGCTACTTCGATCCGATTTCTCTTGCAGAGAATTTGCAAGAAATAAATAATGCGTTTGAGCTCGTTTTTCTCAAGAACGGCACTTCCAACTTGGCTCGGGTATTCCAAGTCTTTCTAGTTGTGGGGTACGGAGATTACGGTTCTTATTGTAACAAAGTTAGCCTCTAGGCAGGACTGATTGGTTGGACACGCGGTCACACTCACAAGCGATGTGTAGGGGCCGGAGATTGTAGCTTGGAAGAACGGATCACCTGTTGACCAGTTTGCGAGTCTGTCGATTATGGATTGCCCGGCAGGAATCGAGCAGCTTGCATCGGCGATACACAGGTTGAACGTCACTTCTCGAAGCCTGGTCGAACCCAGACGGTCAATGACGACAACACTCGAACTCAGTGTTGACAATTGAAGAGACGCGGCCCCAGTGTTCGAGAGGATCGCAACAAAATTGACCGTCTCGCCGAAACTGTAGTGCACCCTTAACGTGCATATGTTCAGACTAAGATTCCCAGAGGTTATTGGCGGGCTGATACAGTTCATCAAGTCGGAAGAAGCTGGAGACGGCTGTCCTGCCACGGGCATCCCGAGGTTTGTCAGCGACCCTCCAAGCACAGCGAGGACGAGTAGCAATATCGATCGGCGCACTAGCCCCAACAAATGTCTCTCTTTCCGAGGTATTGCGTTAGCCTGATCCCTGATGTTAAGTATTCCTGAAGTCTCACAGGAGAGCCCACTGACTCAAGTTAGCGAGTGGTTCCATTCAATGGTCGGCTACCAGGCTAGAGCCTAAAGTCTTCAAGAACAGCCAACAAAACTGAGTCGACGAACAAATCCGAATCCCGGGTTAGTCTAGTGCCTTCTGGAATTCTGCTGGAATGCCATCATCGACCAAGAACCACTTTTCGCATCACCCACTTGCTTGAGCCGAGAGCACCGAGTGGACGGAATCCGAACTCTGTGAACATTGAGTGGGTTCCACCCCACAAGAATGAGCTTGAGTATGGTTTGCCTCGGGTGTCGATTGGATATCCGTCGACTGTCCCGCCTCCTTTGCTGGCGATGATGTGCAGGGCTCCTTGCAACGCTGCCTTCGAAACTCCCTCCTTCCTGTGGTCGCGGTCGACGAAGAAGCACGTAATCCTCCAGTCAGGCGGAGCCACATCCAGCTTCCCGTACCCGCTCATTCGACCTGGGAGCTCGACTGGGGGTCCGAACTGACACCAACCAACAACGTCCGCACCGTCGTAGACGAGGACCGCGTGGGACTGATTCGCTCGAACAAGCTTCTCTTTGAGCGCTTTGTGCTTTCCAGCCCACTGTTTCTCCTGGCTGCGCTTGAGGTGGAAGGCGAGGCACCAGCAGCCACCCCACACACCGTTATGCTTCTCAACAATTCGCTCAAAGCCAGGCCATGTCTCGCTTCGGAGCTCCTTGATTAGAAATCGCGTCTTGGGCTGTCTCACACGCTTCGTGTGAGAGGATGAGTCGCCGTCCGAGTCTACACCCTGGCTGCTCAGTTTCTTCATAATTCGGACGGACCCTTTTGCGATTAGTCCTGATCAGATCCAGTCGGTTCTGATCCCTTCAATCTTTAAGAAGTGAGGATCGTCGGAGACGATCTGCTTTGACTTCAGCTCTAGAGCTGTCGCCGCGATGACGGAGTCGGCGGTGGGCAAGCCTCGGTAGCGCGCCCTCAGTTTTGCGGCCGTGACCGCTATCGGCACGGTAAGGTCTACTATTCTGAAGGTCGATTTCAAGATAGAACCGACGCGTAGCTCCGCGGTATCGGCGCCAGGATTCTCGTGCTCGAACTTGTAGACCTCGTGAATGACCATTGTCGGGACGAGTGCGTTCTGGCGTTGAAGTTCTGTAATCTTGCGGCTGGTCTTCTCCCTGATGCTCGCGGTCTCGGCGAGAAAGTGGGTGAGAAAGAAGCGTGTGTCGACTGTCGGGACCACTGTCAGTAGCGGTCCTCCGAGCGCATCTTGTCGAGTTTTCTCTTCATCTCCTCAACTGTAACCCTGCCCGCGTCTATCCCTGCGAGGTCTTCGAGAGGAGTAACGGGACTGAGAAGAATCCCTTGGTCCGAGTCCCTGACGACTAGCCTCATTCCCTGCTTTATGCTGTACTTTCTCCGTTGCTCAACGGGAATGGTTACCTGGCCCTTTCGGGTCACCTTGACAATTTGTTCCGCCATCTGGGCTCAGGTTGTACTGTGACGCCATGTACTACTTAAGCGGTCTGTCCAACCTACCAAAGAGGGCAAGGTCACCTGCAAAACCCCTCGCGATCAACTATCTGGTGCTAACAAATCGCAGCCCCTCTGTCTCCCTTGCCTGGAGACCCAGGTCGCCCTTCGAGTCTCATGTGGGTGAATTTGACTCTTCATGATTCGGATGCCCAAGCCCTGTCAAATTTGCGAGCATGGCTCAGCGGAGAGAATTCCTCCACGCTTTAGGAACGCGAGCCGTGTATACGACTTCTCTGGCCCCGAGAAATTCTGCGAACTGCTGCATCGTTTGAGCAATCATCGACGCGACCTCCTCCTCGGCCGGCGTGCCTGGTTCTGCATGTACCGAATTGACCAGCAGCTTCTCGTTCTTCCTGTCCATGAGCATGTCAGTTCTACCTATCAGCCTCTCGCCCCATAGGATGGGTAGTACGAATGTTCCGAATTTCCGTTTCTCCGCTGGGAGGAATTGTTCGTGGACGTAGTCGAAGCCGAATAGCCTATTGGTTCTATCTCTGCCGACGATCAGATTGTCGAACGGAGCGAGCAGGGACATCCGTGGTTCCCAGGCGTCAGAACTGATAGATTGAAGCAGCTCTATGTCCTGATCGTAGATGTATCGCTCGTCCTTACTACCGAGCTCCGCGACAGTTATCCGATGAATTGCAGATTCCTTCTTTAGCCGTTCTATGGCCTTCTTCAGGTTCTGATAACGACCCCGAACGAAATAGTAGTGAATTTCGCGGGGCGAGGCGGTGCCGAGGGCTCTGATTGCTCTCTGCGCCGCTTCAACTTCGAATTCTTCCTCCGATAGCTCCTTTCTCTTGGTCGAGCTCGGGAGGAATCTTTCGGACAGCCCCCAGATGTTCTGAAGACCCTCGTGGCCTACTACCATCACCTCTCCGCTCATCTGCATGTGAGAGAGCATCTGGGAGACATCGCTCCCTGAAGTCCATCCGTCTGGATTTCTCTTCGTCTTAACGTGGTCTTTGAATTGGGCTAGCTGCAGTGGTCCGTTCTTGAGCTGATCTAGTATTCTATTCCGCAGTTCAGTGTGCTTAGCTAGGAATTTTCTGGCTCTAAGTCTCTGTCCTCCCCATGATTTGGTGAGAGATTCTGGATATCTCTTCATCAGCGAGTAGTAGAGCGGATAGTCTTCGGTGAGGACGATCATGGCTATCGGTGCCCAATGTTGGAAAAGCTTCTTCTCGCGCCACAACAATCTGTCTAGGTCCGCCAGCCGAAAACTGCCGAGCCTGCTCCAGAGCGCGATAATGTGTGAGGGTGCAATCGCGGCTATCGGGTCCCACTGAACATATGCCAAGTCTCTCACAACGGAGAGGATGTGCTCGGTTGTTGCAGTTTGCGGCAGCTTGCCTGCCAGATGCTGCTTCGTCACTGCCAGACGCCTCGCAGCTTCCAGAGAAGTCGATATGATCGCCTTGCCCAACTGAATTGATGGCCCGATGCTGAGGATTTTGGGTATGTGCAGATAATGTTTCTAAATTCGTGACGAAGGCTCTTGCTCGAAGAGCGTCCGTGACACGTTAGACTTCTTTCAGACGGCTGAGCATTGCTTCGAACTGGTTCTCGTCAATTTCTCCACAAGCGTATCTTTCCCTCAAGGCCTGAAGCGCCGGATCCCTGCCAGCAGTTGGTCTTGTGAGGGAGCTTCGCCATGATGAGAGTGAGTCGACAACCCAGGCTATGCCTCCGAGGACGAGGCCGAGGATCATCCATCCACCAAACGCCAACAGCGCGAAATCTAGGTTCGGTCTGCTACTCGCACCGACCAGTCCTGAAAATGCTGTAACCAATCCTAGCGCCCAGCATGATAGAAACACAGCTTGAGCTGGGGAAAGATCGGACAGGAAACTTCTCAACCCGGACATCCTAGCCCTTCCTGGCGTGTTACTGGCGCAGTCTTCTTGCGGATGGAACAGTAAAAGCGTTGCGACTGTAGTGCGACTGTACTAGGGCTGGGAAAACAAGGCTCGCGATTCCGCCGATAGCCGAGGCTAGAGAATCATGACCACGAGGTTACCAACTCGGACACTTTGACTTCGACGTTTGCGGGTTGTAAGGAGCCATTGCGGATGACAATGACCCAGTCTCCATCATGCCCGGCTCGATAGCAGACTGATGCACTTCGAACGTTCCTGCGAATCTTCTCCGGCTTCCACGATAGATTTGTCGTCACTCCAGCGAAATGCGCGCCAGTTGCAATCTCGACAGAAACAGGCGAGTCCGAGTTGCAACGGACGCCGAGCCAGTCGTTCTTTGGTAGATGGAAAGGATAGGCCCAGAAACCTCCAACGGCAATTTTGATTCGTTGGTCGAGCTTCCAGTGAGTTCTCCTAGAGCCCAGCAAGAAATTCTCCGTCTTCCTGGCAATCATGATTGGCGCAAGGGCAAAACTTGCGCCGCACGCCATTATGATCCCAAAAATCAAAACAAACCCCAGGGGTAAGTTTGCAATTGGTCAAACGAGACGACGAAAATCGTCAGTCCAATTGTCGCAGAGATGGCGATGATTATCAGAGGTTCCACGTACTTGAGTCGAGCTCTTGCCGAGACCAATGCTAGCGTCACCGTTTGCCCTTGGGCGCGCTGTGAGTATGCTCACATCACATAGTCTTTGGGCGGAGGTCCTAGCGACGGCCAGGCATTCGACCGGTCGTCAGGTCAATCAAATGTCTGCTGAGGGTCCTATTCCTTCTTTACGCCGAGAAGTATGCCCTGCTGGTTGAACCATGAGACCAGAGTGTCGGATAGTTGGTCGAACTGCTTGCTCACCTTCCTTGCGCCAAGCCATCCGCCACTCAATCCTGGGCGGCCTAGAGTGGCAAGCCTCAATGTTCCTCCCTCGGGAGCCGGAAGTATCTCGATTCCTATGGCGTGGTGTTGCGCGACGCCGCCGAAGAGAATGTTTGCGCCTTTGCTTCCTTTCTCGGCTTTTCCTTTGGACTGAGTCTCCCAGTTGACGTTGAACCCGTTTGCTGCAAATGCCTGTTGAGTCAGATTCCGGATGTTCTCTATCGACCCTTTCACCGTGATATCTGCGTACTTAGCCATGGGTCAAAGCTGATACTCTCAGAAAAATAAGCCTACCGGATTTTGAGCGTCCTCGTCCTTGCAGCTTCTTCCGCCAGGTCTTGTCGTGAAACCCTGATCATTATCGCATCGGCGGTCAGTTGAGTCTGGCCCCGCACTTTGTGCAGAAAGTGGCTGAGGAGAGATTCTGTGTGCCGCAAGTGGGGCAGAGCTTCATTCCAGGCTGAAACGTCGCAGTAGGTCCCATAGGCATCTGTCCTGACGGAGGCGAGGTGGTCCTAGCGAGGTTGGAGTAGTAGTAGACAGCCAGTAGTATTGGGAATAGTGGTTGGTAGAGTGCTGAGAGGATGCCGTTGACGACCGGGGCTGCGATGCCTAACGGCCCGGTTATCGCGCTTACGATAACTGAGGCAATTATGACGATTATTGCGATGACAAGGAACGTTGCGAAGGTCTTGAGCCATCTCTTGCTAACGAGCTGACGACTCCTTCCCATGCTCTCGGTGACTCCCTTGTTCTCGATTAGGAGAACGGGAAACGCGAGAGAGAACATTATCGCCAATATGATCCCGGGAATAATTAGTGCAATAGTTCCCAAGACGACGACGATCCCGACGATTATGCTTAGCGCCCACATCGAGAGTAGTTTTGAGAGAGCGAATCTAACAGATGTCCCGAACTCAACCTGTCCCTTCTCAATCCTTTCAGAGGCCAGCTTGATCGCGCTCCCTTGCGCAATGGGAAAGAACACGACCGTCACGAGAAAGATCGAAGCAAGGAGCAGGAATAGTGATCCAAACAAACCAGGGTACCAGTTCATAACCTGTTGAGGCGTCGGATTGCGGGGCAGCGTCGGGAGGACGAAAGCCTGCCGCGCCAGCGTCGTGACTACGGTGATGATGACCTCAACGACCGCAAAGAGAACGAAATACTTCGCGAAGTCTCGTCGGTACACCTCGAAGGTTTTCGAGATAATCTCGCCAAGGCTCAGCTCATGTCCAATACCCTGCTCTGGCTGCATCGTCATGTCATCTCATCTTTGGTATGAGGCGCAATCG
>Ga0099828_10001054_pt1 | contig 17855 bp, 21 predicted proteins | sample CZO8metaG_2_FD_79338 | JGI IMG/M metagenome (GOLD analysis project Ga0099828, IMG submission 79338) | Vadose zone soil microbial communities from the Eel River Critical Zone Observatory, Northern California, USA - CZOApr15con2H1.8 metaG | ecosystem: Environmental > Terrestrial > Soil > Vadose... | reverse complement strand
CGAGTCGATCGAGCGGGGCGCCCAGTGGTCGGCGGCGGACTGGGCGAATGCGCTCGCCCAGCGGACCACGGTATACCGTCGCGTGCACGCACTCTTCCGGCGCTTCGACTTCCTGCTCTGCCCGACCCTCGCCCGTCCGCCGCTCGCCGTCGACCACGACCCGTACGAGCCGATCATGATCGCGGGCGAGAACGCCGGGTCCATCCGCGGCGCCTGGTATCCCTATCTCTGGCCCTTCAACCTCTCCGGCCACCCAGCGGTCTCGCTACCGTGTGGCTGGTCGTCGGACGGGCTGCCCATCGGGCTGCAGATCGTCGGGCCCTGGAACGCGGACCGCCGCGTGCTCGCCCTGGCCGCGCACCTCGAGCGCGAGCGCCCGTGCGCGCGTCCGATGCCCCTCTAACCCCGTCGTCTCACGCTTCGGAGGCACGTCATGCCGCTCTCGCCCAATGGTTTCCCGGTCCTGCTCAGCTTCGACATCGACGCCGAGACCATGTGGACCGGGCGCGACCCCAAGAACGCCGAGCGCCCCATCGTGATGAGCCAGGGGGCCTACGGCTGGAAGGTCGGCATGCCGCGCATCCTCGACCTGCTCGCCCGGTACGGCCTGCGGGTGACGTTCTTCGTCCCGGGGCTCGTCATGGAGCAGCGCCCCGCCATGGTCGAGGCGATCCTGAAGGGCGGCCACGAGATCGCTCACCACTCCTGGTCCCACGCCTGGATCGTCAACCTGACGCTCGAGCAGGAGCGCGAGGAGATGGACAAGGGAATCGAGATCATCCAGCGCATGACGGGACGGAAGCCCGTCGGCTATCGCTCTCCGGCGGCGGAGTTCAGTCCCCACACCCTCCGGATGCTCGCCGAGTACGGGTTCGGCTACTCCTCGAACTACTTCGACGACGACTCGCCGTATCTCCACCGGATCGACGGTAAGCTCACCGACATCGTCGAGTTCCCGTTCGCCTGGGTGCTCGACGACGCGCCATTCTTCCAGTACTCGATCACGCTCCCCGGGCGCACCATGCAGGCGCCATCGGCGGTGTTCGAGGCCTGGCGCCGCGAGTTCGACGTCCTCTACCGGGAGGACCGGTACTTCTGCCTCGCCATGCATCCCCAGATCATCGGCCGCCCGTCGCGCATCACCTTGCTCGAGGAGCTGATCAAGTACATCCTCGGCCATGCGCGGGTCTGGCCGGCCCGCTGCGACGAGGTGGCCGATGCGGTGCGGCCGGCCCTGCGCGCGGAGGCGCGCGCGTGAGGCTGGCCGGGCGCCGGGTGCTCGTGACCGGCGCCGCCTCGGGGATCGGCCTCGCCATCGCGCGCCTGTTCCAGCGCGAAGGGGCCCGCGTGGCCGCGCTCGATCGCGACGAAGCGGCCTTGACGAGGACCTCCGTCGACGGCGTGGTGGCACTGGTGTGCGACGTCGCCGAGGAGCGCCAGGTGCGGGCCGCCGTCACCCAGGCCGCGGCCGCGCTGGGCGGACTCGACGGGGTCGTCAACAGCGCCGGGATCGATCTGATGCGCCCCTTCGAGCAGATGACGGCGGAGGAGTGGGCGCGGGTGATGGCCGTCGATCTCACCGGCCCCATGCTGGTGTGCCACGCCGCGCTCCCCGCCCTGAAGCAGGCCGGGCGCGGGACCATCGTCAACATCGCCTCCGGCGCCGCCCTGCGCCCGCTCGAGCAGCGGACGGCCTACTGCGCCGCGAAGGCCGGCCTCGTCATGTTCGGCAAGACCCTGGCGGTGGATCTGGCCGCCGACCAGATCCGCGTCAACGCGATCTGCCCCGGCATCGTCGACACGCCGCTCTTCCGCTCCTCCTGGACGGGCGCGGCCGACCCGGAGGCCGAGCTGGCCCGCATCCTCGATCGCTACGTGATCAAGCGCCCCGGCCAGCCCGACGAGATCGCCCAGGCCGCCCTCTACCTGACCAGCGACGAGTCGTCCTTCGTCACCGGCGCCGCCCTCGCCGTCGACGGCGGGCGGACGTTTCACTGATACACCCCCTCACCCTACCCTCTCCCCAAAGGGGAGAGGGCAGGACGAAGGGGAGAGGGCAGGACGGAATCCCTCTCCCCCGCCGAGGGGGAGAGGGTAGGGTGAGGGGGCTCAGCCCACGAACACGCCGCCGGAGGGGTGCAGGATCTCGCCGGTGAAGAACGCCGCGTCGTCCGAGGCCAGGAACAGCGCGGTGCTCGCGACCTCCTCCACGGTGCCGTAGCGCCCCATGGGCGTGAGCCCCATGGCCCAGCGGCTCCGCTCGGCGTCCGCGCGCAACGTCGCCGTCATCGGCGTCTCGATGAAGCCGGGCCCGATGGCGTTGACCCGGATGTTGTGGCGGGCCAGCTCCTGGGCCAAACACTTGGTGGCCATCCAGACCCCGGCCTTGCTCACGCTGTAGGCGCCGCCCGTCGAGGGCATCCTCGACATGATCGAGCCGAGGTTCACGATGCTCCCGCCCCGCCGGTTGGCCACCATCCAGCGGGCCACCGCGCGGTTCGAGAAGAGCACCCCGTAGAGGTTCACGTCGATCACCGCACGGAAGCGCTCGGTCGGGATATCGAGCAGGGTGTACGGCTTCGCGGACTCCGCCTGCGGGCGCGGGCTCGCCACGCCCGCGGCGGCCACCAGGACGTCCACCTCGCCGAATGCCTTGACGCAGGCCGCGACCATGGCGTCGTTTGCCGCCTCGTCGGTCGTGTCGGTCCGCACCGCCAGCGCCTTGCTCCCGCCCCGCCTCCACGTGCCGGGCGGTCTCCTGGACCGCGTCGAGGGCGAGGTCGGCGACGCATACCTTCGCCCCCTCCGCCGCGAAGCGGAGCGCGCAGGCGCGCCCGATGCCACTGCCACCGCCGGTGATCAGCGCGATCTTGCCCGCGAGCCGTCCCGCCATCGTCGTCTCCTTGGGTTGTTCGTTCGATCCGGCCTCAGATCATCCACCGCCCGCCATCGATCAGGATCGACTGCCCGGTGATGTAGCGGGCGTCGTCACTGGCCAGGAACGCCACCACGCCGGCCACGTCCTCGGGCTCGGCCACGTAGCCCATCGGCACGCTGTTCCGCACCTTGTCGATCACTTCTCGGCAGCCGGTCGTGGGCGCGGGTGCGGATGGCGCCGGGGCAGACCGCGTTGACGTTGACGTGAAACGGCGCCAGCTCGCGCGCGAGGGAGCGGGTGAACCCGACCACGCCCATCTTCGCCGCCGCGTAGTCCACGAACCCCACGTCGCCGTAGAAGGCGGACTCGGTCGACATGTTGACGATGCGGCCGCGGCGGCGGGTCCGCATCTCCTCGACCACCAGCCGCGTGGCCCGCATGGTCGCGAGCAGCGAGACCTCGATGACGAAGCGCCACGTCTCCTCGGCCGAGACGTGGAACTCGCTGGCGCGCTCGCGGGCACTCTGGCCGACATTGTTGAAGAGAATGTCGATGCGTCCGAACCGCTGCCGGATGGTCGCGAAGGCCTCGCGCACCGCCGTCGCATCGGTCCAGTCCGCCGTGATCGGCAGCACCTGCCGGCCGGCCGCCTCGACCTCCCGGGCGACCCCGTGCAGCGTGTCGCCCTCGCGGTCGACCAGGACGAGATCCGCGCCCTCCCGGGCCAGGCGCAGCGCGCTGGCGCGGCCGATGCCGTTCGCCGCCCCGGTCACGAGCGCGATCCGATCGGCGAGCCGACCTTCGACGAGAGCTGCCATGGCATTCTCCTTACACGAAGCGGTGGAACCCGATCCAGCGCTCGGCGACCGCGAGCCCGACCCCGGTGAGCACGATCAGCAGGGTCGAGATGGCGGCGATGGACGGGTCCACGCCGTACTCGATCGCGGCGAAGATCTTCACGGGCAGCGTCATCTGGCCCGCCCCCAGGAGAAAGATCGACACGGGCACGTTGTCGAACGACACGATGAACGCGAAGAGCGCCCCCGCCGCCACCCCGGGGCGGATGAGGGGCAGCGTGACCGTGAAGAACGCGATCGGCCCGCTCGCCCCCAGCACCCGCGCGGCGTGCTCGAGCTCCGGATCGATGCCCTGGAGGCTCGCCGTCACCGCCCGCACCACGTAGGGCACGGTGATCACCATGTGCGCGAAGGCCAGCCCGACGAACGTGCCGTTCAGGTGGACCATCGCGTAGAACTGGAGCAGGGCCACCCCGACCACCACCGCCGGGAAGACGAGGGGGGCGTTCAGCAGCGCCGAGACGAGGGCGCCGCCGGGCACCCGCCGCCGGATCAGCGCGAACGACGCGGCCACCCCGGCCCCGACGGCGCCGACGGTGGCGACGAGCGCCAGCAGCAGGCTGAACCCGATGGCGTGGAGATACTCGGCGTCACCGAGCACCTTGGTGAACCAGTGAAAAGTCAGGCCGCGCGGGGGCACGGTCAGGTACGACGTGCGGCTGAAGGAGGCCAGCGCGATCACGACCACCGGCAGCATCAGGAAGCCGAAGACCAGGGCGACCCACACCCGCAGGAGCCACGCGCGGAGCCGGGCCGCGGTCACGCGCGTGCTCCCGTCCGCCGGGCGAGCCGGCCCGAGAGGTAAACCAGCGCCAGCACCATGATCGTGAGCAGCAGCGCCTGCGCGGAGCCCGCCGGCCAGTTGAGGCGCTGGAGGAACTCGTCGTAGATGAGGGTGGACATCACCTGATAGGTCGGCCCGCCGAGCAGGCGTGGGGTCACCAGCGCGCTGATGCTGAGGACGAAGACGAGAATCGAGCCCGAGAGAATGCCCGGCGCCGACAGCGGCAGCGTGACCCGGCAGAACGTGCTGCCCCAGGAAGCGCCCAGCACCCGCGCGGCATCCTCGACGTCGCGCGGGATGTTCTGGATGGCGCCGATGAGCACGAGCACCATGAACGGCAGGAAGACGTGGGTCATCGCGATGAGGAGGCCGGCGAAGTTGAAGAGCAGCTTCACCGGCGATTCCACCACCCCGAGTGCGTGGAGGGCCTGATTCACCAGCCCGTTCTGGGCGAGCAGGGCGATCCAGCCGAAGGTGCGCACCACCAGGTTCAGCATGAGGGGAAAGACCACCAGGATGGTCAGCCAGTTCCGCCAGCGCGAGGGGGTGCGAGCCAGGAAGAAGGCCACCGGGTAGCCGACGATCAGGGTGGAGAGCGTCACCGTGAACCCGAGCGCGAGGGTCCGGCCGATGATCTCGAGGTAGTAGGAATCGGTCAGGAGCCTGGTGTAGTAGCGCGCCGTGAAGCCGTCGGTGATGCCCACCAGGGGGACGTACGGTCGAAAGCTCATCGGCACCATCATCCCCACCGGCAGCACGAAGGCGACGAGGAGGAGCAGCAGGGCCGGCGCCAGCAGCCACCAGCCGGATCCGTGCCTCACCGTGGGCCTCCCGGGCCCGGCTCGCCCCCGGGAAGCAGGGTCACGTCGTCGGGCCGCCACGCGACGAACGTCCGGGCGCCGCGCGCCAGCGGGACCGCGGCACCCGGAGCGGTGACCTCCAGCTCGCGCCCGTCCGCGAGCTGCACCACATAGTGGTGCGCCTGCCCCGCGAAGGCGTGAAAGACGATGGTCGCCGCAAAATGGTTGGGGCCGGCCGGGCCGGCATCGGCACCCGGCGGCTCGAGGCGGATGCTCTCCTGGCGGATCACCACGTGCACCGGCTGGCCCGGAGCGAGGCCTGGGCGCGGGCCGGCCACGATCGAGAGGCCCCCGCCCTCGAGCGCGACGACGGTGCGGCCGGCCTCGCTCCCCGCGACGGTGCCGCCCAGAAAGTTCGCCCGCCCGAGGAACCGGGCGACGAAGGGGGTGGCCGGGCGGCGATAGACCTCCTCGGGCCGCCCGACCTGCTCCACCCGCCCGCGCTCCATCACGACCACGCGGTCGGACAGGATGAGCGCCTCCGCCTGATCGTGGGTCACGAAGATCATCGTGGTGCCGAGCCGCTCCTGCAGGCGCTTGAGCTCCACGCGCATCTCGTCGCGCAGGAGCGCGTCGAGGTTCGAGAGCGGCTCGTCGAGGAGCAGCACGCGGGGCTCGGTGACGAGCGCCCGGGCGAGGGCCACCCGCTGCTGCTGACCGCCGGAGAGCTCGCGCGGGTACCGGGCCCCGAGCGGGCCGAGCCGCACCAGCTCCAGCATGCGCTCGACGCGTGGGCCCAGCTCGGGCTCCCCCACCCCGCGCCGCCTCAGGCCGAAGGCGACGTTCTCGAACACGGTCATGTGCGGGAAGAGCGCGTACGACTGGAAGACCAGGCCGAGATTCCGCCGATGGACGGCCACTCGCGTGATGTCCTCCCCCGCGAGGACGACCTGTCCTCCGTCGGGCTCGACGAGCCCGGCCACCATGCGGAGAAGCGTGCTCTTGCCACAGCCCGAGGGCCCCAGGAGGGAGAGAAACTCGCCGGGCGCGGCATCGAGGGACACCTCGTCGACCGCGACGACGGCGCCGAATGACTTGCGGAGCCGGCAAACCCTGAGCGCCGGCGCGGCGCCGCTCACCGCCGGCGACGCGCTCCCCGCGAGGCGGGGGTCAACGCGCGATCTCGCGCCCCCAGCGCTCCGACCACTCCGGGAACTTCCTCGCCACGAAGTCGGTGTCGGGGAAGTACATGCGCTGGACGATGTCGCCAAAGGGCACGAGCTTCCCCAGATCGGCCGGAAGCTGGACCTTCTTGTTGGTGGGGCCGGCGAACTGCGTCTGCGCGAAACAGAGCTGGCCCTCCGGCGAGAGGAGGGCGGCGATGTACTTCTGCGCCAGCTCGCGCTTCTGACTGGCCTTGGGAACGGAGACCGTGGGCACGATGCCGATCGCGCCCTCCTTCGGGTAGGCCGCGGCCACCGGCACGCCCTTCGCCGCGGCGGCGCCGGTGCGGTCCGTGTACCACACCGCCAGTGCGATGTCGCCCCGCTCGAACAGCGGGATGATCTGGTCGGGCTGCGTGTACATCATCTGAACGTTCGGCTTGAGCTTCTTGATCGCCTCGAAGCCGGGATCGATGTTCTCGATCGAGCCCCCGTTGAGGCGCGCCGCCGCCATCAGGAACTGCTGGCCCGAGGTGCCCGAGATGTCGGGGATGGCCAGCTTGCCTTTCCATTCCGGCTTCCAGAGGTCGGCCCACGAGGTCGGCGGCGTCTTCACCAGGTTCGTGTTGTAGGTGATGATGGTGCCGGCGAACATCATCGACACCCAGTAGCCGTCCTTGTCCCGCGAGGCGTCGTACAGGTCACCCCAGTGGCCGATCTTCGCGGGCTCGAGCGGCTGGAGGAGCCCCTCCGCCTTCATCTGCTTGACGATCTGGCTGTCCATGTACGCGACGTCGAGCTCGGCACGGGCGCCGGCCGCGCGCAGCTTGGCCGCGGTCTGGACGGAGCTGCCGAGCACATACTTCACGGTGGCCCCGGTGGCCTTCTCGAAGGCAGCGGCGTGGCATTTCTTCGAGTTGTCGACGAAGGTGCCGCCGAAGGTCGCCACCACCAGCTCTTCGGCGGACGCCGGCAGCACGAGGCCGGCGGTGACCAGGCACATCGACAGGATCCTTCGAAGAACGGTCATGGTCGGTGGTTCCTCCCGGAGCGCGTAGTGGCGCGATTATTCGTCAGCCGCGCCGAGCAAGTCAACCCCGACCCTTGACGCCATCGCTCCCGCGGAGGAGTATGGCAAGACGTCGCCGGGGACGCGGATGCGCGCCGTGGCGGCAGATCTCGACGCGGCAGTTCATCGGCACGCGAGGCCCCGGAGGACGACATGACGGACCGCACCGAGCACCCGATCCATTCCCAGCCCGGCCCCACCCGGCGCGCATTCCTCGGAGCGGGAACGCTCGCGCTGCTGGGGCTCGCGGCGCCGCCGCTCGTCGGCCCCGCCGCCGCCCAGACCCCGAAGCGCGGGGGCACGCTGATCGTCGCCGCCGACGTCAGTCCGCCGGGGCTCGACCCCCAGAAGTCCGCGGCCGCCCATAGCTGGATGATCGCGGAGCACGTCTACTCGACCCTGCTGCGCCGCGATCCCCAGATGAACATCGTCGGCGACCTGGCAGAGTCCTGGCAGGTGGTCAACGACACGACGTTCGTCTTCAAGCTCCGGAAGGGCGTCATGTGGCACCACGGGCGCGAGCTCGTGGCCGACGATGTGAAGTACTCGTTCGAGCGGATACTCGACGAGAAGACGGCGTCGCCCTGGCGCTCCAACTGGCTGATCATCGACCGCATCGAGACGCCGGATCGGTCCACCGTGCGCTTCGTCATCAAGCGGCCGTTCGCCCCCTTCTTCTCGTACCTGGCCACGCCCCACTACTCGGCCATCGTCCCGCGCGACCTCGTCGAGAAGCATGGCGACCTCCAGAAGAACGCCTCCGGCACCGGGCCCTTCGTGCTCGAGCGCTTCGTCCCGGACAACACGGTCGTCCTCAAGCGGAACCCGAGCTATTACGAGCCGGGCCTGCCCTATCTCGACGGCGTCGAGTACCGGATCATCCCGGACGAGGCCGCCCGCCTGGCCGCGCTGCGCGCGGGGACCGTCCACTACCTCTGGTCCGTCGACCCCCTCATCGACCGGCAGCTCCAGGGCGCCGCCGGCCTCGTGCTCCGCGAGCCGGACGGCTACTGCGCCCAGCACGGCATGGCCTTCAACCAGACAAAGCCCCCCTTCGCCGACGTGCGCGTCCGGCGGGCGGTCAGCGCGGGTCTCAACCGGCGAGAGATCATCGCCAGCGTCCTGCGCGGCCGCGGCGCGATCACGACGAAGATCCCTCCCTGCGACGCGCCGTTCGGCTATAGCGGCGACGACAAGGGCCTCCCGTACTACGCCCACGACCCGGCTCTGGCGAAGCGCCTGCTCGGCGAGGCGGGTCTCGCCAATGGCCTCGACACGACCCTCGAGGTGTCGCCCCGCTTCCCCCAGACCGTCCGGACGGCCGAGGTCATGAAGGAGCAGCTCTCCGGGGCCGGAATCCGCGTGACCCTCAAGCAGGTGGAGTGGGGGGCGGCGTTGAAGAACTTCGTCCGCACCGAGTACGAGGGACTGAGCATGATCCCCCTGGTGTGGCAACCCGATCCCGACGCCCACGTCTACGATATCTTTCACAGCGGGTCGAACATCAACCTCGGCAAGTTCAAGGACACCCAGGTCGACCAGCTCCTCGAGCAGGGCCGTACGACCCTGGATCGAGAGAAGCGGATCGCGATCTACCGGGACCTCCAGCGACACATGGCGGACCAGGCCTACCTGATCTTCCCGTACGCCTCGGGCGCGACGGAAGCGCTCCGCGACACGGTCAAGGGCTACATCTCCATTCCCGGGGCCCAGCCGGGAAGCCGGAGCCGGCACTTCTTCAAGCAGGCGTGGCTCGACCGCTGACGGCCGGCGTCCACCGCCGGTGAGGGGATGACCGCCTACGTCGGCAAGCGGCTCCTCCTTCTGATCCCGACGCTGCTCGGGGTGTCGGTGCTCACCTTCCTGCTCATCCACCTGATCCCCGGAGACCTCGTGACCATCCTCCTCGGGATCACGGCGAGCCAGAACGAGCAGACGCGCCAGGCGTTGATCCACGCGCTCCACCTCGACCGGCCGCTCGCCGTGCAGTATCTCCTGTGGCTGGGCGAGGTGCTGCGGGGCGACCTCGGGCACTCCCTCGTCACGGGGTTCTCCGTGCGCGACGAGCTGGTGCGGAGCTACCCGGTGACGCTCCAGCTCGCGCTGATGGCGATGTCCATCGCGCTGGCGGTCGGCATCCCGATGGGCGCCCTCGCGGCCACCCAGGCCGGGCGCGCCCTCGACGCCTCGACGCGGGTCTTCTCGCTACTCTTCATCTCGGCGCCCGCGTTCTTCATCGGGACCGTGGTGATCATCGCGGGGGCGCGCTACGCGCCGTGGCTGCCCACCCTCGGCCACGTGCCGTTCACCGAGAGCCCGGCCCGAAGCCTCCTGACCATGCTGCCCGCGGCGGCATCGCTGGGCCTGGCCATCTCGGCGATCATCGCGCGCTTCACGCGGAGCAGCATGCTCGAGGTCCTGGGGCAGGATTTCGTCCGCACCGCCCGCGCCAAGGGCGTGGCCGACCGCGCCGTCGTCTACAAGCACGCGCTCCGGAACGCCCTGATCCCGGTCGTCGCCATGGCCGGCACCCAGTTCGTCTACCTCATCGGCGGCGCGGTGATCATCGAGGAGGTCTTCGCGCTGCCCGGCATGGGGCGTCTGGTCGTCAACGCCATCTACCAGCGGGACTACACGACGATCCAGGGCGCGGTCCTGCTGCTGACGTCGGGGGCCGTGCTCGTCAACCTGGCTCTCGATCTCCTCTACCACCTGATCGACCGCCGGATCCTGTACGCGTGAACGGCGAGTCCGGCGACGGGACGGGCCCCCGCAGGGTGCCCCGGGCCCTGCGAAGCGGATCGTTCCTGGTCGGCGGTTTCATCGTGGCCGGCCTCCTGGTGGCAGCGCTGGCCGCGCCGTGGCTGGCGCCGTACGCGCCCACCGCGATCTTCCCGGGCGCGGAGATCCGACCGCCCGGCCCGCGCTTCCTGCTCGGGACGGACGAGGTGGGCCGCGACATCCTGAGCCGCGTCCTCTATGGGACCCGCGTGTCGCTCGGGGTCGCGATCCCGTCCGTGGCGCTGGCCGTGCTGACCGGGACGACGCTGGGCGTGGGCCTCGGCTACCGGGGAGGCGCACCGGACCTGCTCGCCATGCGGCTCTTCGACGTGCTCTTCGCCTTTCCCCCGATCCTCCTGGCCATCGCGCTGGTGGCGGCCCTCGGCCCGAGCACCGTCAATCTCGTCCTCACCATCGCGGTGCTGACGCTCCCGCAGTTCGCAGTGCTCGCCCGGAGCGCCACCCTCGCCCTCAAGCCGCAGGACTTCGTCCAGGCCGCCCGCGCGCTCGGGGCCTCCCACGGGCGCATCCTCGGCGCCCATGTCCTGCCCAATATCGCGCCGACCCTCGCCGTCCAGGCGAGCCTGAGCCTTTCGATCGTCATCCTGGTGGAGGCGGCGCTGAGTTTCCTCGGGCTCGGCACGCAGCCGCCGGCGCCGAGCTGGGGCAGCATGCTGAGCCGCGGCCGCCAGTACATGACCATCGCCCCGTGGCTGGTGCTGGCTCCGGGGCTGGCCATCATGCTCGCCGTGCTCGGCTTCAACCTGCTCGGTGACGCGCAGCGGGATCTCCTGGACCCGCGCCGGGCGGGCGCGCGTCGGCGGACCCTGTGAGCCCATCCGTGCGGATCGCGGCCATCCAGGCGCGGCCGGTATCCGACCTCTTCGACGACATGTGGAACGGCGGCGACGTCGCCCGCGCGGTCACCCTGCTCGAGACCGCGGCCCGGGCGGGCGCCGCCTGCGTCTGCTTCCCCGAGCTGTACCCGCGGGTCGGCGAGGCCGAGATCTGCGCGGCGGCGCGGCGCCTCGGCGTCTTCGTCGTGGCCGGGCTGATCGAGGGCACGCGGGCGCGCTGGCACAATACGGCGACGGTGATCGGTCCCGACGGCCGCATCCTCGCCCGGCAGCCGAAGTGCTTCCCGACACAGGGCGAGATCGACAACGGGGTGGTGGCCGGCAACGGCTACCGCGTCATCGAGACCGACATCGGCCGGCTGGGCATCGTGATCTGCGCCGACTTCGCCTTCTTCTCCGACGGGCCCGAGGCCCTCGTCGAGCAGGGCGTCGACATCATCTTCAACCCGTCGTGGTGGTTCGCCCTCGGCGAGGCCTATCCCGCCACCGTCATCGGCCGCCACATGCAGTACGGCAAGCCGGTCATCGGCGTCGACATCGCGGCGTGCTCGCTCCGGCTCCAGGATGCGGACGGCCGGCTGGTGGAGCGGTTCCCCCGCGCCGGCGGCTACAGCACGGTGTGCGTGCCACCCCCCATCGCCTCCCTGCCGGAGCTCGCCGAGTGGTTCAGGACCAAGCCCGGCGGTACCAACTCGGCGCTGGGCTTCATCCAGTCCCTTGGGGAGGACGAGGGCATCCTCTACGCCGACGTGGACATCGCGGCCGTCCGGCGATTCCCCGGGTACTTCTACCGGACCGCGAGTCCGTGAGCCAGAAGAGCTGGGTTGCTTGACCTTTGTCCCATACAAACGTACATTGAATATATGAAACGGACAATAAGGCCCAGAAACCCCAGCAAAGTCAGGCATGAGCTGAAGGTGGCCGATGAGGTATGGCTGGTGGCCGCCCTCCTTCATCGAGAGAACCCGGACCGGGCTGACTTCACGGTGGCCGAGATCGTCGAGCGGGCGCGCCAGGAGAGGCTCACCCCGGAGCTGCGCCCGGGCGTGTACGTCCACGCCGTCCTGCACTGTGTGGCCAACCGCCCTCCGAACCCGGGCCGCTATCTGATGCTTGTCGAGACGGGACCGAACCGCCGGCGTCTCTATCGACCGGGGGACCCTGCGGACGAGGCCCGGCGAGGGGCCAAGATGACGCCCGCGCGCTCGGCGATCCCGCCCAAGTACCACCCGCTGCTCGACTGGTACGAGCGAGACTACGCGCCGCAGCGCGGTCTCAAGCCCGAGGCGGATCCGCTCCTCGCCCTGCGGGGCTCCGGACGAGAGCTGTGGGCGGATGAGCATGCCGACCAGTATGTCCGCCGCCTGCGCGCGGGGTGGGAGTGAGCCGGGTCTTCTGGGACACCAACCTCTTCATCTATCTCCTCGAGGACTTCGGCCCGCAGTCGGATCGGGTAGCCGAGGTCAGGGAGCGGATGCTGGAGCGTGCCGATGAGCTGTGCACCTCGACGCTGACGCTGGGCGAGGTGCTCGTGAAGCCGGCCGAACAAGGCAATGAAGCCCTCCGGCAGCGATACGAGGACGTCCTCTCCCGCACGGCGCGCCTGATCGCGTTCGATCGCGAGACCGCCCGCCGATACGCGGCGATCCGACGCAACCGCAGCATCCGACCGCCGGATGCCATCCAGCTCGCCTGCGCGGCGCAGGTCGGGGTGGATCTCTTCATCACCAACGACGATCGCTTGAGCCGGCTCGCCATCCCCGGCATCCAGTTTCTCGTACCGCTCGATCGCGCCTTCCTGTGATCCCGGCGGGCGCGCCACGACACCGTCAGGGTGATTCCTCTAGAGATCGCGGATCCGGGGCATCACGTCGCGGCCGATGCGCTCGAACGACCGCAGCATGAGCGGGTGGTCGCCCACGATGTGGCGGACCATCACGTAGTCGAAGCCCATGTCCCGGTAGCGGCGCAGGCCCTGGACGACGGTGGCCGCGCTTCCCGCCAGTAGCTGATCGAGGCCCGTGCCGCGATAGCCCTCGGCGAGGATCGCGCCGACGACGGCGCGCGCGTCTTCGTCGGACGCGCCGACATAGATGTCGCGGCGCAGGACCGGTCGCGGCGGGCGCCCGGCGCGCGCTGCCGCTTCGCGGTACAGCTCGAGCTGTCGCCGGAGATCCTCGTCCGTCGCGTTCTGGCCGGTCAGCCACGCATCGCCCAGCCGCCCGGCACGCTCGGCCGAGGCCGCCACCGTCCCGCCGAGCCAGATCTCCACGGGGACCCGGGGCAGCGGGCTGATGGTGGCGCCCTCCAGCGTGTAGTAGCGGCCGCGCTGGGTGACACGCTCGCCGGCGAGGAGGGCGCGCGCGATCGTCACCACTTCCTCGAGGCGGCCCACGCGGGTGCGCTCCTCCATGCCGAACGCCTGAAACTGCGGCGGGCGGCCCCCCAGGACGAAGGTCACGATCAGCGGCCCCCCGGCGAACGCGGCGAGCGTGCCGATCTGCTCGGCCAGCAGGACCGGGTGGTAGAAGGGGGCGAGCAGGACCACCCCGATGGGCATATCGCCGGTCACGCTCATCAGGCGGGCGACGGTGGGCAGCGGGGAGAACGTCGCGGCGTAGGCCGGGTTTGCGCCATGGCTGTCGCCGGTCAGCAGCGCGTCCAGCCCGGCCGCGCGGGCCGCGGCGGCGACCTCCATCAGGTTGCGCGCCTGCTCGTCCGGCGCGTACGCGCCCATCGGCCGCTCGATGAACGCCCCCTTCGGCATCGACGCGAGGAGGCTGCGAAATCGCTCGTGGGTGGCCGGCGAGGTCGGAAAGAGGAAGCGAACGGACGTGCCGAGCTTCAGTCGGTCTCGATCGGCAGGCTCGGGTCCTTCGCCCACTCGCCCATGGAGCCGTCGTAGAGCGTGAGGTCGTCGAAGCCGAGCTGGTGCAGCAGGAAGAGGTCGATGGTGGCGGAGATGCCGCCGCCGCAGTAGGCGATCACCCGCCGGTCCGCGCCGACGCCGGCGGCGACGAAGCGCTTGGTCGCGGGATCGACCAGGCTCGCCGCCGGCACGTTGACCGAGCCCGGCACGCGACCCGGCCGGCCGTAGCGTGAGGGCTCCAGGCCCTGGTGGAACTGGGGGCCCAGGGCGTTCACGGTGACGGTGCGAGGATCACCGATCGCGGCCTTGACGGTGGTCTTGTCGACGAAGCGCCCCGGCCGGGGGCGTGGCGTGAAGGGGGCCGGCGGATAGCCCGTGGGGTCGCCGGTCTCGATCGGGCGGCCCTCCGCCTGCCACCGGTCGAAGCCCCCGTCCAGCACCGCCGCGCCGTCGAAGCCGAGCGCGCGGAGCATCCACCAGACCCGCGTGGCCCACATCATGGTGCCGATGCTGTAGAGCACGACGCGGGCGTCGTCGCCCAGGCCGTGGCGGCCGAAGGCGCGCGCCAGGTGCTCGGCCGGCGGCATCATGAACTTGAGACACGTGTCGGTCGCGGAGAGCTCCGCCTGCAGGTCGAGGAAGTCGGCCCCCGGGATATGCCCGGCGACGAAGGTCTTCCAGCCGGCGACCGCCTTGTACGGATCGCCCGAGCCCGGATCGGCGGCTCGAGATAGGTCGTGCAGTCGTAGACGCGCAGCCCGGGCTGGCCGAGCCGGGTGGCCAGGTCGTCGGTCGAGATCAGCGCGTCGGGATCGCGAAGGGACTTCATGCGAGGGCCGAGGTGGAGTCTGCCACAAACCGTCGCGCCCCGTCCAGGGCGCAACGACCTCACCCTTCCGCCGGTGCTACGCTAACCGCACCCTCGATGCTCATCCTCCAGGAGCTCGTCGACCGGTTCACGTACGCCGGCATCCTGATCGCCCTGCTGCTCGGCAGCCTGGGCGTGCCGATCCCGGAGGAGATGCCGATCGTCGCCGCCGGCATCTTGAGCCACGAAGGGCTCGCGCGGTGGTGGGTGGCGCTGCCGGTGTGCCTGCTCGGCGTGCTGTGCGGCGACGTGGTGCTCTACTGGACCGGCCGGCGCTGGGGTGAGCGCATCCTCCGCTGGCGCGTGGTGCGGTTGGTGCTGACGGCGCCACGCGCGGAGACGCTGAAGAACGCCTACCGCGAGCACGCCATGAAGACGATCGCCACCGCGCGCCACGTCGCGGGGCTGCGCGCGGCGGCGTTCCTGACCGCGGGCATGGCGCGCGTGCCGTTCTGGAAGTTCATCGTCGCCGACGCGGGCGCAGCGGCGGTGAGCGTGCCGTTCGTCTTCGCGCTGGCCTACTTCTTCACGGACCAGATCGGCGCCATCCTGGCCGACGTGCACCGGCTGGAGCGCTGGGCGGCCCTCGCCGCGCTCATCGTGCTGGCCGGCGGCGTGGTCGTCTACGTGGTGCGATGGAACCGGCGTGTCCCGAAGGCGCCCAGAACTGGAGGCCCTGACTACCAGGGATAGAGCCACCGGTCGATCGAGAGGGCTCCAGCTCCACCCACGAGAACAGCCAGCGCCATGCCAATCAGGGCCAGGTTCATCTCGAAACCGTGCCCCTTGCCCGGCTCGAGGGACCAGTTGATGAAGAAGCCGTTGGACCAGTGAACCTTGGCGATCGCCACCAGCATGACGAGGATGAGCCCCACCGCCGCGGGCCGGACCAGCAAGCCCGCGATCATCGCGAGCCCGCCGAAGCACTCGGTAAAGGCGGCGAGCACGGTCAGCGGGGCCGGGACTCCGAGCGATTGCTTGAAGTAGCCGATGACCCCGCGAAGCCCGGGCCCACCGAAGCAGCCGAACACTTTCTGGGCGCCGTGCGCGAAGAAGATCACGCCCAGGACGACCCGTACGATGAGAAGGGACTTCGAGGCGAAGGTGCCGAAAAGCATGTCCATGGCCTGCTCCCTTTTCCTTCGGATGGGAAGTAGCGCCCGCGAACCGCAGCGGCGTGGGCAGCATCCTCATACGCTCCGGCCCGACGGTTGTCAACGGGGCGTGATATCTTCCAGGCGTGATCCCTGCTTCTGGAGGTGCGCAATGGCGATCCAGCTCGACCATGTCATCGTTCCGTCTCACGACCCGATCGCGCGGGCGAAGTCGCTCGCCGGCCTGCTCGAGGTGCCCTGGCAGGAGTCGCAGGGCTCCTTCACGCCGGTCTACGTCAACGAGACGCTCACGCTCGACTTCGCGCCGCGAGAACGGTTCGAAAGTCATCACTACTGCTTCCGCGTGAGCGACGCCGAGTTCGACGCGATCCTCGGCCGCATCCAGGCGGCCCGGATCCCGTACCGGAGCTCCCCGCTCGGCGAGACCGACATGCAGATCAACCGGCGGCTCGGCGGGAAGAACCTCTACTGGCAGGACACGGACGGGCACCTCTGGGAGATCCTCACCGTGAGCTACGCTCGAGCGGATTCGCGGGCGCTGACGGCTACCGGGCGCGCGCCTCGGTAGCCGAAGGGCGCGCGGCCGTCCCCGCGCGCGCGGAGCGACCGGTTCGGGACGGGCTCAGAAGATCCCGAGGTGCTGGCGCAGGTCCACGTCCCGGTTGCGGAACTCCGCGGCGGGCCCCTCGGCCACGACCCGGCCGCCGTTGAGGATGACGATGTCGTCGGCCACCTGGAACACCAGCTTGGGGTTCTGCTCGACCAGCACGATGGACAGCCCCTGCTCCTTGAGCCGGCGAATCGTCGTCATGACCTCGGCGACGAGCTGGGGCGCCAGGCCCTCGGAGGGCTCGTCCATCAGGAGCACCCGCGGGTTCGACATGAGAGCCCGGCCGATCGCGAGCATCTGCTGCTCGCCGCCCGAGAGCGAGCCCGCGACCTGCCGGCGGCGCTCCCCGATGCGCGGGAAGAGCCCGTAGACGGTATCGAGCGTCCAGCCCGTCGCGGCGCCGGCCCGGGGCTTCCGGCCGGCCACCGCGAGGTTCTCGCGCACGGTGAGGCTCCGGAAGATCCGGCGCCCCTGCGGCACCAGCGCCACGCCCTGGGCCGCGATGGCCTCGGGCGCGCGACCGGTCACGGCCCGGCCGAAGACCGCGACGCGGCCCTGACGGGGCGGCAGCAGCCCGACGGTCACGCTCATGGAGGTCGACTTGCCGGCGCCGTTGCGGCCGAGCAGCCCGAGGAGCCGGCCCTCACCGAGGTGGAGCGACACCCCATGCAGCACGTGGCTGTCCCCGTAGAACGCCTCGATGTCGTGGAGCTCCAGCGCGTCATTCGCCAAGATAGATCTCCCGGGTCCGGGGGTGCGCCACCACCTCGCTTCGCGTGCCCTCGACCACCACCTGGCCGAAGTGCACCACGGTGATGCGCTCGGCGAAGTCCAGCGCCACGTCCATGTCGTGCTCGATCATCACGATCGTGACATCACGGGGTATGCGGGTCACCAGGTGCAGCACGTCGCGCCGCTCCTCGAGGGAGAGGCCGGCGAAGGGCTCGTCCAGCAGCAGGATCCGGGGATCCTGGGCCAGGGCCATCGCGATCTCCACGCGCCGCCGCTCCCCGTAGGACGTGTGCGAGAGGGGCCGCTCCGCCAAGTGCTCGAGCCCGACGCGGGCCAGCGCTTCGCGCGCCCGGCCGATCAGCGCCGCCTGTCGCTCCAGGCGGGCGATCGGGTTCCAGCGCAGCGGCGAGCGCCCGAGGAGCGAGAGCGTGACGTTCCGCAGCAGCGTCTCGCGCGGGAACAGCGTGATGAT
>Ga0099828_10001050_pt1 | contig 17889 bp, 15 predicted proteins | sample CZO8metaG_2_FD_79338 | JGI IMG/M metagenome (GOLD analysis project Ga0099828, IMG submission 79338) | Vadose zone soil microbial communities from the Eel River Critical Zone Observatory, Northern California, USA - CZOApr15con2H1.8 metaG | ecosystem: Environmental > Terrestrial > Soil > Vadose... | reverse complement strand
AGTTGATACTCCTTCATGGGTCCATCGACCATCTTGAACGCCATGGCCGGAAATATATAGGCTCTTGCGTTGGCATCCCAGCGGCAGCCCGCGCGGAACCGCCATAACTTCCCTTGACGCGTGGGCCACTCGATCAGCAGGTGAGGATGCTTCGGATCAATCTTCACTGCCATCTTCCCAAGACTGAAGGACCATATCTTGCTCGGCGGCTGAGCGTTCTCGATCGTCAATTTGCGCTGGATCCAGCATCCGGGCCGGCCGAAAACTCGATGGTCCACACCTTCGTGCGGGCAACCTTGCCCGGCCATCGTGAGAGCGAACATCAAAGCGAGCAGAGGTAGCATCTAAGCGCCCCTGAATTCAGTCGGCGCACAATAGACGACAACCACGAATATGTTCTATGGGCTGAAAGTGCCGAACATCCCAGTACCGAGGTTGTAGGAGTACCGAACCGCACGCCACGCAGTTCTGCCTGCGTCATCGCCTGTGATCCGGCAGACAGAATCCTTCCTTGCAGTAGTGGCAATGGGGCAGGCTCGACGCCTGCCCGCGGCTTTGGTACGCGTGGTACGGAAGTTCTGTTGCGCCCCGTTCGTCGAAGGGCGCACCCTCGAATTGTCCCCGCCTGCCTATAAGGCGTAGGAGGATCCCGATGAAAAGCCTCTCCCTGGTCGGTGTCGCGCTGCTGGTCGTCGCGGGCGCTTGCGCGCAGCAGCGGACCGCTCCTGAGTCGCCAGCGGCCCCGGCGCCTCCGAAGCTGAGCGACCCGTATGCCAAGGCCGCCCTGCTGGCGCTGAAGGCGATCCAGTCCGAGGGGTCACGAGGGGAGGTACGCGGCGGTCAGATACTTGTCCCCCGTCGCACTTTTGAGCTGATTGAGGCCGCCGACCGAGAAGGGATCACGGCCGAGGAAAAAAGCGTGACGGCCGCGCTCCACAGCGTTTTCATCCAGAAACTGACAAACAACGCGGCGCGATACATCATCCTGACGAACAACGAGAGTATGGCTCTGCTCTCTGCGGGCCGCGTCCGCTACAAGCTGCGGGCCTCGGAGCTGACGGAGCAAGACCCTGACGTGCTCGAGATTAACAGGCGGGAGGGCGCTTGCTTCGCGGCGCTCGAGGCCATGCTGCGCGCGCGGTCATCGAGCATTCCGGAAGCCTGCAGCGATATGGCCCTCGTCCGGAAGGAGGAGAAACAGAAGAAGTAGAGGTCGGCACTGTCTGCAGTGGTCGGAGCCGCGGGGCGCCGCGGCATCGGCGCCCAGAAGGAACCACTTTTTTGCGCTCCGCTTCGCGCGCGGCCAAGGGCCGGCTCGCTGCGCCGCCTTTTTCCAGACCTGACGTTTTCTCCCTACAGGCTGTTACCTGTGCACACTAATTCCGCAAGGATGGGCGATTCTTGCTGTTTTCGTGCCGCCGGCTAGAAACGGGTGTTCCCGTCCTGCTCCTCTAAGCCTTTTGCTGGCCGCGTGATTTCTGCTGGAGCGGGCGATGGGAATCGAACCCACGTCCGCGGCTTGGGAAGCCGCTATTCTACCATTGAACCACGCCCGCTCATTTTCCTAACCTAGCACCGCCGTTCCCGACTGGCAAGAGTTCTTTCGCTGCGCCGCTTCGTGCTACAGTGTGCCGGTCCTAATGCGCAAGGCGGGCTGAACTGCCGACCGATTGGAATTTGGCAGGCGTAGCGCGCGCTTCAGCGCGGCACTCTGCGGATTTTCCGGCGAACGGGGCGCGCAAGACGCGGGAGCCCGTTCTCACATTGGTAGGGCCGGAAAGGGCGGCGGCAGGAAGGCAGGAGGCGGCGTGGCGTACAGGGACCTGCGCGAGTTCATCGGCAGGCTCGAAAAGGAAGGCCAGCTCAAGCGCATCCCGGCCGAAGTGGACCCGGTGCTCGAGATCACCGAGATCACCGACCGCGTGACCCGCGCGGACGGCCCGGCGCTGCTGTTTGAGCGGCCCAAAGGCTCCCGCGTTCCTCTGCTGATCAATATGCTCGGCAGCGAGCGGCGCATCAACCTGGCCCTCGAAGTCGAGCGGCTCGAGGAAGTCGCCGGGCGCGTCCGCTCTTTCCTCGATTTCCAGTCGCCGCAAGGATTGTTGGACAAGCTCAAGATGCTCCCAAAGCTGGCCGAACTCGGCTCCTTCTTTCCCAAGACGGTGAAAAGCGGCGCGTGCAAGGAAGTGATTTCCAAACACGAATTTTCGTTGCTGGAGTTTCCTATCCTGAAGTGCTGGCCGAAGGATGGCGGCCGATACATCACCTGGCCGCTTGTGATCACCAAGAATCCAGAGACGGGGAAGCGCAACGTCGGCGTGTACCGCATGCAGGTGTTCGACGAGCGCACCACGGCCATGCACTGGCAGACGCAGAAGCATGGCGCCGAACATTTCCGCCGCGCGCGGGCGCACGATGCCCGGGAGAAAATCGAAGTGGCCGTGGCCATTGGCGCCGACCCGGCCACCTGCCTCGCGGGCATCCTGCCCATTCCCCCCGACCTCGACGAGATGATGTTTGCGGGATTCCTGCGGCGCGAGCCGGTGGAGATGGTGGCCTGCGAAACGTGCCGCCTGGAAGTGCCCGCGAACGCGGAGATTGTTCTGGAAGGTTATGTGGACGCCAGCGAGTTGCGCACCGAAGGGCCGTTCGGCGATCACACCGGCTTTTATTCGCTGGAAGGCGAGTATCCCGTCTTCCACGTCACCTGCGTCACCCACCGCCGCGACCCCATCTACTTGACCACGATCGTCGGCCCGCCCCCGCAGGAAGATTTCTTCATGGGCCACGCCATCGAACGGATTTTTTTGCCGGTGATGAAAATGCAATATCCCGAGATCATGGACATCGCCATGCCCGCGGAGGGGATCTTTCACAACTTGATGATCGTCTCCATCCGCAAATCCTATCCGGGCCACGCGCGCAAGATCATGAACGCCATTTGGTCGCTCGGTCAGGCCATGTTTACCAAGGTTCTGGTGGTGGTGGACCACGACGTGAACGTGCAGAACCCCCGAGAGGTGGTTTGGAAAGCGCTCTGCGCCATCGACCCCGAGCGCGACGTGCAGTTGGTGCTGGGGCCGGTGGACACCTTGGACCACGCCGCGCGCCTGCAAGACTTCGGCTCGCATATGGGCATTGATGCCACACGGAAATGGCCCAGCGAGGGTTTCCAAAGGCCCTGGCCGGATGAAATTGTGATGGATGCGGAGACCAAGGCCCGAGTGGACGCCCTGTGGGGGTCGCTCGGCCTGCCGCGCGCGGGTTAGCACGCGAGTTGCGCAGCCGGTACCCACCCCTTGTGGTCTTCGGATTCGTCCAATGCTAGCTATTGCGGGTGCCCCCATCTTTGCCCTATAATCGCCCCCCGAAAACCGGTATTCTTAGGACAATTGCGGCCTTCACTTTGTTTGACACGCTTGCCACCTGATGCCATAACCGAGCCTAGGGAACACGGCCCGGTTCACCCGGGCAGGGGCGTGTTGTTTCGAGTGCCAAGGGCGTCACAGCGGTCCCGGCGTGGGGCAACGAGTTCGATGGTAGAGGCTCGTGAAGTCATGAACCTTCGCCAAGCCTCACAGTATCTGGGTGTTTCACCGGATACGCTTTACCGCTACATCTGCGAAGGCCGGGTGCCCGCCTTCAAGCTGGGCAACCGCTGGAAGTTCAAGAAGACTATCCTGGATCGCTGGATGGAACGGAAGATGAGCCAAGTGCGGGCGGAAAAGAAGCGCTAGCCGCGCGCAGGGAAAGGTCGAAAAGAGGCCACCACATGTTTGGCTTGAGCGGAACGAAACCGGTAGTCGGGCTCGACATCGGGTCGAGTTCCATCAAGGCGGTCGAGCTGAAGAGCTCCAAGCAGGGGTACGAGCTGGTGAGCTTCGGCCTGGAGCCGCTGGCCCAGGATACCGTAGTGGACGGCGCCATCATGGACGCTCCGCTGGTGGCCGCTGGGATCAGCAGCATTTTCGACCGGCAGAAGATCAAGACGAAAAGCGTGGCCACCTCGGTCTCGGGCCATTCGGTGATCGTGAAGCGCGTCAGCCTGCCGGCGATGACCGAGGAGGAACTCTACGACCGCATCCAGGCGGAGGCCAGCCAGCATATCCCCTTCGATATTGCCGACGTCAATCTCAGCTACCAGTTGTTGGAGTCCGTGGATGGGCAGATGGACGTGCTGCTGGTGGCAGTGAAGAAAGACAAGATCCTGAATCACACCAACGTGCTGGCGCAGGCCGGCAAGACGCCGACGGTGGTGGACATTGACGCATTCGCCCTGCAGAACTGCTTTGAGGTGAATTACGACCCTGACCCGGGCCAGACGGTGGCGCTGCTGAACGTGGGCGCCAGCGTAATGAACATCAACATTGTGCGCGGCGGCGGGCCCCTGTTTACGCGGGACGTTTCGGTGGGCGGCAACCAGTACACCGACGCGCTGCAGAAGGAGCTAGACCTCAGTTTCGAGGACGCCGAGCGTTTGAAGAAGGGCGAGAGCATCGCCGGCGTCGCCGAGGAGCAGCGCACCACCATCCTGCGGTCGGTCTCCGACATTCTGATCCTGGAAATCCAGAAGACGTTCGACTTCTTCCGGGCCACGGCCAGCGGCGAGAACATCCAGCGGATTTACGTCGCCGGCGGCAGCGCGCGGGTGCCCGGGCTGGTGGATTTGCTGCGCGAAGAATTCGCCATGCCGGTGGAAGAGATGTACCCGTTCCGCAAGATCGTGATTAACCCGGGCCAGCACAACGAAGAGCAGATCCGCGACTTAGCACCGCGCCTGGCCATTGCTGTGGGCCTTGCCTTGAGGAGCTTTGACACGCCATGATCCGGATCAACCTGCTGGGCCAACCTCGTCCGAAGGCCACGCGTGCCGCTGTGCCCCTGGAGGCGACCCTCCAGATCGTCTTCCTGGTGATCGCCGTGGTAGCCGCGTTGGGCTTCCTGTGGCTCCATTGGTGGCAGATGGATCGCGATCTCCGGACCAAGCAGAGGGACATCAATCGTCTCCAAGGCGAACGGGCGCAACTCGAGCAACTGAAGGTTCAGATCGAAACGTTCAAAGCGCAGAAGAGGGTCCTGGAGCAGCGCATTGCCATCATCGAAGAGCTCCAGCGGAACCGCACCGGCGGGCGGGAGCTGCTGGACATGGTGGCCACCACGGTCACGCGCACCGATGCGTTGTGGTTGACGTCACTCACGCGCAAGGGCAACTCGCTCACCTTCGAGGGTTCCGCCGCTTCCATCAACGCCGTGGCCAATTTCATCACCCAGCTCAAGCGCTCCGGTTATTTTCAGAAGGTGGAGATCAAGGAATCCAAGCAGGATGAGCGCAACACTGCAGTCCAGACCTTTGTCTTCACCTTAATGGCGGAAATTGCCTTGCCGCAGAGCAAGGCTCCTGCGGCCGCGCCGCCGGCGAAGAAAGGCTAGGGGGAAACAATGGCTGTCTCCTTCAAAGAATTCCCCTGGTACATCCAGGCGCTCTTATTCCTCACCCTAGCCATCGTCATCGTCCTGGCCGGCGAGTTCGTGCCCTACTTCCCGGTCCAGCAGACCCGCACCAATCTCGTTCGCGTGCAGGCGGAATACTCGAAGCTGAATGCCGAGGTCACGCAGCTCCAGGTTTACAAGCGGCAATACGTCGAGTTCCAGAACGATATGGAGGCCTTGCAGAAACAGCTCGACACATTGAAGACCATCGTGCCGGAGGAGAAGGATCTCGACGAGTTCATGCGCCAGATGCAGGGGGCCGCGTCGGCCTCCGGTGTGGCGATCCGTCGGCTAACGGCCCAGCCCGTCAATGCGAGGGAATATCACTACGAGATGCCGTTTGAAGTGCAGGTGGACGGGCCGTATTACAGCATTCTGGACTTCTTCTCGCGGCTGGGCCGGCTGTCGCGCATCATCAACGTCGGTGATATTTCCTTCGCCGGCCTGGGCGATTCGCGCGGCGGGAAATACCCCGTGCGGTCCGGAACGACGGTCACAGGAACTTTTACGGCTACCACGTTTTTTACCAAGGCCGGGGAACCGCCGCCAAGCACGGCGCCGGGCAAACAACCCGGCAAGCCAAACTAGCGGACTGAGCGGACGATGCGACTGGCAAAATCATTTGTGACCCTGACCGCGCTGCTGGCCCTGCTGGCATGGAGCGGTTTACGCCTCCCTGCGCAGACCCAGCCGCCCACCAAAGCTCCACAGGGGAGCAAGCAGCCGGCCAAGCCGTCCCAAGCTCAGCCGGCGCCGACCAAGGCGGCCCCGGCCAAGCAGCCTGCCAAGAAGCTGCCCAAGGCAAAGAAGTCGCCGCCGAAGGCGGGTTCCGCGGAGGCTGCGCAGCCCAAGGTGGCCCGGCGCGACCCGTTTAATCCCCTAGTGGGCAAGAATCGCCCCGGCGAAGGGTTGCCGGACCGGCTGCCGCCCGGGAAGGCAGGGCTCATCATCAGCACGCTGCGGCTGGATGGAATTGTGCGCGCGCCGAACGGGATGATTGCGGTGGTTTCCAATCCCCAGCAAAGAGTCTATTTCCTGCGTGAAGGCGATCAGCTCTACGACGGTCGGGTTGAGCGCATCAGCATGGAAGGGGTCGCGTTTCACGAGGTCGGAAAAGACGCCTTCGGCAAGCCCCTGGAGCGGCAAGTGATCAAACGACTTTATCCCAGTGCAGGAGAACAGCGATGAAGACCAACTGGCCGGCATATTGGCTCGCCTGCCTGCTTTTGGCGAGCTCAGCCTTTTGTGCCAGCTCTGCGAGCGCCCAAACCGGTTCGCCTCCCCCGCCGGCGGCCTCTGCTCCGCCCGCTGCGACGCTAATCGCGCAAGTAGAGGTCAGCCGCGCCGGCCAGCAGACCAGCGTGCGAGTGGAAGGAAACGGCCGCCTGTCTTACCAGGCGTCCCGCTTGAATGACCCCGAGCGGCTGGTGTTCGATTTCTCCGGCGTGCGTCTCGCGCTCACCAGGACGTCAATCCCAAGTGACTTGAAGCCTGTGCGGGGAGTCCGCCTGGGCCAGTTCAAGCCCGACGTGGCGCGCGTGGTGATTGACCTTGAGCGAGGCGTCCCGTACAGCGTAACGGCCGAGGGCAAAAGCATCACTGTGGCGTTTGCCGCTCCGCGCGTGGGCCCGGTCCTGACGCCGGTGGCGCTGAAGACTCCCGCTCTGCCTGCAAGGAAGCAGCCCGCCACGCCTCCTGCGGAGACCGGCCAGCCGTTGCCGCCGCAGCCTTCGGCAACGGAAATCGCAGCCATGCCCCTGCCCGATTCGTTGACGCAACAAAGGGCTGCGCTGGCAAGTCCGGCCCCTGCCGCGCAGAATCCGGCGCCGGCTCAGGTGCAGCCACCCCAGGCCCCGACCCCGACCGCGGCCCCGGCGCAGCAGCCGGCTGGGAAATACTCCGGTGAGCCGATCTCGGTGAACTTGAAGGATGTGGATCTGAAGGACTTTTTCCGGCTGATCCACGAGATCAGCGGGTTGAACGTGGTGGTCGATCCCGCGGTGAAGGGAAGCTTGACGCTGGTGCTTGACGATGTGCCGTGGGACCAGGCGCTGGACATCGTCATGCGCAACAACAACCTCGACAAGCAACTTGAAGGAAACGTTCTTCGCGTGGCTACCAAGGAGACCTTGAAGAAGGAGGCCGAAACCCGGCGCGACTTGGCCAAGGCCGAAGCCGAAGCCGTGGACCCGGTGACGGCCACGCGCGTGCTGAGCTACGCCAAAGCCAACGCCATGCGCGACACGCTGAAGCGGTTCCTGTCGGCGCGGGGCGAGATCCTGGCGGATGAGCGTTCCAACACCCTCATCATCCGCGACATTCCCGCGGTTCTCCCCACGATTGATAATCTCATCCGCCAGCTCGATCGAAAGGGGCAGCAGGTGGAAATCGAGGCCCGGGTCGTGGCCGCTTCGCGTTCCTTTGCTCGGGATATTGGCACGCAGTTTGGCTTTGGCACCACGGCCGCCGGCGGTCGCACGATCTTCGGCGGCGCATCTTCCGTTGGGACCAGCTTGTTCTCGTGCCCGCCTGCGACTTGCGCGCTGCCGCCGCCGCCGTTGGTGGTGAGCGGGGGGACGTCCATCCCGTTGAACACCAATCTGCCCGCTGGCGCGCCGAGCAGCGGCCTTTCGTTCATCCATCGCTCGCCCAATCTGGCTCTCGACTTCATCATTACCGCGGCGGAATCGAAGGGCGTCGGCAAGCTGCTTTCCAAGCCCAAGGTCATCACGCAGAACAACGAAAAGGCGACGGTGAAGCAAGGGACGAAGATCCCCATCCAGACCACGATCAACAATACGATTTCGATCCAATACATTGACGCAGTGCTGAAGCTGGAGGTGACGCCGCAGATCACCGCCGAAGGCACCATCTTCATGGAGGTTCTGGTCGAAAACACGGCGATCGATGCCGGAATTCCGCGGGTGCAAGGCATTCCCGCGCTGAACACAGAATCGGCTGAGACCAAGGTGCTGATCAATGACGGCGGGACGGTGGTGGTGGGAGGCATCATTATTACCACGCAACGCAACACCATCAACCAGGTGCCGCTGTTCGGCAGCATCCCGCTCATCGGGAACCTGTTCAAGCGGACCACCGTCAATGTGGACTCCCAGGAGCTACTCTTCTTTCTCACGCCGCGGATCGTGCCCAGCTAGGGATTGAGCAGCATCGAGAGGTCAAGGAGGAGGCGGTCGGTCTCCTCCTTTCTCTTTATGGAACGGTTCTACCGCAGGCGCATCGAACAGGTTCGACGGCGGCTGGCCGGGGCTGGTGCGGACGCGCTGCTGCTCACGCACCTGACGAACATTCTCTACCTTTGCGGCTTCTCCGGGTCCGCGGGCGCCCTCCTGGTCGAGCCCAGTTGCGTCTCCCTCTTCACCGACGGGCGCTACATCCTCCAGTCGCGCGAGGAAGCCACAGGCGTGCGGGTGCGCATCAGCCGCGGCCCGTTGCTCGGCGCGGTGGGGCAGCACCTGCGGAAGATGGGAAGAGCACGGGTCGCCTACGAACCTTCGCGGTTAAGCGTTGCGCAGAAGAGTGAGCTGGGACGGGCGGCGGGAAGGAAGATTCGCTGGGTTGGGCTGGCCAATGTGGTCGAGGACTTGCGCGCGGTGAAGGACGCCGAAGAAATTGCCCGCATCGGGGAGGCAGGGCGGCTGGCGTCGGAGGTCTTCGCCGAAATCCTGCCGCTGGTAAAGCCCGGCATGCGGGAGCTGGAACTCGCCGCGGAGGTCGAATACCGCATGCGGCGCAAGGGAGCTGCCGGCGCCGCCTTCGAAACGATCGTGGCCTCGGGCGCGCGGGCGGCGCTGCCGCACGCGAGGCCTACGGAGAAGCGGCTGGGGAAAAATGAGTTGGTCGTGCTCGACCTGGGTGCTATACTCGCGCACTACTGTTGTGACTTGACGCGCACTGTCTATGTGGGGCGGGCGCCGGCGCGCGTGCGCCGCTGGTATGAAGCGGTTTGCCAAGCCCAGGTAGCCGCGCGAGAGGCCTTGCGCGTCGGGGTGGCCGCGGGCACGGTGGACGCTGCGGCGAGACGCGCCCTCAAGGGGTTCCGGCTCGAGCACCGTTTTGTGCATAGCACGGGTCACGGTCTGGGCTTGGAAGTCCATGAGGAACCCCGCTTGGCCAGGGGACAAACAAGACTCGTCCAGGCGGGAAATGTGGTCACCTTGGAGCCGGGTGTTTACGTGGAAGGCGTCGGGGGGATTCGGATCGAGGACGACGTGGTGGTCTTGGCTGATCGCACCGAAGTCCTGACCAGCGCTCCGCGGGAGTTCCTCGAACTTTGATTCTCCATCATGAAAGGTAAGAAGAAGCCTGCGAATCCGACCCGGGCTGCCAGGCCGGAACTGGACCTCGGCGAGGCGGAACGCGTGCTGGCCTTCATGGCCAAGCACGGGCTGGAGGAGTTCGAGTATTCCCGAGGCGACCTCCACATTCGCCTGAAAAAGCCCGCCGTCAATTCCAACTCCCCCGGGCCTCGTGCGATTGCTGTTCCCGAAGCGGCTGTGGCCAGCCCGGATCCCTCCGCGGGCGCAAGGAAAACGCCGGCGGCGCCGGACGAAGCCGCTGCGGAGGCCAGCCGCAGCGAAGACCTCCACATCGTCCAGTCGCCGATTGTCGGGACGTTCTACAGCGCCCCTAGCCCGGGCGCCCAGCTATTCGTCAAGGTGGGCGACGCGGTCGAGCCAGGCCAAGTGCTGTGCATTATCGAGGCCATGAAGCTGATGAACGAGATCGAATCGGACGTGGGCGGCGAAGTGGTGCGGATTTTCGCCGAGAACGGGCAGCCGGTGGAATACGGTGAACCACTGTTTGCCATTCGGCCCACACCGAAGAAATAATCGCTTCGCGCTTCCTCACCGTCATGTTTCGCAAAATCCTCATTGCCAACCGCGGTGAGATTGCCCTGCGCGTGATCTGCGCGTGCCGGGAGCTGGGCATTGCCACCGTCGCTGTGTATTCCGAGGCCGACCGCAATTCTCTGCACGTCCGCTTTGCCGACGAGGCCGTGTGCATTGGGCCGCCGCGGAGCACCGAGAGCTACCTGAACATCCCTCACGTGATCAGCGCGGCGGAAATCACCAATGTGGACGCCATCCATCCCGGCTACGGGTTCCTCTCCGAGAACGCCAATTTCGCCGAGGTCTGCGAGGCCTCCCATCTGACCTTCATCGGGCCCCCGCCGGAGATCCTGCGCCTGATGGGGGAGAAAGACCGCGCCCGCCGGGAGATGGCCGCTGCGGGCATCCCCATCCTTCCTGGGACCGATGGCATTGTGGAAGACGAAGCGGCTGCGGAGAGAACTGCCAGCGCGTTCGGCTACCCGCTGATGATCAAGGCCGCCGCAGGCGGCGGTGGACGCGGCATGCGCGTGGTGCGCAGCCGGGACGAGTTGATCCCCGCCTTTCAGACCGCGCGCAGCGAGGCCCAGCAGGCTTTCGGGATCCCCGACGTCTATATGGAGAAGTTCATCGAGCGGCCGCGGCACATCGAGTTCCAGGTGCTGGGCGACCGCATGGGAAACGTCATGCACCTGGGCGAGCGCGAGTGCAGCATTCAGCGGCGCCACCAGAAGCTGATCGAGGAGTCGCCTTCCCCCGCCCTCGAGGAGCGCCAGCGCGAGGAGTTGGGAAGGCGCGTCGCCCAGGCTCTGGAAAAGATGGGCTACAGCAACGCCGGCACCGTGGAATTCCTGAGAGATGAAGACGGCAGCTTTCACTTTATCGAGATGAACGCCCGCATCCAGGTGGAGCATCCCGTCACGGAGATGGTCACCAACGTGGACCTGATCAAATCGCAGATCCGCCTGGCCGCGGCCGAGCGGCTCGAGGATGTGGTGGGGCAGCTGGAATTCCGCGGGCACAGCATTGAATGCCGGATCAACGCGGAAGACCCCGAAACCTTCGTTCCCTCCGCCGGACGGGTCACGGCGTTCCACATGCCGGGAGGAACGGGGGTCCGGGTGGATACGGCTGCTTACACCGAGGCGGTCATTCCGCCTTTCTACGACTCCCTCATTGCCAAACTGATCGTCCGCGGCCGCGACCGCCCCGAGGCCATTGCGCGCATGCGGCGCGCGCTGGAAATGTTTGTCATCGAGGGGATCAAGACTTCCATCCCCCTGCATCGCCGTATCTTGGCGGACGAGGATTTTGCGGCGGGGAACATCGACACGCACTTTCTGGATCGCTTTACGCCTGTGCTGGCAAAGTAACGGCAAATGAAACTTGTCTTTCCGCCGCTGTATGCAATAATGGACGCCGTTTTGCTCAGGACATCGGAGCTAGCCTTCGCGGAAATGATGGCCGAATCCGGCGTCGAGCTCATCCAATACCGCAACAAGCAGGCTTCGTCCCGCACCCTGTTTCAAGTTTCTCAAGATCTGGCGAGCTTTCTGGGCCCCTATACAATCAGGTTTGTGGTCAACGACCGTCCCGATATCGCGGCGCTGGCCGATGCGGGCGGGGTCCACGTCGGTCAGGAGGATCTCAGTGTCGAGCAGGCGCGGGCCATCTGCGGGGCGACGCGATGGGTGGGAGTCTCGACGCACACGCTGGAACAGGTCGCGGACGCCGGCAAGACATCGGCCGATTACATTGCCGTGGGCCCCATCTTTCCCACCAGCACCAAGGAGAAGCCCGACGCGGTTGTGGGAGTGGACTTTATCCGGGGGGCGCGCGCGCTGACCCGGAAGCCTCTGGTGGCCATCGGCGGAATCACTCTGGAGCGCGCGGGCGACGTCTTTCACGCCGGCGCCGATTCGGTAGCGGTGGCGCGCGACCTGCTCTCCGCCGCGGACCCGGCCGCCCGCGCCCGGCAATTCCTGGATTTGGCGGCCCAGGTTTCGGCTGAAGCCGGTTGAGGGGGTGCGCTTATGTCTGACGCCACGCCAACCTTGGCGGCCCGCGAGAGAGCTGCCGACGTGGGCCTGGTGAAGGGCCTGGGGCTGTTCGACGCCACGATGATCGTCGTGGGCTCGATGATCGGCTCGGGCATCTTCATCGTTTCTGCCGACATCGCGCGCCAGACCGGCTCGGCCGGCGGCCTGATTCTGACCTGGATCATCACCGGTTTGCTCACCATCGCGGCGGCTCTCTCCTACGGCGAATTGGCCGCGATGATGCCCAACGCCGGCGGGCAATATGTCTATCTCCGCGAGTCCTACTCGCCGCTGTGGGGGTTCCTCTACGGCTGGACTTTGTTTCTAGTGATCCAGACCGGGACGATCGCAGCCGTTTGCGTCGGCTTCGCCCGCTTCCTCGGCGTGCTGGTGCCGGCGGTTTCGCCCTCGGCGTGGATCATTCGTCCCATCATCCTTTCTTCGAAGTACGCCATCAGCCTGTCGTGGCAGCAGCTCATCGCCATCCTGCTGATCCTTTTTCTCACCGCGGTGAACACGCGCGGGCTACGCCCCGGCAAGATCATCCAGAACATCTTCACTTCGGCGAAGACGCTGGCGCTGCTTGGCCTGATCCTGCTGGGCATTTTCGTGGGGCGGAACGCCGAAGCCCTGGCGGCGAATTTCAAGGACTGGTGGGCGCTGCATGGGGCGCAGACCATCCAGCCGGGAGTCAGCGCGCTGCATGGGTTCATCCCTGCTGTATCGGCGGCCACCGGCGCGTTCGGCCTGCTGATTGCCTTCTGCGTGGCGCAGGTCGGGTCGCTTTTCTCCGCCGACGCCTGGAACAACATTACGTTCACCGCGGGCGAGGTCAAGAACCCGCGGCGCGATGTTCCTCTGTCGCTGGCTGCCGGGACGGGTTTGGTGATCCTGCTGTACGTGCTGGCCAACATCGCGTATCTGATGACGCTGCCGCTGGCGAAGATCCAGCAGGCCCCCGACGACCGCGTGGCCACGGCCGCGCTGAACGCCATCCTGGGGGGCAGTGGGGCGACGATTATGGCGGTGGCCATCATGATCTCCACCTTTGGCTGCGCCAACGGGTTGATCCTGGCGGGCGCCCGCGTCTATTACGCAATGGCCCGCGACGGGGTGTTCTTCAAAGCCACCGCGAGATTAAACGACAAGCACGTGCCCGCCACGGGGCTGGTGCTGCAAGGTATCTGGACGGCGCTGCTGGTCTTGCCGCGCACGCGCATCCTCGATCCCCAGACCGGAGTCGAGCGCTATGGCAATCTCTATAGCGACCTGCTCGATTACGTTGTCTTTGCGGTGCTGATCTTTTATGTGCTCACCATTGCCGGGTTGTTTGTTCTGCGCCGCAAATGGCCTAATGCCGAGCGGCCCTACCGGGCGTTCGGCTACCCCGTTGTTCCGGTGCTCTACATTGTAGCGGCCACGGTGATCATGCTGGCGCTGATCCTCTACAAGACGCAAACCACCTGGCCGGGCCTCGTCCTGGTATTGTTGGGCGTGCCGGTGTATTGGTTCTGGCATCGCAAGTTGGAGAACACGCTGGCGGGGAAAGCAGGCTGAACCCAGTCGGTCTGACTGGCATCCTGGCAAGGGGGAGACTGCGCATGGGGAATGCACTGTTCGCAAAGAAGCCCATGGACTTGCTGCTCCGTGAGACTCAGGAGCACGGCGAGCACACGTTGAAGCGCGCCCTGGGGCCGGTTTCCCTGACGGCGTTGGGGATCGGCGCCATCATCGGCGCCGGCATTTTCGTGCTGTCCGGGCTGGGAGCTCACTACGCCGGACCCGGGCTGATGCTCTCGTTTGTGCTCTCGGGGTTCGGCTGCGCGTTTGCGGGACTGTGTTACGCCGAGTTCGCCGCCATGATCCCGCTGGCCGGCAGCGCCTACACCTACGCCTATGCGACGCTGGGCGAGCTGTTCGCCTGGATTATTGGCTGGGACCTGACGCTGGAATACGCGATGGGCGCAAGCACGGTTTCTTCGGGCTGGTCCAATCATTTCATTGAGTTCATGAAGATCTTCCATATCAAAATCCCGCTGTGGCTGGCCTACGACCACTGGACGGCCCTGCATGTCGCCGAAAAGTTCATTGCCCGACAGATGGCGCATGCCGCGGATCCCACTCTGACGGAGGGTACGCAGGCGTTTATCCAGAAAATGGACCAAATCATGGGCGCGCACTCCCCCCAACTGGTTCAGCGGGCGCACGCGCTGGTCGGTGCCCCTCACTTGTTTGGAATCGAGATCGGCTTCAACCTGCCGGCGTTCTGCATTGCGCTGTTCATCACCGCCATCTTGGTCATCGGGATCAAGGAAAGCGCGAGGTTCAACGCGGGCATCGTGATTCTGAAAGTTTCTGTGGTGCTGTTCGTGATTGCCTTGGGAATGAAATACATCAATCCCTCCAACTGGGGGCACGATTGGTCCCACTTTGCGCCGAATGGCTTTTCCGGGGTGGGGGAGGGCGCGGCCTACATCTTCTTCGCCTATATCGGATTTGACGCGGTCTCCACCACGGCGCAAGAGGCGAAGAAACCCCAGCGCGACCTCCCCATCGGCATCCTCGTTTCGCTGATGATTTGTACGGTGTTCTACATTCTCGTGGCTGCAGTGCTGACGGGTATGGTGCCGTGGAACGATGTCAACATCGAAGCCCCCATCGCACAGGCCTTCCTGGATCGCGGCCTGACGAATGCTTCCCACGTAATCGTCTTGGGAGCGCTAGCGGGGTTGACCAGCGTGATGCTGGTGATGTTGCTGGGTCAGACGCGCGTGCTTTATTCGATGGCCAACGACGGGCTGCTGCCCAAGCGGTTCTTTGCGGCCATTCATCCGAAGTTCCGCACGCCTTACAAGAACACGATTCTGGTCGGCTTGCTGGCGGCGATTGTCGGCAGCCTGACTCCCATCGATGACATCGGGAAGATGGTGAATATCGGGACGCTTCTGGCGTTCGTCATTGTGTGTACAGCGGTGCTGGTGCTGCGCCGCACCAATCCCGGTCAGCCTCGCCCGTTTCGCACCCCCTGGGTGCCCGTGGTGCCGGTCCTGGGCATCGTGGCCAACGGCTACATGATGTATAAGCTGGGGTGGATCAACTGGGCCCGCCTCATCATCTGGTTGGTCATCGGGCTGGTGATCTACTTTACCTATAGCCGGAAACACAGCCGGGTCGGCCGCTTGGCGAGGCAATAGGGTCTTCGACCTCCGAAGGGTGCGGGGCGGGAATGCCGCGAGCGGAGGCAGGGGGTAAACTGCTCCGTTCGCGCGCTCTGTAAAGCGCAACGAACCAAAGCTCTTTCGATCTGCCGATGACTCCCTTCTCATTTGGCCGCCTGGGTTCCCTGTGGCGGCGACTTTCACGCCTCGACCGCGTCGCTCTGGTTGTGGCGCTGCTCTATTCCCTTGTTTGGCTCCTCCGTGCGTCTGGCAGGCAACTGCCTTTGGGAGGCCTGGTTGGCTTCCTCTTTTTTCTCGCCGCTGGCTATCTGCTGGTTCGCCTGCTTGGGCTTCCTCGGAGCCGCTTGCTCTGGAGCCTGCGCAACCGGCTGATCACCGCCTATGTTTTCATTGCCGTGGTCCCTGTGCTGCTCCTGCTGGCTATGGCGGGGCTTTCTGCCTACCTCATCTACTCGCAACTGGGCGCCTACCTGGCCTACGACGACTTGCAGCGGCAAGTCGAAAGGCTGGCCTCGACTGCCGACGTTCTCGCCGCAGCGCTGTCCTCTGAGGGAGCGCGTGGAGGCGGCCCCTCGGCGTCCTCCCCGACGGTGGCTCAGGTGATGGCGGCGGCCAGCGCGGAGATGCCCGGGCTTCAAATGGAACTCAACCGGGGAGACGCCATTCTTCAAACCCACGGCGGGCCCAACCGCGACCGCTTTGCAGGTCTGGTGCAGCAGGCCGGCAAAGTTCAGCTTCGGGCGACCGTGGCCCGGCAGACTCCTTCTGGGCGCCTGGTCGTCTCGGTTTTCCTTCCCGTGACGCCAGAGTTTCTCAACACCCTTGCACCGGAGCTGGGCCCGGTCCGGCTGGTTCTAACCCATCAGGCGGACTCCGAGGAGCACGAGGGCCCGGTTTTTATTCTCGGTAAGCACCGGTTCGTGCCCTCCGGGCAGATCAGCGCGCGGCGCACCCTTCCGTCACCGGCGAATTGGCTCGACTACAGGATCGAGGGAATCTCCAAGCTCGAAGCAATCGCGCTGGATCCGGACGGCGCCCCGCAGGGCACCAATCCGCTGTTCCTGCCTTTCTCCGCCCGGCCGTCGCACCTGAACCGGCGGCTGTTTAGTTCGCTTGGCGAACTCCAGGGCCTCATTCCGGTGTTCTTGCTCGCGACCGGCGCTGTCTTCTTGATCCTTGAAGTCGCGGCCCTGATCACCGGAATTGTCCTGACGCGGACCATCACTCGGGCCGTGGCCGATCTGTACCGCGCCACGCAGAACGTTCAGGCGGGCGACTTCACCCATCGCATCCGCATCCAGCGCAAAGACCAGTTGGGCGTGCTCGCGGAATCGTTCGACTCGATGACCAGCTCGATTAGCACGCTGATCGAGGAACAGCGGCAGCGTCAGCGGCTCGAGAACGAGATCTCCATCGCGCGCGAGGTGCAGGCCCAGCTTTTTCCGCAGGCTCTGCCATCGCTCCCAGGGATCCAGTTGCAGGCCATCTGCCGTCCCGCGCGTGTGGTCAGCGGCGATTACTACGATTTTCTCCGCTTGGGGCCAACACGATTGGGCATGGCCATCGCCGACATCAGCGGGAAGGGCATCTCAGCTGCTCTGCTGATGGCCAGCCTGCAGGCGGCCCTGCGGAGCCAGGTTCTGCTCGACGGCCACGCCCCGGAGAGCACGGCCGAGCTGGTGGCGCGCCTGAACCGTCACCTGTTCTTGAACACTTCGCAGGACCGCTATGCCACGTTTTTCTATGCTGTCTACGACGCAGTCACGCGCACCCTGCGCTATACCAACGCCGGCCACCCCCCGCCGCTCTACATTGTCGGCGAGCAAGTGACCCGGCTCGAAGAGGGGGGCATGGTGATCGGGCTGTTCGACGACTGTACCTACGAACAAGGCACGCTGCAGGTCCAGCCGGGGAGCCTGTTTGTGGCCTACAGCGATGGATTGGTCGAGCCGGAAAATGTGTACGGAGAAGAGTTCGGCGCGCGGCGCCTGCTGGAGGTGGTCCTGCACCACCGCAAGGCTGTGCCGCAAGTACTGGCGGAAACGCTGGTCGCCGCGGCCGAAGAGTGGGCCGGATCGCCCGAGCAGGCGGATGACATGACCCTGATTGTTGCCCGGCTGGGATAGTGGAGCCCCGAGTGCCCTCTCAATTATTTCGACCATTCGCCGGCCGCGGGTGCCCCACGCCTCGCTTTTACGCGTGGGGGTCTTTCCTCCTCTGGTTCCTCTTGAACGAGTGGGCGGGTGCCCCATCCTCGTCCCGAACCTTCGGGACGTGGGTGGGATGACTACTTGTAGGGGCGCCCGCCGTGGCGGGCTGCGCCCTGCT
>Ga0099828_10001047_pt1 | contig 17910 bp, 15 predicted proteins | sample CZO8metaG_2_FD_79338 | JGI IMG/M metagenome (GOLD analysis project Ga0099828, IMG submission 79338) | Vadose zone soil microbial communities from the Eel River Critical Zone Observatory, Northern California, USA - CZOApr15con2H1.8 metaG | ecosystem: Environmental > Terrestrial > Soil > Vadose... | reverse complement strand
TAGCCGTTCCGCTTCGTCGAGATGAATCTCAAGACAGTGAGCGATACGAGCTGGCCCGCTGCCGGTGCCGTCAGTCCGACGTTAGGAGATCACAGCACACCCTGGGCCGCAATCCCTGGGAGCTTGGGCAAGCTGCGCTGGAGGCAAGGGCGCATAAGGCACGGCCAGGCCACAGGCAGCCGCACGATAGGTTTGCGGCCTCGGCAAAGGAGCGAGGGGGGTGCCAACAATCCGTCGAGCAGGGCTTACCGCCGGGGTTCTCGACCTCACGGCGGCGATCATTTTCTACGCTCACCTCGGCACGCGGACGGTCCTCATGCTCCAGGGAATCGCCAGCGGATTGCTTGGGAAGGCCGCATTGAACGGTGGTCTTGCGACAGCCTTGCTGGGCTGTGTTGTCGTTTCTTCATCGCGCTATCGGCGGCGGGCGTGTATTTCGTCGTGAGCCGCCGAGCTGCGTTTCTCGTGCAATACCCAGTGGCCTCAGGAATCCTGTACGGCCTCTTTGTCTACTTCTTCATGCAGCTCGTGGTGATTCCCCTCTCAGCCATCGGACCCCGTCCGCTCCCCGTCTCCACTGCGATTATCGGCGTAGCGATTCACATTTCTGGCGCGGGCTACCCATCGCCCTGAGGGTGCGCAGATGCTCGCGTTAGACAACGCCCAATGAATCGTCTAGGCGCGGCTTATAGACCATGCTTGAAAGGCGGACCTGGCACGGCTAATGAACGACGTTTATGCAAGATCGGTCTAACCGCGGCAGCGTTCTTGTGACTGGCGCAAGCGGCCAGATTGGGTCGAGGGTCTGTGCAGCGCTTGGGGCACCTGGGCATGAAGTCCTGGCAGTGGATGTCGACGACTGACGCAGGCCAGGAGGTTAGGGCCTGCGACATCCGGATTGACCAACATGTCGGCAGAGTGTTCGAGTCCGGCCGTTAGGCCGGAGTTCGAATACCCAGCAAACGGATCGATGAACCGGAATAGCACTAGGGAGGGGCCATGCGCATCGCAAGCTTAGGACATGCAGTCTTTGCTGCGACCATGATCACCCTCGGGATCTTCGGCCTGATCAAAGGCGATTTCGGACCGATATGGCAGCCCGTGCCCCAAGGTGTGCCCGCGCACGTGGTTCTGGTCTATCTCTGCGCGTTCATCCCTCTGGTATCTGGCATAGGCCTACTCTTGCAGCGCACAGCCGCCGTCGCCTCGCGCGTTCTGCTCAGCTTTCTCCTCGCTTGGCTGCTGCTATTGGATGTGCCCCAACTCTTCCTCGATCCCGGGATGCAGCTTACTTGGGCAGCCTGTAAGACCGCGGTGATGGTGGCGGCCGCCTGGGTTCTGTACGTCTGGTGCGCCGGCGACCGGGACCGGCAACGCCTCGGTTTTGCCACCGGCGAAAAGGGTCTGCGCATCGCGCGGGCGCTCTACGGCCTGGCCTTGATCCCCTTCGGCATAGCTCATTTCACCTATATCGAGAGAACCACTTCGATGGTGCCGGGTTGGCTGCCATGGCATTTGGCCTGGGCGTACTTCTTCGGCTGTACCTTCATGGCGGCGGGCTTAGCGGTGCTCATCGGCGTCTATGCACGGCTGGCAGCCACGCTCTCGGTGTTGCAGCTGGGCCTGTTCACACTGCTGGTGTGGGTACCAATTGTGGCGGCAGGACCCAGCGCCTCCGATTGGAGCGAGTTCGTCGTCTCTTGGGCGTTGACGGCCGGCGCTTGGGTGGTGGCGGACTCCTACCGCGGCATCCCTTGGCTCGCGCTGCGAAAGCGCTAGCCCGCGCGGGGTTCGCACGGGGCGCGACAAAGAAAAAACCCTACAGCGGGATTTGAACCGGTCCACGGTACCTTGTTCTAACGCTGAGAAGCGGCACCCTATGGATGTTCTGAGTCAGTCGTCTCGTAGTGCCGGACGATCCTGGGTCGCGTGATAAGGTACAGACTGTCTCTCGGAAAGTAGCGGGCGCGCTCAATTTCCTCACCCGCGAAGCCCTTGATCGCTGCTTTATCTACCCACCAACTCAGGACGACGATCTCCGTCCGTTCCTCATCAAGATCGCGGGTCGCAATGATAGCGCCAAGGTTGCCGGGGGTTTGTTGGTAGGACGCGACGCCGGTGGACCTCACGTACTCCACATACTCGTCTCTAAGCTCGCGGCGGATTGTGGCGCGCCACTCGCGAAGAACAGCCATTCACGTCTCCTCGTCCTTAGTAATCCGTTGGCGTTGGTTGCGACCTCGGTGAGTGTCTCCCGGTTTGCTTCGTGCGGTACGTCACTAGCATGTGTGTTGCTCCGAGATCCGTTCTCTCCGTTCGACTCTCGTGTGCGCAATCTGGCACAGTATCGGCTGCGCGGTAGCACCATCGACAGGGAGAATGGTCATGCCAACGGATCGGAGCCACATGTGCGCGAATTGGTATGGACCAATCTCACCTAAATGGTGCTACCGGTCCCGCTGAGCATGGGCCACAATGATGCCTAGAGAAGCATTGCCTTGTATGTCAGCGGTCAGCATGAGCCACGTTCCTTTCGGCAGATCGTACTGAGTATCGATTTCACCAACCAACGGGCCTGGTGAAAACTATTGCCGAGGGATGGGAGAAGAGCGCAGTATATGACTTGTAGAGAAGAGAGTTCAGATACCGACGGCACCCTCCGCGACGAACCGCGGTATCCCTTCTTGAGGAAGCAATGTTCATCAGTCACGAGACGCCCGAGCAAACCCAGCGCCGGCTGCAACGCGTGGCCGCCGCTGCGAGGATTGAGTTCCTTGAGGGCGAGTGGTGGTACGAAGCGTTTCCGCTCAATGACCTGGCGACACGCCAGCGCCCAGACGCAGTTGCTTTGGTGCGCGATCAGGATTGCTGGAGTCAGCTCGTGCCGGTGCGGGAGGGCGATCACCCTCTAGAGTCCTTCCGGCTCTGGAGGTTTCACTTCCCAGGCGAGGTCGACAACAGTGGATTCGTTGGTTGGCTGGCGACGCGCATTAAGGAGAGAACCGGTAGTGGGATCTTTGTCGTTTGCGGCTATGATAGTCGCCACGGCGGAATCTACGACTACTGGGGTTGTCCCGCAGCAGCCGCCGTCGCCGTCCTCACAGAGATTCGAGCCCTGACAACGACCCTCCGAGTAGGTCGTGCGGAGGAGGGAGACGTCGAATCGCTCGACGGGATACGCATGCGCGTGGTTTCCACCGCATCGGGAGGTGAAGTCAGCTCTGAGACGCAATTCACATTCAGTCAGGAAGGGCCTGTGGTCTCGGCCCACTACGTTGGGGGCACAGTGCGGTTGGGGTACCTCGTCGGCAACCTGACTCAAGGTCACCTCAGGTTTCGTTACGCTCAGGTTGATGGCGAAGGCCGGGTGGACGGGGGGCATTCGATTTGCGACCTCCAGAGACTTCCGGATGGCCGTATCCGCTTGCTCGAACACTTTGAATGGGAGTCCCGCGACGGGTCAGGCACTAATGTGCTAGAGGAAGTTGAATGATCCGCCAGTGATTGGGTCTCTACGGGTCATGATTGTAGCCGTGACCTAATCCGCGGTGAGGAACTGCACACTACAGAACTGGCCGCGTCGTCGCTGGCGAAGCAGGCGTTGGCGGTACCGCGCCGTGCGTCAGGCGGTCCGGGTGAAGGCCATCACCCAGTCAGGCCGAGCGTCCTCTGGAATCCCGCTCAAGTGGTGATACGCGATTCCCCATTGAAGATTCCTCAGATTGCCTACCAGGTCAGCCGCAACGGTCCCCTTCGGCATGGAGGCGAATACCCGTGAATTCCTTGCTCTTCTCGCTACTCGCAGTGGGCGCACTCCACATCTCCCAGGGAAGTCGCTCCGCCGAGGATAGCGCCGGCTTCGTGACCCTATTGGGCCGCGACACGGTTGCTCTGGAGAGCTTCCGACGCACCGCCTCCCAGCTCCAAGGAGAGATCGTGATACGCGTTCCGGGTACGGTCCTTCTCCGCTACACGCTCGATCTCAGGAAAGACGGAACGGTCTCCCGTTCGGTAGTCGAACTGAAGCCACTGGGCGTTCCAGACATGGTAGGGCGCCGGGTCACGATCGACTTCTTTCCCAGTCTAGCGCGTGCCACCATCGACTCGGCGGGCGCGCACCTCCAGCAGAGGCAGCCGCTGCCACCGGGATCAGTTCCGCTGCTGATGTCCGGTTTCGGCTCCTCCTTCGGCATCTACTCGTCCTTGGGGATGTACGAACTCTTGCTTTCGCACCTCTCCTTTCCGCCGACGGCCACGATGACCGTTCCCGCGATCGGGGCCGTGGACGTTGGCATGGGAACGAGACAGTTCATTCGTCGCTCGGCGACGCAGGTGGACGCCGATTACTTCAAGATTGCCTGGACCCACCTCACGCTGGACGAGCACGGGCGAATCATGAGTGCCGACGCGAGCGAAACCACGGAGCGGACTCAGACTTGGCGGACCGGTCCAATCGACGTCGCCCGGGCCGCGCGGGAGTTCGCCGCCCGGGATCGTGCTGGGAAGGGCGTCGGCATTGCATCCCCAGCCGACTCCGTCCGCGCGAAACTCGGGGCTGCCACCATCGCCATCGACTATAGCAGCCCGCGCAGGCGGGAACGACGAATTCTCGGCAAGGTGGTGCCATACGACCAGGTGTGGCGCACGGGGGCCAACGCCGCGACCGTGCTCGTGCTCGATCACGCCGTGACCATCGGTGAACAGGTCGTGCCCGCCGGCGAGTACACCCTCTGGACGCTGCCCAAGACGACCGGCGTGGAGCTCATCATCAATCGACAGCACGGCCAGTGGGGAACGGACTATGACGCGTCACAAGACCTGAGGCACATCCCGATGGTCGTGTCCACGGCGCCGACGCCGCAGGACAACTTCGCGATAGTCGTCCACGGGGAAGGTGGTGCCGGCGAGCTGCGGATTCAGTGGGACACCTTCGTGTGGAGCGTGCCGCTGACCGTGAGGTAGGCCAACTTCAATGCGATAATGCTATAGGCACGCGCCCGGGCGACGGCCAGTCCCCTTACTCAGTGTGTTCCTGGAGGTCCAATACAGTTTTTGAGACGTTCCCGGCCGGCCGGGGTAGATGACCGCACAGGCATGTTTGGCAGACGGGAGCGTGGTGTCCGAGCTGGAACTGAGAACGGCGACCAACCGACCTCCGCCGCGCGTCCCGGTTCCCGCCTCTTGTCAGCGGGAGACAACCGGCGCATCCGGGTAGGATGGAGTCCGGGTTCCTGAGCCCGCGGAGGGCTCGAACACCGGGCGCGTCGTACCGGCCGGCCGTCCTTCGATGGACCCGGTCGGGTGTCCACCCGGGGAGGTGGCCAAAGATGATTCTCAGGAGCCCGCATCCCGATATCGAGGTGCCCGACCTTCCCCTCCATCGCTTTGTGCTCGAGAGGGCGGCGGAGCGAGGCGACAACCCCGCGCTCATCGACGGCCCGAGTGGCAGGAGACTAACCTACGCGCAGCTCGCCACAGGGGTGGAGCGGGTCGCCTCGGGGCTGGCGGCGCGAGCCTTCGGGAAGGGCGATGTGCTTGGTCTGTTCGCGCCGAACCGTCCCGAGTTCGCGCTCGCTTTCCACGGGACGCTCGCTGCCGGCGGGGTGGTCACGACGATCAACTCTCTCTCTACGGTCCAGGACGCTGCATTCCAGCTTCGCGACGCCCGCGCGCGATTCCTGGTTACCGTGCCCGAGTTCATGGACCGTGCGACGCCTGTCGCGAGACAGGTAGGGATCCAAGAAATCTTCGTGCTCGGGAGCGCGCCGGACGCAACGCCGTTCGCTTCCCTTCTCGACCACGATGCGCCTCTGCCGCCCGTGTCGATCGATCCGGCGGCGGACTTGGCGGTACTGCCGTATTCGAGCGGCACCACCGGATTCCCCAAAGGCGTCATGCTGACGCATCGCAATCTCGTCGCTAATCTCCTTCAGACGGACCGGGCGTTCCACCTCGCGCAGGACGAGCGCATCATCGCGGTCCTGCCGTTCTACCACATCTACGGGATGCAGGTGGTCTTGAACCTCGCGCTGTGGCGGGGTGCAACGCTCGTGACGATGCCGAAGTTCGAGCTGGACCGGTTCCTTGGCGCCCTGCAGCAGTATCGCATCACCTGGGCGTTCGTGGTCCCGCCCCTCGTGCTCGCGCTGGCCAAGGATGCTGCGGTGGACGGCTACGACTTGTCGAGCGTGCGCACGATCGTGTCTGGCGCAGCGCCGCTCGATGCCACGCTCGAAACCGCGTGCGCCCGGCGCGTCGGCTGCAAGCTCCTGCAGGGGTACGGCTTGACCGAAGCGAGCCCCTCGACCCACTCGACTCCAGACGAACCTGGCAAGTGCAAGCCGGGAACGGTCGGGCCGCTGCTGCCCAACACGGAATGTCGCATCCTCGATCCAGCGACCGGTGGGGATTTGGGGCCGGATGAGGACGGGGAGCTTTTGATCCGCGGCCCCCAGGTGATGAAGGGGTATTTGAACAACCCGGAGGCGACGGCGGCCACGATCGATGCTGACGGCTGGCTCCATACCGGCGACATCGGGCACGTGGACGCGGACGAGTATTTCACAATCGTGGACCGGTTGAAGGAGCTGATCAAGTACAAGGGCTTCCAGGTGCCGCCCGCAGAACTTGAGGCGGTGTTGCGCACGCATCCCGCCGTCAGAGACGCTGCGGTGATCCCGTTTCCCGACGAAGAGAGCGGGGAGGTTCCGAAGGCATTCGTAGTCCTGAGGAGAAAGGTTTCGCCAGAGGAACTCATGACCTACGTGGCCGAGCGCGTGGCGCCCTACAAGAGGATCCGCTTCGTCGAGGTCATCAAGGAGATTCCGAAATCGCCCTCAGGTAAGATCCTGCGGCGCGTGCTGAAAGAACGGGACCGGACCGTCCGAACCTGACGTCATTTTCCCAACCTTCTCGTGGCAATGTCGCGCGATTCCCGCGCCACCGTCTTGATTGCCTCGCCGAGACTGCAGAGCGCGGCGCGCGCTGTCGCGGCTGCGAATGGCACGTACCCGAGCAGCAGCGCGTCGGTGTTCTCTGCCATCACGCGGTGACGTGAGAGCGTCGCAACCATGACGTTGCGCAGCGCGGCTTCGTCGGCCACCCGTCGGGCGCTGATTCCGGTCGGAAGCCAGCCGAGGAGCCGCATGCCAGCCGGCGCTGGATCCACCCGCAGCAGGTCGCCGAGCTCCCGCCGTGCGATGTCGAGGAAGACCCGCTGTCGTTCGGCATACAGCACGCGCATCCGGCGAACGTGGCGCGCAAAATGCCCCTCCGCGATGAAGTCGGCGAGCGTCGCCTGTTCGATGGTCGGGGAATGGCGATCGTCCGTCAACCGCGCCAGGGCGAACGGCTCGGCCAGCTCCGGCGGAACGATGGCGTAGCCGAGTCGCAGAGCAGGGAACATCGTCTTGCTAAACGAGCCAAGGAAGATGACGCGCAGGGCGCCGGGATGCTCAAGTCCCTGCATCGAGGCGAGCGGCTGTCCGTCATAACGGAACTCGCCGTTGTAGTCGTCTTCGATAATCCACGACCGCGTCTCAGCCGCCCAGTCGAGTAGCGCGAGCCGGTGCCGGATACTCATGACCACGCCGAGGGGCGCTTGGAATGATGGCGTCACGAACGCCATCCGCGCGTGCGGCGCGCGGGTGCGACCGATGGCGACATCGAGGCCCTCTGCGTGAACCGGAACATCCACCAACTCCGCGCCGACGCCGAGAAACGCCGAGCGTGCTGGCGTAAAGCCTGGCTGTTCGATCCACACTTGATCGCCGGGGTTCAGCAACAGCCGAGCTGCGATGCTGATCCCCTGCTGAGCCCCCGCGGTAATGATCACCTGCTGGGCGGTGCAGCGGGCGGCGCGGTTGATGAGGGCATACTCGGCGATCGCCTGGCGCAGCGGGAGGTACCCTGCCCCGTCGCCGGGTGACAGGAGTTCAACCGCATTGCGACGCCATTGGCGGTTGGCCAAGCGAGACCAGATCGCCAGCGGGAAAGCTTCGAGATCCGGTATGCCGACCGCCAACGGGGGACAGCCAAACGACACGGGAGCGTTGACCGCCCGAAGTTCCGAGCGCCCACGCGGCGGCCGGTAGACAGCGACCATTCGGGCACCAAACGCAGAGAGCATAGCCGGGGAACCAGCCGCGTCGCCGCCGGCACGGCCCGTGAGTCCGGCGCCCTGTGGCGTGGGTGCCGATCGCGGCACAGCGCCTGATACACGGCTTCCGTCACCGCGGCGGGCCACGATGAATCCATCAGCGGCGAGTTGACCGTAGGCGCCAAGCACCGTGGTCCGGGAGACGCGGAGATCCGCGGCGAGCACCCGTGACGACGGGAGCCTGGCGCCGATGGCCATCTGCGCGTCAATGATCGTCGCGCGCAACGCAAGGTAGATCTGGCGGTGCAGCGGTACAGAGCTGGCCCGCTGCAGCAACAGTACCATCGGCACGGTGCTGACGCCCCGGCGCCGGCCTCGAGGTGGTGCCAGCTTAGTTCGGACCAAGGGCTCCTCTCACGTCTCGGGGCGTACTGTTCGGGCACCTCATCATACCAGCTCCGGCTGCGACGTGTTCCTCCAGCGCCGCCGCGGGTGTCCACTACGAGAGACGCCCCAAATTGGTATGCCCATCATTCCCGTAAATGGTGCTACCGGTCTAGCAGAATACCCGCGACAATCAAACCACACACGTCGTGATCCCCTTACGAGGCATCGGGCACGTCGACTTCATCATCCACGTGCAGTGATTCCGACCCGATCGCACATGCTGCGGCCTGGCGATCGCGCGAGAGGAGGGCTGTCGGCGCGGCGATCACGGTTTTCCTAAGTCATCCCGTTCGACGGAGGAACACGCTATGCGTTCACATGCTACAGAACGACGGAGCTGGGGGAGCCACCTGGTGTTCGCGGCGCTCGTCGCAGTTGCAGCCGCCGGCTCGCTCGGCGCGCAGCAGACGACCGGCAAGGTCGAGGGGACAGTGACCGATCAGGCCGGCGTCCCCATTGCCAACGCCCAGGTCTTCATCGTCGGGACCTCGTTCGGCGCGGTGTCGAGCGATAAGGGCTACTACTTCATCAACAACGTGCCGGCCGGCTCCTACTCGCTGCGCACGCAGTTCATCGGGTACGCCCCGACAGAGCTGACCAACGCGCGCGTGCTGGGCGGGCAGACGGTCACGTTCAACATCAAGATGTCGTCGTCGGCGTTGCAGGTCGAGGTGATCAACGTGACGGCAGCGCAGAACCCGATCGTGCCGCGCGATGAGGTGAGCTCCAAGGTGATCATCACTGGGGTCCACAATCTCCCGGTCGATGACGTCCGCAACGTGATCTCGCTTACTCCCGGGGTGGTCGAGTCAGGCGCAGGCGCCGGCTTGGTCATCCGCGGCGGCCGTCCCGGGGAGGTGAACGTCTACATTGACGGCGCCCCCGTCCGCAGCACGAATGGGGCCCTGCCCGGAATGGGCATGGGGGGCAGCACGGGCTCCTCGCAGGCGATCACGGTCGGGACGAACGCGGTGGAGGAGGCATCGGTCACGACCGGCGCGCTCGGCGTGGAGTTCGGCGACGCGCAGGCAGGCATCATCTCCTACACCACCAGGTCGGGCGGCGAGAAGCTGTCCGGCGCGCTCTCGGGAGCCACCGACGAGCCGTTCGGCAACGCGATCTCGCTCGGGTTCAACCGCTTCGAAGGCTCGATCGGTGGCCCGGTCCCTCGGATCGCCAACCTGCACTTCTTTGCCTCCGGTGTTCTGCAGGGGCAGGTCTCGCCGTTCCGCGGCACGGGGTGGGACCAGGTCCCGACGTATGTGGTGGCGGGTGTGGACACGAGCGTCACGGTGAACGCGGGGACCACCAGCCAGACGGTCTTAATCCCGCGGTTCGCGCAGTTCGGCGGCACGTGCGATGCGTCCAAGAACTTCGGCTACGACTGCCAGGGCGCGCGCTTCCCGATGAACTGGAACAGCGACATCTCTCTGACGGGGAAGCTCTCCTACTCCTACGGCAACGGCTCCAACGTCTCGCTCACCGGCAGCGCGCACGGCAACCAGTTCCGCAACTGGCCGGGCACCAACATCGCCGACCCGCAGTTGTTCAGCGGCGGTCACGTTTGGGATCGGCTGGCTGTGCTGAACTGGAGTCACACGGTCTACAAGGCGGCTGAGCACGAGCTGGCGATCAACGCCAATGTCAGCTGGGGCCAGGACCGTGGGATCGCGGGCCCGCTCGATCCGGCGACCGAGTTGTCCACGCGTAGCCCGGCGATGGGCGTCCAGTTCTCAAACTTGAACTTCGCTGGGTTCGGCAGCTTCCCGTTCCCGATCACCGATCAGATCATCCGGAACATCCGTACCAACACGGGGGACCGCACGCCGCTGCTCAACCGCACCGACCTGCGCAACAGCCAGCCCTACCGGATGAACCCCTTCGGCATGCAGTCGGGGAGTTGGATCACCGACGGCATGGCTGCCTTTGGCGCGCTGAGCAGCGAGAGCCGCGTGACCGGTCGGGTGCAGGTGGACTGGCAGGCCAACCGCTTCCACCGGTTCAACTTCGGCGGCGAGGGCAAGCACACGCACCTGTCCTACTGGAACAGCAGCATGATCGCCCAGATCTTCATGCAGGCCTACGACGTGCAACCCGTAACGTACGCCGCGTGGGCGGCCGACCGCCTCGATCTGGGCGACGTGGTGGTGGACTTGGGGGTGCGCTACGATTACATGAACGCGAAGTCGCTGTTCGCGAACACCCCGGGAAAGATCTTCAGCGACAATGCGCAGGTCTGCGTCACGGGGTCGGGCGGGTATGTGTACCAGGCGCCGACGGCGAAGACCTGCCCCTCGGGCGACACGGGCCCGTTTACGGCGTGGAGCACCAACGCCGCGACGAACCAGGCCGCGTATGACTCCTCCCTCGCTCGGGTGATGACCCCGGCCCAGGCGCACCACACCATCTCGCCGCGGCTGGGGATCTCGTTCCCGATCTCGGAGAAGACCAACTTCCGGCTGTCCTACTCGCACCAGGTCCAGACGCCGGATTTCAATACGTTCTTGCGGGGCACGAATAACGATCTGTCCTTCACGAACTTCAACGACTCGTTCGGGCGGGACGTCACCTTCGGCAAGACGATTCAGTTCGAGTTCGGGGTGCGGCATGCCTTCAACCCCGATCTGGTGCTCGACGTCGCGGCCTACAACAAGGACAAGGTCTCCGACCTCGCCTATCGGATCAAGCCGTACGATGATCCGAGCAATCCGGGTCGGACGCTCAACCTCAACATCCTGACCAACGCGGACTTCGGCTACGCGCGCGGCGTCGACTTCAAGCTCGATCGGCGCGTGGGGAACTGGGTGAACGCCTCGGTCGCCTACACCTTCCAGGTGGCCAAGAACACCGGGTCGGATCCGTTCGCCTACCTGAACACCTCCTCGCGGCAAATTTCGCAGGTGACGGGTGACCGGGTGCCGCCGCCTGAGCAGCCGCTGCCGGTCGACGACCAGCGGCAGCACAACATCGTGGGCACGGTTTCCTTCACCGTCCCGAAGGATTGGCAGAAGAACACAACCGCTGCCAAGGCGTTCGGTGACATGAGTGTGTTCGTGACATTCCGGGCGTTCAGCGGTCTGCCCTTCACCCGTGTGGCCAACTCCGGGGCCGGATCAGTCGCGCCGCGCGCGGGGTTCGGCCTCGAGGCCAACTCGCTCGAGCCGATTAACAGCTCGACGATGCCGTGGCAGAAGATCGTCGACATGCGCATCGACAAGGCGGTCAAGTTCGGGCGGACCGATATCACACTGTTCGCCGACCTGCGCAACGTGCTCAATTTCAAGAACATCGTGCGGCTCTTCAACGAAACCAGCGACGTCGTCAATGCGCTTAACCGACAGTCGTTGCTGAGTCCGGAGTTCGCGAACTTGGCGAACGAGGCGGCGGCCCAGCCGGTCAGCAAGCTGGGCGCGGATGGCTCGATCAACATCGCCGACTGCACGCAGTGGACCGCGACCGCGGCCTCGACCGTGGATTGCGTTATGCTGCAGCGGACCGAAACGCGGTTCGGCAACGGCGACAAGACCTACACGTTGGCCGAGCAGACCAGGGCGCTGAACGCCTACTACGATAGCTACGTCAACGGCGTACAGAACTTCTACGGTTCGCCGCGGAACATTCGCCTCGGCTTCCAGCTGAGCTTCTAGACTCGCGATGGTGGTTGGGGGACGGGGTGACGGCCCCCGAAACCCAACCGACACCGGCCCGGCGGCCTGCAGCGCGCCGGGCTTGGTGTGTCGCTGGGCGACGGGCCGAGACCGCCGAGGAGCGGCCGTGGGTACGCTGCCGGAAGGCACCGATCCCACGAGACCGGCGGAGTCAGTCACGAGGCCCAAGCGACTAGTTACGGTCCACGTTTCTCTGGGGTGATTACTGAACCGAAAGATGGCTGAGGCAATCGCATCGGGAACGAGTTCTCCTCTTCGTCGTGACGGTGCATGCCCACCGGATGGCGCACGCCCCCCCTGACGGTAATAAGGGGCTAGCTATGCTCGTGCCGGTATACCTGAGAAGCGCGGGGCTCATTCTTGCCGGAGTGTTTTCGCGACCAGCGGAGGTCACCGATGCTCTCGCTTCCCCCTGAAGATCTTCCGCCGCGCCGCTCGTTCCTGGGGCGGCTCGCGGCCAGCGCGCTCGCCGTGGCCGGGTGGCGTTCTCACTTCCCTGGAGTCTCTATGCCTATCACGTGTCTGATTCGCTACGAGATCGACCCATTCCAGCGCGAAGCGTTCGCCGAGTACGCGGACAATTGGGCGAAGATCATTCCGCGTTGTGGCGGGGACCTGTTGGGCTACTTCCTGCCGTATGAGGGGACGAACAACATCGCCTGGGCGCTCATTTCGTTCGAATCGCTCGCCGCCTACGAGGTGTATCGCAGCCGGTTGAAGGCAGACTCTGACAGTCGGGCGAATTTCGCCATGGCGCAGACGAAGCGCTTGATTCTGCGGGAGGAGCGGACGTTCGTGGAGGCTATCAAGAGTACCGTGCGCGCTGGGGCACCCGGCGATAACCGCTGACAGCCAAACGAAGAGCCCTTGGCTCGCGGTCTTCACCGCTGGCGAGATCCGATTGATGGACTGCCGCGTCCTCCCGCGCATACGGGAGCGGTCGGAGTCATCTGACTGTGTGCGTTCCCTCCTATTCGGGAGGATCAAAAAAGATGCGTGTTGACGGGTTGGGGCGTGTGCTACTCGCAATAGGGTTGATCGGTCTCGGCGTCCTGAGCGTTATCTACGGCGATTTCGCACTGCAGTGGCAGCCGGTCCCCTCGTGGGTCCCTTGGCGGCAAGCTCTTGCTTATGTCTCGGGCGCCGTCATGTTGGCAAGCGGAGTCGGACTCCTCTTTAGGCGTGCGGCCGCACCTTCATCTCGTGTGCTGATCGTATACCTGGTGTTCTGGTGGGTGTTGCTGAAAATCCCGCGCGTCGTAATGGGCCCATCGGTTGAAGGGAATTGGCTGGGCTGTGGTCAAATCGCGGTGCTCGTGGCCGGAGGATGGGTTCTTTTCGCCACACTTGGCGGAGAATGGCGCGGGTTGAAGCTGAAATTCGCCACCGGCGAGAAGGGGATCCGTCTCGCCAGATTGCTTTTTGCCATCGCGTTGCCCCCAATTGGTCTTTCACACTTTGTGTACACGACCGAGGTCGTGAACCTGGTACCTGCATGGCTTCCCGAACGTCCGGTCTGGGCGTATCTCGCCGGTTCCGGACACATTGCCGCTGGCCTCGGCGTCCTCTTAGGGATCTATCCACGGCTGGCGGCGACGCTGGAGGCTGGGATGATCAGCGCGTTCACGCTGCTCGTCTGGGTCCCCGGGGTCGCGGCGGCACCGACGAACCGGCTTCAATGGACGGCGTTTGTCGTCTCCTGGACGATCGGGGCTGCCGCCTGGGTCGTCGCTGATTCGTACCGCGGAGCGCCCTGGAGATACAGACGAGGGAGGAGTGGGGGAAACCCGGACGCCCCATGAGCGCCACGGCGCCGCATCTCAACGACCGTAGGCCGAACGCCTGGCTCGCGATCCTGCGGGCGGGCCTCGTGGCCGGCGTGCTCGACATCACCGCCGCGATCGTCGTCTACGCGCACGTCACGCACGTCGTGCCACTGCTTCAGGGCATCGCGAGCGGCATCCTGGGCCGCGACGCCTTCACCGGCGGGCTCGCGACCGCCGCGCTCGGCCTGTTGTGCCACTTCTGCATCGCGACGAGCGTCGCCGCAGTCTACTACGTGGCAAGCCGACGCCTACCCTTCCTGCTGCAACACGCCGTGATCTCGGGCGCGGCCTACGGCATCGCGGTCTATTTCTTCATGCAGCTCGTGGTGCTCCCGCTTTCGGCCATCGGCCCGAGTCCGCCCACGCTCCACGCGGCGCTGGTCGGCGTGGCGATTCAGATCCCGTGCATTGGGCTAGCGATTGCGCTGACGCTCCGCCGCTACGCGCCGCCGAGCCGGCTTGCGCATGACCCGCCGGCTCGCGCGGCCTGATGATGTGGCGGGCGAAGGTGATTCCGGCCGCACTGGCGCTCGGCTCGCTAATGTGGGCTGACGCCCCCAGTCGCGACGGCGCGCCCGGCGCACCGCGTGCCGCGCGACCGTCCTGGGCGCGACGCCGAACGCCCCCGAACTGGCCGCCGGGCCCGACCAGCAACCGCTGGCGAAGACAGTTCTCTGATGGGCGGCATGTCGACTATCCGACATCATATTCACAAACGTTTCCGTTTGCGCGGCGCCGTGGGGAGCCCCACTATCATCATAGACACGCTCACGCCGTCAGGAGCACACTAGGTGGCCTGAACGGCCCGTTCTAGGGAAGAATCGAGTTACAAGGCGGTGCACCGATTATGACCAGCGCCAAGAACCTCCTCAGGTTCGCACTCGCGACCGCATTTTCGTCCCTTGGCCGCCTGGCAGGTGCACAGGCATCAACCCACGTCGAGAACGTGCTTGGCTGGTCACGGGCCCCAGTGTCGAACACAGCGCTCGACGCACGCCTCGCGGGCGCCGCAGCCCAATACCGGAGCTACGCTCCTATCCCACGCGTGGCCTTCTACGATATCGCTTATCCGAAGGACTCGGCTGAAGCCGTCGCGATGAATGGCAATGCGGTGCTCGTCGTGACTGCGGTCGTCCAGGACTCTTCCGAATGCCCACTCCGCAGAGTATACCTCACCGCCGCGACTGGCACGCAAGAGTTATCACTCGTGTCGGCCGTGGCGTCGTACACCGTGGACACGAATGTTCGCGCGACGTTCGGGCCCTTCCGCCTAGATGCCGCTTACCTACTCCCACTGGCCATCCGCACTGCAGCCGGCGACTTGCTTGCGGACTTTGCTGCGCACCGACTGGCTTTTCGTCTGACCCACTTTGACGGCCAGACGCCTGAGCCCGTCAGACGGCTTGGGCGTCTCGCTCCTGGCAGCGGGTTGCCAGGACCGGCCGCAATCTGGACACTGGTCCGCCGAGAATACCCCGATCTCGCCGGCGCGCTCGCGCCACACTAGGTGCGCGCACCGACGTGGACGCATTCCGCAAAGCAGGATCCAGCTTGTGAATCCCATAGCTGACGGCCAGTCTGGGGGACTCGCCGTGAGGACGATAATGAGCTTCACGTCGTCGGCTGATTTCCGGACGTGGCTTGCGAAGAACCACGGCCAGGAGGACGGCATCTGGCTGCGCATTTACAAGAAAGACTCAGGCATAACCACCGTGACTTATGCAGAAGCTCTTGATCAAGCCCTTTGCTTTGGTTGGATTGATGGACAGAAAAAGCCCTATGACAAGCAGTCCTGGCTGCAGAGATTCACGCCGAGGCGACCGAGGAGCGGGTGGTCCAAGAATAATACTCAGCACGCCGAACGCCTCATCAAGTCCGGCGAGATGGCTCCCGCCGGACTAAGAGAGGTGAAGACCGCAAAGGCGGATGGGCGCTGGAAGGCGGCCTATGATTCATTTAGCAAGGCGACAGTGCCGGATGATTTCTTAAGTGCACTCGCCAAAAACAAGAAGGCGAAAGCCTTCTTTAAGACGCTCAATAGAACCAATCTGTATTCCATAGCGTACCGGCTCCAGACAGCGAAGAGGCCTGAAACCAGGGAGAAACGAGCGCGGGCGATCATCGGGATGCTAGCGCGGGGAGTGAAGTTTCATTGAGCCGTACGTAAACAGAAGACTCCCTCAGAACGCAGCCCAACAGGTCGCGAGATACTTTAGGCAGCCAACCAACTACTGGCCATGAACGGGTACAACTTTACCGACCGCGCGCGAAGGACGCTTCAAATGGCGCGCGAGGAAGCTCAGCGCCTGCACCACGAGTTCGTTAGCACCGAGCATCTGCTCCTGGATCTGCTTCACGACGACCAAGGAATAGCAGTAGCCATGCTTACCAACCTCGGAGTAGATCTAGACGACTTGAAAGCGGCAATCGAGAGGGCTGTGAAGCCGGGAGCCTCCAGGGCCGGAGGACCTGATCTCCCATATACATCTCGAGGCAAGAAGGTTCTGGAGTTCGCGATGATCGAGGCGCGGGACTACAACCATTCCTATGTTGGTACGGAGCATCTTCTCCTCGGACTCCTGGACGAAGAGAAGGGCATTGCCGCGCAAGCACTAACCAACGCGAGCGTGACTCTCGAAGCAGCTCGCGCAGAAACGCTTCGCCTACTCGGGGACGAGACGCAGCATCATGTCCACGAGACGATGACCGTCCAAGGAGATCAACGGTTCAAGACCGCTATCGCCCTCATCGAGCTCCATTGCCTGCGTTCTGGTAGTTACCCCGATTCCCTTGACGATCTTCGGTACCTTGGAAAGGGAGACCAGAGCGCGCTCTTGGGTGTCAAGTATGAGAAGCTACCAGACGGTTACGTTCTGGACCTGGTGACCCCACCGGGAACAAGACCTGGGCTCTCCTACCCCGACGACTTCTGGTACAATCTCGGCCTCCGTAGTAGCAACGTCCGCCGCGGCAGCGCGTCCCCTTGATCTGGCGACCCTCCGGTAGGGCGAACCTATAGCAGCTCATATCGCGAACCCTGGGGCTCCACTATGAATCTTCGCATCCTGCCTTCAGCTCTGCTCGTAGGGGCTCTATCTGTGGTCGCAGGGCAGTCCAGGGCCCAGCAACGCGCCATCGGCGACACGGCGGCTGCATCCAAGGTCGGTCAGATTGTCACAATCGAGGGCACAGTCGCGAACGTGACCGTACTGCGTACTGGCACGACCTTCTTGAACTTCGGCTCGGCGTACCCCAATGAGACGTTTACTGCGGTCGTCTTCCGTTCAGCCTCGACGCGCTTTCCGAATCCTCAGCAGTGGGAGGGTAAGCGGGTGCGTGTGACGGGGAAGGTGCAGCTCTATCGTGGTAAGCCGGAGATCATTCTCAATGATCCCTCTCAGCTCGCCGCGGTTCCCTGAAGGCACGGCCCACAGCACCTTTGAACACGATCCGTTGGGCCGGCGCCATTCCCTTCTTGTCGAAGGACTCCTGGAACCGTGGTGCCACAGGTGGTGCCAATGCATGCGTTTCTGGCCGGCGCATGATGGCGCTGGCGACGCATAAGTCGTTGGAAAACCAACGGCCGTCGCTGGTGCGCGACGGCCGTCTCCTCTTATCAGGCCTCGTTACGTTCGACGGACCCGCCCACATCTGGAGAGACTGCGGGACAGACTGCGGGACGCCCGAATGCCGTACGCACGCGCACCACTGCGCTCCGGAAAGAACCGATGCGCACATCAGATTGAGTGACAGTGACTTGAGGCTAACAGCGGCGAACGGGAAGCGGTTTAAAAGTCCGCTGCTCTACCAACTGAGCTACCGGCTCTAACTACACGTCGCTGAACAAGTTAATCCAATACGTCCTTAACGC
>Ga0099828_10001046_pt1 | contig 17910 bp, 17 predicted proteins | sample CZO8metaG_2_FD_79338 | JGI IMG/M metagenome (GOLD analysis project Ga0099828, IMG submission 79338) | Vadose zone soil microbial communities from the Eel River Critical Zone Observatory, Northern California, USA - CZOApr15con2H1.8 metaG | ecosystem: Environmental > Terrestrial > Soil > Vadose... | reverse complement strand
ATTCGTGAGGATCAGGGCCTTCACACCCATGCGCGTGAACACCCGGACGGGAAACGCCACTTCCTTCGCCGAATACCCCTCGTACAGATGCACGCGGCCCTGCATCGCGGCCACCGCCACATTTTCCACCTTGCCGATCACCAGGCGTCCGGCGTGTCCGAGGGCGGTGGATTGAGGAAAATAGGGAATTTTGGCGTAGGGGATCTTTGTCGCGTGACTGAATTCATCAGCAAATGCTCCCAGGCCAGAGCCAAAAACGATGGCGATTCGGGGCCGCAATGACGTCTTCGAAAAAATATATTTCGCAGCAGTTTCCGCGCGGTTGAACTCGCCGTCAGACAAGACTGCTTCTTTCGAACGACCTGAGTTCTTCTCACTCTCGCGCCGCGCCTTGCGAGCGCCCGCTGCTCTTTTCTTTCTTGCGCTCACGTGAGCATTCCCACGATCGACGCGGACATCAGATTGGCCATGGTACCCGCGAGCATCGCGCGGATGCCAAATCTTGCTAGCTGACTGCGCTGCTCTGGCGCAAGTGCACCGATGCCGCCGATCTGGATGCCGATGGAACTGAAATTCGCGAAACCGCAGAGAGCGAACGTAGCGATGGCAAAGGTACGCGGATCGAGCGTGCCCTTCATCGGTCCAAGCTGGCTGAACGCCACAAATTCATTGATGACCATGCGCGTCCCGAGGAGGTTGCCGATCGTTGCCGCGTCATGCCAGGGCACGCCGATCAGCCATGCGACCGGCGCGAAGATCCAACCGAAAACCATTTGCAGACTTTTCGGAAACCACGCCATGTGAGGCCAGTTATGAATGCCGCCCATCATGGCGTTGAGCAACGCCAGCAAGGCGATGAACGTGATCAGCATCGCGCCGACATTGAGTGCGAGATGCAAGCCGTCACTCGTGCCGCGGGCAATGGCCCCCAGCAGATTGGTTTCTTTTTCCATGGGAGGCATTTCCACGCGGCCCGCTGTCAGCGGTTGCTCCGTTTCCGGGACGAGCATCTTGGCCATGAGCAGTGTTCCCGGCGCCGTCATGATGACTGCGGTCAAGAGGTTCTTGGGATCGGCGCCTCCCACCTGGATGTATCCGGCCATCATGCCGCCGGAGATGTGAGCCATCCCACTGGTCATGACGACCATCAGTTCAGACTTGGTGAGTTTTGGAAGAAAAGGCCGGATGGTAAGCGGAGCCTCGGTTTGTCCCATGAAAATGCTGGCCGCAACGTTTAACGATTCCGCGCCGCTGGCGCCCATCACGCGAGTCATAATCCACGCCGCAGCGCGGATGATCAGCTGCATCACTCCAAGGTGATAAAGAACCGCGAAGAACGCGGCAATAAAAATAATCGTCGGAAGCACCTGAAACGCAAACGAGAAACCAAGCCGGGAGAGTTCCTTCGGTTGACCAATGTCACCGAAGACGAACGCGGAACCTGCGAAGGAAAAGCTCAACAGTTTGTTCGCTCCGGCACCGAGGAAAGCAAACAGCGAGCTACCCGCATTCGAACGGAGAACAAAAAAGCCAAGCGCCAACTGCAGACCGAGACCCCAAAGGACGGTCTTGAGCTTGATCGCGCGCCGGTTGGTGGAGAACACCCACGCCAATCCGAGAATCACGGCCATGCCGAGGACGCCTGTCCATCTTCCCATGAACACTCCTCCCACAATCGATCTACGTCCCGATGATGCGCCGAACCAGCGGCAGCGGATGAGCGGGCGGCTCCGCGCCAATTAGATAGCTCCCGGTAATCAAGTCCCTTGCTTCCGTCAAACGCGCGCCGGAATTGTAATGGATCGCGGCCAGCGGTTCATCTTTTTCAACGCGCTCGCCGACGCGCTTGTAAAATTCAAGACCCACGGCGTGATCGATGGAATCCTCTTTTTTCTCGCGCCCGCCGCCCAGGATCGCCAGAGCGATGCCAAATTGTTCGCAAAATGTTCCCGTGATGAAGCCGCTTGTTGTGCTTCGGACCTCGACATGGGAGCGGGCCTTTGGCAATCGCTGCGGCTCGTCTACCACGCGTTCATCGCCGCCTTGCAGCTTGATACCTTGCCTGAATTTGTTCTTCGCCTGGCCAGTGGCGATCATGGTTTCGGCGAGGCGACGGCCCTCTTCAATGTTCTTGGTGCGCTCACCCAGATAAAACATCCAAGCAGAGAGCGCCAGTGAAAGTTCGCGAAGATCGGCAGGACCCCGTCCGCTGAGAACCTCGATGGATTCTATTACTTCGACGGCATGGCCGGCGGCGCGCCCGAGCGGCTGATTCATGTCCGTGATTAAAGCGACGGTTTTCTTGCCCATGCGATTGCCGGTTTCCACCATGATTTCGGCGAGCAGCGTCGCGTCCTCTTCACCCTTCATAAACGCGCCTGATCCGGTTTTCACATCCAGGACCAGCGCGTCAATACCCTCGGCCAGTTTCTTGCTCATTATGGAAGCGCAGATGAGGCCTACATTTTCAACGGTGGAGGTGACATCGCGAAGCGCATAAATTTTCTTATCGGCAGGAGCGATTTGCGAGGTTTGGCCAATCAACCCCATTCCACATTCGCGGAGGACACAGCGAAATTCTTCCAAGGAGAGATTTACGTTGAAACCAGGGATGGCTTCGAGTTTGTCGAGCGTCCCGCCCGTGTGGCCAAGACCCCGGCCGCTGATCATGGGCACCGTGAGCCCACCCGCCGCGACGATGGGCGCGAGGATCAAGGATGTCTTGTCGCCAACCCCTCCGGTCGAGTGCTTGTCGACCTTCTTCCCGGGAATGTCGGCGTGGTTCAGGACTTCTCCCGAAAAGAGCATCGCTTCGGTGAGCGCGGCAAGTTCTGACCGGTTCAAGCCGCGAATCCACGCCGCCATGAGCCAAGCCGCCATTTGGTAATCAGGAATTTCGCCCTGCGTATATGCCGAGACGAGGAAGTCAAGCTCCTCGCGAGAGTGCTCTCCGGCGTCGCGTTTTTTGCGAATCAGGTCAACGGCGCGCATGTGTGAGTTAAGAGGTGTCGCCGGAGGGTAGCATCGGCGGGAGGGGGCGTCAACGCACGGTAAAGAAAGACGGTTAAGACACTGGACTCTTCGCCATTCGGTCTGGCCGCCCTTCGTTCCACACCTGCTTCTCTCGCGGCAGTAACGGATTCGCCGTGCCGCCTAATTCCGCTCGCGAAAGGCGGCGACCTTGGCGCGATTGCCGCAAAGGCCCATGCTGCACCACCGTCGAGTGTGGTTCTTGCTGGTATCGTAGAAAAAGAGAATGCACTCGGGATTTTCGCACTTGCGAATCGCGGAATAGTCCGCGCTCGAAAAGAAATTCGCGGCCAGATATGCCACGGGAACAACTAAGTCCGCCGGTTTTTCGAGCAGCCAGCGCGATTGGGTTTGCAATCTCCCGTTCGCCGAGCGTACTTCGGCCGCTAGGCGTGGGTATCGCAGATACCTGTTCAGGGCTCCCGCCAAAGAGCCGGGTATGCGACCCGAGTTCACGATATTCTCGACGGAAGTACGAAGCTGGCTCCGAAGCTCGCGAGCAGCCTGCAAAGAGCTTTTCGCCGCTCGGGTGTCGCTCCACCCCTTAATCAGCCGGTCGGCGTCCCCAGCACTGGCAATTCCCGCCGTTTCAAGCCATTCGGCGAAATCCGAGAAATTCTGCAACAGTTCGGTACGTACACCATCGAGCATAACTTCTGTGTTTACAAAGTCTAAGCAGGAATCATTGGCAACGAATAGAAAGTCAGTCATAAAACCTCAAAAAATCTACAGAATCTCCGAATCTTCCGGGCCTGGACGGCATCCAACTCTTTGTAACCTTCAATATAGTACTTTTAGAGGTTACGTTCGATTAGATGCAAAAGGAGAGTCAAATGGCTCGTCTTCCCATAGTTAATCCCAGCAGTTCTACGGGTAAAGCGCACGATCTGCTCGCTGCGGTAGAGAAAAAGCTCGGCTTGGTACCAAACATGACTCGCGTCATGGCCAATTCGCCCGCGGTCTTGGAAGCTTACATCGGATTCAGCGGTGCGCTCGATGGAGCAAGCCTGGATGCTAAGACCCGGGAGCGCCTCGCCCTAGGCACCGCCGAAGCCAATCAGTGTGAATACTGCCTTTCCGCGCACTCCACGATCGGCAAATTGGTGGGTCTGAACGAGAGCGAGATCCTCGATAGCCGCCGAGGCCGCGCTACGGATTCCAAGGCAGCGGCGGCGCTCCAGTTTTCGCGCCAGCTAATCGAAAAGCACGGCGCCGTGACCGAGGCGGAGGTAGACGCCGCGCGCAACGGCGGTCTATCCGACGGGGAGGTCGCCGAAGTCGTGGCGCTCACCGCTTTGAACATTTTCACCAACTACTTCAACACGGCCTTCCAAGTCGACGTGGACTTTCCAAAGGTATCTCCCGCACGCCGCAGCGCTGCGTAAAAACGTTCGAGCCGGGGCAGGGTAACTCGTCCCCGTTCCGCTCGCGCAACCAGATGAATATCGCGTGCGAAATCATTTCTCGGTTGAATTGAGGAGTCAGGAATGTATGTCAAGGAACTATGGCGGTATCCAGTGAAATCACTGGCCGGAGAGCGGATGACACAAGTTTCGGTTGGGGAGCTTGGATTTGAAGGGGACCGCTTGATTCACGTCCAGGGTGATGGTAGGCGACTCATCACATCGCGGACGCACCCTCAGCTGCTCTCTTTGAAAGGCACACTCGACGCGGAGGGTCGGGCCCTTATTAACGGAAAGAGTTGGGGCTCACCGGAAGCGCTGACTTTGGTGAAAGCAGTGGCGGGCCGGCAAGCAAGGTTGACGTACTACGACGGTCCGGAACGGTTTGATGTTTTGCCGCTTTCCCTTGCCACGGATGGCGCGATCGAATACATGAGTTTCGACGGCCGCCGTCTCCGCCCCAACATCGTTATCGGGGGCGTTGAGGGTCTCGCGGAGCGAACTTGGCCCCGTCGGAATCTCAGAATCGGCAACCTCTCTGTCTATGCCCAACGCCTTCGGCCACGTTGCGTAATGACGACTTGGGACCCGGACACGCAGAAGCAGGACATCACGGTTCTGAAACGGATTGTGAAAGAACTGGATGGAGAGATGTCTTTGGACTGCTCAGTCACCGAAGCGGGGACGATACGCGAGGGCGATCGCGTCGAACTGATCGCGTAACGTGAGGGATGGACGAGCATCCGCGGATGTTTGCAAGAAACTAGCAGTGCCAAAGGAGAAGAAATGACAACATACAACCGCACAGAAGTTCGTGGTCTGGAAGTTTTCTATCGCGAGGCGGGTCCGAAGGACGGTCGAACCATCGTCCTTCTGCACGGCTTCCCTTCATCCTCGCACATGTTCCGGGATCTGATTCCAAAACTGGCGGACCGCTACCACGTTATTGCCCCCGATTACATCGGATTCGGCTACAGCGCGCACCCGAATATCAAACAGTTCAGCTACACGTTTGAAAATTTGACGGCGCTGGTGGAAGAGCTGCTCTTCCGGAAGCTGAATCTGAAGAAGTTCAGCATGTACGTCCAGGATTACGGCTCCCCGATTGGGTTTCGCTTGGGCAGCAAGAATCCACAGGCAATCGAAGCAATCATCGTGCAGAACGGCAACGCCTACCTCGAGGGTCTAAGTCCTGCTTGGGAGCCGCTGAGAAAGCTCTGGAGCAATCGAAACGCCGCAACAGAAAAGGCAGTTCGTGGATTCCTCGCAGCAGAGACGACAAAATTTCAGTATATGCATGGCGTCAAGGACGTGACGAAAATCAGTCCCGATTCCTATACGTTTGATCAATTCTTCCTCGATCGCCCAGGCAATGACGCCGTGCAGCTCGAGCTTTTCTTCAACTACGCCTCGAACTTGGCGCTCTATCCCGAATGGCAATCTTACTTCCGGAATCAACAGCCGCCCATGTTAATTGTCTGGGGACAGAACGATCCGTTCTTTACCGTGGAAGGAGCACAGGCCTACCAACGCGACTTGCCGAATGCGGAGTTGCATTTGCTTGACACCGGTCACTTCGCGCTTGAAGACGAAAGCGAAACCATCGCGAATCACATTCGGCGGTTTCTTGACGCCTCTGCGGGCAAGCAACGAGCAGCAGCCCGATAAACTTCGCAATCGGTTCTAGCCTAATTGAAGGTTTGCAGTCGCCGAGCGCTGACTCGGCAAGAAGACCCAACACAAGGAGAATCGTGACGCCCGATCATACGCAAAAAAATGCGACCATAGTGCTGGTGCACGCGGCATGGACAGATGGCTCGAGTTGGAACAAGGTGACGTCGGAATTGCGACGCAGCGGTTTTGACGTAGTGGCAGCGCAAATCCCTCTGACTTCCTTGAGCGACGATGTAACGGCGCTGCGCAGAGTGCTTCGCCGCCAGGATAACCCGGTTATACTCGCGGGACACTCCTATGGCGGAGCCGTAATCACCGCGGCGGGCTCGGACAATCCCAATGTCAAGGGGCTCGTTTATGTCGCTGCCATCGTGCCGGACGAAGGCGAGACGGTCGGCGATGTCTTCCATCGAGTGGCCCCGCACCCGAGTGCTCCGAAGCTTCAACCAGACGGAGATGGCCTCCTATGGCTACAACTTGATGGTTTCCGCAGCGCGGTTGCGCCGGACGCCTCGGCCGAAGAGCTCGCTCTTATGACGGCGAACCAGAAGCCCATCGCGCTCAAGTGTCTGGGTGAGCCGATGACGAAACCCGCCTGGAAGGAAAAGCCATCCTGGTTCTTGATCGCTGAAAAAGACCGCATGGTTTCGCCGGACACGCAACGCTTTACGGCAGATAGGATGAAGTCGAAATCCGTGTCCCTGCCGGTCGACCATTTTCCCCTGCTTTCTCGGCCAACCGCGGTCGTGGATCTCATCAACGAGGCTGCCGCCGGAGTATAGCAGCGGTCTTCACCTCACCGGTTTATTGATGCAATTCCGTAAGTAGTTACCAGCATGAATTCCCGCTCTGTTCGGCGGACAAAAGAGTTCTGTCCGTTACTGGCCCAAAACAACAAGGAGAAACACATGTCAAATGTAATTGCAGGGAAAGAGATAGGAAAACCAAGCGCCTTCGACACGATAGTTTGGGGCGGGTTGGCGGCCGGGGTGCTCGACTCTGTCGACGCCGTGGTCGCCTTCGGCTTCAAGGGTATGAACCCCATCCAGGTCCTGCAGTACGTGGCCAGCGGCCTGTTGGGCGCGAATTCATTCCGGGGCGGACTCGCAACCGCAGCGCTCGGTACAGGGTTACATTTTCTCATCGCCTTCGTCGTGGCAGCGGTCTACTACGCGGCCAGCCTCAAACTTCCAGCCCTCCACCGGCAGGCAGCAGCGTGGGGATTGCTCTACGGCGCTGCTGTCTATCTTTTTATGAACTATTTTGTTTTGCCGCTCTCCGCCGTTCCCAAGAGTTCGTTTTCTCTTCCTCTATTCCTCAACGGCATCCTCGGCCACGCCATCTTCGTGGGCTTCACGATTGCCTCGTTTGCGCACCGCTCAACAAAAACAAGCTAGAAACAAAATCTCAACCGAGGAGAGAAAACGATGCCGCTTGTCACCATCAAAATGTTTGAAGGCGAACTAACAAGCTCGCAGACCGCCGATCTGATTCATGACGTCACGGAGGCGGTGATTCCTTTTGTCAGCGAGAAATTAAGAGAGAACACTTGGATCTTGATTGAAGAAATCAAGAGCGGCTCCTGGGGAATTGGCGGGAAATCATTTGGCCTCAGCGATGTCCGCGCGATTCAGTCGAGTAGATGACTTATGTCCGGGCGCCAAATTGACCTGGCGGAGGGGCGTGCGCAGTTGCCAGCGAATGGTTCACTTGCTTGAATGGAGCGGACGCTAGATTGGAAGGTGGGCATCGGGAGGCAGCGACGTTGCCTGGCTCGCGATGACCCTCCACCCTTGCATGCCATTCACATAGACATGCGTAATGCGCATCTGCGCGCCGACAGCCTGGTTCGCCACGATAGTCCGCACCGACCATAGGCATGTGGCAACGGCAGTGTCCCGGTAGGTACGCGCTTTAATTCCCGAAGCGACGACGGACTCGTACTTGACAGAGGGTCTTCCCACAATGTCAATCCAGCCTGCCTTATCCACGGACTGGCCGTGGGAGAGCGTCCCATTAAAATCATCACTGTAAACTCGCCTGAAGAAGGCCGCATCGCTCAATTGAAGAGCATGAGCCGCTTCGCGCTCCAAGTTGATAATCTCTTCTCGCTGCATCTCAGGGTCGGTGCGCGGAGCCCTGCAACTCGCAAGGCACGCACCAACCGAGTCGTCCTGCGTCTGCCAATGAGGCGAGAGCGCCAGCCCCATGGTAAGAAGTGCCAATATCTTGTTCATGCAGATCAGCCTCCCTCAGAGAAACCTGCCGACGTACGATGAGCCGACAGAAAAAGTATACGTTGACTGCGCGCGGCCAAGCAGGATTCACCGCGTTATTTCGCAAGAAGTAACCCCCGGCTCCATAGTTCTCAGGGAGCTCGTCTCGTCCTTACTATTGGAAGGATCGGCTGGAACCAGCACGTGTGGAACAAATCGAAAGCACTGCCGGGAGATGGAGTTTAGCTGCCAGACCCACGTGGTCTATAATGCTTCTCCCATTGGCAGGCGACACTTGGAACCTATTTCACACTTTTTCTGCTCGGACCGCCTGAAGCTGCAGTTCTGGGATTACGGCCAGGACGGCAAACCTGCGTTGGTGCTGGTCCACGGTGGCTTGGACCATGCTCGCAACTGGGATTGGGTTGCGCGCGCCCTTCGCGAGGAGTATCACGTCTACGCCTTGGACTTGCGTGGCCACGGCAACAGCGCTTGGGCACCCGGTGCCATTTACAGTGTCGCCGAACACGTCCTTGATCTTTCCGCACTTCTCGACATCATCAATGATTTCCCCATTCGCCTGATCGGCCATTCCCTCGGCGGCATCATCGTTCTGAACTATTCGGGAGTGTTTCCAGATCGTGTCGGCAAAGCAGTCTCCATCGAAGGAATCGGGTTTCCCGAGGGGCATGGTGTGCACGGGCCACCTTCGCTGCGCTTTCGAGTTTGGATCGAGAAGCGGCGCGATCTCGAAAAGCGGAAGCCTAGAAATTATCCCAATTCCGCCACCGCCATGGCCCGGATGAAAGAGGCGAATCCCCGGCTCTCCGACGAAGTCGCCCGGCACTTGACGCTCCATGGAACGAATTGGGACTCCGATGGCTCGCTCATGTGGAAATTCGATAATTATGCCCGCGCGATCTCTCCATATGGACACCATATCGAGGATGCCGTCGAGCTATTCAGCCAGATCAGTTCACCGACGCTGATGTTCTGGGGGCTAGAGAGCTTTTTCAAACTCCCCGAAGCGGATCCCCGGCTGAAGGCCATCCGCAATTGCCGGCTGGTGAAGGTGCCGAGCGCGGGCCATTGGGTTCACCACGACCAGCTTGAATCATTCGTGAAAGAGACCAAGATGTTTTTGAAAGACTAGCTGCCCCTGCCGGGAATTTCATGACCAGTATCATTATTCTTGATTCTTGCCAAATCCAGCATCGGCCTGCGAAACTTTCCCGGCCAGAGCCTCATCCAATTTGGGGCTGCTGATCCAACGGAGGAAACATGATTGATTTTTCTCGGGGCTACTCCCGGCGCAAGTTTCTCACTCATACCTCATGCTTTGGCGCCTTCTATGCCGTCGCGAAGCTGATTCCCCTGCCCGCTTTGGCGGCGGAATTAGCAAGCGATTCACGCATTTCCAATACCCCGCTGGTGGATAAAGGCTTTGCTTCGGTGCGCAAAATTGGTGAGGGCCTCTATGCCACCATTTCCGATCCATCAAAAGGCAACACAACGCTGTGCAACGGCGGGTTCCTCGTGGGCAAGGACTCGGCGCTCCTCATCGAAGGATTCGCGGCTGCTGGCGGCGCATCGTTCCAAATGGAAGCGTTGCGCATGGTAAGCCAGGTGCCGGTGAAAGGCGCGCTGGACACGCATTATCACTTTGACCATTCCATGGGTAATGCCTTTTACGGCGCCAACGGCATCCCGCTTTGGGCCCACGCGACGACGGCGAAGCGCATCGTAGAAAACTACAGTCCGCTGCAAGGGGCCGACAAAGACGCCGTGCTCGGGTCATTCGAAAAACAGGTGAAGGATGCGAAATCGGAAACCGAACGCCAACACGCACAGGGCGACTTAAACGCTGTTACCGGCCTCTACCAGATTGCTAATGCCAGCATCCTGGCGCTGCCCAATCATCCCCTTGATCCCGCAAAGCTGCCCATGACCATCGACCTCGGCGGCCTCTCGGCGGTGGTCGAATCTCATCCGGGACATTCCGGAACCGACATGATTGTGCGCGTTCCGCAACAAAACGTGGTGTACACGGGAGACCTGCTATTCAGCAGCTGGTACCCGGTCTGCTTTGACGAGAAGGCCACTATTTCAGGATGGCGCGCGACCCTCGCGAAATTCGCCTCCTATGACAAAGATACGATTTTCGCCCCGGGCCACGGGCAGGTCTGCGGTCAGGAAGGCATCGCCAGCATCCGTGAAGTCTTTGACGACATCTCCGCGCAGGCCGAGAAATTCTTCAAGGCCGGAGTCCCCGTGGACGAAGCGCAACATCGCTACGTTGTTCCGGACAAATTCAAGAATTTTCCGATCTTTGCCTGGGGCTTCACCATCGGCCCGGCAATCGCCAAGCTCTACGCCGAGTGGCAAACCAAATAACGGTACGCCAAGAATTTACCGTTGAAGTCGCTGGGGCAAACGGCACGGTTATCGGAACCAGGCCCTGAGTCGTTCGAAATGCGCGTCTCGCCGGCGACTACGCGTGAACAAGTTCGAAAAGTTCAAGATGTTTCGCGGAGATTCCCCCCTGGACAGCCGACTGCAATGTTGCACGCTGAGTGGGGCGGAACGTCGAGAAACCCGCCAAATCAGAATTTGACAAGAATCGACAGCCCGATGCGGTTCTCGATTTTCTTCAGGTCCGGTGTGAAACCCGGCACGAAGGAACCCGGCGTGCCGCAAATATTTTCGACCAGGGGAACCGTAGAACAATTCATCGGCGTGATGCCACCGGGTCCCGAAAAATACGGCACATTCGCTGCGCGATGATCGAATTCCCACCGGAATGTGATGTACTGGCTCGGCATGTAGTCGAATGTCCAGGAAGCGTCCCAGGCCTTGAATGGATCGCCGGGATTTTCGGTAAAGTACGGCGTTCCTGAAGCCGCCGTCGCACCATTAATCGGCGGCAACAGCACCAGATAACGTCCGGGGTTGTTGATTCTGCCGCCGCCAAGGGTCAGCCCATACTTGTCTTTATCGAACCACAGGCGGTTGTAGAACATGTAGCCCAGAAAACTCTGCTTCGGGTGGAAGTTCGCCCCCTGCCCATGGTTGGTGGAGCAGCTCACACCGCCGCCGTGTTCGCATCCCATATCCCCCGTCAAAGAAAATGCAGCCTTACTGAGAAAATTCTCAGGCTTGTCGTAATACTTGATCTGAATGCTGTCGTCGGTGTGATACCTCACCCGTCCCGGCGCCCCGGCAGCATCCTCGCCCAGAGCATATTGATTCCCAAGGACGGAGAGCCATCCGTTCGGGCGCCACAAGACTTGAAATCCGAATCCCGGCCGCTTGTTGAATCGCCCGTACGATTGCCATCCGTTGATGAACCACGGCTCTATCTTCAAGTGCTCCGTGGGGAAAATCTGAACGCGTACACCGTTGAAGAACCACGGCGTGTTCGAGGAAACATACGAAGGCTGATAGGCCCAGTTGTCGAACTGGTAGTAGCTGAACAGGCCCACGTAGGACATGAAGATGCCTGCATCCACGTTCACGCCGTGCAGCACGTCGAAGTGGTATCCGCCGTACGCCTCCGAAACGTAGCGGTAGGCATTGTCGAGATTCCATTGGCCGCGCGCCGGGCTGGCATCATTGCGCGCCGTCGTCTGCGAATACAGACCAAATTGAGTCATAAGCCTCGCGCGAACGTTGTCATAATGAAAATCGCCGCCCACGCCAAGCTGGGTCACGTGCACTTCGTTCGAACGAAACACCTCGCTCGATCCCCCGATCGTGTCGTCCTTTGGGTGGTTGAAATCGTAGTTGTAGTCAACGTCCGCCCGGATCTCCGGTGTAAAAAAACTGGTGGCGTACGGCGTGTCCTTCGTGCGCGCGTTGCCGTTCAACCACGTAAAATCTCCGAACGCGAAGGGTTCGGCCTTCTTCGGCTTGCCTGGGACCGGTTTTTCTCGTGAACCGACGGAAGCCACAGCCTCGGTTTTGGGCGTTACATTCGAAGTGACCTCCCCTGTTGTCGTCCCCGTCGCACGCCTTTCCGCGGTCTCTAACGCAGACGACACCGTTGAGTTTGTAGAAACTGGTTGAGCGGTCGACGCTTCAGCCCCTGCCGAGGGGTTGCCCTTGGATTCGAGTTCCGCGACTCGCCTCTCGAGCTGCTCAACGCGATCCAGCAGCCAGCGCTCTCGCTCGGTCAATCCAGCAAGCGGCGCTTCAATCTTTCCCGCAGCCCCTTTTGCCGTTGTCGGGGCGGTCGCACTTTTATCGTTTTTTTCGTCCGCCAATAGCCGTCCCGGGAAATTCCCCGCTCCCAACAATGTCACCATTCCAACCCACGCCAATTTTGTCTTGTTACTGAACGCGCGCATATTTCTCTCCTGGTTCGAGCATTACACCGCTGCATTGTACGCGGATCTTACGTGCGTCTTCGGCAGGTACAGAGCACTTCGCCGTCGCCTCAAGAATCTATCTTGGCAGGCGTAAGAAAATCATAAGCCAGGCGAGAGCGTTTCGTAAGCGAGAAGAGACGCGTAGGGAGGGTCAGCGAAAAACAGGGAGTCTAGGGAAACTCGGACTTGGCCAGCACGGAGTAATTTCCCACGACTCGGCGTTACCGCTAACTCGGGGTAGGAGCGACTCGTTGGACGAGCGTTAGCGCTTGGCTTGCTTTGCGCGATCCCAACCTTCCACGACTACAGCTTGATAAGCTGATTCAGTTCGAACCGCATCCTGCAGGGTTTCCTGAATTCTACGTAGCAATTCTTTCGCCCGAGGATCATCCGGGTTCAATTTTCCCTGTCCGCCGTTTGAAGACTGCAGCGACTGCGCATCCGCCAGAATCTTCCTCATCTCCCGGAAAAGTTCCCGCCCATGGGAGACGTACTGCTCCTTTGCTGAATATAGTTTGTTTTCCCAGCTGCGCCGGTCGGGGAAATCCACATCGTTGTCGAGCAGAGCGGCTTTCGCCAGCGTGGTGCTGTCCATGGGATCCAATTTGTTCAATGCAGCTTCGGCATGGTCTAAGGCAGCCAGACCCCTGGCCATGGCGCTTCCGTCACCCGCGCCTTGCGAACCGCCAAGATCGCCGAGGCCGCTAAGAGCCTTGCTCGACGGCATACTGTCGTCGGTGATTACTGTCTTCGGTTGTGCGGCGTTCTTTTCCTTGTCTTTGCGGACCTGCCGCGCCACATCGCCCAGCGACGGCTGATCTTGCGCGTAGCTGGGTACTGAGAGCATCAGCACCCACGTAGCGGCTAATAAAAAACTCATTTTTCTCAACACGATAACCTCCGGGTCTGGCACGTCGAGCTAGCTGGGAACACGAACTCCCCCTACCCCCATCGTCATGTCCCTGACGGTGGAAGGCCATAGCCCAGGAGTACTATGTTATCGAAAGCGCCAATGAGATCGCCCGCTAGCTACTCTACCTTTCAGCGGAGCGTCTGAACCGCGCCGGAGGTTTCACCCGGTCGTCCGGGAATTCAGCGCTGCAGCGGTGCGGCAGGGTCTCGCTTGGAAATTTCCAATGCATTGCGCCGCATCTCTCCATGAATGAGGCCATTGGAGGCGAGAATCACGGGGCCTCCCAGAGCATACGGCTCGCCCGCAAAATCGCTGACCTTCCCACCGGCTTCTTCCACCAATAGGACTCCGGCGGCCGTGTCCCATTTCTTCAAACCGAATTCCCAAAAGCCGTCGAAGCGACCCGCGGCGACGCACGCGAGATCGAGGGCGGCTGAGCCATCGCGGCGCACCCCGTGGGATCTCAGCGTAAAATCCCAGTAGTAGTGAATGTTTGGGTTCGCCAGCCGCTTGTGTACCGGGAAACCCGTGCAAAGCAGGCTGGTCGCCAGCCGATCGACTTTGGAGACGCTGATTTTCTTGCCGTTTAGCGTGGCGCCTTCCCCACGCGCCGCGGCGTAAAGTTCCTCATAGACCGGATTGTAGATGACGCCTGCAAGGACTGCATTTCTGTGCGTCAGAGCGATGGAAACGCAAAAACAGGGATAGCGGTGCGCAAAATTCGTAGTGCCGTCGAGCGGATCCACGTGCCAGCAATATTCCGACGTGTTTTCAAGCCCGGTTCCCTCTTCCGCGGCAATGGAATGCCCGGGAAAATATTTCCGCAGACGCCGCACGATCATATCTTCCGACCGGCGATCCGCCTGCGTGACCAGGTCAACGTCGCCTTTATACGTAATATCCGCCGGGCGGCTCAGCTCTTCCCGCAGGATTTCTCCCGCTTCCCGGGCGATCTCCACGGCTGCTTCAAGGTAGTTTTTCGGCATGTCAGAGTTTACGCGGGCGACCGCCGTACGGTTGGCATCTTGTTCGGCTCGATATTCGGCAGCAACGCCGTCAGCAAGCCGATCACAGGAAGGAACGAACACACGTGATATACGAAATCGATGGTTGTAAAGTCGGCCAGCTTGCCCAGCAGAGCCGAGCCGACCCCGCCCAATCCAAAAGCGAATCCAAAGAACAGCCCAGAAATCATTCCCACCCTTCCGGGAAGCAGTTCCTGCGCGTACACGAGAATCGCGGAAAACGCCGAGGCTAGAATCAGTCCGATCACTACGCTCAGAACACTAGTCCAGGTCAGATTCGCGTAGGGCAGAACAAGCGTGAACGGTAGAACCCCCAGTATCGAGCACCAAATCACGTACTTGCGCCCGACCCGGTCGCCCACCGGCCCGCCGATGATTGTTCCCGCGGCAACCGCAGCCAGAAATACGAACAGATGAAGCTGCGCGCTCTGCAGCGACACGTGAAACTTGTGCATCAAATAAAACGTGTAGTAACTCATCAGGCTGGCCAGATAGAAGTACTTTGAAAACATCAGCGCAACCAGGATCCCCATGCAAAACGCTATCTTCTTCCCCGGCAAAACTGGTTGCTGCTCGCTAACAGGTTTACGTGCCTCCTCATCCATGTGGAATTTCGGCTGGCTCGCCCAGCTTCTCTTGGCCCACGCTCCGATGCGTGCCAGCAATACGATGCCGAGCAGCGCCACAAACGAAAACCATGCGATGCTGGATTGTCCTCGCGTCAGCACAAACGCAGCCAGCAGCGGCCCCAGCGCCGATCCAGCGTTACCCCCGACCTGGAAGAGGGATTGCGCCATTCCATGCTGTCCTCCCGAAGCCATCCGAGCCACGCGCGATGACTCCGGATGAAACACGGACGACCCGATTCCCACCAGCGCCGCGGATATCAAAACGGTTCGGTAATTCGGAGCCCGCGACAATAGCAGCAAGCCCACGAGAGTGATTCCCATCCCCACCGCCAGGGAGTACGGCCGCTGCCTCCGGTCGGTGTAATGCCCCACTACAGGCTGCAAGAGGGATGCGGTCACGAGCGAAGTAAGCGCAATTAAACCCACTTGCCCAAAATCAAGATGAAACGATGTCTTCAGGATTGGATAAATTGCCGGAAGCAGCGATTGGATCGTGTCGTTTAATAAATGGCAAAAACTAATTGCGAGCAATACGTTCATCGCGGCCTTTTCGGTCGCGCCAGTTTGCACCTCGGTCCCTACTGCCGAAAATGTTGTCTCGCTCGCCATCCGTGGTGGTGATTCAGGAACAGCTTTTGTTACTGAGCCCCGCTCCCGAATCTGCTCTCTACTTTACCATCCCCGGCAAAGAAAACACTCGGGGGGCATGCACACTGTCAGATCCCCGAGGTTGGAGTGGAACAAACGGTCGAGTGAGCGAAAGAAGAAAATGTTGAAACGGGCATGAGCAAACACTGGGAACATCACGAGGTCAATTCGAGGCCGGCGCTCGCGCGTAGATGTCGCCGAACAGAAATGGGTTGAAACGAAAAGGGGTCGAAGGATTGCGTTTGAACCAGCGGCAAGTGGTAGCGAATACCAGACAAAGCAAAAGCTGCGTCGCGCTTGCGGCTCGAACAACTCGCTCACCGCTGGCCCATACTCATACGCTCACAATTTGTGGCAGCTATGGTGCTCCGTCACTTGCGTTCCATTTTCTGGATAGCTCGGACCATCAATCAAGTATTCAGTGTCCCACTTTTTAGTGAACGTCGCGTCGGCCTCCGCCGTTTCCGGTTTTGTCGTCTTGAAGAAGCTGACGTACTTATACGACCAGCCATTGCCCGTCTCTGTCATCCGGATAGAGAAATATTGGCCGGTGCTATTGGCGAAGAAACGCACCCAGGCCTGGCGCCTTTCGTCGAATCCTATGAGAGCTTCCGCCGTAACCGCTGGCTCGGTGTGCCCTGTGAATTGCTGCGGAGGAAAGTCGTACGTTTGTTTGAGCCAAAGGTTTCCCAGCACTTTCGCATATGTCGTCTTGTATTTTCCGGAAAACGTGCCGACCGTATGGTCACAGCTCCATGCGCCGGCCAGGTAGTCGACAGACGCCATCTTCTCCTGCGCGGTTGCCGGTTTTTGCTGAGCTGTGGGAGCACCATTCGAATAGACCAGCGTCGCGAGGATTATTGCCGCGACACCGATCGACAAAGCCAAGATTCGCTTCATAAGACCTCCGAAAAAGTAGATTAGAGTGAAAAATCAGTCCGCCCGCAGCGCCCGAGCCGGATCGGTCCGGGTCGCCCGCCACGCCGGCAAAAAACACGCTGCCAACGCAGCTATCGTCATCACTACCAATGCTGACCCGAACGCCAGCGGGTCGTATGGGCTCACTTTGTAAAGCAGGTTCCCAAGTAATCGCGTCAGTGCCAGCGCCACCACGCCGCCTAGCAACACTCCGCCTGCCGTTAACGCCAAGCCGCGCGAGAATACCAGCCGCAACAGATTGGTTGCGTCCGCGCCAAGCGCCATGCGCAGTCCCAATTCGCGTATACTCTGCGACACCGCATAAGACATCACACCATAGAGTCCGATGGTAGCGAGGAGCAGTGCCAATCCTCCTAGAACACCCACTAGCGTTACGGCCACCATCTGCGGCGACGTCGAGCGATCCACTTGCTCTTGCAGCGTGATCACCTCGTAGAGCGCCAGGCCCGGATCCAGCGTGTGGACCTCGCGCGTCAGCGCCGCCGCCATCGTCTCCGCGTTCAGCGAGGTTCGGATAAACAAATCTGCCCCTCGCGAGAAATTCTGGCGCAGAGGCACGTAGAAAAAGAGTTTCGGCGTCTCCCGAACGCTCTCGTATTTGGAATCTTTTGCCACGCCGACCACCTGCATCCAGCGGGCCTTGACCTGAACGCGCTCTCCTATCGGATTTCTGCCGCGCCAATACTGCGCCGCCATCGTTTCATTTACCACTGCGACCAGCGCGGCTTTTTCCTCATCCGCGCCTGTGAATTCCCGGCCCGACAACAAGGGGATCCCCATTGTCGCGAAATAATCCGGCCCCACTTCGTTGTACTCCACGATGGGCTGCTCTTCAGGCGGAGGTTGATATCCATCCACGGCAATCGGCGCCGAAGAATAGCTTCCATAGCTCAGCGGCGTCATTCGCCCAAACGCTGCCGACTCCACGCCGGGCAGCGCCTTCACGCGCTCCAGCAGCTCGTCCTGGAAACTCTGCGCGCGCGGCGCATCGTATCCTGCCGACGCCAGAGGGACGACCGTCTCCAGCACTCCGTGCGTCGAAAAACCCGGGCTGGAAGTTCGAATT
>Ga0099828_10001039_pt1 | contig 17929 bp, 14 predicted proteins | sample CZO8metaG_2_FD_79338 | JGI IMG/M metagenome (GOLD analysis project Ga0099828, IMG submission 79338) | Vadose zone soil microbial communities from the Eel River Critical Zone Observatory, Northern California, USA - CZOApr15con2H1.8 metaG | ecosystem: Environmental > Terrestrial > Soil > Vadose... | reverse complement strand
TATCACCATCGCCGCCGTCATGGCCGGCGCCAGCCTGCTGCTGGCCGGCTGCTCGAACGGATCTCTCTCAGCCGGCACGTCCGGGGCCGGCCATATGGCCGGTGTCAAGGGGTCAGCCGGGGCCGGGACCAGAGCTGCCGCCCAGGCCCCGGCCCCGGGCGCGCTCTCGGCACAGGCAGCGGGCCAGCCGCAATCCGCGAGAACGACCCGGCTGGTGGTGCCCGGCCAGAGCATCATCTACACGGCCGGGCTGACCGTGCGGGCGCAGAATGTGGCGAGCGCTGCGTCGCTGGCGATCAGCATCGTGACCTCGGCCGGCGGGTACGTGGCAGGCGAGCAGGCGTCAATCCACCCGCCGGGTCACGCCAGGCCCACGGTCAGCCTGCAGCTCAAGATCCCGGTCGCCGCGTATCCGGCCGCGCTACGCCAGCTGGCCGGCCGGCTCGGCAGCCAGACATCGCTTTCCCAGCAGGCCCAGGATGTCACCGGGCAGGTCGCCGACGTGACCAGCCGGGTGGCCTCGGCGCAGGCCGCGATCGCGCAGCTGCGCGCCCTGCTCAGGCGGGCCGGCTCGGTCGGCGGCCTGCTCGGGGTGCAGGACCAGATCAACGCCGAGGAGTCCACGCTTGAGGCGCTGCAGGCACAGCAGCGCGCGCTCTCCCGGGAGACCACCTACGCGACAGTCGCGCTGCGGCTGGTGAGCAAGCACGCACCATCCGTTATCAAGAAAAAGCAGTCGCATGGTTTCCTGGCCGGCCTCTCCGCAGGCTGGCGCGCGCTCCGGGTGGCGACGTCGTGGGTGCTCACCGCGGCAGGAACGGCACTTCCCTTCGCCGTGCTCGCGGCGCTGCTGGCCGGGATCGGGTACGGCGGGCGGCGGCGCGTACGGCGGCGCAGGCCGCCCGCGACCACGCCGCCCCCGACCACTGCGAGCTAGCGCGCGGTCCGGCTAGCGCGCGCCTTCCGCCAGCCGGACCGACTCCGTGTGCACCAGGTCGGTCAGCCGGGCGAGCATGTCGGGATCGGTCTCCGGCAGCACGCCATGACCGAGATTGAAGATGTGGCCCTCGGCGGTGCGGCCGCGTTCGAGCACCTCGCGGGCCCGCCGTTCGACGACATCCCAGGGCGCGAGCAGGATTGCCGGGTCCAGATTGCCCTGCAGCGCCTTGCCGGGCTCGACCCGGCGCGCTGCCTCGTCCAGCGGGATCCGCCAGTCCACCCCGACCACATCGGCCCCCGCCTCGCCCAGCAGGCCGAGCAGCTCGCTGGTGCCGACGCCGAAGTGGATCCTGGGCACGCCGGAGGGGGCCAGCGCCTCGAAGATCCGCCTGCTGTGCGGCAGCACCGACTGGCGGTAGTCCTCGGGGCTGATCGAGCCGGCCCAGGAGTCGAACAGCTGCACGGCGCCGACTCCCGCCGCGACCTGTACCTGCAGGAACGCGATGGTGATGTCGGCCAGCCTGGCGAGCAGCGCGGCCCAGAGTTTCGGGTTCCCGTACATCAGCGCCTTCGTGCGGTCGAAGCTCTTGGACGGGCCGCCGTCGACCAGGTAGGACGCGAGGGTGAACGGGCCGCCGGCGAACCCGATCAGCGGCGTGCCGTCGAGCTCGGAGACAAGCGTGGTGACCGCCTCGGTCACGAACGGGACATCGTCCGGCTGCAGGGCGCGCAGCCGGGCCAGGTCCTGCTCGGCGCGGATCGGCTGCTCCACTACCGGGCCGACGCCCGGGGCGATATCGATGCCGACCCCGACCGCCTTCAGCGGTACCACGATGTCGCTGAACAGGATCGCGGCATCCACCGGATACCTGCGCAGCGGCTGCAGCGTGAACTCGGTGATCAGGTCGGGCCTACCGCAGGCGTCGAGCATTGACGTCCTGCCCCGGGCGGCGCGGTACTCGGGCAGTGAACGTCCCGCCTGGCGCATGAACCAGACCGGCGTGTAGGGCACCGGCTGCCGGAAGCAAGCGCGCAGGAACGGCGATTCCTCCGTCTGCGTTGTCACATCGCCGATCGTCTCACAGTCCCCGCCTGCCTTGCCGGGCACTGCCGCGAGCGCTGCGGCGCGTCGGCGGCTGGCCTTCCGGCGTTCCCGCGGAAACGTCCGGGACACGCCGCCGCAGGTCCACGGAGCCGGGCTGCCGCCGTGCCAACATCAACGTGAGCTTGGCGAGGAGGTCGCAGATGATCCCGATGGCCCAGATGGTCCGGCACTGCCCCGACTGCGGCTCGGATCGGCCGTTCGAGCAGTATCACGCCGAGAGCTACGGCTGCCCGGACTCCCCGGACGGCCAGTGCCCCGAATGGTCTTGCACGGCATGCGGTGCCGCGCTGTTCATTGGCTTTGTCCCTTATGTTGGTGAAACAAGCAGAATGCCGGATATTCGCGACCGGGTGGCATGAGGGCCTCGCGCTCGCGCCGTACGCTCGGATCATGAGGCCCGCGGGCGGGACGGACGGCACTGATGCCAGCGGCAGAAAGGCCAGCGGAACCAAGGGCGGCCGCGGCGAGGCCAGCCTGGCCGGCGGCGGCCGCGCCGAGGACGACGGCTCCGCCGCGACGTTCCGCTCCGCCATTGCCGAGGTCGAGGCGGGCCTGGCCGGGCTGCGCGGGCTGCGTCCAGAACTGACCTTCGAGCAGGAGCCCGCGCCGAGGAAGCTCGCGCCCTACGCGGCGTCGGTGGCCGTCACGGTGCGCGGTGCCGACGGCGATGTTGGCTGGGGCAGGTTCGTGCTGCTCTATGACCCGGCGGGGCAGCGCGGCTGGGGCGGGCCGTTCCGGGTCATCGGCCACATCCGCGTCGATCTTGAGCCCGAGATCGCGGCGGACCCGCTGGTCGGCGAGGTCGGCTGGAGCTGGCTGACCGAGGCACTGGATGCCAGGGCAATCGGTTACCAGCAGACCAGCGGGACCGTCACCCGGGTCGTGACGGAGGGGTTCGGCGCGAAGCAGGATGAGCCGGCCACGACCGAGTTCGAGCTGCGGGCATCGTGGTCGCCGACACTTCAGCGGCCCGGCAGCGGCGCGCCGGACGGGCTCGGCCTCGACGGCCACATTGCCGCCTGGTGCGATGCGCTCTGCGCGGCGGCCGGCCTGCCGCCGCTGGCCGCCGGCGTCAGCGCACTGCGGCAGCCGCGCAGCAGGCGGTTGCGATGACCGGCGGCGGCATGCCGGGGCCGAACTCCGGCGATGGCGGTCCCGCGCCAGGCACCGGGGACAGCGGGCCCGTGCCGGATACGAAGGAGGCTGGCCCGGCAGCCTCCGGCAGCCGGCGAGGCCGGGCCGCACCCGATGGCGAGGCCGCCCCGGGCGCGCCGGCGATGGTCGCGACCGAAGAGCGCACGGCCGTGCCCCTGCTCGCGCCTCGCGACGGCCTTCCCCCGCTGGTGGTGACCGCCGCTGCGCTCGGCGCGGCCGCCCGGTCACTCGGGGCGGGCAGCGGCCCGGTCGCCGTCGACGCCGAGCGCGCCTCCGGCTTCCGCTACGGCCACCGTGCGTTCCTCGTCCAGTTCCGCCGCCGCGGCGCGGGGACGGTGCTGATCGACCCGGTGGCCTGCCCCGACCTGTCCGGCATCAACCGCGCACTGGCCGGCGCGGAGGCGGTGCTGCACGCCGCGTCACAGGACTTGCCGTGCCTGGCGGAGATCGGCTACCAGCCCAGGGAGCTGTTCGATACCGAGGTGGCCGGGCGCCTGCTCGGCTATCCGCGGGTCGGGCTTGGCACCCTGGTCGAGGCGGTGCTGGGGCTGGTGCTGGAAAAGAGCCACTCAGCGGCCGACTGGTCCACCCGGCCGCTGCCCGATGACTGGCTGCTTTACGCCGCGCTGGATGTCGAGGTACTGGTGGAGCTGCGCGACGCGCTCGCACTGCAACTCCAGGCGCAGGGCAAGGCCGAATGGGCACGGCAGGAATTTGCCGCCATTCTCGCCAACGGCCCGCCGCCGCCGCGCACCGACCCGTGGCGCCGGACCTCTGGCATTCACCGCGTCCGCAGCAGGCGCGGGCTCGCCGTCGTCCGGGAGCTCTGGCTGGAGCGCGACAGGATTGCGCGGCGACGGGACCTGTCGCCCACCCGGGTCCTGCCCGATGCGGCGATCGTCGAAGCCGCCCGGTCGGTGCCCAAGGGTGCCGCGGACCTCACCGGGATCGCCGGCTTCAACGGGCGGAGCGCCCGCCGGCATGCCGCCGAGTGGCAGCGCGCGGTCGGGCGGGCCAGAGCCGAATCCGAGCCCAGGCTGCCCGAGCCGTCAGCTCCAGTCGGTGACGGCCCGCCGCCCGCACACCGCTGGCACGAGCGTGACCCCGTCGCCGCCACCCGGCTGACGGCGGTCCGCGCCGTGGTCGCGGCACTCGCGGATGAGCACGGCCTGCCGACCGAGAACCTGCTGCCACCAGACGCCGTTCGCAGGCTGGCCTGGCAGCCGCCGGATCCGGTCAGCCTGGCCGCAGTCGTCGCCGACCTGGCCCGCTACGGTGCCCGGCCATGGCAGGCAGACGTCACGGCGACGCCAATCTCCGGCGCGTTGCTGCGGCTCATCGAGAAGGGCCAGGGCTGACGTCGGCCCGATGTCACGCGCTCCGCCGCAACGACGACAGGTCGCAGGGCACCGAGGACCCGGCCCGCAGGACTCCGGCGCACGGCAGCAGCTGCCCGGAGTCCGGGTAGTACGGGTAGACGTTGAGTATCACTTCGCAGTCGCAGCAGCAGGCGCCCAGCCGTTCCAGGCGGCGGATCAGGCCACGGGCCCGCGGCGAGCGCAGGTCCCGCCATCGCCTCGTCCACCGATGGGTGTTGTCGCAGCCAAACTGCTCGATCATCCGCAGCAGGTAGCAGCGCAGGCACTCGCGCTTCCCCGGCTCGGTCAGCCGGAACGACAGGTCGGCAAGCTCGGCCTCCACCGCATCCGCCAGGTTCCCTGTCATGACCGCTCCCTTCGTCCGGCGAGTCCGACAGCCAAGTTCTATCGCGGCCTGCCGACATTTCCGGCCGCCAGTGCACTGACCGCCGGACCTGCCGTGTGCTGCCGGGCCTGCCGTGTGCTGCCGGGCCTGCCTGGCCCTGCAGAATGGTGTCCATGCGGACGCTTTCCTGGACCTCCTTCGGCACGCCGGCCGGGCCGCTTGCGGTCGGCTGCAGCGACGCTGGCCTCGCGGCGGTCCGATTCGGCGGCCCGCCGCGTCCTGCGCCCGGCGGCGGCCCCGGTGACCAGCGGGCCGGCCAGGACGAGGTGCCGGCCAGAACATGCGCCCAGCTGTCAGAGTATTTCGCCGGGCAGCGGCGCGTTTTCGACCTGCCCATCGACTGGACCGTGGTCTCCCGTCAGCAGTACCAGGTTCTCTCCGTTCTCTTCGACTCGGTCGGCTACGGCGAGACGATCACCTACGGCGCGCTGGCCCGCCGTGCCGGTGCGGCAGCTGATGCCATCGCGCTGCCGGCCAGGGCGATCGGCCAGATCATGGGCTCGAACCCGGTTCCGGTGATCGTGCCCTGCCACCGCGTGGTGGCGGGCAACGGGCTCGGCGGCTTCAGCGGCGGGATCGGGCCTGAGCTGAAGCGGTGGCTGCTGATCTTCGAAGGTGCGCTGCCGCCGACGCTGGACTGGACCCCGGCCGGCCTGCCGGAATGATTGCCTGCCCTCGCCCGGCAGGTCAGATGTCAGCGGGATGGTAACGCTCTGCGCCCGCCAGGGTGCCCCCGGCGGCATGCAGCGCCCACCAGGCTGACTTGCGCAGCGGCGGCCCGGGCGGGGGTGCGGCGCCGAGCCGCGCGCAGACGGAAAGCAGCAGCGCCTGCAGGTTCTCGCCATGGGCGCAGATCACCGTCGGCTGGCCCTCTTCGACGATCTGCCTGGCGCGTTTCTGCAGGCCAGGCGCGACCCCGGTCGCCTGCTGCACCGTGAAGTCGGCATCGGTCTCGATCGCCGCGCCGGTCAGCGCCGCATAGGGCCGGACGGTCGCCACGCAGCGCTCCGCGGCCGAGCTGATCACGCGGCACCGGCCGAAGCAGGACAGCAGCCCGGCGAGGGCCCCGGCGTCGGCAGCGCCACGGGCGTCAAGCGGCCGGGCCAGGTCCGTGCCGTACCAGGCTCGCTTGCTCCCGGCGGGGGCATGCCGCAGCAGGATCAGCGGGACGGTGTCAGCCGGCCGGCCGGCGAACTCGGCGAGCAGCGACGCATCCCGCTGGTAACTGAGCCTTCCCCGCGCCGCGGGGACGGCCAGCCAGTCCAGCGCATCGACCTCGTCGTTCGGGACGAAGCCGGGACTGGCACCCGGGTCAGCTGGCCGCGCGGCCCAGTAGTCGACCCGCTTGCTCCGGCCCAGGCTCTCGTACCGGGTCTGCCCGAGCCGCCGCCCGAGGATCACCCTGAGCCCGGTCTCCTCGGCCACCTCGCGCACCGCCGTGGCCAGTACGTGCTCACCCGGCTCGCGCTTGCCTTTCGGCAGGCTCCAGTCGTCGTAACGGCTGCGGTGGATCACGGCCACCTCCTTGCCGCTTCCCGCATCGCCGCTCCGTGCGCGGCGCCACAGCACCGCGCCCGCCGCCCGGATCTCCGCGGCCAGCGGGTCAGGCATCGACGACGCGGCCCTGCCTGACCCGGATCAGGTGCCTTTGCAGATCGCGCAGCGGCGCGCCATTCTCGTCCAGGTGATGCCTGGTCCACGAGCCATCGGGGCCGAGCCACCAGGACGACGTGCCGTCGGCCATCGCCTCGCCGATGAGCCCGCGCAGCTCTGCCTGATGGGCTGGATCGGTCACGCGGACAAGCAGCTCAACCCGCCGGTCCAGGTTCCGGTGCATAAGATCGGCGCTGCCGATCCAGACCTCGCCAGGGGCGTCCCGCGCGCCGTTGCCGAACGCGTAAATCCGCGAGTGCTCGAGAAACCGGCCAACGATGCTGCGGACGCGGATCGTTTCGGACATGCCGGGGACGCCCGGCCGGACCGCGCAGATCCCGCGCACCCACAAGTCGATGGGCACGCCTGCCATTGAGGCGCGGTAGAGCGAGTCGATGGTCGCCTCGTCGATGATCGCGTTGCATTTCACCTGGATATGTGCCGGCAGGCCATCGCGACTGCGCTGCGCCTGCTCGTCAATCTGCTCAACCAGGCCGGCCCGAACCCGTTCCGGGGCGACAAGCAGCCTCCGGTAGTCACTCTTCCTGCTGTAGCCGGTGAGGTGATTGAACAGGTCAGTGATGTCCTCACCAACGGTCTTGTCCGCAGTGAGCAGGCCGAAATCCTCATAGAGCCGGGCCGTCTTGGGGTGATAGTTCCCAGTGCCGATGTGGCAGAAGCGACGGAGCGACCCGTCGGCGTCCTCCCGCACGACCAGCACCATCTTGCAATGGGTTTTCAGGCCGACGAATCCGTAGACGACATGGCAGCCCGCTTCCTCCAGCTTGCGTGCCCATGCGATGTTCGCCTGCTCGTCGCCGCGGGCCTTGATCTCGACCACCACCACGACCTGCTTGCCAGCCTCGGCTGCGTCGATGAGCGCATCGACGATCTCCGAGTCGCCGCTTGTCCGGTACAGCGTGTGCTTGATCGCCAGCACCCTCGGATCCGCCGCGGCGGACACCACGAGGCGCTGCACGCTCGCGGTGAAGGAGTCATACGGGTGATGCACGAGCACGTCATGATCGGCGAGCGTGGCGAAGACGCTGGTGTCCTGCGGCAGTGCGGTCTCGGATGGCACGAAGGCCGGATACTTCAGCTGGCGCATGTCCAGGTCCGCGATGGCTGACAGTCCAGACAGGTCAAGCGGCCCGGGCAGCCGGTAGACGGCACGCGGATGCACGTCAAGCTCGGTCACCAGCCGGTCGAGGACATCGGCAGAGATTGACTCCTCCACTTCGAGCCGGACAGCTGGCTCGAAGCGGCGCCGCATCAGCTCCCGCTCCAGCGACTTCAGCAGGTTCTCCGTTACGTCCTCATCGATCTCGAGGTCACGGATGCGGGTCACCCGAAACGCATAGTGCTCGATCACGTGCAGCCCGACGAACAGTTCATCAAGGTGAGCCGCGATCACGTCCTCGATCGGCACGAACCGGTTCGGCGTCACGGTCATGAACCTGGGCAGCAACGGCGGCACCTTCACCCTCGCGAAGATCGTCGCCCCCGTCTCCGGGTCGGCGATGGTCACCGCCAGGCTGAGCGAAAGTCCCGAGATGAAGGGAAAGGGGTGCGCGGGGTCGACTGCCAGCGGAGTGAGCACCGGGTAGATCCGTTCCCTGAAGAGCTTCTGCAGGCTGTCCTGCTCTTCCGGCGCCAGCTCCTTCCAGTGCAGGATCTCGATCCCCTCGCGCCCGAGGGCCGGCACGATCGAGTCACCGAAGCACCGGGCATGCCTGGCGGCCAGCTCCCTTGCCGTCTCCAGGGTGTTCTCGAGTATCTCCCTGGCTGGCCGCCCGGTGGCGTTCTCGACCGGCAAGCCTGTGGCCATCCGGCGGATCCGGCCCGCCACGCGGACCATGAAGAACTCATCAAGCGCGCCAGCGAAGATGGACGCGAACCGCACTCTTTCCAGCAGCGGGACGCGCTCGTCCTCCGCGAGTTCCAGCACGCGCTCGCTGAAGTGGAGCCAGCTCTCCTCACGGTCGAGATAGCGGTCGCGCGGCAGGTCGTCGGCAGCGCCCGGCCGGGCAAGCCCGGCGTGCTGGCTCGGCCCGGCGTCCTGGCTCGGCCCGGCCTCCCGGGTCGGCCCGGCCTCCTGGGTCGCGCCCGTGTCCTGGTTCGGCCCGGCCTCCTGCCTGGATCCACCGCCCTGCTTGGATCCGCCGCCCTGCTTGGATCCGCCGCCCGGCCGAGGCGCGCCGGCCTGCCGGTCCCCGGCGCCGCGCCTGGCGGAGCCATCCCGTCGCGGTCCGTTTTCCAGCGTTGCCTGCGCCTCCCAGACCTGCTGTCCGCCGGGCACCTTGCCCGCGTTCTTCTTTCCCTCGCCTCGCTCGGAGCTGGCTTGACCGGCATTCATGTCCCTATTGTCCCCAGCGCCACGGCTGTCAAAGATTGCCGGGTGCTGCGGCCTTATGAATGTTTGATCCTGCAGTTGGCCCGGCTCAGGCCGGCCCGCCCTGGTTAGCCCGGCAGGACCCTGGCCCGGTACCGGGCAACGGGCCTGCGCCGCCTGCCAGCAGGCTCCGCTCCGGCTGCCTCGCGGTGCTGTGCGGCGCCTGGCGGACGGGCGCCGCCAGCGTGCCTGCCAGGCTTGCGCGAACAGGCCGGGACCGTCACGATCGGACAACCCGAGCTGAACGGATGGTCCGGCGGAACTGCCCAGCCCGGGGAACTGCCGTCCCCGCGAACGGAGCACAGCGCATGCGCATCGGAATGTCCCTGACCGAGCCGACCAGCCCCGCCGCCCTGACCGAGCTCCGCGATCAGTTGCGGCAGGCAGCCGACGACGGCTTCGCCTCCGCCTGGCTGTCGAACATCTTCGGGCTGGACGCGCTGACCGCCTTCGCGGTAGCCGGCAGCCAGGTGCCGGGCATCGAGCTTGGCACCGCCGTCGTGCCGACCTACCCGCGGCATCCGGCCGCACTCGCCCAGCAGGCGCTGACGGTCGCGCTGGCCGTCGGCGGGCGGCTTGCGCTCGGCATCGGGCTGTCCCACCGGGTCGTGGTCGAGGACATGTACGGGTACAGCTTCGAGCGGCCGGCCCGGCACATGAGCGAGTACCTGTCGGTCCTGCTGCCGCTGCTGGACGGCGAGGCAGCGGACTTCGACGGCGAGACCATGCGCGCGAAGATCGGCCTGTCGGTACCGCGGCCGGGGCGCGTGCCCGTGCTGCTCGCCGCGATGGCGCCGGCGATGCTGCGGCTGGCCGGCCAGCGGGCCGATGGCACCGTGCTATGGATGACCGGGCCCGCCACCGTGCGGGACTACATCGCGCCGGCGATCACGCGGGCGGCGCGGGACGCCGGGCGGCCGGCCCCGCGGGTGGTCTGCAGCCTGCCGGTCTGCGTCACCGCCGACCCGGGCCTGGCCAGGACACGGGCCGCCAGGGTCTTCGCCATCTACGGGCAGCTGCCGTCCTACCGCGCGATGCTCGACCGGGAAGGCGCCGCCGGACCGGCGGACGTCGCCATCACCGGCGACGAGGACACCGTGCGCGGCCAGATCATGGCCCTGGCCGAGGCCGGCGTGACCGACTTCGTGGCCCTCGAGTTCGCGCGCGGCGAGGACGCCAAGCGCACCCGCGCGCTGCTGAAGTCACTGATCCGCTGACCCCGCTGCCCGGGTCTTCGAGGCGCCTGAGGCCCGGCGATCGGGGCTAGCCGGACCACCAGGCGAATTGGGGGGTCCAGTCGACCTGCCCGCGGCGGCGCTGCCGCGCGCGGGCCTGCCGGATCACAAGGTCCGGATCGGCGGGCGGTGCGGGCGGTGCGGGCGGTGCGGGCGGTGCGGGCGATGCAACCTCGGCACCGGGCCCGCCTGCTCGTGGCTGAAACCGGTTCACACTGCTAGTATAAAGCTGTTATGAGTAGTACCACTAGCCCGATTATCGCCGGGATCGACCACGGCGACCCCACTCCGCTGCATGAGCAGGTCGCCGCCGAGATCCGCCGCGCCATCGCTGAGGGGCAGGCAGCACCGGGCGAGCGGCTGCCCCCCGCCCGGGACCTGGCCGCCGTGCTCGGGTTGAACCGCAACACCGTGCTGCGCGCGCTGCGGCTGCTTCGCGACGAAGGACTGCTGGAGTTCCGCCGCGGCCGCGGCATCACCGTGGCAGGCACCCCGCAACGCGGTGCTGTGCTCGCCAAGGCACGGGAGCTCCTGCTGCTGGCCCGCCAGCACGGCTACCGGCGTGAGGAGCTCATCCAGATCATCGAGAGCCTGCCGTAGCCCGCCCGGGTCGCTAGCGGCCGCAGGCCTTGTGCAGCTCGTCGCGGCTGGGCAGCTTGACCCTGGCGCCGCGGCCGAGCGAGGCGGCGAGCTCCTTCTCCGCGGTCTCGATCCCGAGCCAGTCGGCGTAGCTGACCGGGCGGACGCCACGGCGCGCGAGCGCCTCGGCAAAGCGCGAGGCGGGACCGGGCCGGTCGTCGGCGGCGGGCTCGGGATAGGGCAGCAGCCCGGCTCGGGGCAGCGGCACATCGCCCGGGCCGGGGCCGCCCGCCAGGTCCGCGAGCAGTGACCGGACTGTCTGCGCCGCGTCGGACTTGTTGGTGCCGATCACCCCGGTCGGCCCGCGCTTGAGCCAGCCCGCGACATACTCCCCCGGCAGCGGCTCGCCGTCCGGGCCGAGCACCCGGCCGTCGGCGTTCGGCACGGTGGACGAGCGCTCGTCGAACGGCACTCCGGGCAGCGGCACGCTCTGGTATCCCACGCTGCGCAGCACCATCTGAACCGCAAGCGTCTCGCACTCGCCGGTTCCGTTGAGTGCGCCGCTGGCGTCCAGGCTGGTGCGCTCGAGAGTGAGACCTGATACCCGTTCAGGCCCGTGAATTTCTACCGGCCGCAGCCAGAACCGGACGGTCAGCCTCCGCGCGCCGCCCGCCGGGGCGCGCGCGGCCCAGTCGGAGATCACCTTGTAATTGCCGCGCACATGCCGGTCCGACTGCGCCAGCCGGGCGCTCTCGCCGGTCGGGTCGAACGCGTCAAGGTCCGCCTCGCCGGCGCCGACGACGACGTCCACCCCGGCCAGCTCACCGAGCTCGCGCAGCTCCTTGGTGGTGAACTTGGCCTGCGCCGGGCCGCGGCGGCCGATCATGTGGACCTCACGTACCTTGCTGGCCATCAGGGCGTCGAGCACCGGCTGGGAGACGTCGGTCTCGCGCAGCTCAGCCGGATCCCTGGCCAGGATCCTGGCCACGTCGACCGCCACGTTGCCGACGCCGATCACCGCGACCGACTCGGCGTCCAGGGTGAACGCGGCCGGGTCGATGTCGGGATGCCCGCAGTACCAGTTGACGAAGTCGGTCGCGGCGAAGCTGCCGGGCAGATCCTCGCCCGGAATGCCAAGGCGCCGGTCACGCATCGCGCCCGTCGCGTACACCACCGCGTCGTAGCAGGCCAGCAGGTCGTCCCTGGTGACATCGGTGCCGAGGTGCACGCCGCCGAGGAAGCTGACCCCTTCGTGCTCCAGCACCCCGCGCAGATAGTCGGCGATCGACTTGATCGACTTGTGGTCGGGGGCGACGCCGTACCTGACCAGGCCGTATGGCGTTGGCAGCCGGTCGATCACGTCAACCCGGATGCGGAGGTCCGGATCCACCGCGGCGGCCTGCTTGATCAGCGCCTCGGCGGTGTAGAGCCCCGCAGGCCCCGATCCGACGACAGCGACCTCGAGCGTGTCCATGGCTGGCGATTGTCCCCCGTCAGGCCCGCGGGCCGTCCGCCAGTTCCGGAGTCCGGCGCGCCACCGCCGCGGTGATCTCCCTGGCGAGATGCTGCGGCGTGAGCCCGTGCTCGGCCAGGATCTCGGCGCGCTCGCCATGCTGGAGGAACTGCTGCGGCAGGCCGAACGTCTTCACCGGAGTCTCCACGTCATTGTCGCGCAGCAGCCGGGCGACCGCGTCGCCGAACCCGCCGGACCGGCCGCTGTCCTCGACGGTCGCCACCAGCCGGTGCCTGCGCGCTGCCGACACGAGCGCCTCGTCCAGCGGCTTGACCCAGCGGGGATCGACGACGGTCACCCCGATGCCCTGGTCGGCCAGCCGCCCGGCCGCCTGGACGCAAACGCCGGCCATCGAGCCGGCCCCGAGCAGCAGCACATCCTCGGCCGGGGCGCCGGCACCGCCCGCGCCCGCTGAGCCCGCCGCTGGCGCGCTGAGCACGTCCATCGTGCCGAGCTTGCCGATCGCGGGTACGTCGCCCGCAACCAGCCGGCCGGGGAACCGCAGCGCGGTCGGCCCGTCGCCGATGGCAACCGCCTCGTGGAGCAGCTCGGCTAGCCGGGTGCCATCCCGCGGGACGGCGATCCGAAGTCCCGGCACGAGCTGCATGATCGATCCATCCCACATGCCGTGGTGGCTTGCGCCGTCCGGGCCGGTGACCCCGGCCCGGTCCAGCACGAACGTGACCGGCAGCCGGTGCAGCGCCACGTCCATCAGCATCTGGTCGAACGCCCGGTTCAGGAACGTGGCGTAGATGGCGACCACCGGATGCAGGCCGCCGAGGGCCAGGCCGGCCGCGCTGGTCACCGCATGCTGCTCGGCGATCCCGACGTCGTACACCCGGTCCGGGTAGGCGCTGGCGAAATTCGCCAGGCCGGTCGGGTGCAGCATGGCGGCAGTGATCGCCACGACGTCCGGCCGGCGGGCGGCGATGGCGACGAGCTCATCGCCGAATACCTGGGTCCACGGGCGCTTCGGGGCCGCTGCCGGGCCGGCCGCCGCCGCGCCGGCCGCCGCCGCGCCGGCCGCTGCCGGGTCGGCCGCTGCCGCCTTGGCGGGGGACACCTGATGGAGGCAGTCCACGTCGTTCTGCTCGGCCAGCGGATAGCCGAATCCCTTGGTGGTGATCACGTGCACGAGCACCGCGCCGCCGAAATCGCGGGCCCTGGCCAGCGCATGCTCGACGGCCTGCTCGTCGTGACCGTCGACTGGCCCGAGGTACTTCAGCCCGAGATCCTCGAACAGCACCTGCGGCTGCAGGACGTCCTTCAGGCCCTTCTTGATCCCGTGCAGCGTCTCGTACAAGGGCGGGCCGACCAGGGGCGTATGCGACAGCGTGGTCTTGATGTAGTCGAGCACGTGCTCGTACCGCTGCGACACCCGGACGGCCGCCAGGTGATCCGCCAGCCCGCCGATGGTCCGCTGGTAGGACCGGCCGTTGTCGTTGACCACGATGACGACACGCCGGTCCGGCGCCCCCGCGATGTTGTTCAGCGCTTCCCAGGCCATGCCTCCGGTCAGCGCCCCGTCGCCGATCACCGCGACAACCGAGCGGTTCGTCTCGCCCCGCAGCTGGTAGGCCTTGGCCAGCCCGTCGGCGTACGACAGGCTGGTGGACGCATGCGAGTTCTCGATGACGTCATGCTCGGACTCGGCCTGGCTCGGGTAGCCGGAGATGCCGCCGCGCTGCCGGAGGCTCGCGAACCCGGCCTGGCGGCCCGTCAGCAGCTTGTGCACGTAGGACTGGTGGCCGGTGTCGAACAGGATCCGGTCGACCGGCGAGTCGAATACCCGGTGCAGTGCGATGGTGAGCTCCACGACACCGAGGTTCGGCCCGAGATGACCGCCAGTCCTCGACACCGTCTTAATGAGCAGATCGCGGAGTTCCGCCGCCAGCAGCGGTAGCTCGTCCGGGCTCAGTTCCTTGAGGTCGCGGGGACCCGAGATGGACTTCAGCAGTGTCACCTTTGGTGTGCTCCCTCGCAGTCGCCGGCGGAGACTGAACCTGACCGATTCTATTTGGGCCGCACCGCAGCCGCACTCCAGCGCCGCCGGATACCTGACTTAAGCGTCATGGCCAGCGTCCGCCGACCGGGATCGATGTCATACGTCCTGGTCAGCTGATCAGCGTACCGCCGCGTTTTCCCCTGATTTTGGCCGACCTTTACTAAGATGCTCGCCATTCGCCTAGCGCAAGTGCCCCGATCTGCTCCGGAGACCGCCATGACCAGGCTCTGCCGTATTCCCTTGTCGTCCCGCCCGTCCATGTCCGCCGGCGCGCTACTGGCCGCCGGCACGCTGGCCGCAGGAATGCTGACGGCGGGAATGCCAGCGGCGGGAATGCCGGCGGCGCTGGCGGCCGGGAAGCCGGCCGTCGGGAAGCCGGTCGCGTCGGCGGCTAGCGGGACGGGCTGGCAGCTCGTGCGGGATACCCACTACGGCCCGCCGAAAAATGAAAGCGGCTACGACGTCGTGCTCGCGCATAGCAGCGACGCCTGGTTCTTCGGCGGCACGAACCTGAAGCGAACCGGCCGGCCCATCGTCGAGCGCTGGATCAACCACGGCTGGCGCAGGCCAGTGCTGCCGGCCGACCTGACCAGCTGGATCGTCGCGGCCAGCGCCGCCTCACCGAAAAATATCTGGGCGGTCAGCCATCTGGGCGGATACGTGCTGAACTGGGCCCTGGGCAAGTGGGCCACCGTGCCCAGCTGGACGCCGCTGCCGGGCAGGCAGTTCACCGGGATCACGGCCATCACGAAGAAGAACGTCTGGGTATTCGGGGCCTCGTCAGGTACCACGCCAGGCACCGGCACCTGGCACTTTTCCGGCGGCACCTGGACCAAGGTGAGCGGCATCGCCGGCGACATCTACCGGGCCAGCGACCTGGGCGCCACCAGCATCTGGGCGATCGGCGGCGTGAGCGGATCGCGGAACGCCGTCGAGCATTTTGACGGCACCAAGTGGTCGCAGGTCACCGCGAAGGCCCTGGCCCGTATGCGGTTCACGGCTGTGCTCGCGCTGACGTCGCACAGCGTCTGGGTGGCTGGCCGGGCGCGCCAGAAAGGCCGGGAGCGGCCGAAGCTCGTGCACTGGAACGGTAGGCACTGGGTCAGGATCGCCGTGCCGGGCCGCGCGATACCCAGCAAGATCTCCTCGGACGGCCACGGCGGGGTGTGGGTAGTGACCAACTCCGCGAGGGGGTCATGGGTGCGGCACCGGTCCCTGCGCGGCAGGTGGCGGAGCACGAAGATCGGTACCGGGCCGGCCACGGAAATCAGCGCGCTCGCGGTCGTTCCCGGGACGACCGCGCTGTGGGGCGGCGGCCGGATCAAGGCAGGCACGGGAACGAACGCCGCCATCTTCTCGCACGGAAAAATCAGCTAGGTGCCGGCGAAGGTCAGCCAGGCCCGGCCGGGGTGCGATTCGCGACATACTCGCGCAGCGCGGCCGCGACCTCCGCTGGCTCCTGGCGGGCGACCAGCCGGAAGGACAGTTTCGCGTGCGCCTCGCGCGGAAAATCGGCTAGGTGCCGGCGAAGGTCAGCCAGGCCCCGGCCCGCGCCCGGCCAGTGACTGCCAACCCGGCGCGGTCCCGCCTGGTCAGCCTCGTCCTGCTGACATGGGCTGACCGGAAAGGGCCTGTGCCAGGGCCGCCGCCACCTCGGGCGATGTCATCCACAACCCAGGCTGGCCGACCGTCATCACTGGCTGCGGCAGTGCCTGCGCGCCGCTCAGCCGCCAGTGGAAGGAATCGGGCTCCGCCCACGGACCGCAGGCGCACTTCTTCCCGGACTTGGCCGCATCGCAGATGTCCGCCAGGCTGACGACCGCGACAATGCCGCCGGTAGCGGCCAGCGGGTCGGCCGGGTCCCAGCCTGCGCTGAGAACCAGCGGACGCTCCAGGGAATCGAGATCAACGCGGAGTGACGCGTGGACCGCGAGCTGGCCGCGGTAGGCCGTATCCCAGTTACGGTTCTCGATCGCCTTATGACCACGGGCGATCGCCCACGCCCAGGGCTGCCGCACGCTGAGCACTTGCATCACGCACCTCCGGCCGCCGCTACGCCTCCGCCCAGGAGAACGTGCCTGCCTTTCGCCTGGTTCAGCAGCATTGGCGCGGATGTGCTGCGGCGCGCGCAGCGCTCGCTGCCTCCTGCCTCCTCCTGCCTCCTCCTGCCTCCTGCCGCCTCCTGCCGTGGAAAAGTCACATCCAGCGGGCTCCTGCTGGGGACCTCAGCCGGGTTACCGGGTGAGGCTGGGCGACGGCCCGCCTGGCTGAGGCTGCGGCCGCGGGATGGTCAGGGCGCGGCCGGCCAGCCAGCCGGTGATCACCTGCAGGGCGGCGACCCCGAGCAGCGCCGCGGCGGGGATGTCCCAGCCGCCGGTCGCCGAGTGCAGGAACCCGACCAGCAGCGGGCCGGTGCTGGCCAGCAGGTAGCCGGCGCCCTGCGCGAAGCCGGAGAGCGATGCCGCCGTCGCCGGATCCGGCGCGCGCGCCATGGTGAGGAAAATCCCCAGGCCGAGCGATGCGCCCTGGCCGAGGCCGAGCAGCAGCATCCACGCTGCCGCCAGGCCGAGGGGGGCGAAGGCCGCGCCGGCCAGGCCGGCGCCGGTGGCCATCATCGAGACGGCCACCAGGACACGCTGGTCCCTGGCCCGGTGGGCGAGCACCGGCAGCAGCATGGCGGTGACCGCGTTGCCGAAGTTCATCAGGGCGAGCAGATCGCCGGCGTGCACGGGGCTGGCTCCCCGTTCACGGAACATGGTCGGAAACCAGGACAGCGCCGCGTAGTACGAGAGGCTCTGCAGGCCAAAGTAGGCCGTCACCTGCCAGGCCAGGGCGTACCTGCCCATTGCCAGCACGCCATGGTGCCCGGCAGCTCCCGGCACGGTGGCTGAGTCTGGCACGGTGCGAAAGCGGAGTTGCGGCAGCCAGGTCCCCGCGGCCACCAGGGCGGGCAGCGCCCATAGGCCGAGACTGAGCCGGACGGCCCCGTAATTCCCTCCTGACGCCGAGAAGACGGGGACAGCAACGAGCGAGCCAATGATCGCACCCGCGGCCAGCGACATCAGGTAGAGCCCGATCAGCAGTCCGGCCTGGTCAGGATGCCGGCGTTTGATCAGGCTGGGTAGCAGGACGTTCATCAGCGCGATCGCGGCGGCGGCGACCGCCGTGCCGGCGACCAGCAGGGCCCTCGGGGCGACGCCGCGCAGCAGCAGGCCAGCGGCGAGCAGGACGAGCGCCGAGCCGAGCACTCGCTCCTCGCCGAACTTCCGGCTCAGCGGCGCTGCCATGCCGGAGAACAGCCCGAAGCACAGCACCGGGACGGCAGCCAGCACCGCCAGGCTCGCCGACGACAGGTGCAGCGTCGCCGACACCTCGGGAAACAACGGCGGCAGGCTGGTGATCGCGGCCCGCAGGTTGAAGGCGAGCGCGATGATCCCGGCAACCAGGAGGGCGGCGCCCAGCCCGCGGCCGCCCCGGCCAGCCCCGCCCCGGCCAGCCCCGCCCCGGCCAGCCCCGCCCCGGCCAGCCCCGCCGCGGCCAGCCCCGCCCTGGCCAGGGCCCCTCAGGGTAGGCCTCCGGAAACTCACCC
>Ga0099828_10001036_pt1 | contig 17940 bp, 14 predicted proteins | sample CZO8metaG_2_FD_79338 | JGI IMG/M metagenome (GOLD analysis project Ga0099828, IMG submission 79338) | Vadose zone soil microbial communities from the Eel River Critical Zone Observatory, Northern California, USA - CZOApr15con2H1.8 metaG | ecosystem: Environmental > Terrestrial > Soil > Vadose... | reverse complement strand
TTAACAGCCGAATGCTCTACCGTTGAGCTACCGGGGATTTGCACAAGTGCATTTGTTTTCATTCTAATGCAGCAATCAAAATAACGCCACCTCAACTGCTGAGGCGAGTTTGAGTCCAACTTAGTAATTTTGCAGATTGGCTTGGCGGAACGAACACATCGGCCGATTGCTATTCAAAGGCTTGGATTTGTAGCTCGCGGATAAGTGCCCGACCCTTCGCTTTGCGAGCCGAAAGCAGATTGATCAAAAAGGCGAATTCTGCAGCCTCACAGCATGTTTGTCACAAAAATGTCACGGGCCACTCAAGCACAAGGGGTATGTCAGCTTGGTACGCCTCCTAGCGCCTTATAGAGGGCAATCACCGCGACATAAACGTCTCGCTCGCTTTCGGCGACTGCGTCCTCCGCCTGAAGCTGAGTGCGCTCGGCATCCAACAGTGACAAGAAGTCGATTACGCCCTCGCGGTAGCGTAGCCTCGCAATGTCGGCTGCCCGTTTGCTCTCTTGCGCCTGCGCGTTCAGCTTTACGAGTCGTTCTTGTTGCGCGTGGTAATTGGAGAAGGAATTTTCCGTTTCTTCAAGAGCGCGCAGCACGGTTTCATCGTAGGAAGCGAGAGCTTCGTCCGTGACTGCGTTCGAAGCGCGCACACGCGCTCGCGCACGGCCTAGATCGAAGGCCGACCAGGTCACACCGGGCGACGCCGTTGACGCAAAGGATCGGGTTGTGAAAAAGAGACTGCCGCGCCCCGCCAGGAATCCAACAAAGGCAGAGACGCTCACCTGCGGGAATAGTTGAGCAACCGCAACTCCCTGACGTTCGGTAGCCGCAGAAAGACGCCGTTCCGCCGCGCGTACATCCGGCCGGCGCCTCAGTAAATCAGAGGCGTTCCCAATAGGCAAGGCCTTGTCGATGGGAGTGTAGTTCCGCGGAGAAAGATCTGCAGAAAGCTCGCCTGGTCGTGTTCCCGTGAGCACCGCAAGACGGTATTCCGCCCGTTTCGTTTCAAGTTCCAGCAGCGGTATGGTTGCGTCCGTAGCCGCGACGCGTGCGGCCGCGCTCGCCACGTCTTGTTCCTCGCCCACTCCAGCATCGCGGCGAAGCTGCGTCAATCGCAGCGTGTCTCGTTGATTCTTCAAGCTGCGTTCTGCCACCGCAAGGCGCCACTGCGCTCCTCGCAGCTCAAAATAGTTGCGCGCCAGTTCGGCCACCACGCTAACCTCTACATCGTGCAAGTCCGCTTCGACCGCCTGATTGTCGCTTCTGGCGGCAGCCACTCCGTGACGAACTCGTCCGAATAAATCGACCTCCCAATAGGCGTCGAAGCCTGAACGGAACGTATTAATGGTGCTCGGATCGTCACGAAATCCAGGTATCTGTTGTTTTGCGTAACTGTAACTCGCTTCGACAGGAACCGTGGGATAACGATCCAGCTTTCGCTCATCAAAGATCGCGCGCGATTCCGCGAGCCGCGCTCGCGCCACGCGAATACTGGTGTTCGCCGCAAGCGACTTTTGGATCAGCGAATCGAGAACCGGATCATCGAATTGTTTCCACCAGCGCGGATCGAACTGCGCTTCGGTGACAAGTTGCGGATCGGCCGCGAGGTAGGTCACCGCCGCAGGCTGTGGCGCCTTGTAGTGCGGGCCGACCGCGCATCCGTTAACGCCGAGTACGGTGGCGAAGAACACAGGGATTTTCAAGAGGCGCATGGACATGTTTCTACGCCTCCACCGAAGCACTGGGCGAGAGCCCTGCGCTAGTAGCAGATTTCTTGGTCTCGCGCCCTTCCACGAATCGCTGAACGACTACGTAGAAGACCGGCGTCAGCACCAAGCCAAACGCAGTGACGCCAAGCATCCCGAAAAATACGGCAACCCCAATGGCGCGGCGCATTTCTGACCCAGCTCCGGTAGACAGCACCAGAGGAATGACGCCCATCGTGAAGGCGAGAGAAGTCATTAAGATCGGCCGCAAACGCAACCGGCACGCTTCCAACACCGCGTCAACCCGGTTCATGCCCTCCTGCAATTGCTTTTCTCTCGCAAACTCCACGATAAGAATGGCGTTCTTGCAGGCCAGACCAACGAGAACAATCAAACTGATCTGGGTGAAGACGTTATTGTCGCCATTCAGCAGCCAGACCCCGGCGATGGCGGAAAACAAGGTCATCGGAACAATCAGGATGATTACGAGCGGTAACGACCAACTTTCGTATTGAGCGGCAAGCACTAGGTACACGAGGAAAACAGAAAGTGGAAAAATGTAAACCATCGTGTTGCCGGCAAGAATCTTCTGGTAGGTGAGCTCCGTCCACTCGTATTTCATTCCGTTTGGCAATTGATCGTTAAGCACTTTGACGATCGCACCCTCTGATTGGCCCGTACTGTATCCCGGCGCAGCCGCCCCATTAATTTCCGCCGCTGGAAATCCGTTGTAATGCATGACACGGTCCGGTCCATAAATCGGCTTAACGGTGACCACCGATCCCAGCGGAATCATTTCTCCGGCTAGGTTTCTTGTCCTAAGGTGACTGATATCTTCCGGCTGCAGCCGGTACGGCGACTCCGCCTGCACATTCACCTGGTACGTTCTCCCAAAACGGTTGAAGTCGTTGACGTAAAGCGAACCTAGGTAAACCTGCATGGTGTCAAACACGTCGCCGAGGGGAATCCCATAAGTCTTCGCCTTTTCGCGGTCCACATGAGAATCGATTTGCGGCACGTTGATGTCGAAGCTGGAAAACACTCCGGCCAGCCCCGGCGTCTGGTTGCCTTTCTGCAGGGTCGAAGTCGTCTCCTTGAAGAGTGATTCCAAGCCCATGCCAGAACGATCTTCAATGTAGAGTTTGAACCCGGCCACCGTGCCCAATCCTTGAACAGGCGGCGGGGGGAAAATTGCGATAAATGCTTCTTGGATGGACCCGTATTGTTTGTTTAGATCCGCTGCGATGGCATTTGCGGAAAGCTCAGGAGACTTTCGCTCCTCTGAAGGTTTCAATGTAGCGAACACGATTCCCGAATTCGGACTGTTGGTAAAACCGTTGATCGATAAGCCAGGAAATGCGACGGCGTTCTGCACTCCCGGATGTTTCAACGCAATGTCGGACATCCTGCGAATCACATCTTCGGTGCGATCGAGCGTCGCGCCATTCGGCAACTGCGCGAACGAGACGAGATATCCCTTATCCTGCGTGGGAACAAATCCCGTGGGCACGCGCCAGAAGCCGAGAATGGTAAGCCCAACCAAACCGGCGTAGACCACAACCGCAATCACACTGGAGCGCAGTGTGTGCGTTACGAGCTTTCCATAGCCGCCCGATGCGCGGCCAAAAAACCGGTTAAACAGCTTGAAAAACCAGCCGAGCACGAAATCAATCGCCTGTGTAAGGCGATCCTTTTTCGCCCCGTGAGGTTTCAAGAGCAACGCAGCCAGAGCCGGGCTCAGCGTGAGCGAGTTAAACGCTGAAATCACTGTGGAAATGGCGATGGTCAGCGCGAACTGTTTATAGAACTCTCCCGAAAGTCCCACGATGAACGCAGTGGGAACAAAAACCGCGCACAACACCAAAGCGATTGCCACGATCGGTCCGCTAACCTCCTCCATCGCGCGGCGCGTCGCTTCATGCGGTTCGTGTCCTAGTGCGATATTTCGCTCCACGTTTTCGACAACGACGATTGCATCGTCCACTACGATTCCAATCGCCAGCACCAGCCCAAACAAAGACAACGTATTAAGCGAAAAGCCCAGCGCCAGCATGATCGAAAACGTTCCAATTAGAGACACCGGAAGCGCCAGCAGCGGAATGATGGACGCGCGCCACGTTTGGAGAAAGACCAACACCACAATCACAACCAGGATCAACGCTTCAACAAAGGTATGTCCGACCGCTTGAATCGATTCGCGCACGAAAACCGTTGGGTCATAGACGATCTTGTAGTCCACGCCTTCCGGAAATGATTTCTTGAGACGTTCCATCGTGTCGCGCACCTGTTGCGAAGTTTGGAGTGCGTTCGAACCGGGCCGCTGCGAAATGGGAAGAGCTGCAGCCGGCTTGTTGTCCAGCAGACTTCGGAGTGCATACGTGCTGGAACCCAGTTCGACACGGCCCAGATCGCGGATGCGCGTAATCTGGCCATTCTTGGCCGCGCGCACGATGATGTTGCCGAATTCTTCCTCCGTCGTGAGACGCCCCTGGGTGTTTACAAGCAATTGAAACGCTGTGCTTCCTGTATTCGTCGGCGGCGCACCAAGCACCCCCGCCGCGACTTGGACGTTTTGCTCGCGAATCGCCTGGACCACGTCCGTTGCCGTCAAGTTGTGCGAGGCTAATTTGTTTGGGTTGAGCCATACGCGCATGCTGAAATCGCCCGCGCCGAAGACCTGTACGTTGCCGACGCCAGGGAGCCGCCCCAATTCGTCCTTCACTTGGAGAATGGCCAGATTCGCCAGGTACAACATGTCGTAACGGTTGTCCGGAGACTCCAGGTGCACAACCATCAGCAAATCCGGTGAGGTTTTTTCCGTCGTTACGCCAAGGCGCTGGACTTCCTGCGGCAATCGCGGCAGCGCCTGCGATACCCGGTTCTGCACCTGCACTTGTGCTTTGTCCAGGTCCGTGCCCAGTCCGAACGTGATCGTCAGAGTCATCACGCCGTCGGCCGTAGCTTGCGAAAACATGTAGAGCATGCCTTCGACGCCATTGATCTGTTGTTCGAGGGGCGAGGCCACGGTGTCCGCAATGACAGTGGGATTTGCGCCCGGGTAGCTCGTACGTACGACGACAGTAGGCGGTACAACTTCCGGGTACTCGCTCAATGGAAGGCGAAAATAGGCAAGCGCTCCGATGACAAAAATGATGATGGAAATTACGGCGGCAAAAATGGGGCGCTTGATGAAGAAATTAGAGATATTCACGGCGGTCCCGGCCTATTCCCGCGCTTTCGGCTCGTGCAACTTCTCTTCGCGACCCGCAAGAGCGGATTGCGCGGATGTCTCGCCCAATGAGTCAGGTTGGCTCGCCATGGAAATCTTCTTGGGTGTGACAGCGTCTCCCGGACGCACGCGTTGCAGGCCGTTCACGACGATGACGTCGCCCTGGTGCAAGCCATCACGCACGACACGCAATCCCTCCGCCATCGGGCCGAGTTTCACGGGGCGATAGGCGAGCGTGTTCTTTTTTCCCAGCACGAAAACGTACTTTTGATTCAAGTCCGTAATGACCGCCTCGTCTTTTGCCAGGCAGCCATCGTGCACCCCGCCTCCCTGCAATCGAATCCTCGCAAAAAGCCCCGGCGTAAGAGCCAAATTGTTGTTCGCAAAAGTGGCTCGCAAACGAATCGTCCCTGTCGAGGAGCTGACCTGATTGTCCACAAAGCTCACCTGGCCGGCGTGAGGGAATCCGTCTTCGTCCGCCAGGCCTAACTGTGCTGCGCTACGCAGATCGTGCGAACTCGCCTCGTGGGCTTGCGTCACGCGCGCATACTTAAGGTAGGTCTGCTCGTCGACATCGAAGTAAACATAGATCGGATCGAGCGAAACCAGAGTCGTCAGGGGCTTGACCTGCGCCGCGCCGCTCTCGACCAAATTGCCTTCCGTGATCTCCGCCCGTCCTACGCGGCCCGTAATGGGGGCTGTAACACGGGTGAACTCAAGATTCAGCTCCGCGCCACGAAGCGCCGCCTCCGTGGACGCGATGCGAGCTTCGGCTTCGTTGCGAACTGCGGCCCGCCGGTCGTACTCCTCGGCTGACATCCCGTCATTGTTATGAAGGCGTTCGGCGCGCTCGAAATCGCTTTGCGCTCGCGAACGTTGTGCTCTCGCTTGCGAAAGATCGCCCTTCAGACGGTCCACTTCCGCCTGGAAGGGACGCGGATCGATCTGAAACAAGAGGTCGCCTTGCCGGACAATCGCGCCTTCCTTGAAATGCACGCTCTGTAAATAGCCGGAAACGCGTGGGCGAACCTCGACCGCGTTGACTGCTTCAAGTCGCCCGGTGAACTCGTCACTGTCGCCCAATTGCTTGCAAATTACTTCCGCTACGCTCACCTCCACCGGCGCTGGGGCCTTGGGTTGAGCTGAACTGGAACACCCGGCATTCAGGCCGGCAAGAGTCGCCAAGCCGATGGCCAGCAGCCGCCGCGGCGGCACTGCGCTATGGTTCTTACTCTTCAATGGATTCGTTATTTCCAGCTGCATCTGTTTCTCCCAAGCTGTCTTGGCGTTTCTCGTTCCGACTTTCGAAGATTGGTGCCCGAAGCCAGCCGCACTGCATCCAAATTCAGTTCGGCTATCGTCGTGGCTTAAATAGATGAAGACGGAGCAGGCATGGTTACATTGGAATACGTGACACCTAAGCGATACATGGTATACAATATGGAACCAGTCTCACTATGACTAAGCGCCCAGAGCTTTGTCCGGTAGAAGCCACCGCACGGATCGTCGGCGGACGCTGGAAAGCTGCCGTTCTCGAGCAACTTTTCCAAGGCACCAAGCGATTTTCTGAACTAAAACGCTCTATTACCGGAATCACGCAACGAACGCTCTCCCAGCAACTCCGCGATCTGCAGAACACAGGAATTGTTGAGCGTACCGTGTACGCGGACTCGCCGCCGCGAGTGGTATACGCCATTACTCCTCTCGGAAAGTCTCTGCGGCCGTTGCTGGTGACCATGTGCCACTGGGGCAAGTCGCACTCGGCCGCCATGGCCTTGAAAAAGCTCCGGGCTTCCGACCGGCTGCAATAGCCCGCGCAAGACTGTCAACGCAACCCGCGCATCCCCTCGCACACATTTCTCAGCTCCTTGACATGCGGGGGTTCACGTTGTTAACTCCCCCGCGTGAGGAGGTCCTTCCGCATGACGTTCAATGCAAGAATTCCTGGCGCGTTTTTGGCTGTGGCTGTCTTACTGGCATCTTCTTCTGCCCTACGGGCCCAAGATTCTGCCAACCGGCTCACGGCCATGGATGAGTTCCAGTTGCAAACCGCCACCGACCCGCAAATTTCTCCCGACGGAAAGAAAATCGTCTACGTGCGCCGCTTCGCCGACCCCACGACGGACAAACGTTATTCGAATCTCTGGACCATCAACACCGACGGATCGGATCATCGTCCCCTCACCACTGGAAATCGCGCCGACGTGTCTCCGCGCTGGTCTCCCGATGGCACACGCATCGCCTATCTTTCCGATGCCGACGGCAAGCAGCAACTCTACGTCCGCTGGATGGATACCGGCCAGACCGCACGGATCACCAATCTCGATCAAGCGCCGGACGCCATCGCCTGGTCCCCCGATGGAAAGATGCTCTCCTTCTCCTCTCTCGTCCTCGGAAAGGGTCCCCATCTCGCCGACCTTCCCGCTCCTCCGTCTGGCGCAAAGTGGGCCGATCCTCCCGCCGCCTACGATCGCCTCGTCTATCGCTTCAATGGCACTGGATACTTGAAGCCCGGCTACATGCAGGTTTTTGTCGTCAACGCCGAGGGTGGCGCGCCACGGCAAATCACCAACGGCAATTTCCCCAACGGCGGCAACGAATTCGGCCCCGCGCGCGCCTCCTGGACCCCTGATGGCAAGTACGTGATCGTTTCCGTCAATCGCCACCCCGAGTCGGATCACGAATACCTCGACGATGAAGTCTACGAATTTAGTGTCGCCGACGGTTCCTTGCGCGCGCTCACGAATCGCAAAGGACCGGACAATTCGCCGGCTGTTTCTCCCAACGGAAAATTCATCGCTTACACCGGTTACGACGATCGCTATCAAGGCCACCAGACCACCAAGCTCTATCTCATGAACCGCGATGGCACCGGCTCTCACTCCCTGTCCGACAAACTCGACCGCGACGTCCAGGACCCGCAATGGGCCCCCGACAGTGGTGGCGTCTACTTCCGCTACGATGATCAAGGCGATTCCAAAATTGGCTTTTGTCTGCTCGACGGCAGTTGCAAGAAAATCTCTGATCATCTCGCTTCCACACTCAACGCGGGCGGCAGCGGCACATTCTCACTCTCCCGCAATGGTTTGATCGCTTTGACTTATGGCCGCCCGGATAACCCCGGTGACGTCGCCATAAACAACTTGGGGGCGATGAAAGTGCTCACCTCTTTGAACCAGGAGCTCCTCGCACAGAAGAAACCCGGCCATGTCGAGGAAATTTCGTACCAATCGTCAAAAGACAACCGCAAAATCCAGGGCTGGATCATCCACCCTCCGGATTTCGACGCTTCCAAGAAATATCCTCTTGTCCTGGAGATTCACGGCGGCCCTTTTGCTGACTATGGCGACCGCTTCGACTTCGAAAAACAGGTGCTCGCTTCTCGAGGTTACGTCGTTCTCTACACGAATCCACGCGGCAGCACCAGCTATGGCGAGGAATTTTCCAACCTTATCCATCACGCTTACCCCGGTGACGATTATTACGATCTCAACAGCGGCGTGGACGCCGTCATCGCTAAAGGCTACATCGACACCAACAATCTCTTTGTCACCGGCGGCAGCGGCGGCGGCGTCCTCACTTGCTGGACCATCGAGCACACCGAACGTTTCCGCGCCGCTGTCTCTCTCTATCCGGTCATCAATTGGTACAGCTTTGCGCTCACTTCGGACATCCCCTTCATCACCAAATACTGGTTCCTCGGTCTCCCTTGGGACAACACCGACAATTACATGCAGCGTTCCCTCACCAATCTCGTCGCTAAAGTAAAAACTCCAACTCTAGTTATGACCGGCGAAGCCGATTACCGCACCCCGATTTCCGAAGCCGAACAGTTTTACACCGCGCTCAAACTGCTGAATGTGGACACCGTACTCGTCCGCGTCCCCGAGGAACCACACGGCATCGGCCGTCGCCCCAGCCACCACATCGCTAAAATGCTTTACGTGGCCGGCTGGTTCGAACAACATAAGGCCAAGCCCTAATCGCACAGAAAGAGGCGTTCCATGAATTACAAGCGCATCGCAATTCTGGCAGTCGCGGCCGCACTCGGCCTCGCAATTTCCGCTGGCGCATTTTTGCTCGCCACCTCCGCCGCCCCCGGCGCGTCCGGTTATAAAGTGATCAAAACCGTTCCCATCAGCGGCGAAGGCGGCTGGGACTACGTCTATGTGGACAGCGACGCCCGTCGCGTCTACGTGTCTCACGCCACCCAGGTTGTTGTGCTGGACGCGGATTCGTACGAAGTCGTTGGCAGCATCCCAGACACGCAAGGCGTTCACGGCATCGCCATCGCCTCCGACCTCGGCCGCGGCTTCACCAGTAACGGCCGTTCGAACGATGTAACCATCTTCGACGTCAAGACGTTGAAGACCATCGGCACAGTTAAAACGGATGCCAATCCCGACGCCATCGTCTACGACTCCGTCAGCAAGCGCGTCTTCACCTTCAATGGCCGCGGCAAGAACACCACTGCCATCAACGCCGCCGACGGCACCGTCGCCGGCACGCTCGCTCTCGGCGGCAAACCTGAATTCGCCGTCGCCGATGGCAAAGGCAGCATCTTCGTGAACAACGAAGACACCTCAGAACTCATCCAGATCGACTCTCAGAAGATTACTGAAATGCATCGCTGGCCCCTCGCCCCATGCAAGTCGCCTTCAGGATTGGCCATGGATCGCAAGAACCGCCGCCTGTTTGCTGTTTGCGATGAAAAAGTCATGGCGGTCGTGAATGCGGATACGGGCAAAGTCGTCGCGACTCCCACAATCGGTGAAGGTGTTGACGCCAGCGCCTTCGAGCCGGCCACTCAGCTCGCCTTCGCTTCGAACGGTGATGGCACCCTTACCGTCGTCCACGAGGATTCGCCGGACAAATTTACAGTTGTCGAAAATGTCCCCACCAAAAAGAGCGCCCGCACCATGGCCTTGGACCTCAAGACCCACAACATTTTTCTGCCTGCCGCCGATTTCGATCCGCCTGCTCCAGGCGAACGCCGCGGCAAGATGAAGCCCGGTTCGTTCGTCCTTCTCGTCCTCGGCAAGTAGCCGGAACTCAACTTCGTAGCACGAATCCGCCTCTGCCAAAAAACAAAAGCGTCCCGGCGAGGAGGGCACCGGGACGCTTTCTGTTTGGGGCTTGAGGGAACTTTTAGTGCACGACGCCGACGTTATGCGCGCCAGCAACGAATGAAAAACTCGCGCCTGCGGCTTGCGGCACCCACCACATCTTTCTGATCCAGCGATTCTGGCTCACCATCATCTTCTTGCCCAGGTAGTCCATGACCGCCGGGCTCACCTGTGTCGCCGCGTAAATCGCATTGGAATTCGCGAACGGCCGCAAGAACGGATTGGACTCTTGCCCGTATCCCCCGGAGACCGCGCGCTTCGTGGACCACGCATCAAACGCCGCGCCGCTGTGCCCGGCCACCGCCAGGCTGTACCAGATCACGCGCTGGCGATGCGTTTCGCGGGGGCGCGTATACACCGGCTTCACCGGGAGAAAGGGCTGGGCCGGCGCGGCTGGCAAAATCGCTGCCGCATCGGCCTTGGGAGTCGGCATCGCGGGTAGCGCGGATGCGGACGAGGAGGAATCCTTTGTCGTGCTGTTGGCCGCCACGGCAGGCGCATCGGAAACGGCTTTCGCGGCGTCGTCCATCTGCGGGATGGAAACAATAAGGAGAAGCGCTTCAAGGATCATTTGCCACCTCAGTATTGCCCGTGGGTCCTGCAAGTCCGTCCCCACTCGCAATACTGGCAATTTACTGTACAAAAGGACAGGTGGCACTGGCCCATTGGTCACATTCTGGTTAGTACGACCCTCTGGCACCTCCGTTTGGGACTACTAAAACGGCAGTACTAGTCCACATTTGTGTAAATCTTTTGACATTCCCGGCACCGCCCTGCCAGTCCGCCAAGCTGCCTCTGCAGGCCCCAATTCTCTGTCGCCAGCCTCCCAAGCAACGCTGTTTTTGCGTTAGGGCACGTTCAGCCGCGCCACATGCGCCACAAGATCAAGCGGCGTTAGCCGCTGAGGGCGCGCGAACTTCGCCTCCCTCCAGGATTGACTCTGCTATAATCCCCACCATTGGCGCCTCGGCCCGGTCGGGGCGCCGCCTCCACGATGGCGGCCAACGACTCTTCCGCAGCCAAGCGCGCTCGCACTCCTCAGCGAGGTCCGCAAACGCCCCACTTCATCGTCATCGAAGGCCCGCTGCGCGTCGGCAAAACCACCCTCGCCAAGATCCTCGCCGAACGCCTCCACGCCCGCCGCATCTACGATTGCGAGGACAATCCTTTCCTCGCCGATTTCTACAACGCCAAGCCCGGCTCCGCCTTCCGCGCCCAGATGTACTTCCTCCTGGAGCGCCAGAAGCGCCTCCGCGAAGCCCTCGCCGTCGAAGCTCCCGGCCCGGTCCTCTCGGACTTCCTCATGGAGAAGGACCGCATCTTCGCTAACCTCAATCTCGACGACGAAGAGCTGAAGCTTTACGAGCGCTACTATACCGCCCTCACCGCGGACATTCCCGCTCCCGATCTGGTCATCTACCTCCAGGCCAAGCCCGAAGTCCTCCGCGCCCGCATCGCCAAAAAAGCCTCCCGCGACGAATCCCACATCGCCCCCGAATACATCGAGGAAGTCGCCCGCGCTTACGAACATTTCTTCTTCCGCTACGCCGCCTCCGACCTCCTGGTCATCAACACCTCCGACATCGACTTCGTCGAGCGCAGCGAAGATCTCCAGCTCCTCTTGCGCCGCCTCCAAGAACCCGTCAAAGGCACCCAATACTTTCTCCCCCTCGGCGCCTCCGAGTAAGTCTTTGTCCTTTTGCAGCCTTCCGTTCTTTGCGGGGGGCGCCCGCCGCGGCGGGCCGCGCCCGCTCTTCGGATTTGCCTTTGTAGGGCCCGGGCTTTATCCCGCCCTAGCGCCGTGGGCGCGACACCCCGCCACTGAGACCACAAAGAATTTGACTTTCTAGAGGGATCGTCTTGCGGAAGGTACGCCCGTTCTTAATCTCTACGCTTTTCTTTGCCGCCCTAATCCCGTCAAAACCCGCAACTCGCCCACCATCAACATATCGATGTTCACCGCCTGCTCGTTCCTCACCAGGTGCACATCCCGGTCCGTCCGCTCAGGGCCCGTCCGGTATCCTTCTATGTGCATCACCACGTCTTTTTCATGCTCGAGCCGCCCGCTGTTCCTCACCGTGATCAAAAGCCTCTTGGAATCGTAATGCACCATCATCTGCTGCCTTTGCGCCGCGCACCAGATCCTCAGATCACCCATCGCCGTTTCCTTGCAGGTTAGCGTCTCTTCTTGCGTGATGGCATTCCACTCCTGGCATTTCTCGATAATCGTGTCCTTAATATACTTCCAAACCGTCGGTGACTGCGCCAGCGCCAGCGCCCTGTTCTGCGTGTCTTCGTAAATCTGCTCTTCTTCCGACAGCTTCGCCGCCAGGTATTCCTGCGCCGCCTGCTTCGCGCTCTCATCAATCATGGAGGCCGTCTCCCAATGACCATGCACCATTTTACATGACCTTGAATCGCGAGCCTGCAGTGATTCGGCAAGCGACTGGAACGCCTCGTCGCGTGCTCGCCTTAGCTTTGTATGGGCACGATAGTTAGTACCCTCTCTTCGTGGCACAGGAATGGCTGTGCTCTTCATCTTGCAGGGATACGGCATCGCCCCGCCCGCTCCTCAAATTTGTCTACGTAGCGGCGTCCCTTTCACGTTTTCAGTGTCCCGTTGGTTTTTACCGGGAAGGGCGCCATCTCTCGTTCCTCCTCTTGTAGCGGCGACTCCCATATCGCCATCTTTCTTCCAGCCCTTTGTACGCGCGACGGAATTTATCCCGCCTGTCCCGGCTCCTGTCGGGACGTCGCCATCTTGTCCTTTACAGGGGCGCAATACGAGGGTTCCCCACCCTTCGCCTCTCATCGAGGGGGGTTAACTATACCTGCGACCGAGCCTGTCTGTCCCGCTAATGCTTGGATGCACTTATTAGCTACCGCAATTTGCTTTCTCGAGTCAGTCCTTCAGCATTCTGACAAGTTACTGAAAGCATCGGATGCTCTCTCTCACAGTCTATCCGGCCGGCAGGCTTTATTCCTCTTCACTGCGGACTGACAACCGACAACGGAGAACCATCTATTCGCAGCAACGCCAGCTGCCCGCACGCTGCCATCACATCCCGTCCGCGCGAGTAGCGCACAAACGTCTGCACTCCGCGCTCCACCAGGATCCGCCGGAACTCCTCAATCCGCTCCGCCGACGATTCGCGGTAGGGAAGTTCTCCCGGATTCCATGGGATCAAATTTACTTTTACTCTCTTCAACGGCGCCAGGAGCCGCACCACGCGCCGCGCATCTTCCACCGCATCATTAATTCCGCCAAGCATCACGTATTCAAACGTCAGATGCTCCCAAGTGCGCAGCGGATATTCCTTGCAGGCGTTCATCAGTGCGGAAAGCGGATATTTCTTGTTGATCGGCATCAGCGCGTCGCGCTGCTCGTCATTCGATGCATTCAACGAAATCGCCAGCTTCGGCCGCACCCTCTCCTGGGCCAGCCGCTCGATTTCCGGCACGATCCCGCTCGTCGACAGCGTCACATGCTTCGGCGAAATTCCCATCCCGGCCGGGTCAAGCATGATGCCCACCGCCGCCGTCACCGGCTCGAAATTCAGCAGCGGCTCGCCCTGACCCATCAACACGATGTTTGTCTGCGGCGCAAGCTGCGCCTTGTGCTCCTCCAGTGGCAGCACTACTTGCGCCAAAACCTCTCCCGCCGTGAGGTTGCGAATCAATCCAAGCTTCGCCGTGAGGCAGAAATGACAATCCACCGCACATCCCGCCTGCGTGGATATGCAAATCGTCTGCCGCCCCTCGCTCGGCATAAATACGGCTTCCACCGAAGCTGGTCGCGCCAACTTCTCTTCGCCGGCTGGCAGCCCCAACAAATAGCGCACCGAACCATCCGCTGAAACAAACCGCTGCTTCACCTCTGGCAAGGTAACGCGCGCTTCCCTCGACAGTCGTTCTCGCAGTGCCGTGGGCAAATTTGTGATCTGCGCCACATCAAATTTTCTTTCCGAGTACAGCGCATGATAAATCTGCGCTCCACGGAACGCCGGCTCTCCGAGCGTCTCGCAGAACGCGCGCAACTCTTCTTTCGATTTGCCCAGAAGTTCCATTCCAGTCCGTTCTCAGAATCCTCTCTTTCCTCATCATCGCATCGGGCATCACGAGAACCAAGTTCTTGCCCCTGCCCCATGCTTATCTGTGCCTAGTTCAAAGGCGTTTGCGGAATGCGGCAACTTTTGCCCGATTGCCGCACAAATCCATGCTGCACCAGCGGCGGCTATGGTTCTTGCTGGTGTCGTAGAAAAGAAGGATACACTCGGGATTCTCACATTTGCGGATTGCTGAATAATCCGCCGCATTGAAGAAGCTGGCGGCATGGTGCGCCACGGGCACCAAAAGATCCCGAGGCTTTTCCAGTATCCAATGCGGACAGGTTTTCAATCGCCCTTGAGAATGCACTACGTCGGTCGCCAGGCGTGGATGTTGCAACTCCTTGGTTAGCACACTTGCGAGATCACCCGGCAAGCGCCCAGTTCTCGCGACTCGTTCCACGGAGTTGCGAAGGACACCTCGCAGAGCACGGGCCGCTCGAAGGGCAGCTTGAGCCTCCGGAGTGTCCTGCCAGATCTTCGCAAAACTTTGCATCTCGGACATCGAAGCCAGGTTCGCCTGCGCGAACCAATAGGCAAGGTCCGCGAAGTTTTGCAGGAGATCGGTTTCTACCCCGGCGAGGATAACCTCTGTGTTTATAAGGTCTAAGGTTGGATCATTGCCGACAAACAAAAAATTAGGCATAAGCAGTCCAAAAGAAACAAAGATTTTTGAAACTTTTCCCCATTTTCCATCTCTAAGTAAGTAACCTCTAAAACTGCACAATGGGAGGTTACATCAAATAGATGTACAGGAGATACAAAATGGCTCGTCTTCCCATCATTAATCCCGAAAATTCCACCGGCAAAGCGCTCGATCTTCTAACAGCCGTAAAAAAGAAGCTTGGCTTGGTACCCAACATGACACGCGTGATGGTCAATTCGCCAGCCGTTCTTGAGGCCTACCTGCAGTTCAGCGGTTCGCTGGAGAACGGAAGCCTTGACGCAAAGTCACGTGAACGCATTGCGCTGGAAACGGCTGAAGCAAACAAGTGTGAATATTGCCTTTCCGCGCATACTGCCATCGGCAAGATGGTTGGACTGAATGATACCGAGATTCTCGACAGCCGCCGGGCACGTTCCACCGACGCCAAGACTACCGCAGCTCTGCACTTTTCCCGCCTCGTTATCGAGAAGCGTGGGGCAGTGAGTGAGGCGGATGTTGAGGCCGCCCGTAAAGCCGGGCACACCAACGGCGAGCTCGCCGAAGTGGTGGCTCTCACGGTTCTAAACATCTTTACGAACTACTTCAACATCGCCTTCCAGGTGGACGTCGACTTCCCGGTCGTGAAAGGGCTCTCGGCCGCTGCTCGCTGACACCGCGCAACATTGGCAAAGGCTAATCCAATATGACCACTTACAATCGTGTTGTTGTCAAAGGCCTTGAAGTCTTCTATCGCGAGGCGGGCCCACAAGACGCACCAACCATCGTGCTGTTGCATGGCTTTCCGTCCTCATCGCACATGTTCCGCGAGCTGATTCTCCGGCTCGCGGATCGCTTCCACGTCATCGCGCCGGACTACATTGGGTTCGGCTACAGCGCTCGGCCAGCCGCCACAGAATTCAAATACACATTCGACAATCTGACCGAACACGTGGAAAAGCTGCTTTTCGACGTCATCGGCCTTCGGAAGTTCAGCATCTACGTTCAGGACTATGGCGCTCCCGTCGGGTTCCGCATTGCGACGCGGCACCCGGAAGCAATCGAGGGCATCGTCGTCCAGAACGGCAATGCGTATGTCGAAGGCATCGGCGCGGCATTTGAACCCCTGAAGCCCTTTTGGGCAAGTCGGAACGAGGAAACGGAAAAAGCGGCGCTTGCGCTGCTGACGCCTGAAACCACGCGGTTTCAGTACATTCACGGCGCGAAAAATCCCGAGAGCATCAGTCCCGATTCCTACACCCACGATCAACACTTTCTCGACCGGCCCGGCAATGATGCCATCCAACTCGACCTATTCCACAACTACCCGTCGAACGTCGCACTCTATGACAAATGGCATCAATACTTCCGCGACACGCAGCCGAGAACATTGATCGTGTGGGGCCAGAACGATCCGTTCTTCACTGTCGAAGGCGCAAGGGCTTATCTCACCGACCTGCCGAAAGCGGAGTTTCACCTTCTTGATACGGGCCACTTTGCGCTCGAAGAAGAGGGGGACTGCATCGCCAATCGAATCCAGGAATTCCTCGGTCGCGCTGCCGGAAAGGCAGTGTCCAAATGAGCGCCGAAAGATTCCCAAACGTGACGGTCGTTCTGGTGCACGCAGCTTGGGCGGATGCCTCGAGTTGGTGCAAAGTCATTCCGCAACTGCAGCGGCTTGGTCTCCAGGTTGTGTCCGCGCAGATTCCGCTCACCTCATTTCCGGACGACGTTGCTGCCGTCCAGCGGGTTTTTGACCGGGTGAGTGGGCCCATAGTTCTCGCGGCACACTCATACGGAGGCGCGGTGATTACTGCGGCTGCCTCCGGTCAGCCCAACGTGAAAGCTTTCGCTTTCATCGCGGCAATGGCCCCGGATGAAGGGGAAACTGTCGGCCAGTTATTGCATCGAGTTGAACCACACGAGAAGGCACCACAGCTTGTTCCCGACGAAAACGGATTTCTCTGGATGTCGGCAGACGAATTCTCCAGCGCCGTTGCTCCCGAGGCTACATCCGAAGAGATCGCGCTGATGGTGGCAACGCAGAAGCCAATCGCCCTGAAATGCATCGGCGAGCCTATGACCAGACCGGCACGGAAAGAGAAGCCATCGTGGTACCTGCTGGCCGAAAACGATCGCATGATTTCCCCGCTCACGCAGCGGTTCATGGCCGACCGGATGAAGGCGCGCATAGATTCTCAATCTGTGGATCATTCACCGCTCGCTTCGGCTCCCGGGTCCGTCGCTCGGGTCATCGTGGCGGCGGGCGAAGCCGCCCGGCAGCTGTCAGGCTGAGTTTCTTCCGGCGGATGCGAGAGTAGGCTCGTTCGGCACCTATGCGGGCACTTACCGTAGCACAGGGCTAAGAATGTCCGCCCCTTTGCGCACCGTTGGGTGGTGCGCGATGGGAAGATCGTTCGATTCAACATGTATACGGATACGGTTAAGGTGCTCGAAGCTTTCGGTGTACCTCGACGCTAGAGGGGAGACTGGAGGGCGAAAGACCTCGGTTGGCGACCGCAATACTTCGTCCTCGAATGGCGCTATAATCCTTAGGAAATCCCAGCGTCATTATTTTTTTTCCGGAGGCGCCAATGCCACAAAACGTCGCGACCCGACATATGCCCATCACCGATTGGGTAAAGGACCTCGCCGCTATTCCTGTTCGCGACTTCACATTGCAAAATGTTCAGGATTACATCGTGCGTCACTCCGTCCTTCCCGAGAGTCTGGACAAGTACTGCTATTTTTCAAAAGGTAGCTACACGCGCAATCTGATTTTCAAGAATGATCTCTTCGAGTGCATGACGGTTTGCTGGGAAGTCGGCCAGCACAGCCGCATCCACAACCATCGCGATCAGAATTGTTGGATGTCCGCGCCCATTGGCCGGCTCCGGGTTCAGAACTATCGCGTGAGCCGGCGCGACGCCGCTCACGGCACATGCAGCATTATTCCCACCGATACCTACGATCTCGACGCTGCGCACCCCGCTTATGTGAACCCCATCGAGCCGGTGCATGAAGTCATGAACCTGGCTGAGTTTAACCAGCGCGCCGTCAGCATCCATATTTATTCAAAGCCCTTCGATAGTTGCGAGGTCTACCTTCGCGACCAGGGCACTTACTCGGACGT
>Ga0099828_10001029_pt1 | contig 17973 bp, 10 predicted proteins | sample CZO8metaG_2_FD_79338 | JGI IMG/M metagenome (GOLD analysis project Ga0099828, IMG submission 79338) | Vadose zone soil microbial communities from the Eel River Critical Zone Observatory, Northern California, USA - CZOApr15con2H1.8 metaG | ecosystem: Environmental > Terrestrial > Soil > Vadose... | reverse complement strand
TTTTCTTTCACTTGTTCCTGCTGGAATTCATGCGGGGATAGACTGGGTACTTATACAAATCAATAGAGTATTTGATTTTTCATTTCTGGTAGTACCAAAGGGAGAGATATATCGTAATTCATTCGGGATAGTTTACGTTGTATTATGTTTTAATATTTGGTTTGTGGTTAGTAGTTTATATTATAATTCGATTTTAAAAAACAAAAAACAAGAATAGAATGAAATTATTGATATTATTAACCCTGCTTGTCCTAGGTACAATTATATGTAATGCCCAAGTAATGAAATTTAAGGCGGTTCAATTCATCTGTACCCGATATCAAAACCAAACATTAGAGCCGCCAGAGTTTAAGGACTTAAAAGACATGCCCGTTGAATTTAACATGGACAGCTCTATCTTTTACATTCATTCTCCTACAATACAAGTTTTCCGTTTGGATACGAAACCAATAGGAGGATCAGAAGTGGATAGTGTAATGACCTATATCTTTAATGGCGTAGACAATAAAGGGAGAAAGTGTATCTTGACCCATAGCATATATGAATCTGAATCCGCCCTTTACTTTGCCAAAATAATATTGGAGTACCCAGATAAAACCTATCTATATTACTTGCAAAAGGAATGATTTTGGCGTAAAATAACCTTCCATCAACATGGCAAAATCAAAGGGTAAACCTAACTTTAACCAGATTGCGAAGAACATTGTTGATTTCTCGACAAGGGACAAGAAAAAAGACGCCCCTAAAAAGAAGGTAACTAGTACCCCATTGCCTAAGAAAAATAAGAAATAATGAATCCGATTAAAAAAGAGAGGATAGAGCAGTTTAATTTCATATTGACTGCGCGGGAGTTTAAAAGCATAAACGATGTTTCTATACGATTCTTGAATTCCGAAGAATCAGGTGAAGGTATTAAAGGCGACTTGTTGGTAAATGGCTATGAGAAGGGACTATATATAGTTGGATTCAGAGAACAGTTAGAGTTGGCTCTCTTTAGCAATAACAATTTCAAAATTAATTCAACTGCCAATAACCTAAAGGGCTTAAATGTTGTCATGATTAATGGAATTGACATGGCGGCAATTATAGAAATATTTACCACTAAAATGTACTTTCTGGACAATCCAAACATTCGGTTCCACGCCAACTAGACCCATTCTCAAATTCTTCTCCAACCCATAGGCACCCGTCTTTTTGAAAGGAGATATATCGCTTTACTTTCCAATCATCATTTGTATTATTTTCTTTATGTGTTTTTGGGGATATTTCTGAGGTAGTCTTTAACTTTTTAACGAAAAAGATCTTCCAAACCTTCACAAAGAGGTCGGAGAGCCTTTTTCCCGCTATTTTTGCTATTTTTTCAAACTGAGACACTACCAAAGGTTTAATAAGTGCTAAGTGCCCGAATCCATCAATAATAGTATATCCAGATTCGGGCGCTAAAAATTAGCCAAATGGTACTCTGAAAACACTTCAGTTTATACCTTTTGGTGGTAAAGTGTGGTATAGAAAACAAATATAATATTTTTTTTAACATAAAATCAATTAAAATGAGAATTAAAGTCTAAGGTATTATCAGACCGCTTCTCCCTTTTTTCTTTAATACGACATCTAGTTTTGTTTAATAATTCTTGGTTACCCCTTATTTCTCGTCTAGTCATAGTATCACCTATTTTTGATGTTTTAATTAATTCAATAATATAGTGAGGATTAAGAGTTCTTCGGGCTTCCGCTTTATGATTGACATTGTACTTCCGCCTATGATCATGATATTTAGGATGATTATTCAAATAGTTAGCCCACATTCTAGCTGCGGTATTCCTTATATATCTTAAAAGTGTTTCAGTGTTATATTCCTTTATTCCGTTTTCGGCCATCCAAACACAAGTTTCACTCATTACATCCTCTGGTGTCGTGAAGTCAATCCATATCCAGTAACAGTATACATTAATAAAGTACTTAATATATCTTATTAATTTTTCGTACTGCTTCTTATCTCCAATGTTATCTATGCCTTCTAAGTGGAATGGATTTTTACGAAATGGCTCATTCTTAATTTGGTTAAAATAAGAGTATTGTAATTCGGATTGCTTTATTAAAAAAGAGATATTGAAGGACAAATCATTATTGTCTTCCATTTTAACAAAAGGATGTAAAAACTCAAACTTATCTCTAACATATATTTCTGTTTTTGATCCAATGTCTCCTATTTTACATAAATCCAAACAACTAACACTCCCATTAGTCTTTAAATAGATAAAAATCATTTTTGCCCAACTTAGTAATGGTATTTTCGTTCCTTCAAATATGGTTTTACTAACAACGGTAAAGTCTTTTCTACAAAAACGGGAGGCGCACCTAAATCCCCTTTTCATAAAATATGCCTTTTCATTACCACAATGAGGACATTTGGGCCATTTCCCCCATCTAGAATTAAGAAATAAATCTCTTGCCTTTTCTTCTGTAGGGCATAGTTCTGTAAATTCCTCTAGTGTGATAGCCATTGGGATACTATTTTTGTGAATTTAAGTCTTTTACTATATATTTGGACAAACATAAGAAAACGCACATGACAAATTCAAATTGTTTGAACGTTGTGTGGACTTTATATTTATTGGGTTTCCATATTGATAGTTCTTGATTTTATTTTTTATTTAAGCATTTTATTTAAAATAAATCTAAAAATCAATTATTTACGGATAATGGAAACCCAAAATATAACTTTTTCCATAAATATGTATAAGTATGTTTTATGGGTAAATCAGTACGTACAAATGATGATGTTCAAATTGATGATTACGGGATACCTGTAAAAACAAAAAAACAATCTTCTGATTCTATCCAAACAGATGAATTCGGTATACCCATAAAAAAAAAAGACGGTGGCGGCCCTTCAAAAGTTTCTCCATCGGGTTCTATACCGATACAAGCGACGACGGGACAACCACCTATAGCTTCGGGGTCAGAATTTCCACCCATTGATCTCTTACACCTTAACGATAACAAGTCTTCTAAAATAACTACTAAAGACGGTTTTGAACTTCCCGTTGATAAAAATAAACTTCCTATAGTTGTTCCTGATAGGGATAAAGCCGTTGCCGACCTGCAAAAAAGAATAGCAGATGGGGACTATAGCAGTGACGATATACAAACACTGTCGAAATTGACGGGTAAATCTCGCGCATCGGTAGAAGGGTATTTAAAGGACAAATCACTAGGACTTGCTACCGAAGACCAAGAACAACTACAGCAAAAATCGGATGAACTACAAAAATCAATTGCATCCTATAATCGGGAAATGGGTGGTACGCTCAATCCGAAAGACATACTTTCATCTGCTCAAAAAACGAGTGAGTTTATACAGCAGATGCAGCAGGCAAAAAAGAAACTCATAAAACAAGACGCACAACGACAGCAAACTTTATTGTCCGATCCTAACGGGTTCACTTATTCCATGAAAAATGGACAGATAGTAACTACGCCCAATAAGGATTTGCCAATTATAAATACCGACCCCAACGCCTTAATAAATAAAATTCAGGACTACCAGAAATTATTGGAAGATCATGCCGTCAAATTAACTATAGACGAAGATAAAAAGAATGGCGTTGCCTCCGATAAAACAATCGTAAAAATAGCCCAACGACTAGACCCGGTAGGGTATGCAAAGGCGGCTAAAATAATGGCTACTCCAAAAGGGTTAGATGCTATTCGTGTTACAGAGAATCCTGTCGAACTTTTTGGGCATGTTGCTGATGCAGTTTGGGGAACAAGGACAAAAGATGATCTACTTAATTCAGTGAAAGGCGAAGCGGAACTGAAATATCAAAATGGGTTACGAGAACTTGCGGTAAATAAAATATCCACTGGTATAATTCACCCGGAAGACCCTAAAAGTCAAGAACTGATAAAAGAGGGACAAGAACAACTAAAACAAGTTGACGATAATGCGATTTATAAGTATCCTGCACTGGTAAAACGAGAGATAGCCCGTAAGGTAAGCGAACAAATAGCAAGAGAAACCGGCCAGTTGCAAGGTTCGCAAATTGAAGGTAATTTCCTTGAGCAAGGAATGCGGTTTAATGAGAAAATGACTGGGGCAAAGACGGACGATTATATCCGGGTTATGCAGCAGTTGGGATATTTTGACGATCCCAAAACAAATGATGCAGCTAACCAATTAATAGGGCAAACGGAGCTTTTTTCTGATGTCTCCTATTTGGGAAGTTTTGGTAATAGCGTTTTACAGCCTGCAAAAGATTTGGGGTATTCGTTGGGGGATATTTCAGGGTTCAGGAATGCACGAGACGTTTACGCCAGTAAGGTAAGTGATGAACTTTTCCCCAAAGAAACTGCTAACCTGAAAGACCACGTTTCTACTATCCGAAATGTCATTAACACCACAGGAAACCTTATCGGCATGACAGCGATTGCCATAGGTACAGAAGGGTTGGGCACTAGCCTCGGTGTGAGTGCCAAGGTGGCCGAACGTGCTGCTGCCTATACCACCTTTGGACTTCCCTCTTTTGACCCTGCTTACAAAGACAGTTACAACTTCCTAGACAATGATGCTGCTAGGGGGCTTTACGCGACCATGACGGCCATAACAAACGCTGAAGGAGGAAGGTTGCTCGATTTAGGTAAAGTGGCAAGGATACCCGGAGTAAGCGATGCTATTACAACCATAGCCAACGGGGCGGTGAATAAGACCATCGGACGGGATGCCGCCAAAGAATTGTTGGGAGAGCAGCAGAACAAGTACGTGGATTTTGCCATGAAATATGGTAAAAATGTTACCAAAGGAGCCGCTACAATGGCTTACTTTAATGCAACCGACAATATCCTAAAGGCAACGTTTGGTGATCCATCGGTAAAAGCGGAAGATATTATTCCTCAAACTGCACACGCCTTTTTCGGGGGAGTTTTAGGAATGTCTATCATGGGAGCGTGGGGTGCCGCCGCCGACATGCGTAAAGAAGGCAACACGACGTATAAGGGGACAATATATAGTATGGCATTAAACCACGATGCTACCGCCGACGTATTCAAAATAGCATTGGATAACGGATCGATAACCAAAGCCGAATACACCAATAAAATTGGCGTCCTTAACGGAGCAAAGATGGCAAAGGACGTGGTGGAGATGGCCGCACAGGAAAAGAAACTGGATTTAACGCATGACCAAAAAGCCGTTTTCGTCGCCAATAAAACCGTGGAAGGTGTTTTAAAAGAAAAGCTAAAAAACACACAAGGAGAAAAAGAGCAAGAAAAAATACAATCCCAAATAGATCGGCTTCATTCACAGTCCAATGAAATATTCGACGGTCTTAAATTTAACGAAGTACTGGAACCCTTATACGACCTACATAATGCAGAAAAAGAGTATAACAAGGCATTGGAAGATGTAAAGGGTGGGTTGATAACTGACAAGGAATTTGAGGCTAAAAAGAACTCCTTTGAAAAGTTGCAATACAATTACTTTGAGGGGGGCATGGAAAAGGACGCCAAAAACAACGAAGTAAAAAGATTGCTGAAAAAAGGAATTGAAAGCGGGGAAATAAGTGACGCTTACAAAGCGTTTGAGCAGCACTCCGACCACTTTTTAAAGTTCATTTCCAACCAGTCACATGGATTAGTAGAGGATGCAGAAGGGAATGTTACCAAGCACCCGGCAGGAGGTAACGAAGCCGGGGTACGCGCTGAATTTGGTGACGCTTTGGTAGATCATGCCCTTGAATCCCACCCATTACCCGGCGAGCTTAAGGAACCCGAAGCCAAGCCGCAACCGATTATCGTTCGCCATGCAGAAACAGAGCAGCAAGTGCCCGGCGAACCCGAAAACAAAAACCCGCAGTTAACCGACAGCGGTAAGAAACAGGCGTTGCAATTGGGGAAAGACTTCAAAGAAAAAGGGGTTACCCAAATAATAAGCTCACCCGTTGACCGGTCTCTGGATACGGCCAATATCGCCGCCAAAGAAAGCGGTGCATCGGTTAAGCAAGATGAACGATTAGCCGAATACGACCCCAATAAAGAAACACTGGATACCTTCGCCAACCGGGTGAGCGAAGCCATGACAGATGTAAAGAAACTAGCGCCGGAAACTGCCGTCGTAACACATGGGGCCGTTTTAGGGATGGTAGAGGCGTTGGATAAAAATAATGGGGACGTAGAGGCGGCAAAGAAAGACTTTGAAAACTCCAAAGAATATGGTAATACGGAAACGTATGTCGCACCAAAAGGCGAACCCGAAAATACTTCACCAACTATTGAATTATCAACTAAAACCGAAAACAATGGCAACGAAACCAAAGAAGCCCTACCCCAAACCAATGAAGTAGGGGGTAGTCAAGGTGCTGCCGCAGAGAGTGTGAAGGCACCTTCTTCAGAAACTCCACCGCCGGGTGAAACGCCCCCCGTAACCAATCCTAGCCAAACACCCCCGGAACAATGGTCGGCCATCCGTAAAGAAAAACTGAATGAGATAGACGGGGCAGGTAAAATATTCGAGCAACAAACCGGCAAATCATGGACGGAGACGCATAAATCCGCAATGGCTAACCTGCAAGGCATGTACCCCGACAAAAACCTGTATGATGCCGCTAGGTCACGAGCTACCGAAATAGCCCTGAAATACGACTTAGGAGAAATCTATAACCCTACATCGGAAGACCTTGCCGTATTGCAATTCTTAAAAGCAGAAACGGACGCACGGATTAATAATACATTCGAGCGTGCAGCATCGGAAGATCAAGGACGACGTACTGCCGCTTTGATGGAATACGATATTTACAAAAACGACCTTCTCACAATAGCCAAGGCTACTAACCCGCAAGAGGCGGGACGGGCGTTTAATATCCGGCAATTAGAGGCAAAAATAATAGATCAAAATAACGGATTGCAGATTCGTCGAATGGAATTTTCAAAAGACAAAGGAGGCGAAAAGCTCACTCCAGAAGAAATGGAGTGGACAGCAGAGCAGTGGGAAAAGGAAAAGGACATCATGCGCCGGGAGCAGGAATTGAAAGAAAAGGGAATGCAGGAATCCTTTGACAAGCAAATTCAACAGCTACAACAGCAGTACGAAAAGCAGGCAAAGGAAGCGGGAAAGGAAAGGAAAGCCCCCACTACAAAAACCGAAAAAACCCTTAGCCAAAAAGGCAAGGAAGTTGCTGATAAACTTCGCAAGGGATTGAAATCGGACAAGGGAACATTGCAGGCCGATATTACGTTTGGGTTAAAAGACTTAGCGGTAGAGGCGGTGGCGCAAATTATTGAAAAGGGAGCCGAAATAGGGGACGCTATACTTGAGGTATTAAAAGATGTCAAATTCAAGGCGTTATCCAAAGATGATTTAACGAACCATATATTAGGCATCCTTGACCGGCAGGAAAACAAAGCCGTGTCCTTTGAGAAAATAAAAGATCATGCCGAAAACAATAAAGTATCGGACGTTACCACCGATATGGTATCAAAGAACTTTATACGGGACTATGTAAACTCTCATATTGGGGATACGGCACCCAAAGATATATTGAATACCGCCTTTGACGAATTGAATCAAGTCCTTCCCGATCTCACCAAGCAAAAATTAACCGAAGCCTACCTGAAAGAAGGTGAATTTAAACAACCTTCCAAAAAGGATTTAGAAAGCCAACACAGTAAAGACCGTAAGGAGTTGGTTGCTCTTACTAAGTTAGAAGAAGATATAGACGACCTGAAAGCCGGACGGGATTTAAAAGTTCATGGCAGTAAGAGTGAACGTGAAAAAGGGGAACATGAAACCAAGTTGATAAACGAAAAGGATCAACTATTATCCATTAAAGACCGTTCTGAAAAAGAGCAAAAGAGGGTAATAGAACTGAATGCCGAACTGGATCGCATTGCAGCCCGCAAGGAAAAAGAAAAGACAGAAAAGAAATCGGCCGGTACAAAGGAAATCAGCGAACGGGAACAGGAAATCTTAGACAAGATAAAAGACGAACAGGATAAATGGGATGCGGAGAAGAAAGCCGCCGCCGAGGCTGAAAAAGAACGCCGCGAATTGGAGATAGAGCAAAAGAGACAAGCTAAAAAGGTAGCCGAACTCACCGACAAAATAGATAAACTACAGCGTGGTATCCGTGAGACAAAGACAAAGGAAGCGCCTGAAAAAGATACCCCACAGATCGAAGCATTAAAAGAGCAGGTAAAGGTTGAAGATAAAAAGCTCCGTGAAATTGAAAAAGAACAAAAGAGGGAAGAAGATAAGCGTGTAGCCCGGGTTAAGAAGATAGCTGACATGGATGCTAAAATCCGTCGGTTAAAAGAGCGCGGGGAACTGATAAAAGAGAACAGCAAAAAGGAACCGGAAGAAATGGATAAGACCATTCAGGCTATGCAGAATAAGTTACAAAAGACTCTTAACGAAAAAGGGCTAAAAGTTTCTGGTGAGGATAAATACGCTAAATCGGGTCAAGTATCGCGGGCTAAGTCTCATAACGACCGATTAGATAACGTTTCAAAGAAAATTCAGGATAGGATTGACGAAGGGGATTTAACGAAGGAACAAAAAGACGCCCTCACAAAACTAAAGGCTAAACTGGATAGTTCTAAAATACAACTAGACCCCGCCAATGCCTTTAGTAATGAACCCGTAGTAAATCAAGGGATGGAATTGGTTAAGAAAGCCAAGTCTGAATTTGACCGTGAAGCAGGTGTCAAAAACATATCCGTATTAGGTGAATTTAAAAAAGACTTACAGCGGGTTATTGATGGGTTTAATAGTGACAAATCGGATTCGGAGCAGGATATTAAATTACAGCGTACCAAAGACCAGCTCAAAAGAAGTATGGGAGAAACTACCCGTAAAATAGCTGCTGGTGAATTTGAGGATAAACCTATAGTTACTCTTAAAAAGTCCGATGCCGAATTGGTTAAGTTGCAGATTGAAAACAACAAAATACAATCTGCTTATCAAAAGAAAAGGCAGGAATATGAAAAACAAAGGCAATCGGGGGTCAAAAGGACGGCTGAACTTGCCCGATCTGCTTTAGTAATTTGGATGATCCATAGGTTTGGTACATTCATTAATGTTGCTTCAAGCGCCGTAATACGACCTGCCGCAGAGGCTAGTACACGGGCTACATTCGGAGCACTATTCACACATTTGCCATTTGACATAACTAAGACAATTACTGATAGGGCAAAGTTGGGGGGCGAGACCGAGACATGGAGGGCCATTAAAAAATCATATCAGGCTTATTTAAGCACATTCACCCCGGAACAACTGGCCGCCAAATACGAGAAAGCAAATAAAGCCTACGAAGATTCATCTAAGGAATACTATGACCAAGTTAGGAAAGTAGAAGATATTAAAAACGATTCCAATAAAGGGGAAAACTCAAAAGAATACAAAGAGGCTGTAACCCAATTACAATCCCTTAAAGATAAAAAGGATGAACATTTGATTAACGCTGTTGGTAATGTCATGTACCAATATATAGGCGGGAATGCTTTTGGAGATGCGTGGCAAACGCTGGTTCACAGAACGTCTCAAATAGAAAAGCAGTTTGGATTTATTAATGAAGAAGGCTTTCAAGGTTATAAGGATGCAGATACCTTAGGTAAAAAGATAGGAACGACGGTTGACAACTTAGAATGGGCAGCAAATTTCGTTGGCCGTTCACACAGCGCTTTAAAAACATTTTCGGCAAGAGCAAGCTTTGCTGCCGGTTTCATGGCCAGATTAGAGGGGAATGTGGCGAATGGTATTGACGTATCAAAGCCCGAAAAAATCCTTGAAATAGCCAACGAAAGTTATTTGGACTGGGAAAGCGGAAAGTACCAAGAATCGAACCCCATATCCGATTGGTGGAATAGGGTGACCAACGACATAGAAAAGCATTCCCCGGCAGCAGCCTATGTATTGAGGGCAGATGTTGCCATAACCCGTGTTCCGGTTAATATGTTACGAGAGGCGGTAATGCAATATACGCTAGGCGCAGTTCGGGCACCGATAATGATAGCCCGTGAATACTATAAGGCAAAGGGAATAGTTTTACAAGACGGATATACGCCCGAAAACGAAGCGTCTTTCAAAAAGGAGTTTCAGGAACAACTACAAAAGATAGAACCGGCTCAGGCGGCCAAAATTTTACGAGCTTTTAGAAAGGGGGGATTTGGACTAGGTATGTATGCTTTGGCTGCAATTGGTTTCATACAATTTGGGGGATGGCCGCACAAAGGACAAACCGCAGAGGATAAAAAGAAAAAACAGAGGGAAGAAGAAGGTGGTGAACCAGAAATGAAAGTTTCTGAAATTCATTTTGGTGACTATAAACTACCCGAATGGGTTGCAAAGGTCGTTGAACATGCTCCATCAGCCGCACCCGCCCTGTACGCAGCCGGATGGGCCGAAACGTACAAGAATAGTATTAACAACGGGGAAACCACGCCAAAGGCCGCCGCTAATGCCATAGAGGCCCAATTAGATCATATCATAAATTCAATACCACAAGCTAATGTAGGGTTACCTTTAGTTAAGATAATTACGGATAGGTTTAAGTTCGGAGAATGGGATGGAGTAGACAAGGACGGTAATCCCGAAAAAAGAAAGGCATTTGAAATGAAGGATTACCTTCAGATAGTTACCGGCCACGGCGATCAATTATTGACCGAAGACAACTTTAAGACTGCCACAAAAATACAAAAATCCTATAAGGCTGACATATCAGAGGTTGAACGTGATCCATCGTTATCAAAAGAAGAAAAGACTAAACGTAGGGCAGATTTAATGCAGCAAATGAAAGACGATATTGATGCTATTTATGTAGCCAATAAAGAAGATACGGAAAATAAATAGTATGAAAATTAACATAGAAACTATAGATCATTCTAAACAAAATTATCCAACGGTTGGAGATTATTGGACTGATGAAGATGGGACATTACAAATAAGGGTATCAGAAATGAATGATTTCTTTCATGAGGGTATGGTTGCGGTTCATGAATTAGTCGAATGGCTTCTTTGTAAAAAGGTAGGAATAACAGAAAAGGAGATAACCGATTTTGATTTAAAATTTGAAGGAGAAAGAATATATGGGAATTTAGACGAACCCGGATTTTCACCGGATGCTCCCTATATAAAACAGCATACTTTCGCAACTTCGGTAGAGTTAGGAATGTGTGCTATGGCTTGTGTGGATTTTATGGAATACGATAAAAAAGTAAACTCATTATAATGTATCATGATATAGATTTAAAGGATAAGACGGTAATGGTGATCGACTTCGGGAACTATATTGGAGTTGCTAGGAGGTTAAGTAAGGAATTTGGATGCGTGTATTATCACTGTCCCTTTGTTATCAACGGTTTCCCCGAACATAATCCTGTGGATATTGGCAGGGGTGTATCTGAAATAATTAAAGTACAGGACTTTGAGGATTATATAGAATCGGTTGATTTATTCGTTTTCCCGGATTTATATTTCAAAGGATTGCAGAGATATTTAAGAAGGCAAGGTAAGTTAGTATACGGTAGCGGAGACGCACAAGTTATGGAAACCGATAGAGGCTATATGAAAATGTTACAAAAAGAGTTAGGACTACCTACGAATGAATATGAAGAAGTAGAGGGTATTTATGAGCTAGAGGAACGATTAAAAATACTAGAAAATAAGTACATAAAAAGTTCTCTTAGGGGAGATAGTGAGACATTTAAGCACATAAACTATGTTTTATCCAAAGATGAATTAAAAGGGATGAAACATAGAATGGGAATTTTTGATAAAAAAGAAAAATATATCATTGAAAGTAAAATAGAATCAATAGCAGAGGTAGGGATAGATACCGAAACCGCAGATGGTAAATACCTTGATGTTAGCCTTACTGGAATAGAATTGAAAGATGTAGGGTTCTACGGACGTATGTTAAGTTATAGTACATTACCTAAACAGATAAAAGATGTTACCGATAAACTTTCACCAATTTTTGAAAACTTTGGATACCGGGGGCCATACTCTAATGAAATACGGATCGATAAAAAATTGGATGGTTATTTAATCGACCAGACGTGCCGAATGCCTTCGCCTCCTACTTCGTTAAAAATGTTAATGTATGAAAACTATGGTGAAATACTTTGGACAATAGCCTGCGGAGAAATCCCCAAAGTTAAATACCGGTTTGCCCACGGAGTTCAATTTATTATAAAATCAGAATTGGCAAAAACTGAGCCGGTAGCTGTTCAATTCCCACAGGAATTTAGAGATAACATAGACATTAAAAATCTTGTCATTGACGATGATGGTACGTACTACTATACCCCTAACGGATTGGCAATGTGTGAAGTCGGAAGCGTATCAGCGGTGGGGCACTCAATGGAGCAGGCTGTAAAGTTGGCTACCGAAATAGCAGAACAAGTGAAAGGGTTCGATATTTGCATCAATACCGATTGCATAGAAGATGCTAAAACTCAGATAAAAGAATTAAATAAAAATGGTATTAGGTATCTATAAATCATCTTTTTGTCCCCCACCCTCCTATTTACGTCCGTAAAACACAACTGATTTACTGCCAATAAATTATCTTCCCTTCCAAAAAGAAATTGTCAAAACTATTTTCCCTTGTTGTAGAAGTAATAAACGGGGAAATACAGGAGTTTCCTGTTACTATGGAGTTCCCTTGCGAGTTACTTGTACCCGTAGGGGAAACTGTTATTAGGGACTATGATAGTTCTGTAAACTTTGTGATTGCAAAGCGGGTTTTTCTGGTGAGATACGGGAATAGTGTGTTTGGTACAACGACCTTTAAGAACTTAGCAGGTTTTCTACAATATATGAATGCAATATGTCATTGTTGTACCGAATGTGGCTCTTATGTTCTTACTGCTAATGGATGTTTCCTTACAATAAATGGATGTGATATTGTTATACAACCTTGCCGTGGAATACAATTGATGGCTAACGGTTGTAATTTGACCATTAACGGATGTACAATAAACCTTAATTAATATGGCTTGTTCTATCGAGATAAGTACCGGGTTACCAATTCTTACCAGTTGTCCGGGGAATAATGAATATGTGTTATTCGCTAATGCGGTTGGGGGACTTGATGCAAATGGAGGATTTACAGTAGGTTATGGCATAAGAACGTGGGCTACTATTTTCGCTTGTATTCAATCAAAATTTTTTGGAGAAGGCGGGATTACAATTTTGGGGACACAATTAGATGGGAGTAATATATATACCGATCCAAACTTACCGCTGGATGTAATTATTTTTTATAATGGTATAGGTCGGTTCTTGATAATCGGAACGGAATGGAAGTATGTAAACAATGTAGATACAGGATCGGGTATTCAGATTTTAATTCCGGGAACATTCGGCGCTTCCGACTTTTTCACCATTTTACCAAACCCGAACAATCCATAATATCATGAAAGGAATATTAATTACGATAGGATTTATATTGTGTTTGGCAACAACTTTTGCACAGGCACCCGTAGCGAGGGGTTCTGGATCTATTACTGCGGTAGATCAACATGCCAAATTTGCATTAAGTATGGCTATCCCAGCTCCGCTAGATACATCAGCTATAAACGGGCTGGATAGTGTCGGTAGCTTTATTTATGCAAGGGCCTATAATGGTCTCTATATCCGTGACACCTTCCCCGGTGGGAAAAAATGGACAAGAGTGTTAAAAAGTGGGGATGCAGGAACAGGAGTAACGACATTTAATACTCGTTCGGGGACAGTAACTTTATTATCTTCCGACGTAACGACCGCTTTGGGATTTACTCCTCCCAATCCCAATGGAACAAATTTACAATACATAGCAGGGGACGGGAGTAAGGTTACCTTCCCGACTATTCCCGCCCAATTTAACCCTATTCAAGGCTACGGGATATTGATTACAGGGTCTTATCCTAACAAAACGTTTGTAGCCGATACGGGCACCTTATTCCCTGCGGTGAGGGCTACTATTTCGGGAGGATCGGGCGGCATTACTTCCCTTAATGGTCTTATGGGAGCCACACAAACATTCGGGACGGGAACGTCGGGCACCGACTTTGGAATAGTATCTTCAGGTACTACGCATACTTTTAACATACCCATAGTTAGCGGAACAAATACAGGTAAAGTAACCCCAACTTTATTTAATTTATGGAATGCAAAATGGGGATTAACAGGCAATGCAGGAACCGTAGATGGTACTAGCTTTATAGGAACAACGGACAATATACCATTAACATTTCGGGTTAATAACCAATCTTCAGCACGTATAACATCTTCTGGTAATCAAACATATTTCGGGTATCAGGCAGGTAATGGAGTTAATTCCCAGTTTACTACAGCCGTAGGATTTCAAGCCCTACAAAATAATATCGGAAATTATAATACAGCGATCGGTTATCAAACTTTGCAAAATAATACCAGTGGTGTGCATAATGTAGGTATCGGATTACATGCACTTCAATTAAATACGATTGGCATTAACAACGTAGGCATAGGTAGCAATGCTTTAGGAAACAATACGACGGGCTTTAATAATATGGCTATTGGTAGTTCAGCATTTAATAATGCCACAACCATGCAATATGGCGTGGCATTAGGATGGGATGCCGGAGGTTCGGTAACAACCGGAGATAGTACAGTAGCTATAGGTTCAGAGTCGGGGTTTAATGTTACAACAGGAAAATTAAATACCTTCTTAGGAACGCACACAGGTTGGGGTATTATTACTGGGAATTATAATACGGTTATCGGCGCTAATGTATTAGGGCTATCTTCAACATTAAATAATAATATAATTATAGCAGATGGGCAAGGAAATAAACGATTAAATGTAGATTCTTTTGGCACTTTCGTTATTACATCAACTACGGCTGTAAAAGTTCCTTCAGGAACCACTGCGCAACGACCTTCACCGCTTGCAGGATTTCTTCGTTATAATCCCGATAGTGCAAAATTAGAATTTGGTAACGGGGCAACATGGACATCGTTAAGTTCAGGAGGCACTGGTGGAAGCGGCACAGTTACAAGCGTTGGTTCGGGATTTGGTTTATCAGGTGGGCCGATTACAGGATCTGGATCGTTAGTTTTTGATTCTGCCGCCGGAGGAACAGGAAACGGTATTCATACGCGGAACTATAATGATTTACGATACATATCAATTGGAGCAGCAGCAGGAGGGGATTTAACGGGAACCTATCCTAATCCTACTCTTGTAGCCACCGCAGTAACCCCCGGAAGCTATACTAATACCAATCTTACTGTAGACAATAAAGGGCGCATAACGGCTGCAAGTAACGGAAGCAGCAGTGGGGCTGTTCTCACCAAACAAACTGATAGTCTTTTTATGAATGGCAGTTATACGGGTGTACGAGATTCCGTAAAATGGGGGCCAATCAGAAAGCCGGTATCCTTAGCTGTTGCCAGTAATATACGTAGTGATGCAAATTCCATTATCGTATTGCCAGATGGTACATGGATGATAGCTTATACCGCCTTTAATACTGGCGCTACCGATGCGTCTAGCGCGATAATCGCTGTACGCCGTTCAACTGATTTTGGATCAACATGGTCTGCTGTGGATACTGCGGTCGTTAACTCAGCCAATGGGGAATATATTCCTTCGTTATACATGCGCAAAGATAGTACCCTTATAATATTATATGATCACCAGCCAACTGATCATACCAGTACCATACGAAAGGTTACAATGGCCTATCCCTATACCGTACATACTTGGTCAGCGCCTTCGGCAGTGTATAGTGGCCCTGCTGGAGATAGTTCAGAATACTACGCACCGGCTGCCGATAGGATAATGCGTTGTACCGATGGCGTACTACTCTATCCTTATTCGGTTAATACCAGTCCCGGGGATTTGGGAAGCCAAACGGGGCATTATAGAGGTGCCTTATTGGCTTCATATAACGACGGCACTTCTTGGGTACATGCTAAAAATATGTTTGTCCCAAGCATAGATTCATTATGTAACGAACCCGGGGTGTTTCAAACCGATGAAATAGGTAACCCTATTTATTTTTATTGGCGTAGCCGAAGTGGTGACGTATTTAATGTATTAAACACCGTCAACGATACTACTTTTGACCAAACTACACTAATACCAATGGGTATATATGCCCCTAATAGTACTACCTCCATAAAGTATGATCATAAAACAAGATCAGCCGTAGCTGTTCATAACCGCTACAACAACGCCACGGACAGGAAAGAATTGGTACTATCTACCAGTCAGGATATGCTTACATGGTCACGTAAATTATTGGTTGATTCGGTGCAGGGATATGTTTTCTTTGAGCCTTCTGTATTACTATACAATAATGAAATAATAACCGGCTATTCCAGTGAAACAACCACCTTCCCCGATTCTGTTAGTTTATATACCAAGAGAATTCCTAATTATTATCAACAAGTAGGTACGCCATACAACAATATTTTTAATAAAATAGATATACAAAGCGGGAATGTAACAGCCAATGGTAATCTGTTCCATGTGGGGTTAAAAACATTTAGCGCCTTAAATGGTTTTTATGTCAATAATCAAACGCAGAGCTTTAATTATAGTTCTCCGTGGTTCAAAGCCTACTCTACGCAACAACCAATACTATGGTATAATTATGTGCCTTCCAGTACTGATGTGTTCAATGAAAATGGTACATGGGGGACTTCTACGAATGTGGGTTCGGCCTTTTTGCTACATGGATTTCAAAATAATGGCGTTCAAAAGGTAGGAATTTATGGAGACGGACAAGTAACACTTACATCTCCCGCAGATGGAGATAGTAGCAATCATGCTGTAACCTCAGCTTGGTTTAAACGAAATGGAGGAAGTAGTGGTATTTCGGGCACTGCCGGGAGGATAGCTAAATTTGGTACTTCCTCCAGCGTAAGCAATAGTACTGCTTCTGACGATGGTACATTCTTTACCATCCCCAAGGCTAATATAGGAACCGGTACCGCACTCAGTGGTTGGGAGTTAAAAGTAGAGGGAAGTACTGGAACAAGTATTTTATTTCAGAATAATGAAAATAATGATAATTATATAAATTTTAGGGCTGAAAAAACAAAAGCCGGTTCGCATATTCTTGGAGCCGGGAAAGTCATATTTAGATTTGATGGTCAGGGTGGAGTTTCTCAATATCAAATGTTAACCAATAGCGAGGTAGCTTCAGATAATTATACTAATGCAGATCATGTATGGAATGGTAGGCAGAATACTACTCTAAGTGAAACTATGCGATTGACGAATGAGGGAACATTAACTATTCAAAAGTGGGCTGATGTAAGTGCCGATATGTTTGTTGTAAGCATGGCTAACTTATCAAACGCTTATTTTAAAATAGGTAATATAACTACTGGTTCCGGAGCGTTTGCGCCGTGGATTCATTCACGGTCTAATGGTACAGGCTATGGTATCTTATGGGATATAAATACAACAGCAGGAAATGGGGGTTTTGTAACCGATGTGAATGATAATGGATCATCCATTTCAGGAACAAATCTAATATTCGACTGGCAAAATCATGGAGTATCAAAACTTAGCTTAAATGGCAATGGTATACTTAATTTAGGGGCAGCTCCGGCAAGTGCCAATATCGCCACCGATTCTGTGTTAACGCGTGATCCGGCTACTGGTAATGTGCGACAAATAGCTATATCTAGAATTAGCGGCGGCGGTTCAACTCCTGATACATTACATGTAGCTAAAGCAGGAACGGGGACGCAAATAGGCTATACGAACGGAGCAGATACATTATTCTTAAAAGCAGTTACCAATGTTATACAAAATCCAGATAGTAGCCTAACGGTTAAAACACTTCAGGAAGCAGATCAATCATTAACTTCCAATCGAACCGTAACGTTAAGTACTCGTAATCTTACATTTGATGGAACCAGTTCAGGATTATTTAAAATAAGCGGTAGCAAAATCGGTAATTCAGCTTCGGGGTATACTATTATCGTAAAGAATC
>Ga0099828_10001027_pt1 | contig 17983 bp, 16 predicted proteins | sample CZO8metaG_2_FD_79338 | JGI IMG/M metagenome (GOLD analysis project Ga0099828, IMG submission 79338) | Vadose zone soil microbial communities from the Eel River Critical Zone Observatory, Northern California, USA - CZOApr15con2H1.8 metaG | ecosystem: Environmental > Terrestrial > Soil > Vadose... | reverse complement strand
GACGCTGAGGATCGTCACGAAAGACCCGATCCTGCCAGGCTCCGCCGTCGCCGGTGGACAATTCTCGTACTCCAACTACGTGTTGTTGAGAGAAACCGACAGCCGCTATTGGCTGCTGCGCATCGACAACCACTACGTCTACTCGGTCGCCAAGACGGACGTTCTCTATGTTCGCTACTGATTGACGACGGCCAGTCTCGGAACCGACCGCAATGCAGGATCCGTCCCGAGTCTTACCAGATCCGGAACGACCATCCCTCCTTCAGCGTCTCGGCAATCCGACGCGAGACAAGCGCACGCGCCCACGTACTTAAGCTCAGGATGATGACTGGCGACGGAACGTTGGACGAGCTCGGACCATCAGGGATCGCCGACGCTCACGATTGAGCCTTAACGGTCGAGCCTGAACGTGGTGGACGATAGCTGACCTTCTTGAGCATGGCTTGCCGGGCGGTGTCTCGGCTCCTCCCCGACCGGCAGCGTTGGATACCGGGAGCTTCGGCCAGATCTAGTTCGGTGACACGCTGCTGAGTAGAGACTCGAAGACCGGAAGGAAGTTGCTAGTTGGCGGCGCTGGTCAGACTCCCTCGCACCTAGAATGTTGGATTCCAACACGCGCTTGAAAGTGAGGGTATTGCCATGTTCGGCACTGTCGCCCGAATGCGAGTAAAGAAGGGGATGGAGCGGCAGCTCGAGGCGTTAAGCAGAAAGTTCGAGAGCCGGCATGTTGACGGCTGGATGTCGACAAACATCTATCGGGCTAAGGATGAGCCCGGGGAGTACTGGATATCGGTCGTCTTCCGCGACGAAACGAGCTACAGGAAGAACGCGGACGACCCGGTCCAGGGCCAGTGGTTCCGCGAACTGATGAGCCTCCTGGAGTCAGAACCCGATTGGCACGACGGCGAGGTTGTACACACGGCCCACGCCCACTGAGTAACTGTCGCCCAGGGCGCAAGCATCGGCACGGGCCGGAGCAGCGCAAACAATGGCTCTAGATCCCGGTGCAGATCGCAGTTGACCTCGACCTCCGAGGTCGTAGTTCGCGGGAGTAGGGAGTGGAGTTACCCGCTCTCGTGGCGGGGTCATAGCTTAGGGAATCGTGTTCCAGTACCTTGATATTCGCTGACAGCCAAGACGACAGCCAAGCCGGCGGATGCCTGCAGACGAGGGCGGACGATCATGGATTGGCGATGCTCATGGCTGAACCGGTACGGACGCCAGTGGACCGCTGTGGACGCGGGCCCCGCGGTCTTCAAAACCGTTTGCGGTCGTCCGCAGACATCCATCTAAGTTCGCTGTCGATCGCCAACGTCCGCCGGTTCGGCTAATGACAGCCAATGACAGCCAAGGCGCGGATTGGCGGACGGTTTGGCGTATCGAGAAGTTGGCGGCTGCGGCAGACCGGTCTTCTGGCCGCAGACGGTTTTCTAAACCTGCAGCGGTCATGGGTGTCGCCAACTCAGCCTGAGGTCGACCTCGCGCTCGACGTAGCTCCATTCCTCAGTCGCGCGCAGCATCCCGACCAGCTCGTCGAAGGCGTCCGCATCAGCGGGGGCGAACTCGAACCACGTGATGAAATCGAATGGCTCGCCGAGATCCCGCCCGTGATGGAGACGCCGTGCAATTCGCGGCAGGTACGCCAGCGAGCTAGCGATATGGTGCGAGCGCTCCTCGAAGATCGCGCGTCGCTCTTGGTGCGACAGCTGCCACCACTCCGCGTTCTTGCGGATCGGGATCATTGCCGCGGCCGACGCCTCGGGCCGTCCCAGCGGCGCCTGGCGCGCCAGCAACGCATGGCGCTCCCCGTCGGTGACGTAGTGGTCGCCGCCTGTGACGCCTTTCAAAATCCAGGCCGACCCTGGCGGCGCAAGGCTGTCCGATCCCTCGAGGAGCGCGACCCTCCCGACGGTCTTCAGCCGCGCGCCCCTGACCGTGGTCATGCGCTCCACCGACCACGAGCCGCTGTCGCCTCCGGCGAATGTGACGAGCAGCGGTCGGTTAGCATCCATCGGAGGCATAGCGATGCTGATCGATTTTGCGCCCAACAAGACGCTCTTTCCCTTCGAGTCGCGGTGGTATGACGGAGCTGGGCCGAAGGTTCATTACGTCGACGCAGGCCAGGGCCGGCCGGTGGTCATGTTCCACGGCAACCCGACCTGGAGCTTTCTGTACCGCAAGGTGATCCAGCAGCTCCGCGGCCGCTTCCGATGCATCGCCGTCGACTATCCGGGGTTCGGACTGTCCGAGCGGCCATCGGGTTATGGCTACACATCGGCGGAACACGCGCAGGTGATCGGCAAGCTCGTCGACGATCTCAAGCTCGACGACTTCATCGTCGTGGGTCAGGACTGGGGCGGTCCAATCGGGATGACCGTCGCTCTCGAGCGCGCCGACCGGGTGGCCGGGCTCGTTTTCGCCAACACGTGGTACTGGCCCGCGAAAGGTGGACTGGTGACTTTCAGCGTCGTTATGTCGAGCCCGCCGGTGCAGTGGCTGATCGTCTACCGCAACTCGTTTGTCAACTTCATCATGCCGCGATCGGTCTCGAACCCGATGCCACCGGAAGTTTTGAAGACCTATCAACTAGCGCAGCCGTCACCTGAGGCGCGCCGCGGCGTGGCCGAATTTCCGCGGCAGATCCGCGACGCCCGGCCGATGCTCGAGCGCCTCGCCAACGACGCACCCAGGGCGCTCGGCAACAAGCCGATGGAGCTGGTCTGGGCGATGAAGGACCCCGCGTTTGGGAGTCAAGCAGTGATCGCGCGTTGGCAGGGCGATTTCCCGTCCGCGAACCTGACGCGGGTGCCGGAAGCCAACCACTACATCCAGGAGGACGCGCCCGAGGCGATCGCCGCCGCGGTCGACCGCATCGAGGCCCGCCTACTGAAGCGGGAACGGTGACTGCCACCAGTGCGGTAGGTCATCGACCTCGATCGCGCTGACTCATTTGACCCACCAGAAGCCGCGGCCGTCGGGCACGACCAACCGGGCGGGAAAACCGTGCCCCGCGTCCAGGGCCTGATCGCCGAATCGGGTCGCCAGCAACAGCGAGCGCGCGCGTTTCGGTGGGAAAGCGACGGTCGTAACCCGTGTGCGAGACAACCCGGATACTCGCGCCGTCCGCGGTGCCTAGCAGGCGGTCGAGGCGCACACCGCTCCATGCCTGAGTAGAGAAGAACCCGCCGGTGCAGTCGAGCGAGGCCGTTACCTGATCGTCGAAGGCGAAGAGCTCCTCGTAGGTCCACGCGGCCGCCTGCGTTCAGGCGCCAGGAGCCAGTTGCGATCTGCGGTATGGCGTCGAACATCCATGAGCTGACCGGCATCTGGTCGTGCGAGAACGATCTAGCCTCGTACGAGCCGGTGAACCGCCTGTGGGGTTCAGTAAATACGTCGAACTCGTCGATGAGTCCTTGAGCGAGCGATACCTCGGCCAGATAGGATTGCCCGCCGGGTGGTCGGCTCTCTCATCTACTCGCTGGTTCGCGCCATGCTGGATGTGTTGGCGACCAGCCATGGCGACCAAGCCAAACTGCAGGCCGAAGTGCTCGCCCTGCGGCGCCAGGTCTAGGTTCTCGAGAGGCAGATCAAGCGGGTGTACTGGAGACCAGCCGATCGGATGGTTCTGGCGGCATTGCGCGAGCGCTTTCCGAGATCGGGCTGAGCGGGACTGCTGGTGAAACCGGAGACGGTGCTCGGCTGGCACCGCGCACTGGTGCGAAGGAAGTGGGCAGCCCTTTCAGGCCCGACCGCGGAGTGGCCGGCCGCCGATCTCAGCCGAGGGTCGCCAGCTGATTCTGCGGATGGCGCGCGAGAATCCGCGCTGGGGCTACTTCCGGATCCGCGGCGACCGTGTGCCAGGCACCTGGAAGGTAGGTCCTATGACGGCATAGGTCCTCCGGAAGCGGTGCTCACTCCTCTGTTTCTTTTCCCGCGAGATTCCGCAGCCTTGGGCAGCATCCCAGCCTTGCGTTACGAATCCATGACAGGGCATCCCAAGTCCGGATTCAACCCAACCGGAGGCGTTGCCGGCGAGACGGCCGGCGGCACCGCCAGACTTCGAACAGCAGCCAGAGGATGGCAGGCTCCAGGCGGAGAACCAGTCGACCCATGCTTGTTCCAATTCCGGCCGCGACCAATGCCGCCACTTCTCCCTCGCGGGGCGTGAGACCCTCCAAGCCCGCCAGGGGATGCCGGCGCAGGCGGAGCACAACCCAGAGGGTGGCCGAGCTGATCAGCGGTGGCGATGTCGGTCACCAGTGGACGAGCAACTCGCTGAGCCGGATCACCTCTGTTGGCGGCACCACGCTGTCGGCCTGGTAATGCGCAGCCGCGATCCGTCACCAGCGGTGCAGCAGTGTGAGTTCGTCGAGTACAGGAGGCGCCGCGTCTGACACGCCCCGGCTGCGAGAGCTAGTCGGTAGCCCCTCATCAAACTTGAAATTCGCATCGACGCCTCTAGACGAGGAGAATTGACAGCCACCGAAAGCTTCGCCAGCGGAGCGAGGGTGGACGAAGGCGGATCCGTGTTCTACCGGCAGCAGGTGCCCAGCATCGTCGGCCGCGTGGCGGCCGGTATCTGGTGAGGAGGTTGTACGCATGAGAGCAATCTGGAAGCCCCTAGCCATCGCTATGAGTGTCCTTGCGGGCGTGCTCGCCAGCGCCGGACCGGGCCAGGCTGCGGTTCTAAACTTCAACAGCCAAACTAACCTGGTGCAGCCGACGCCCTTCCCGCAGAACAAGCAGAACGAGCCCGCTATCGCCCAAAACCCGGCCAATGCAATGAACTTGATCGCGGGCTCAAACGACGAGATCGACCTGCCGGGCTGTACTGCCTCCGGCTGCCCGTTCGTAAGCAATGTCGGACTCTCGGGTGTCTACGTGAGCACCAACGGCGGCACCAGCTGGAGCCAGTTCTCGGCTCCGGCCGGCGGTGACAACACGGCCAGCTTCAACGGAGGCCTGATCCACACGCTGCCCGGCTTCGGCAAGCTGGCCCGCCAGCTGGGGATCCCGGGGCTGGCCTCGGACGGCGATCCGACCATCGCCTTCAGCCGCGATGGGATCGCCTATTACGGGAGCCTGGCCGGTGTGCGCGGGGTGGCCACCAACTCCGAGCTGCTGACGGTCTCGCGTTCCACCGACGGTGGCCTGCACTGGTCCGATCCGGTGCTTGCCACCGACCGCACCAACCCGGTCGACTTCAACGACAAGATCGCGATCTGGGTCGACAAGGGCGCGAGCTCGCTCTTTGCCGGCAACGTGTACGTGAGCTGGACCCTTTTCCAGGGCCCGCCGGGGCGGGCGGAGCCGATCATGCTCTCCCGATCGACCGACGGCGGCCGCACCTTCTCGCCGGCCAGGCAACTGACCCCCGCCCACAACAACAATGCCATCGGCGGCCGCCAGGGCTCGGTCATCCGGACCACACCCAACGGCGACGTCTATGTCTTTTTCGAGAGCGGGACCGAGATCAACGGGGCGATCACCGACGCCCAGATGTTCGTCAAGTCGACCGACGGCGGACGCAGCTTCAGCAACCAGGCAGTAGCCAGCCCGGTGGTGGACATACCATCACCGCTGCCCGGTGCCAGCTTCCGAAACGACAGCTTCCCCTCAGTCGACGTCGGTCCGGGCGGCAAGGTCGTCGTGGCCTGGGCCGACTTCCGCAACGGACGCGGCCAGGTCATGCTGACCACCTCATCCAACGGTGGCGGCACCTGGACACCGGCGGCGCTAGTTCTTGACGTGGCGGGCCGCAGCGCCTTCTTCCCGGGAGTGGCGGTCTCGCCGGACGGATCGAAGGTGAGCGTCGCTACCCAGGCGCTGGATGCCAAGCCGGCGGGGATGGCACCGGGGGCAGGCGTCGTGCACTACGACAGCTACCTCGTAGAGTCGGTGAGCGGGGGCGCCTTCTCGGCACCGATGAAGATCTCGTCTGCCTCTTCTGACCCGGATGGATCGTCCACCAACTCGTTGCGGGCCCAATTCCAGGGCGACTACAACACGCTGATCAGCGACAACCAGCATGCCTGGTTCATCTGGACGGACGCGCGCGGCGCGACACCCTGCGCCGCCGTGGACGCGTTCCGGGCGGGGACAGGCCCGCGGCCTGACGTACCGGCGTCTTGCGCGGGGACCTTCGGCAACACCGACATCTTTGTCGGCCGGGTCAGCCTCTAGAAGCCAAAGCCCCCAGTCCGGCCTGGCCGGGCTGGGGGCTCCGCTCGGGCGGGCGTGGAGCCGGGCGCGGCTCGAAGCTTGGAAACGTATTGACCGAGTGCTTCAGAGCCGAACCAGCACGGAGTAACGAAATGGGGGCCGACCCTTCGGCAGCACGTGAAGGAATCGGTGTACTGCCAGCGGCCCGGTAAGCATAGTTCACGTATCTCTGCATGACGTTCAGGAGCACAAGCGGCGACTCAGGCGGTCATCGCCGCCTTCCGGCTGGCTGCCTGTGCTTCGCGGGCACTAGCGAATCGTCTGGGTGCCGGAATGATCCAGCGGCCGACCAGCTGCGTAATGGGGTATGTAGCTCGGTGTTTGACACTCATCAAACCGTGAGCTAAATCATGATTCGGCGGGGCAATTGCATACGCGGTTGACCGCACCTACATACGAGGAGGTAAGCGAACTATGGCGGACCATCTCGACTCCCCTGGACCCATCGCGGTCACCCCCACTCCCGGCGTAACGGCCTTGGTCGGGCCGCCGTTGGGTGATGCCAAGACCGACATAACGGACGTTTACGCGTTCCTCAAACCGGGAGACCCCACCAAGTCGATTCTGGTCCTGGACGTCAATCCGCTGGCGCCGCTGCTGGCCAACTCCTTCGACAGCGAGGCAATCTACGAGATCAACATTGACACGAAGGGCCACGCCGTACCGGACCTGTCATTCAGAATTCGGTTCTCTGAGTTTGAGGCCGGCTCGCAGACGGCGACCGTCCATTTGGCGATCGGCGACGTGGTGGCGGATCAGGTGACCGCGGGCGAGCCGGCGATCATCGCGGGGGCGCCCGTCTCCTTCGGAGCCATGCCGGTCATCACCGTGAGCGGCCCCTACAAGTTCTTTGCCGGGATTCGAAGCGATCCGTTTTTCTTCGACCTGTTCGGGTTCATCGACGGATTCAATTTCAAGTTCGGCGACTTCTTTAAGGACAAGAATGTCTTCGGTATCGTTCTCGAAGTCCCGAACAGCGCGCTCGGTACGACGCCACATACGACCAGCCTGTGGGGTCGCACACTGCTCTCCGTGAACGGCAGCCTGGTGCGCGATGACCGCATGGGTCGAGCGGCCATCAATACCGTCTTCAACCACGGCCCGGACAAGAACATCTTCAACTCGATCGATCCTATTCGGGACCTAACAGCACTCACGACCGAGGGCATCACGTTTGTCCAGAGCTTCGAGAATACATTGACTGCGCTAGGTGGCGATCCGGGGCTGGCCACGGTGCTCCTGCCCGACGTCCTGAACTACGACTTCTCGAAGCCGACGAGCTATGCGGCACTGAACGGTCGCCAGCTGCAGGACGACGTGATCGACATCTCCCTCGGCCTGGTGACGGGCGGGGGCCTGACAAGCGATAACGTAGGGCCGCACTCCGACTACCTGTCCGACTTCCCGTATCTCGGGACGCCCCACTAGGAGGATGGCAATGAAGACAATGGATCGGCGCGACTTCCTGAAGATGGCGGGAGCCGGCGCGGCGGTCGTTGCCGGAGCGGCGATGCCGGTGGCCGGATTCTTCGCCTGGAATGGCAAAGACATCCTCCGCTTCCGCGCGGTCGCGGGCATGCCGAAGGCACCACTGCCGACCTACGCCTCGTACGTGGTTGAAGGCCAGGTGGATATCCGGGCGCGCACCGGTCAGCTGGCCAAGAGCCTCTATGCGGGAGCGCCGGAAGCAATGAGTGGAATCGTCTTCCCGGGGACGGCTCGTGCGGTTCGAGTGACTGACGTTCAGAAGGTCGGCGGCAACCTTCTGATCAGCGGCGAGATCGCGAAACCAGCAACGCTCCTTAAGGGAGAGAGCTCGGCGTTCAGCATTTTGATCGACCGGTCGGCAGGCATGGCGCAGGCCGACTTCCTGGGCAGCAAGGTCCTGCTGCGTCTCGATGATTAGCTAGAGCTCGGCGGCACGAACGGACCGCGAAAAGTACATCGATAGGCAGCTACCGGCTTAACCATCTGATCGGGAACGCAGCGCGCGGGGCCTCGTCCTCGCGCGCGCGTTGATGCCAGCCGCCTTACCTTCGGCGTCGCTGACGATCTGCGTGGAGCGGCAGGGTTCGCATTTTTCACCACGACAATGAGGAACGCCCGCACCGCCGCCGCAATCTGAGACCGCCGGCTTGGCGAGGCGACCCGATTCGGCCGATCGAGGGCCAAATACGGAGAAACAGTCGTCTCGGCGGGCTGATCAATGAGTACCGACGATCTCCAGTCGCAGCATGACATCATTTTTGAACCGCACACATTCGAGCCGCCGCGAACATCGGCAAGTTGGTGGCCCTGGTCCTCGGTTTTTCAACTGACAATCCCGGCAGCACGATACATGACCTCATGCAGTATCTCGACCTTGCAGCGCAAGCTGATGCAGAGGAGTGCGATACGCCGCGGGAATCGCCTGCTGATGCAATACGCCTATCCACAGCTCACAGCGCGAAAGGTCTGGAATTTGATCACGTCTTCGTGTTTAATGCGGTTGAAGGGGAGTTTCCCGGAAGAATCGGAGGCGAGCGGCGCCTGGATTTGCCAGCAGAACTCGTTGAAGAAGAGCTTTCGGCCTCCGAACCGGTAGACGAGGAGCGTCGACTCTTCTACGTCGCGTTGACTCGGGCGCGGCAGACACTCTGCATCACTTATGCCAGGCGCTAACGAGACTGGGAGCGCGAAGACAGGTTGCCATCGCGCTTCGTCGAGGAACTGCGATCGACCGTACCTCAGCTGCTCGAAGAACTCCATATTCCACAGGTCAAGCTTCCGCCTGTCCGTGCGGCTGTGGCTCAGTCTGCTTTAGAGGCGGACCAGCTCGTACCTTCACTTTCCGAACTGCTGACCATGAGTGACTGTCCACGTCGCTGGGCTAACGAGTATGAGTACGGCTTGCCCAAGCGGTCAACTAAAGAACTGGTGTTGGGAAGCTTGATACACGCTGCTCTGGAGCAAGGCGCACACCGACGAATGAATGGAGTGAGTGTGACCACGCCCGACATGCTCAACCTACTGAAATCAGCTTGGGATCGTGCCCTATTTGACAAACGTGCGTGGGCCGATCTTTATGGGCCGGCGAGCGCCTCCCTCGAGGCCTGTGCGGAGAGCGACGCATGGATGAACGCGGAGATTATTGAATCCGAAGTCACTTTCGAGGCTGACCTGGACGCCGCTCGTTTCCGCGGGCGCATCGACAGAATCGACCGTCTTGGCGACCAATTTCGGCTGGTGGATTACAAGTCCGGCCGCGCCCGCAGCTCAGGCGAGGTGGCCAAGGATCGGCGAATTAGCCGCCAGTTTGGTCTGTACCGCCTAGGCGCCCAGCAAACGCTTGGTAATGCTCCGGTTCGTCTCGAAGCGCACTTTGTTACGGCTGGCGAGGTTGTCGCGATCGAGAAAACGGAAGCGCAACTCACCAAGGACCGATCGTGGGCGTGGGCCGTCGGACGTGAACTTGAGCAGCGGCGTGCCTCAGGCGATTTCACTGCCAAGCCGAACGATTTCAACTGTCCCTTTTGTCCCTATCGACTTGTGTGCGATCAGGGCCAGGCCTACCTGACTCGACGCGCCAAGACTTGATCTGGCTTGGGGTCGGCGGGCCGAAGGGCACCGGCTTGCGTCCGTCGATTGGTGGTCCGAATTTTCTAGGCGGAGCGAGAGTCTCCACACGTTCCTGGGTCACGGTTTGTCAAACCGTGATGCTTCCAACGTGCCCTAGGATGTGCCGCGACGGCGAGTTGTTAGGGCACAGTGCAGTTTGTTGCCCTCGCGAATGGCGAGCTACCTAATGACGACCTGACTTAGCGGGCGGGCTTGACGATCTGCGTCGCCTCCTTCCTCAACTTCAGGCGCACCTGCAGTGAAAGGGACGAAATAGTGTCGAAACGCGGGCCTGTCCTGTGTCGCATTTGGCTATCGGTGAGGCGAGCGGTCAGAATCGACGGCGTCGTCAGTCGATTTCCATATCGGGATTGTGAGTAAGACTCTCGGCCATCACCAGGCGCGCAGGTCGATCGCCGAACTTGACGGAATGTGAGGTGATGAGGACCTGGACGATGGTCCCGTCCTTCAGCTTATGACGCCAAGGTCCGGTGCGATCGAAGTTGGGTGTGTCCGGCAGCAATTCGAGGAATTTCGGCACGTCCTCCACTGGCCGCAAGTCCTTGATGGTCAGTGCATGGAATTCGAGGCGCGAGTATCCGTACCGCTGGATGGCTGCCTCGTTCACATCGAGGATCTGCAGCGTCTCAACGTCGTAGACCCACATAGGTTCGGGGTTGAGGATGAAGAGTGAGAGATACCGGCCGTAGGTTGGGCGCGTACGTGGCTCGGTCCAGAGCTGCTGTTTCAGCTCTACCTTGATTGCCCTCATGAGCGCCTCGCGGTCAGCCGCTGTCTGGCCCATATATATCGCACGCAGGATTCTATCTGTGCGCGGCTGATCCAGGCAGTTTGTGGATTGCGTCCTTGCTCGCGTTTTGAACTGTACCTTTGCAATTCGGAAGAGTTGCACCTCGGCTTCCTCCACCTCCCGACAGTTTCGGCAACCATAGCGACAATATGGCCTCATCGAGGTTGTTATCTCGCCAGATTGAATGTCTGACTTTTGGCTGTGGGGGTCACATATTCTTCGGCGGGCAGGCTACACGGAGTAGCGTCGGCTGACCCTTAGGATTTCGACCCCGATGCTCTTCGCTCTCGTCTACTCCATGCTTCGGCTGCTCCTGGATCTGGTTGACGTCAGGCTGCGAGTCCACGACCCTGAAGCGGAACTGCTTCTGCTGCGGCACCAACTTCGGGTCGTGCGCCGCCAGGTCAAGCGGCCCTGAGTTGACCATGGCGGATCGGACGATCATGGCGGCGCTGAGCCAGCGCATGAACCGTGCCGCGCTGGCCGGGATGCTTGTCCAACCGGAGACGGTTCTGGGCTGGCACCGCGAGTTGGTGAGAAGACAGTGGGCAGCCTTTGGTCGGCGGCGCGGCCCAGGTCGGCCAGGTCTCGATCCCGAGATCCAAGAGCTGATTCTGCAGATAGCGAAAGACAATCCAAGGTGGGGCTGCGTTCGGGTCCGCGGCGAATTGCTCAAGCTCGGTCATGCAGTCTCGGCGACTGCGATTCGCAAATTGCTGCGTCGGCACCGGATCGGGCCGGCGCCGCTGAGATCGCGGCAGACATGGAAGGCATTCCTGCGAGCCCAGGCTTCGGCGATCGTGCTCACCGACTTCTTCAGCATTGACACCGTGTTTTTGAGGCGGCTGTACGTCCCCTTATATATGGAGCTGGCGACCAGGCGGGTGATCTGGTTTGGGTAACTGAAAGTCCGGACGCCAGCTGGGTGAGCCAGCAAGCGCGGAATGTCAGTTGGGAGCTGAACGAGCTGGGTGTGCACGCAAGATTCCTGATCCACGATCACGACCACAAGTACGGCGGCGGCTCCGACCTCGTCTTCAAGGCCAATGGCATGGCCGTGATTCGGACTCCGATCGCGGCGCCGAGGGCAAACGCACACATCGAGCGCCAAATCGGCTCGACCCGGCGGGAATGTCTCGATTGGCTTCTGATCCTCAATCGTCGCCAGCTCGAACGCGTCCTGACCGTCTGGTTTGAGCACTACAACAAGGCTCGCCCACATCGTGGGCTCGAGCTGCGAACTCCGATCGCGCGCTCCGACCCGGTTGTGACATCGGGGCCGGTGAGATGCGATGAGAGACTCGGCGGATTGCTGCGCGAGTTTTCGCGCGCGGCGATGCCAACTGCCGCCTGATTCCAAGCTCAAATCCAGTGGCAGCGGTGTTCAAGAGTTGCGGATCGATCGTCCTGACGAGTTTGTGTGTCCGACAGGCCACTATCGGTTATCTGCTTGCCCTGGCTTCCGGTCCGGCAGCGCTCGTCGTGCCGTTGGTTGCGACCAGCCCCGCCCTGGCCGGCCTACTCGGCATCATGCTGTTGAGAGAAAAGACTAGTACCCCTCAGCTGGTAGGTATCGCGCTCGCGTTGGTAGGCGTAGTCCTGCTGTCAACCACCGGCTGACCTTCGGTGTCCGACGTGCGCGACCAAGATCACTCGCCGATCAGCATGCCCGCTGGGTGTGCGGCTGGGGCTTGGCCTGCCCACGGGCGTAGCAAATGGCGACTCGTCAGGCGGGCTCGTAGCAGCATTGGCACCTCTGGAGGTCAGAGCGATCGAGGCTTACGGCATCGTGTTACTAAATTGCACAGCGTGGCCCGGTGTGCGAGTCCGGCTCAGTGGGTGTGGGCCGTGTGCACAACCTCGCCGTCGTGCCACTCGGGCTCTGACTCCAGGAGGCTCATCAGATCGCGGAACCACTGGCCCTGGACCGGGTCGTCCGCGTTTTTCTTGTAGCTCGATTCGTCCCGGAAGACGACCGATATCCAGTATTCCCCAGGGTCGTCTTTGGCTCGATAGATATTCGTGGACATCCAGCCATCGACATGCCGGCTCTCGAACTTCTTGCTGAGCTCATCGAGCCGCCGCTCCATCCCCTTCTTAACTCGCATTCGGGCGATCGTGCCGAACATGGCTACACCCCCAGTTTTCCTGCTTGATCGGACTGTCAGCATTCTAGACAAGCGATGGCGCGCGGCTACGTTGTTGGTCTCCCTGTAGCCCGCACGAGCCCGGGCCCATGCGCCGGGCTGTTGACTTCCGGCTAACTAAGCCATCGGCGCGGGGTGGGCGCCCGGTGCAAAGTCGGCGTTCGGGCGCCCGGAGGGACTCAGAAAGTTAGCGAACGCCCGCCACGACCGGCACTTCATTGAGGCGGCCGGTGCGCACGTCATAGACGAAGCCGCGAACGCTCGTCTTCGTGGGTATGAAAGGGCTCGCGTGTATGCGGCCGATCGATTGCCTCACGTCCTCCTCGAGGTTGCTGAAGGCCTCCAGCGCGAAGGCGGGCCGGATCCCAACCTCGGACTCAATCTGTCTCTTGACCTCGTCGTCGTTGAACGTGAGCATGCCGCAGTCGGAGTGGTGAATCAGGATTATCTCGTTCGTGCCCAGAAGCCGCTGCGAGATGACCAGTGAGCGGATGGCATCGTCAGTGGCAACCCCGCCGGCGTTTCGGATGACATGGGCCTCACCCTCCTCAAGTCCGAGGATCTTGTGCACGTCGAGGCGAGCGTCCATGCAGGCCAGCACGGCGACATGCTTGGCGGGCGGAAGCGGTAGATCGCCTTTCTTGAACGACCGGGCGTACTTCTCATTGTTGCGGACCAGCTCGTCGGTGATGCTCATCGATATGAAACCTCGTAGAAACGGTGGACGGGATTCGGAATGGAATGGGAACGACTCGGGCCGGATGAGGAAGATCGTGACGGCGACAAGGCGGAGAGGCCACATGGCCCTTGAGGACGCTCAGCTCACCTGCAACAGAGTGCGGAAGAGCAACGTCCGAGGTCCACGGCCAGCCGACGGGTCAGCGGGTTCCCCACCGCTTCCCAGAATAGCGGAGGCTAAGATTTCTGGTGAGCGAACGTAGACGTCTGCTCCGGGTGCCAGGATCGCCCGAAGTTTCTCGCGGTAATCGCAAGTTTCGCTACCTTCAACCTGAGAAGCAATGACCCCAATCGACCGAGTCGGTCCCGAGTCACTTCTCCTTGCGGAGTCGCTTCTCGGTTGCGTCTCAGCCAATCGGGGCCGACCAACAAGTTACGAGCAAACACAGCGCCGGACAAGCCGGGAACTGGTGTTCGACGCGTGGGCGACAAATAGTAGCCGGGTATGCGGTGTTCATGACAACGCACACCTGGACTGGAATCGACGAGATGGGCGAGCTGACGCCCCCGGCGGGCGCTTTGGCTCTTCGCCGTGGCTAGAGTCTGCTCTCGGTAATCGCCGTCGAGGATTTCGGCACCGTGAGGGTCGGCGACAGGGGCAGGGCGTTGGCCCGCGCCACGGCTGACCGAAAGCTTGCGAACCTTCTGCGGATCGTCTTCTCGCTCGGGGGTCATTCCGGTCGCCGTCCACGCTTCTGCGGTGGGACGGACTCCGAACTCCTCCAAAAAGGCTCGGATCGAGGCCAGCGCCGCCTCGTCACGATCGTCGGAGGAGTCGCGTAGTTCGTAGGGGGCTCCGTCGAATACGCCCGGTGGGTTCGTATTGTGGGAACTTAGGTCCACCATCCGGTCCAGTATCCGAACACCCCCGGCAGGCACTCGGAAAACCGGTCGGATCGAACTGCGGCTCTCGACGCGAACCTCGGCGACCAGCGCTTGGAGCACAGCCTTGACCTGCGGAGGATGGCCTTCAGCAAGAACTGCCCGCACGTGCGAGAGCACATTCTCCATCTGCTGCCGAGTCACATGGCTTCTGGGTTCGGACTCGACGACCTCTTTGAGTTCGGCCTGGCGAGTCCGCAGCTGGCCGAGCTTCTGACTCAGCCTTTCTACGCGTGCCGCACAGGAAGCCTCTGACATCGACCCCGACTCGAACGCCGCAAAGTAGCGCTCAAGTGCCTCTAGCGTCTTCCCGATTTCGGCGTCCAGCGCAGTCAACTCGTCTTGATGGCGAGGTCGTGCCGCCTGTGCTCGAACATTTGCCTCGCTGACCGCCTTCTCGACTAGGTCAGTGCGCGCGAGAGTCTGAACCAACGCCTCGGTGACGGCAGTCTCAAGCCGGTCGGCTGGCAGACGATCGGCTGAACAGGCATCACCGCCGTAACGATGCCGCGAATGGCACACGTAATAGCGGTAGCGGTTCCGCTTACCGTGAGCAGCAGCTCCTACGTAGGTCTTACCGCATCTCGTGCAACGCATGAGTCCTGTAAGTAAATAGTCGAACGGATTCGAACGCCGCTTGGCGAAGTCCTCGCCGCGTTCTTCGAGCAGGCTCTTGGCGCTCTCGAATAGGCGTAAGTCGATGAGAGCCGGATGGGGCGCCGGGTGGTGGACGCCCCGAAAAAAAATCTCACCGAGATAGGTGCGGTTTTGCAGAATGCCCAGGACCGAGCGGTGGCTCCACAGGCGTCCCGCTGCATTGCGATGGCCGCGCTCGTTGAGCGACATCGCGACCGCTCGCGCACCCAGCAGTTGTTGGGAGTAAAGCTCGAAGATCAAACGGACCAGTGGAGCTTCTTCGGCCTTGACTTCGAGGAAGTGGCCGGAGTTCAACCGATAGCCGAAGGGGACAACGCCGCCATGCCAGCCGCCCCGGGCAGCCTTGCGTTCCATGCCCGCTATGACGCGATCGATCAACGTGGCGCGCTCGAACTCGGCGAAGACGCCGAGCATCTGAACCATCATCCGGCCAGCCGGGGTACCGGTGTCGAAGGGCTCGGTCGCGGAGCGAAACAGGACGCCGGCTTTGTCGAGTTCCTCGAGGATCTGCGCCAGCCCGCGGACCGAACGTGAGAGGCGGTCGACGCGATACACGAGGAGCAGATCAAAGCGCCTGACCCGCCCCTCCGAGAGGGCCTTTTGCAAGCCCGGCCGCTCCAACTTACTGCCGGTCATCTGATCAGTGAAGCGGCGACTCAGTTCCCAGCCATCTTGGCTCTTGATGTAGGCGCCAAGCCGCTCCGTCTGGGCTTCCAACGAGTATGGCTGGTGCTCTTCGTCGGTCGAGATACGCGTATAGGTCGCGACGCGGATCCGTTTGCCTGCTTCCATTATCGGAACCGTAACCCGCCCTCGCTTCATGTCAAGCCTGCCCGTAAACGTCACTCACGGTTGCGCAGGTGAGGTGGGGCCGTCCGCTCAGGCGGCCGGTTTGGCACCCAGGACCACAAACAATGGCAACAGCAATTCCGCCAGGGCGGCTAAGGCCTGCTGCTGCTGGTCCGTCGACATCTCAACGAGAATCGGTGGCTGAAGTCGGATCGCGGCCGTATCCGCTTCGGCCACGTGCTTCCTCGGAGTCTTCATCGGGGCGGTGCGATGCTTCATTTGATCCGGCCTTCGTCGCGGCCGATTCGCGATGGGGGAACCCGATCGGCGCGGGTTCCCCCCAGACCCCTTCCGCGCCGCCCTTTCACAGAGGCCACGCGCGCGCGTTCGAGAGCGGGCGGTTGCAGATGTTTGCTTTGAGATCCCGTTGACGACGCCGAGCGATTGCTCGAGCCTTTCTGTCCCGTGCCCATCTGCGTTCTAGCGACCACGGGCCCAGCTCTGCTCTAGCTGAGTCGGTACACCCCGTGATGCCAACTCGGCTTGCCATCCGATGCTGCCCCACCAGAACCAGAGCCTCTCCCGACGATCGAGTTCCTTCTTGCTGCGTGCCGGCTCCCAGAACAGCCGCCTCCAATGTTGCGTCTGACCGCGCGCGATCGCCGCGCGCATGCGTGAGGCATCGGCGAAAGACGGCATCGTCACCGCTCGGAGCCGCGCAGGCGCTTGATTCGCTGCCAACCCGCACCCAACGCGGTCGACGCTCGCTGGCGTGCCGGAGCCACCCGTGGCTGTACAAACGCGTTAGCCCGCCTGGCCACCGCGCTGATCGGAACAAACGACACCGCCATTCCGCCCCAGCTCCTGGCCACGTTGCCGGCGCTGCCGTGGGCGAACTTGATGCCGGCGAAGATTGCCACCGGCGAGATGGCCGTTATGAGAAGGACCGCGAAGCCGCTCGCCATCCAGTCCGCCTCGCCGTTGTTCGGCGCCACGCCGAGCACTGCAGGAAGCAGCAGCGAGAGCCCGACGACAAATGCAGTGGCGACCACGAACTTCGAGAGCAGGAGTCCGATTACGAACTCCGCCAGGTGCAAAGCGCCGCCAGCCATGCGCGGCCAGATCGCGAGCACGCAGACCAAAGGCACGAAGGCGGTGATGGTGAGCACCAGCGCCGCGCGCACGATCAGCTCGAGGTAGACGACGAGCGCAAGGAAGCTGATCAGTAGCGCCATCAGGATCAGCGCCACCACATTGAGGTGGATCTGGGACACATCGACGCTGCCCGCTGATACGACTGCGTTGGGATTGGCCGCGGAGAGTTCCTTGTCCCAGGCATGGCCCAGGAGCGCGGCGTGGACCGTGGCGTACTGGACGATGGCAAGCCCCGAGTAGGCGAAGAAGACGCAGGCGATGACCCGAGGCACCACCGAGTGGTCGAGCCCGAGCTGGCCGCCGAAGATGCGCTCGACGATGCCGAAGGCAACCACCGCGCCCAGGATCAAGAGCGAGATCGCGAGCACCCGGTTGTAGACGGGCACCAGGGCGACGAAGTCAGGCTCGGTGGCATCGCCGAAGGAATGCATCAGGTTGCTGATGCCCCAGAGCGCGTCTTTGATCGCCCACTGCGTGATCGCCTGTACGATCTGAGCCGCGTAGCCGCCAGTGGGATCGGAGGGGTTCACGAGAAGAGCCGTCCGGCGTAGTTGGCGGCCGCGATGCCCAAGTAGAGCAGCGCCACAGCGGCGATCGAGACGCCCAGCGACGACTTTGATCGCTCAGCGAGCTGTGGGTTGGAGGTGAAGGCGGCGAGCACCCAGCCGATCAGCGAGACCGCGATGCCGATGCCAGAGACCAGCACCAGGAGCCCCGCCGCGTTGTTGGCCAGATGTGCGAGCCCGGCAAGCACGTTGGGCGGCAACCCATTCAAGTCCGGGTGAACGACTATTTCGGTGGCAAAGCCACGGATCACTACGAGCCTCCTTTGCCGCGGATGCGGCGAACCAGAGCTGACAGGGCAGGTGATGGGCGGCGCTGGGACCCGGCGGCGTGGCCGCCTCCTTCGGCCAGCCGGCGGAAGTGGGGAACCTGGTCCCAGCGCCTGAGCTGCAAACGGGCCGGCGGCGCCGAGGCGTAGACG
>Ga0099828_10001025_pt1 | contig 17987 bp, 28 predicted proteins | sample CZO8metaG_2_FD_79338 | JGI IMG/M metagenome (GOLD analysis project Ga0099828, IMG submission 79338) | Vadose zone soil microbial communities from the Eel River Critical Zone Observatory, Northern California, USA - CZOApr15con2H1.8 metaG | ecosystem: Environmental > Terrestrial > Soil > Vadose... | reverse complement strand
TGCGAACCTCCCTCGTAACTTCAGGCCGAAAGCGCAACAAGTGCGCTCGGCAAATGAATGAACCGGTACAGTGCCGAAGCGACCATCAGGATGAACAGCAGGCCCGAAGCCACGACACCGATTGCAGCCAGGGCAGCAACGATCCGGTCGGCCCGGCTCGCATAGGGCGAGCTCCATTGCTCGACCGAGCGCTGGGTAATGAGCATCACGACGACGGCGTATCCGAGTTGCACCGGCAGCGGGTAGGTGGGCAGCAGGAGGGTCATTCCCGGAAGAATGACGATGCTGAGCGACCTGCTAATCCTAATTAAGAACTTCTTCACGACGATTACTTGAAGGTCAGGAGCGGCTCGGCGCTGGCTAAAACGTTGGCGAGCGGGAGCGGGCCGTAGTATCGGCTGTCCCAGCCGCGCGAGTTGTTCGACAGAAGCCACACTTCTGCGCGCCTGACCCGATAAACGCCGAACGGATAGTGACGAATCTGACGGCCGCTTGAATCGTGCGTCAGCGGCATGGTGGCCGGCCACAAGACGCCGTTTACGATGACACCTTCAGGCTCCACTGCGACGGTGTCGCCCGGCAGAGCGGCAACCCGCTTCAGTCCCTCCATCGCCGCGTTTGGCTGTGCCCCAGCAATGGCGTAGCCGCGTTGCAGCGCGATCGTAGACAGTTGCGGAGGAAACCGGAAAATAACAAAGCTGCCCCGCCGCCAAGGTCGCTCCGTGGTCAGGTAGAGACCGCGCGGCTCGCTTGCGGTCAGATTAACGCGTAGCCCCACGCGTTGGAGCGCGGGCTCAACGCTCAGCAGCAGAGCGGCTGTGACGCCTGCTACAACAATTCGTCTATTCATCGTAGGACCTCGAGAAAACGAGGTCGCGGGTGACCATGACCCGGAAGTTGTATCCCGGCCTAATCTGGATCGTGGGACGGGTCTCGGCGGTCGCCGTGCCCAAGTGACTCATAGCGACCTGCCCGAGTTCCTGGCCGGCGCCCATTGCCGCCATCTGGCCGGGCCTCACGTAAGAACCGCCGTACGCTCCTGGGGCATACTCGGGCGATTGCGACATCATCATACCGGCGGAGATCGCCGACATGAGCAGTGCGGGTGTCCAAACCTTGACGTAATGGTGATTGACCTGATCCTCAAAGCCGGCGTAGCCGGCCTGGTCGGTTCCCGGCAGGTCAGGAAGCTGAATCTCGCCACCGTTGGGAAACACGATCTCCCTCCACGTGACGAACAGCCGGTCCTGTGGGGGCGTGAGGTAGTTGCGGTCGTAGCTGCCGATGAGCTTGCTGCCCTGTGGAACGAGGACGTAGGTCTGCGTCACGCTGTCCCTCACGTCCTGCGCGACGCGGCCCAGAACGTTTCCCGGAAGATCTGAGTTGATGCCGGTCTCTAGCGTGCCGTAGATGACTGTGCCGGCGGTGATGGTGTACGGCGATGCGGGGTGCGGCGACGCGGTGATCGGAGTCATGTCCGCCCGTTGTCCCGCTGCGTCTCCGGGCGCCTGCGGCGACAGCAGACGCGGTGTCTCCAGCATTTGCTGGCCGGCCGGCGGTCGCCCGGCCGCGGTGACTATTACGTCGGACGCTAGCGCGCGCTGATATTGCTGTCGGCGCTGGTCGGCGTCGGGGACTGGCCGACGGGGACGCCTGGAAGTTCTGCGGCGGTTGGTAGCTGGGCACGGTCGTCTGCTGGACTGGCGCAGGAGTCGGTGCTGGAGTCGCTACCGTGTCGGCTTTTGCGAAGCGGTCGGGTTCGTGATTGAGCCAGCTCTCGTCCGGACGCTCATTGCGCACGGCGGGATTCGTTGAGTTGTTCGACACGGGGCGGGTCGCGCTCACCCAAACTGCGGCGGTCGCAGCCGCCACGCCACTGACCAGGGCGATCGCGAACCAAGGCCTGAGACGTCTCACCTGAGGCCGGCTCTTACGTTTTTCAGGGCGCGTCTCCGCCGGTGGCTGAGCGGCGCCCTGCGGCTGGTTGTTTCCCTGCTCGGTGAGCTCCATATGACTAACTCCCGATGGAACTGTTCCGTTTGATGCTGACTTCCCTGCGGCCGGCGCCGGTGCCGGAGACCAGCACCGCCTGCTTGAAGAGCCGGTCGACGAGGTAGTAGCGGCCTTTGACCTGGTAATTGACCAGCGCGTCTTCTCCGTTGGACGCGACCATCAACGACGGTGCGTCCGAAGCCATCAAGTCTTGGGGCATCTCGACGTAGACGCGGCTTCCATCGTCGAAGACTTGGACCGGTTTCCACGGCACGTCCGGTCCCGCGATCGAGTAGCCGAAGTTGAGCTTCGCCAGCGTCGGCGGCACGGCGGTCTGTTGCGCTGCTTTGTCAACGGCGTGCTTGCGGACTTGTTCCGCCGCGAGCACCTCGCGTGGGTAGTAGAAGCCGACCCTCGGCATGTAGGTTCGTCCCGTTCGCAAGGCGAGGCCTGTAGCTATGGCGGTCAGTCAGGATGATCAGGTTGGTGTAGATGCCGGGAGCTTTGGGCTTTACCAGCACCGCCTCATCCATCGGCGTCACGATCCAGCGCTCGGTGTCGCCCGCCGCCACACTCTTGACCGACTCGCCCGGCGCGAGCGTGATGTCGGTGACCCTGAGGGGCTTGCACTCGAGAACCGGCTGGCTGTTCGCATCATATGGGAAGAGCGTCGTGATGCCGTCGTGCAGAACGCGTCCTTGATGGCTTCCGGTGTAATCCTCGATCGCCGCCTTGATGTCGTCCGGTTGCTGGTCCAGAACGCTTTCCGGTGGCGGCGCCGGCGGAGCAGGTTCCAGCAGCTTCGCTGGCACCAGCTCAAGCTGCGTAGCTGGTTTCTGCTGCGCGCATCCGGAGACGGTTAGAAGGACCGCCAGCAGTCCGAGAGCCCCAATCCTGCCCAACGCTCCACCACCCGCCCTGCGGACCGCCGGCGGCCAATTCAATTCGTTTCTCATTTCCCTCATGACTGTTCCTCCTCCCAATCGATCTGCGTCACGTACAATCCGAGCGGGTTGGAGAGGATTTCTTCCGGGTCGGGCGACAGCGTCTCGACCTTGAGCACACCCCGCCATTGCGTTGGTTTCTCGACCAGGCCTTGATCGTCGCGCGGCGTTTCCGTCCAGCGCACTTCATAGGAATCAGGGGAAAGCTTGAGGACGGAATCTATCTGTATCTGCACCGACCCGTGACGGGCGGCGTCGAAGGGGTCATGCGTGCGATACCAGCCGCTAAGAACCTGGCCCGCCTGCCCGCGCGCGAACCCATAGGCTCCGCGGATCTGCACCTTCATCGCCCCGGGATCGCTCAGGATCGCACGTGCGTCGCGGATGAATTGCGCGAGTTGGTAGCGCACGATCGCGTCTTCGGAGATCGGCTCGTCCGGTTGTACCGGTTGAGCGACCGCTGTGATAGCACCGGTTTTGTCGACCGCGACGACATAAGGAATCGCCCGCGGCCGGGTTGCGAAGAGAGCCAGCAGCGCGGCGAGCACGACATTCACAATTGCTGACGACGCCAGCACGCGACGGAGGAGCCGGTTGCCCCCGATCAACTGCTCGTGCTCGGCGACCGCGGTCTGCCGGGCCGCAAGATATGGCGGCAGCGCCGCTTCGGCCGATGGAGCCGTCAGGAGATGCCGCGCCTTTCGCAGTAACAGGTTCATGGGCGGCCTCCCGACCCTCGGTCGTTGAGCCGCTGCGTCTGCTGGCCGAAATCGCCCGGTTTCAGCGGCTGCGTTGGCGTGCCGCCGTGATTGCCATCGTGGCCGTTGGAATCGTGTTCATCAGCTGCTGACGGAGACGCTCGAAGCGATCCTTTGCGGAGCCGCCCACGGTGGCAGCGGCGGTCTGTGCCCCGGTCAGCAGGGAAGCCCCGACGCCTGCGGCCGCGCTGATTCCATTTCGGACCGAAGAGCTGATCAGATTGCCAAGCACGATGTCGCCCGGCGTCAGGCTGACCGTGGACTCGACAAGTTGCGCCGCGTGGTTCGGAATCTTTCCCGCGAGGATGAGTAAGATCAACGCCTCAATGACCGCCTCGACTGGGTAGTAGATGTTGGTGAGAATCTCTGCGGAGTGGCTCTGTGCGGCGGCTTGCCACCTTGTCACCAATTGATAGCCGAGCCCGAGAATGAGGTAGAGAAAGAACAGCCTTATTGCGATCCCGAGCGCCCAACCGAAGTAACGCTCGGCGAAGCGGTGTGTGAATCGGCTGCCGGACATTGCTACCAACACCGTTCCGGCGGTGCATGCCACGTAACCCTCGATCAGCGTTTCGAGAAGGATGATGCCGACGAGCGCGAAACAGAGGATTATCGCTATTCCGCACAGGATCGTGACGGTCATGTTCGCCGCCATCTGCAACCATGACCCGTTTGCAACTGCTGCCAGCAACACTCCCGCCAGCGCGAAGCCCTGCTGCATTACGCTACCTGGATCCATCGCCCCTGCCGGCACGCCGCCGGTCATGCCGCCCCAAAGGGCGAAGCTCGCGATCAGGCCGTGCTGCATCCAGTCCGGACCGTTCTGCAGGAATAGATACATCGCGCCGATCCCGCCGACGGCGCGCGCGAGGTCGATGAGCAGGTGCTCCCATTCCCGCCGCAGAGCGTTTGTGATCCCAAGAAGCACCATTTCAATGGCGGCGATCATCCAAAATAGGTGAATGCCAACGGTGTACAGTTCGCGGAGCCATTGACCCGTCGCGTTCTGAAAGTCGATGAGGACTTGTTGAAAAACGCCAAAATGATCCGGTCCCATAATTACTTCTCCCCGTTAGGAAGCTTTGTTCCGGGCGGACATCCGAAGGTTGCTCGGAAATCGGTCAGCGAATTCGGTGAGAGCCGTGTGTAGATACAGCGGAGTGCGATCATGTCGGCCTCGCGGAACCACAGACCGCGAACCGCGTCATAGCCGTAACCTCGGCGCATCATCTCGTTGGAATGCGCATTCTTCAGGCGCTCTTCCGCCGCCCGCTTCTGCGCATCCCCCTGAGCGATGTCGGCCACCGGTAGGCAGTTCGGATAATTCGCAAGGATCGACTCGCGGCAGAGTTTGACCGCCTGCTGCCACGCGTCGTTCTTTTGATCGTGCTGCTTCTGCCAGAACTCGCGCCCGTATTCCGGCGCCGGCACGGTGCTCCCGAGCGCCATGAGGGCGGCGTCGGTATCGCTGGTCTGAACCCAAGGCGATCGGTTGCATCCCACGAGAGGCAGCAACCCGATTAACAAGCACGCTGAAATCCACCGCGAGGGCTTCATGGTCCCGTCGTGCCTCCCGAACTTAGGAATTCGCCCGACTGCGCCGTTGCTTGCGCCTCCGCGTTGAGTCGATCGCCGTGGTAAACGCTTTCCGCGTTGATCAGCGTGATCAGGAGCTGGCGCATCATTTGGAGAAATTAAAGTGCGCCGCCTGCTGCTGTCCTACAGCGAGCGCCCCGACCAGCGTGCCGAGCGTCGCTGCCGTAAGCTGCCTGGCGCGAGCGGCGGCGTTCACCGGCGGCGGCGTCATTCCAGGGAAATCGGCGTTGAACTCCTGAAGGGCGTTGCCGCTGGCGTAACAGATACCGCCGCCTTGGCCCATCGCAGTCGCAAGCGAGTTCAGGAACGGTTGATCCGATTGCCACGCGCCGGCGCCGCCGCCCGTCGTGTTCTGCTGCAGGAGCTGAGCGGTCAGGCTCTCTTGCTGAACTTGCTCGCCCTGGCGCGAGTACATCTGCGGGTCGTTGACGATTACGGGAACCGCACGTTCCGCCGAACTGCGCGTAAGCCGGCGCCACGCCAATCAACCAGAACGATGCAGCGACCGCCCACAAAAATCTCCTCACGCGCCGCCCTGCGATGGGCGGGGAAATACTGACGCTCATAAACCCGGCTCCTCCTGATGAAACGCTTTGCCGTTGGGATGGGTCGGCGTGGCGCTGACGCGCGCCGGCTCCACGGCGGGATGACCCAGACCCCGCGCATACAGCCACGCTTCGAGAAAATCGCCACCGTGAGAGAGCACCTCACGCGCCTGTGCGACATCCGGATGGCCGGTTGCGGCGCACAAGGCGAGCGCGATCGGGCCGAGATCGCAGCTGAAGAGGCGCTTGCCCAACGGCGACGTGTAGTAATAGTGGGAGCGCGGACGGGCGTGCGCGATGATTTCGATTTCGCGCAGCGAAAGTCCAAGATTCAGATAAGCCTTTCGCACGTGTTCGCCGCGCGCTTCGGGATTCGGCAGAAAGACCTTGGTCGGGCAGCTCTCGAGCAGCAGATTACAGTACGATGACGCCGCGATTTCGGTCAGACTCTGCGTCGCGAGGACGATGCCGGCGTTGCGCTTCCGAAAAGTTCGGATCGCCTCGTAAAGCCATTCGCCAGAAACCGGATCGTTGAGTATGCGCCAGGCTTCATCGCAAAAGATGAACGTGGGCGTGCCGCTAAGGCGGCTCTCGACCGCGTGCAGAACAAGCTCGGTCGCCGGAGCGCAAGCCCTTTCGCCCAGCGCCATCAGTCCACGCATTTCGTAGACGCTGAGAAACTTGCCAGCACCATCTTCGTGTGGTGTTCCGTCGAAGATGCGGCCCCATGGGCCGGCGGCCGTGTAGGGGCGCAAAATCCGGCGCGCTTCCCTATCCTGCACCAGGCCGCTCAGCAGAGTCATCGTCCGCAGGTTCTCGCTCTTCGCGAGTTCAAGCGCGCGTACGAGTTCCCCGACTTGGCGAGCGTTTGGCTCCACTTGCCAGCGCGAACAGCCTGATCAGCCACGCCAGCAGCCACTCCGATCCGCCCGGCTCGTCCAGATGCTGCAAGGGCGCAAGCGGCGAGGCGCTATCAGCTGCGAGCTGGCGATAATCAGCTCCAAGGGCGTGAGCAAGCACGAACGACGAATAGTCGATGTCGAACCAGTGGATTCTTACTCTTGGCAGACACGATGCCGCCGATACCATCACTGCCAGCAGCACCGACTTGCCCGCGCCGGTGGCACCGATGATGAGCCCATTCGAAACGCCGGCCACGTGCGAGGGAAAGAAGAACGGCGCCCGCCCGGCACCCACGCAGATGAGCGGTGCCGGAGTATTCGAGTCGTAATAGGGCGAATCGATCTCGGGCGTTCCCTGCCACGATTCGGTTGGCAGCATCAAATGAGTGAGATTGCCGGCGTGAGCAGCGGACGACGCACGTTGTGCCAGCCGACGCCCGGCCACGTCCCCTTGATCGCCTCGACTGCATTGGCATCTTCGACCCGCGCTCCAAGACCGCTGTTCCGCAGCGAGCGCACCAGCGTGCGCGCGCGCAGATTCGCGCGTTCCATATCCTCGTCGATGACAACCGCGGTCACCGTACAGAAACCGAACGGAGTCCCAGCCGACGCCGCGGCGATCGCCTCCGAGCTGTCCCGGTGCATCTCCTCAGCGTCCTGGTTGACGCGCCGACGGGGAACGTTCATCGCCTCCAACACCATGTCGAGCGGTCCGAGCATCGAGCGCGCCCAGTGGCCGCGCGCCAGCCGCAGTTGGCGTTGCGCCGTGTAGCTGTCCATGCAAATGAAGCGAACGCTCAGCATCAGCCGTCCAGGATGCGACAGGATGAGACCCAGCATCTGAGGAATCGTCTCCGACGGGTAAGCATCGATGCTGACAGGCCGCAGATACAGTTCACCGACCGTCGGCTCAAGTCCGCCGTAGAAGGTCTGGTCGGCCAGCACTTCATTCAAGTGAACCGGCTCCGTGGGCAGCGCGAAGGGATGATCGAGACCGGTCAGGCAGAGATGCAGGTCCTGAAACATTTCGGCGGAAGACAGCCGCTTGACACGGAGCGCGCCGGCGAGCGCGTCTTCGAAGCTGAGCATCCTTTCATGAAACTGATCGACAATTGCCCGCCATGCTGTGCGTCCAAGCGGCGCCGGCCCCGAAAACAGCGAAGCCGCTAAGCGCGAACGAATCTCCGGCTCCGGTACGTGCGTCAGGTAGCAACGCACGAGGGTGCGCCAATAGCGCCCGGCCTCGAACGCCGCGCGCCGTTCGTCATCGATGAGCGCCGCGGCCCGCGCCGGAAATTCACGCCGCGGATAATGCGGCGCCGGCACGCGATGAAAGATCATGTGCGTCAGGTCGCCGTCGCCGAGGTGCTGATAGGCGGCGGCAAGTTGCTCGCAGGCAGCGTCGACCTCCGCCCGCGACGTCGACTCGTAATCGTCGCTACGAACGTCCCATCCGACCATCAAGCCTCCCGGCGCCAGAAAGATCTCGCCTTCGGCGCTGAGCAAGCCGTATGGCGCGGCGCTCGCGAACGATCTATCGACCGGAATTCGCCGACTCATGACCACCACCTCCCGGGTTTGGGCAGAACTGGCTTGGGCCTTTCCGGCCGAGAACGGGCAAGGCTGTGCGGATCGCGGACAGGAGGTTCGAGAAGGTGGCGTAAACGCTGGTCCATTCGGGATCGCGCTTCGCCGCCCTGCGCAGCATCCACTGCCCGCCGGTTGCCAGGAACACGGCAAGCGCTAGCGTCCACCACTTGAGGCCGCCGCCGAAGATCAGAATCAGGCAAAGCATCACGTTGAGAAATGTGAGCCGCCATTCAGCACCGCCGAGCAGCCGCGGTCTTACGAGCGACTGATATACGCGCATGGCGAGCACCTCAGAGCATGAAGCCGCCCAGCCCGAGAACCGTCATCAGCTGGATCGCGAAAATAGCCACAGCGCCCCCTCCGACTACGCCTATCAATGCGCGCATCGCCGGGTTGAACTCCTGCCAGAAGGTCCAGCCGATGCCCGCGACGATGATCCCGATGGCGACCAGTGCATGCGCCAAGCCGCCCTGAAGGCCGTTAAGCAGATTCTGAAACGGACCATCCCAAGGCATGCCGGTCGCCGAGAACGCCAACGCCGGCGCCGCGTCAAGCAGCGGCAGCAGCCCCACAACGCCAACCATCATCCGTCTCCTCATTGGTCTTTCTCCGTCAGTTCGCGCATCGAGTATCCCGATGCCGTTGAGTAGCCTTCGAGCCTGATCATCTCGGCGACGCGGCGTGCCTCGTCCGGCTTGCGTCGCAGAAACAGGATCAGATTCACGGTCTCGGCGATAAGTCTTGCTTGGGGCGGGACGCCCGCTTCCTCAACCAGGCTCTCCAACCTCAGCACCGCCGCCTTCGCACTATTGGCGTGGATTGTCGTGAAGCCGCCCGAATGTCCGGTCGACCAAGCTTTCAACAGATCGAGCGCCTCGGGACCGCGCACCTCACCGATGACGATCCGGTCCGGACGCATGCGCAGCATTTCGCGCACGTGCCGACGCATGTCCGCCCTTCCGCGCGCTAACCGCCTGATAGCGTTGCGCGCCTCGATTTTCAGCTCCGGTTCATCTTCGATGATTCCGAGCCGCTCGTTTGGCGCAAACTCGATGAGCCGCGCCGCAAGTGCGTTGACGAAGGTGGTCTTGCCCGTGTTGGTGGAGCCGGCGACAACAATGTTGTCGCCGCGCCGAATCGCCTCTTCAACGCGGGCGAGCTGCCATGGGGCGCTCATAAAGTCCACGAGCGGTCTCACGGCCCGCCAGTGCGTTCGAATCGAGAAGGTCGGTCCGTCGGACGCAGGAGGCAGGCACGCCGAAAACCGCGCGCCGTTTGGGAGCACTAAGTTGACGAATGGCTCCTCCAGCTCCACGACCGCGCCCTGACTCGCGGCCAAGAGCCTGACCGCCGCTTCGACCCGGCTCGCTTCGAACGCGACGCCCAGAGCCCGCATCTCTCCGCGGCCAAAATCGGCAAACATTGGACAGGCGTGGGTCACTGAATCGTAATTCCCAGAGATTTCCTGCACGGAGCCGGTCACGATCCGTTCCAGCTCCAAGAGCCGCGACGCGGTCTGCCAAAGAGTCTCGTGCTCGGAGCGATTGCCGGAAATTTGCGCCATTGTGATCGCCTCTTTCAGATCGTCCGATCAATGCCGTGCGGACGCGAAATCTCGTCGTGCGCTCGTTTCTGCGCCGCGTCCTCGTGCCCCTCTGCCAGCAGGCGACGGAACATCTCGAACGCTGCCTGGAGCTTCTCGTTCGTAACCTCGAATCCGCGCAGATCTGGCGGCACCCGGCCTGCCAGGTAGAAGAACACATCCGGATTCGTTCCGAGGGCGCGGGCGAATTGCGCGATAATGTGCTCGCGCGGCGGCTTGCGCAGATCATGCTCGATGTCGTTCAAATAGGGTTCTGAGAGTGAATGGCCGTCCTCGAACCTGACCCGCGCCGCGAGCTGGCGCTGGGTCAGCCCTAGCGCCTTGCGTCGTTCCCTTAAGGCTTTGCCGAAGGCCTTCATGGAGGTTCCCTCGCTTTCGCATCTACTGGAATTTAACTATTTGATAATCCAAACCGCGCGGCAATGCAAGTCCCCGATTTCGAGCTGGGGCTCTTAGGGATTCGATTGGCCTCTCGCGCGTCGGGCAGAAGCGAGCTTGCGTTTTAGAAAGCTTTCTCGATGGAGGCTGCAGAACGGGTGTATTTTGGAGGAAGGGGTCGGTTGATTAATGCCCGTCGCGCGGGCGTCATCGGCCGCGTTTGGAGTGCGATTGATCCTTCGTTGCCTTGTCCAGCACGCGCCGAAAGGCGCGATAGGCCGCCTCGACCTCGCTATCCTCGGCGTCACGCGTCATGTCGGCAGGAACGCGCTTCGCATAGAAATAGAGAACATCCGGTGCCAGGTCGAGAATCCTCGCCAGCTGCTCAATCACCTCGTTTTCGGGCGGGTAACGTCGATCGTGCTCAAGATCGTTGAGGTATGGCGGCAGTACCTTGCGGCCATCTCCACGCCGAAGACGTTCTGCGACCTCTTTCTGGGTCAATCCCGCCTTCTTGCGCGCTTCCGTAATCACTTGGCCAAAGGTCTTCATTTCAAAGGAAGATCTTTAACGATCTCTCTCCGCCAAAGCGAGCGACAGGCGTAGTTTTGAGTCGCAGAATTCGTCGCCCTCAAAGTCGAAAACCGCTTCTCGACCGGGCTCGCGGTTCAGCTTTGGTCCATCGAAAAACGAATGGCAGCCAGGCAGGGATGCACGGTCGAGATCGTGTCGACCTAACGTCGCTTCTCGCTATACTTGGACAGGATGACCAAGCAATGAAAGATTCGAACGTCGACGATACAATACAACAGTTCCGTAACGCAGTTGGAGGAATCTTCCGGACAGCCGAGCGTTTTCTGTATGCCATCGGGGAGGATTTGGGCGCGTGAGCCAATCTCCCGTCGATACCCGGCAGCAGGAGCCACCCGCGATGGGGGGAGAGGCGTGCTCGCTGGGGATACGGGTACCAAGACAAAGTCGCCACGGAGCGAATTCTCAATCTTCTAAGGGAAGGCATTCGCCGAGGGGACGCTGCTTTCGAGGGGGTGCGACTCGCCGATCTCGATGCAGGTCGCGTAGATGATTTCGTCCTCGTCTGGAAGACCTCGGTTGAGGGGCACTCGATCAAGTGGTCGGGTGATGCTGTGCCCATCAATTGGGGAGATCTGATTGGCACAGAGGGCCTGCTCAAAGAATTGGCCGATGGATACTGGCGACTTCGCAACCGATGGAAAGACAAAACCGTTTCCGTCCGGCTGCAGACAAATCGCCCTTCCTCATCTGAAAAGCATCATTCTCAGCTGATTTCGACTCTCAGTGTCGCGGAGTTTCTCGCGACTCATTGGCATATCGGTCCGAAAGACCCAGATTCTGATGACGTAGTGAACGCCTGGAAAAAAATCGCGGAGAGCGTCAACTTAACCGGATCGGCTTTTTTGGAGTTCGCTTCATCCTGTCGCCTGTCACTCGGCTATCCTGAACCACCGAACAATGCAGAAGACTCACTGGACGCGAGGCATTACAGACAACAATTCGATGCTCTGCACAAAGCTATCGCGACTTGGCTGACGAATAATCCTGACGGCGATTTCATTAAACGAGATTTCCTACTCGACGCGATTGGCTATCGCTCCAATCGGTCAGGTTTGATTCATCGCTTTCCCCCACCAGACATTCCCTACGAAAAGAATGGAGCTTCCGCCGATCGAATCAAGCAAGCGATTGAAGAGAACGCCGGAGGATACATTGCTGTCGTGGGCGCCGCAGGTATCGGGAAATCTACACTAGTACAAGATATTCTGACTGGTTGGGGTTTTCCATTCTTCGTGCCCTATTACGCATTCCTCCCTAATACCGACGGCAATCGAGATCGCGGCGAGGCACTGACGTTCTTCCAAGACGTTGTGGAACGATTGGATCGTTTCTCATCAGATCGTCACGGCCTAGGAATTTCTGATTTGGTTCAGGGACGTGATGCTCTCCGATACCACATGTCGAAGGCGAACGAGCGGTTCGTTCTTCAAGGGCAGAAAACCATTCTATTGATAGATTGATCGTTCTTAGTGCGCAACCCCAAGCTTTCAACCCGGGAACGATTCCCGCAAGCGTGGCAAGCGCAGTCGCACAACCGCGACGTTCGGTCATCAGGTGAGATTCTGAGAGCATTCTTCTCTGAACTTTATTGTCTAATTGAACCGGGAGAAACTTCGCAAGCGGCGGTTGCCGTTTTACGCGCGTTTCCAATCGAAACCCGATTAACGATTGCGACCGAGATCATGGCGCGCATACGCACCAACGCTTTGCCGTCTCATCGAGTGCTAGTCGCGCGAGCACTGGGCGATGCGTTGCGCGAAGACGGGGTTAACGGACCCGACCTGAGTAAAGGACTCAAGAAAGGCCACGACACTCATCACGAACAAATTCTCTCTATAAACTCGCCTCAGATGAGCTGCAGACAACTGACCAAATGGCCGCTCGGTTGAGCGACCATCTGCATCCCGAGGATTGGAACCCTAACCCTGCCGAGAACAAGGAATTCGATTGGTGGTCAGCAGTTAAGAAAGCACGCACTCAAGACCTCGCTCATTTGAATATGCTTGTTAGCACTTTTCCACCTCCCGACTACCGAGAGGTCGACCTGCTCGCTTGGAAATCTAGAAAACTTTAGAGGCAGGAGATCGAAAATCAGCACGACAACTCGCTGAAGATGCTATTAAGCGTGCGCGCGATGCTTCTTGGGACCCGTGGCTGGACGGCGCGGAGAAGAGGGTCGCGTACAGCGCTCTTAAGAGAATCGACCGCGATGAGGCTCTGCTTCGCGCGCGCGAAGCGTTTGGAACAGACTTGGGTGCCGGCAAACTCAACAGCTCGTTTTTGCTCTCGGACATAGGTGACACCGTCGATGTGCTTGAGATTAAGTGGCCGGCAGAAGCCGTTCAGATAGCGGTTGGCGACTATCTCGATCACGTATGGGCGGGAAATCGACGGGTCCCGGCTTATGACTCTCTCTGACAAATGCCTTATCACCATGCTCGATAGACGAAGCTCTCTGCAGATTCACCTCGCATCTGCTCGCGTTCCCTGTAGTCGACGTCGGCGTCGCTGCGCGACGTACCCTGGCACGATACTTTGCTGCGGATGGAAGCGGCATGGTTGAGATGCTACTAGGCGATACTTGGAGAGACCCTGTCCAATTGGAGCACGTCTTAGCCGCTGTGCACGTCGGCTCACCGACTAACAGTGTCGCCGCGAACAAATTGCGAGACTGGATCTTGAGTCTTAATAGCTGCGATTCCATGGCCGTGCGTAGCGTAGTTAAGCGAATCAGCGAAGAGCAAGGTTGGCCTTGGCTGGAGAATAGAAACCAGGAGACTTACAAGGTGATTCTGCTACCACGGCCCTTGGGACGAGACGATGAAGCTCGAATGCTCATTGGCGGTGACGTAGCCACCGCGTGGGAATTGTATCAAGTCATTTTTGCTCAACTGGAAGATGTTGGGCTTGAGGCGCAAGAATTGCGTTCGGAATTTGAGCGAATCTATGCGCGGATCGAGGAGGAGTTTCTCTGGGTGGATCCTGAGCGACTTCAACGCTGGAGCAAATTATTATAGGTGAAGGATGGTTGGTTTTAGCGACTCCGCAGGCCGTCGAGTCCATCCGTCGCATCGCGCTAACGGCCGAGCTCCACTTGTGGGCCGAGCGATATTCCCATGGCGATGAGCCGTATGCGGGCAAATGGCATCTGTCGAAACCCATCTAACGAGTCTCGCGGAACGCGTTACCTACTTGCAACATCAACCTGGGGGTATGAAACGTTGGTTTATCTGCAACCCCCGTCAGCGAGTATAGCCTTACGATGATATTGTAAAAAAGCAGTAAGAATTCTAAGTGGCTGGTACGCCAATCGGCAACAAGCGGTACTCTTCGGGCGAAAGTTTGAAGCGTCGATACATACTACACGATGTACGTTCTCGAATTGCTAGAACATTGGCCCGCTCTTGTCATTCATGAGCGTGTAGCGTCCGGCGCGATCTATAATAGGAGGCTGAAAAAGCTCCGGCGTTTGTTCGGGTTGTGAAGATCGAAGTACGCGATGTGATGAACACCTTTTCCGACTCGGCCCACAAAAATCGGGGCGTTCAAATTCATCGCGGGCCGGCTATTATTGCTGGCATTCGTGTCTCTTGCCGGCATTACTTCGCCTTTCTATTTCAATCTTTTCGCGTGATGGATTTTACTATCGTCGGCGCTGTCGTCTTGCTGCTATGAGACTTGTATGGGCGCATAATGTAAGTATTAAGCGCGAACAGGAATTTCGCTCGCAGTTGGAGCTGTAGAGGAAAAAGGGGAAGCGGAGGCTAGTGTCCTTGCGCCTGCATCGCACTGATACTTTGGCTGATGCCGCAGCCGCCGATTGGGGGCAGGACGGGTTTTTTGTGAAGCGGCTTGCTTATCCCCAAAACGAGAGTCTCGGGGGCAGGACGCGGCGGGCGCGTGAAACTAGGGCAGCGAGCGAACCCTGCCGATGAATGAAGCGGTCGTCGTGGCGGTCGCGCTGGTCGTTGCCGGCGGATTCTATATCCGCCTGCGTTGGAGCCGTTCGCCACAAGCATACCGGGCGATGGTCGCGATCGCCGCGGGCTACTTCGCCGCAGGCCTCTTTGTCGGCGCCTGGGCATTGCATCCCGCTGCACCGAAGCATGCGGAGGCGGTCGCGCAGACCGCCAGCGCTAACGCACCCGCGAGACCGGCGGCAGAAGTTGGCGCGGCGGCGGGTGTCGCATTGGCCGGGTTGAGTCGGTTTTCGGCAAAAATCGTCAGCATCACGGACGGCGATACGGTCGACGTTCTCAGCCAGGGCGATCTTACCTACGCCGTCCGGCTGGAAGGCATCGACGCGTCTGAGCACGACCAGCCCTTCGGATCGCAATCCACCGAGCATCTTACGGAGATACTTTCGGGCAAGAATGTAACTCTCGAGTGCGAGAACGAGCGGTCCTATGGACGGCTTATTTGTAGAATCCTGCTGCCGAACAGAGAGGACGCGTGCCTCGATCAGGTCAAGGCTGGGATGGCGTGGCACTACAAGCAATACGAGGACGAGCAGAGCCCCGACGACCGCGCTTCCTACGCCGCCGCCGAATGCACAGCCATGAAGGCTAAGATTGGGTTCTGGAGTGAGCCGAACCCGGAGCAGCGCCAGGATTTCCGGCACGGCACTCGCTCCCCACTCCTTCTCGATGCGAATGGGTGTCGCACGAGCAGCGAGCCTGTGAGCGGCGCCGTGGTAGGAAACGCCAGGAGCCACATTTTCGAGTGGCCGGCGTGCCCTTATTTTTCGAGCATCTCGCCCGACAACCGGGTTCCGTTTTCGAGCCCGCAAGCAGCCGAGGCAGCCGGCTACCGTCCGGCGCACAATTGCCCATGAGCTCCCATAGAACGACACCTCAGTGACCACAACTCAGATTCGGTAGGCGGGCGGAGATGCAGGTGTGGTGAACATGCCGAACATTTATATGTTCTTCGATGGGTCGTCGTTGATCACGCAAATCCGACAGCTACAAGGAAAAGACGGAAGGTTTAAGGGTCACAAACTGCAACCGCTGGATCTCGTGACGTACTTTGACGAGGCTGTGATTACGGACGGCCTGGGAACGGCTTACAAACGGGCGGTTTTTTATTTCGCCAAGGGCGATTCCCAGGTCGAACAATTTCTCGACCTTCCAAGTCGCAAAACTCCGGGGCTGGTGCGAGATGTCGAGTTCAGATTCTGCGGGCGGAAAATAGCGGGTTCCGCACCTTCCGAGGAATGGCTGGAAACGGTGCCGGACGAGTTCCGCGAGCGGTGCCAGCGGAGCGAGAAAGGCGTGGATATCGAGATTTGCTGCGACGCTTTGCATCTCGCGTCCGCAAAGCTCATGGACAGACTCTTACTGCTGACGAACGATTCGGATTTCGTGCCGCTCTGCCGGATGTTGAAGCAACTCGGGGTAAACGTCAGCTTGATCCGATTGTCCGAAGCGCGTCCCGTCAACGGGGAACTGGCCGAGGCCTGCGACACCTACGATGTCGTGGACGAGAGACATTTGCTTACGGCCTTCGGATTGTCAGCCGTACTCTAAGAGGCTTGACCCAAAAAAGAAGTTGAGTGATTTCAGTCATTTGTGATTCGTTTATTGGTGCGACGAACATACGAGGGCACAAATCGCAGGAGCAACGATATGTTGAAGATATTGGCCTTTCTCACCAAGAGGGAAGGTATCGAGACGCAAGCTTTTATCGAGTATTACGAAAATAACCACGTGCCGTTGATCTGCGACTTGGTGCCCACTCCCATCCTTTACAAGCGCAACTTCCTTATGCGGGGCGATGAATTCAACAAGGAAGACGGCGCGATCGACTTTGACGTCGTGACAGAACTGGTATTTCCTGACCGGGCCGCTTATCTCGCGTGGGCGGCCGAGCTCTCCAAACCAGGCTACGGCGACCAGGTCGTCGCGGACGAGCTGAAGTTTCTCGATCGGTCGCGGACTAGGGCCTATGTCGTCGAGGAATGCGTGACATCCGGATGAGTTATGCGGGGCAAGCTCCGGAACGTTTCTGCCAGCATCAGGTCCGGCTCCTGATCGGCCGCCGCCGAGTGGTTGTTTTCCGCTTTTAGCATCTCGACCACCTGGCGCCGGTGGGTAGCCAGTGCTTCGAGCGCCTGGTCCTGTGCGTCGGCCAATAGCCGTGGCTCCGGTCGAACCGCTTCACGGAAAATGTAGGCGGCCAGCGCGAAGTTAAACATCCAGCCGACCCGCGCCGCCCCGCGATGGTGCGTCTTGCGCAACCCGGCGACCGTTCTGAGTCAGCCGAAGCTTTACGGTGGCCAGCGACGAGCTCGGGATCCGGGAGTTCTCTCCGTTCGGCTGTGCCAGCTTCGCCGGGCATTTCACACCGACGACTTCATCACGGGAACCACGGAGAGGCAGCTGACGAGAGGACAGAAGAACCGATTCTTGTCGTATACTAGAATTTGACAAGCCATCGACATCTGGTTAGTCTGCCAGTAACGGCGACTTCAGCTGGCCGTATAGAGCCCGGTTACCTGGATTCTTGGTTGTGAATACGAGCACCCGGTGTCAGCCAATGCCTGAGAACCGAGTAGGAGATCTAGTCACGGATTTGGCTGCGCTCGAACGTCTCGGGAGCATGTGGGGTTCATGGTCTTCTTAAGCGAGGTGGACAATGGATACTGACCCGCGGTCGAGAGGCGATCTACCGCTCTACGTTAGCCTCGATGTTGTAGCCGCACGAAGCGGATTATCCCGCTGGACGCTATACCACTGGATCGCGGATGGAAAACTCACCGCCACGCATGGCCTGACGCGTGCCGGGCGCAAGCACCTTGTCAAATGGGCGGTCTTCGAGCAGGCATTTGCTCGCGGAGATTTCGCCTCGTGAGTCCGCGCCTGCGCGGCGCCCGCAATGCCTTCACGTCCTCGCCCGGCACCATTCGCAGGACATCGCGGACCTGAGCGGCGACGCCAAAAAGCTCCTCGGTCCCTGTGTACCCGTTCGGACGGGGCAACTGGACGACGAAGTCCTTAGGGAAAAGGTCGTCGCCCACGCGGCGGTCGACAGCATCTGGGTTGATCAGGATGTTGGCAAACGGAGTGGCCGTGTAGGCGATGTAG
>Ga0099828_10001020_pt1 | contig 18029 bp, 17 predicted proteins | sample CZO8metaG_2_FD_79338 | JGI IMG/M metagenome (GOLD analysis project Ga0099828, IMG submission 79338) | Vadose zone soil microbial communities from the Eel River Critical Zone Observatory, Northern California, USA - CZOApr15con2H1.8 metaG | ecosystem: Environmental > Terrestrial > Soil > Vadose... | reverse complement strand
TTGGTCAGCCTCATTCCGCGGATTTACGATGCCACGCCCGGCACAGTACTGATCGATGGAAGGCCCATTCTCGAGTATTCGCTCGAAGACCTGCGCCGCAGCGTGGGTTTCGTACCCCAGGAAACTTTTCTGTTCAGCGATACGGTGCGCGAGAACATCGCTTTCGGCAAAGAAGACGCGACTGATGACGAAGTTCGAGAAGCAGCCGATGCGGCCAGCATCGCCGACGACGTCGAAGGCTTCCCCGAGCAGTATCAGACGCTAGTAGGCGAGCGCGGGATCACACTTTCAGGCGGACAGAAGCAGCGTACCGCCATCGCTCGCGCCATCATCCGCGATCCGCGAATCCTCATCCTCGATGACGCTCTCTCCAGCGTAGATACTCACACCGAGGACAAAATCCTCAACCACCTGCGCGAGATCATGGAGGGCCGCACCACCATCTTCATCTCCCACCGGGTATCGACTGTGCGTAATGCTGATCGTATCGCCGTGCTGCACAGTGGACGCATCGTCGAAATAGGCACTCACGACGAACTCATCGCCCTCAACGGCTATTACACCGATCTTTACAATAAGCAGTTGTTGGAAGAAGAACTGGCCGAAGTGTAATGCGTTAACCACAAAGAACACGTTAACCACAAAAAACACGCAGGAGCACAAAGCTTGGCGGTTGGTTTCCTTCGTGCTACTTGGTGTCCTTCGTGGTTACTGATTCTTAATGAAGCGGATACCTACCCGCGAACTGCTCGACACCGATAGCGGCACTCCTGCAGAAATCGCCGCTTCCCTCGCCGACCTTCGCCGTGTCAATCGTTGGTTTGGTGGTGTAAGCACCACGCAATGGATGATCGAACTTGTGTCCGAAGCGATCGGCAAGTCCTCTTTGTCACTCCTGGAGGTAGCTGCCGGTTCCGGTGATGTCCCGCACATGGTTCGCGAGCGTTTACAGCAGCGCGGCATCACGCTGGAAGTCACGCTGCTCGACCGGGCACCCTCGCATATTCGCGACCACACACGCGCGCTCTCCGCCGATGCTCTGGCGATCCCATTACGAGACGCGAGTTTCGACCTCGTTGGCTGTGGGCTATTCGCCCACCACTTGAATCCTGGTGAGTTCGTGCAATTCGTCCAGGAAGCGCTGCGTGTCTGCCGCATCGCTGTGCTGATCAACGACCTGGTACGAGATCCAATCCATTTGGCGATGGCCTACGCGGGATACCCGCTCTATCACAGCAGGCTCACTCGTCACGACGCACCTGCCTCCGTCCGCCAGGCGTACACTCCAGGAGAGATGCGAGAGATGTTGAAGCAAACGGGTGCAGCGCGAGTGGAGATCAGCCGCCATTATCTGTTCCGCATGGGCGCGATCGCGTGGAAGGTGTAGCCCATGTACGATCTCATCGTCATTGGCGGCGGACCCGCAGGTTCATCGGCGGCCATCGCGGCGGCCCGGGCCGGCGCGCAAGTATTGCTCTTGGAACGGGGCCGATACCCACGCCACAAAGTGTGCGGTGAATTTGTTTCAGCTGAGTCACTGGATTTGCTCTCTACGCTGCTGGGGACACACGACAAAGCTCTACTCAACCAGGCGATCCCCATCTCCCACACCCGGCTGTTCGTCGACGATCGGGTACTCGAGATCCCCGTAACTCCTGCCGCCGCCAGCATTGCGCGTTTCGACCTCGACGCTACGCTCTGGCACGCCGCTCAAAATTGCGGTGTAGAAGCGCACCAGCAGACCACGGTGCAGCGCTTCAGCGGCGATGGCCCATTCTCCGTCTCCACCTCCCTCGGTGAATTCGACGCCCGCGCGCTCATCAACACCTCGGGGCGTTGGTCGAATCTCACCGCGCCGCTCAAGGAGAATGGGAACATCCGTGACAAGTGGGTCGGCCTTAAGGCTCACTTTGCCGAATCGGCTCCGTCACAGTCTGTAGATCTTTATTTCTTCAAAGGCGGCTACTGCGGTGTGCAACCCGCAAGGCTGCTTGGGGCCGATCAGAGTGCTAACCAGAAGAACGGGGATCAGAACACCATCGACCGCGACAAAGACCGCATCAACGTCTGTGCCATGGTCCGTGTAGACACCGCCAGCACGCTGCTCGACGTCTTCTGGCAGAACCTGCAACTTCGCGAGCGCAGCGGAAATTGGCAGCCGCTCACTGAACCGGTGACGACCTCGCCCCTCTTCTTCCGACCCCCGCGGCCCGTACAAGGAACCGTGCTCATGGCGGGCGACGCCGCCGGATTCGTCGACCCTTTCGTTGGCGACGGCATATCGCTCGCCCTGCGCAGCAGCGCGTTGGCGGCGAAATCATTGCAGCCATTTTTCAGGGGAGAAAACTCGCTGGGAAAAGCGGCCGACTCGTATCGGAAGGCTTATGAACACACTCTTCAGCCTGTCTTTCGCGCTTCGTCGAGAATCCGGCGCATGCTCGCATTGCCCCAGGCCTTGCGTGGCCTTCTGCTATCGTTCCTGCAGAGCAGTCCGGGACTCACTCGCTACCTGGTTCACAAAACCCGCTGAATTTGCGAAGTGAAAACTGAGAACCGAGAACTGAGAACTGGGTTCCGAACTACCGGATCACCAGCACTTCCCTTACATTGTCGCGGGCAAGAAAGAACTTGATGGAAGCGAAATCGCGGAAGAGATTTTCGATATGACGATTGTTGAAGACGCGCTGCAGGCGGAAGCCAGCTCCGGCTGCTGTCTGTACTGCCCCTGTCGTCCCTCGCCGGACTTCTTTTGGCACCACGATGGTCTGCATCTCTAACACGTCGCTTCCCACAATGTGGTACCGGTAGCAAGGGGCATCGGGTCCAGCGTCGCGAGTATGAAAAAAGGCCAGCAACAGGCCAGCCGGCTTGAGCACCGACCATAAACGCCCGACCACTGGCTTGACCAGGCTCTCGTCCATGTAATCAGGCAAATTCCAGCACAGTACGGCGTCGAAATGGGCCGCCGGGTAAACCAGGTTTTCTGAAAGAAAGCGTTTCTCATCGAGAACCGGATTCCCGTACTCGTCCTTCTTGACCAGGGACGGGTCAGTGGACGCGACGAGCAGATCTTCACTGTAGATCTTGTGCCCGTGCTCCGTCATGTAGCGAATATTTGCCGGCGAGGTGGCTCCCAGATCGAGAATGCAGAGCCCGTCGTCCGAACCCCAATGGCGGGTCAGCTCGGCAAGTCCGCTGGACCGGCGGGACAACCGCTCTGCCGATCGAGCTGGCTTTGGCACCTGGCCCGATCCAGTCGACGAACCACCACGGAACAGTTTCATGGAATGTTGTGGAGCGGATGCCATTTTCACTTCCTGGCGTCCGGTTCAACCTGACACCGCATAGTTTAGCGCGGAAAGTTGAGGTGTTTACGCGGCGTCCGAGCCGCGTGCCCAAATCGTAACCCTCAGCTCAAGGGGAAGGACCTTTTTGCTCACCCTGTGAGCGCTTACTTCTTCTGTCCCGCAATCACCGACGGGGGCGCTCCGGAAACCGTCGAACCAGTAGCCGCAGCCGTTGACACCACGCTACCCACTGGCGCAGACTCCCGCTTTGCTTCCGGTTGGGGTTCGGGCCTTGCGGGCTCTTTCTGGATCTCAACTTTCCCTTTGAAGTACGCGCCGTCTTCTACCGCGATACGATGCGTCACGATATCTCCCATCATGATGGCCGACTTCCTGAGATCCACTCGGTCACTGGCTTGGACATTACCGTCCAGCTTGCCTTGAACGATCACGCCACTAGCATTGATGTTAGCGTGTACTTGGCCGTTCGGCCCGATGGTGAGGCTATTCCCGCGCAGTTCGATGCTGCCTTCTACCTGGCCGTCCACATACAAATCTTCACTGCCGGAAAGTTCACCCTTGATCACAACTGACTTTCCGATAAGCGCGAACTCCGCCGTTTTGGGCGTTTCCATAAAGCGCAGCCTCCTGGGTCAATTTGTTCGGCCGCTACTGGATCAATTCCCGACCCACTTTTTCCGGAGTTGCCAGTTATTTCAGCGTTCGTCCTTTCACATGCACCAGCGTTCCCGCGATACTGGATAGCGCTGGAGGAACTCGGCAAACACAGGAAGGCTAGATTCTAAACCATTCCCAAGGCTTGCGGTAACAGCCAGAGTTGAGGCGTTTATGCGGCGTCTGAGCGCGTGCCGGCATCCTGACCCTGAGTCCAGTCGAAGGGAAAGCCCGTGTGGCACACAGAGACCGCGGAAAGTACATCGCCAGGCAACTCTAGTTGAGAATTTCCCGACCAATAAATTTGGTAACAAAATATACTTTGAGGTCGCGGCCGACGAACAGTCCTTCGTGCCCGGATGAGGAGACGCAACCGCAATTCGATTCGAAGCTACAACAAACTATTGAGGATAGCAGTTCCATGCAACGCGTAAGGGGCTGGGTCTCGTCTAACTGGTGAACTGGCGTCATCGGAAGGCACACTTATGATGGGGCGCTCCAAATTACAGGTAAAAATAACTGCTGCTCTGCTCCTTGTGATCTGTGCAGGCGTAGCGCCGGCGCAGACAAAATCACCCTCCGTTGCGCCTGCCGAGCTGGTTCGAAAGACTGTGCAGAACGAGGTCAAAGCAGCCACTGACGACTCTGTACGTTATATGTTCCGTTCACGGAAGGAAACGCCGCGCGGCACTCAAACCAAGCTCTACGTGCAAACCCGCGATGCCATGGTAGGCCTACTGATCGCCCTAAATGATAAGCCCCTCACCCCAGAGCAGCGCCAGGCCGAAGAATCCCGAGTGGAGCGGCTCCTGAAAAATCCGGCAGAACTGCAGCACAAAAGGAAACAGGAAAAAGATGACGAAGAGCGTACTACGCGCATCATGAAGGCCCTGCCTGATGCCTTTCTCTACCAGTATGACGGCACCGAAACTGGCAAACAAGGGGTTGGCGCGCCGGGAGACGAACTAGTTCGCCTGAAGTTCCGTTCCAACCCAAACTACGATCCGCCCTCTCGCGTGGAGCAGGTGCTCGCTGGAATGCAGGGCGTTCTGTTAATTGACGCCAACCGCAATCGCATGGCCAAAATCGATGGCACCCTATTCAGAGACATTGGATTCGGCTGGGGGATTCTGGGCCATCTGGACAAGGGGGGACATTTTCTCGTCGAGCAGACATCTGTTCCCGAAAACGGCTGGGAAATCAGCCATATGAACCTCAATTTCACCGGTAAGATAATGATGTTCAAACGGCTCACCATCAGATCCGACGAGGTCTACAGCGATTTTCGCCCAGTCCCGAGAAACCTTACCTTTGCGCAGGGATTTGCACTCCTCAAGAAACAGGAAGCCTTACTCGCTGAAAACCATGTGAGCGGCAACACAAGATAGAAAAAACCGAAGTAGAACTCGGACTCACCACTGCCGCTTACCCAAAGCATTGTCATTGTGAGTGAAGAGAAGAACGTCTAGCGCAAAAAGGCATAGCCGTGGAAGGGCACGGCTTCACAAACTCCGGAAAAACTGGCGCATGCGTGCAGCATCGTGGATGCGTGCAGCACCGTGGAAGAGCGGCCCTTCAGGGCCGCGAAAGCCGTTCCGAATCAGTGACGGTTTTAGCCGCTGTGGCAACGATCTGTCGCGCAGGCGCGTTTCTCCGCAGCCTCCTCAGCCGTGCCGTAGTTACCGCCGGACGAGCGTACGGCAGCCTGAATTCCGTGACCCTTCGACCGTGTCGCCTGCTTTGTTCGAGTTTTCCGCGAGCTGTTCAGCCCCTGACTATCCCCGGGTTGCGAAAACAGATCCCGTTACCCGCTTCCTTCAGGCTTGGGCCATTGCTGTCCGAATCATTTCTTTCCTCACCGTCAGCCGGTCAATCAAGTCTTCCCGCACGCGGTAACCCGTGCCAGGTTGGTCATTCACTTGGATGAAACCTTGCGGCGACACCGTCACCTCCGGCTCAATGATGTCTTCTTGCCAATAGCGTTTGGAAGCGGAAACATCGCCGGGCAAGCGGAAATTCTCCAAGGTGGAGAGCGCGATATTATGCGTGCGCCCTACGCCTGATTCCAGCATCCCACCGCACCAGACGGGTACATTATGTGATTGGCAAACATCGTGCACCTTCCTGGCTTCGCTGAAGCCGCCCACCCGGCCCACTTTAATGTTGACGATGCGGCAAGCGCCCGTTTCTACTGCAGCCGCGGCATCGCGCGCGTGGCGGATGGATTCATCCAGGCAGATCGCTGTCCTGATCTCTCGTTGTAAGCGCGCGTGATTGTAAATATCGTCGTTCCACAGAGGCTGCTCGATCATCAGCAGATTGAATTGATCGAATTTCCGCAGGTGATCGAGATCATCGAGTGTGTAGGCGGAATTCGCGTCACAACTCAGCAGGATTTGCGGCCAGCGCGCACGAATCCGCTCCAGCACATTTATGTCCCAACCGGGTTTTACCTTTATCTTGATGCGTCTATAACCAGCGGCCAATTCTGTGTCGATCTTGTCCAGCAGCTGCTCCACCGTGTCTTGAATACCGATGGAAACTCCACAGGGAATCTCATGCCGCGTTCCGCCCAGAACTTTCCACAATGGCTGATTCTTTTGCCTGGCCTCCGCATCCCACAGCGCATTTTCGATCCCCGCCTTAGCCATGCGATGCCCGCGCACCGGGGCGAATACCGGCATGCAATCCCTCGCCGAGGTCAGATTGCGCCTAAGGATGGCAGGCCCGAGATACTGCTTGATCGTCGACCACGCGGTCTCAATCCATTCGTCGCTGTAAAAAGGATCTTCGCCCGCAACGCACTCGCCCCAACCATTGACGCCCTCGCAATGCACGGTGATTAGCAGGATGCGGCGGCCGTAGGTGCGTCCAAAGCTCGTTTCAAAAAAATGGACGAGCGGCATGTGAATCTCGCGGAGTGTGAGGGCTTCAATTTTCATGTTTCGGAGTTCTAAATTAAGCTGCTAACAGGTCCCCGAAAACGCTGGTTGGGCTTGGCGCAGCGCTTTTAGCGCTGCATAACCCGTCCATTTTCACCTTTGGCTTTAGAGACTGCGAAAAAATCCCGTAACTCCTGGGTTTGAAGGGCACGGCTTGAACGGCACTGCACGCTCATGCGCTCATTTCTGTGGCGTTAACTCTCGGCCGTGTACGACCATTTCTCATTCCACCGTCCCAGCAAGAACTTGCCATTCCCCTCAGCATCGCGCTCATACCCTAGCACCGCCAGCCCTTCCGCAAACGCCTTCAGGAATCCTTGGCGGTTATTATCCTGAACTTCTTTTGCGCACACGCGGCTCTCCGCCGAGGCTTTCCAATCGTAAATTTCCGCCGGCACCGAAATCGCCCTTACGGTTTTCGACGAAGGCTTCGTCCCGGTGCGCAGCAGGCTTTGCACACGCTTCGATTTCAGCCACCACTCGGCAACTAGGCGGTCGGTAGGCAGTCCACCCTGCAGCGGAGAAGACGTAATGCCGTACTGGTTGATGTTGTAACGCCGCGAGATCGCCCCTAGCTTTTCGATATTGAGGTAAGCATTCTTGATCTCCAGCGGATCAAACGTCCACTCAATGACCTCAAATTGGCGAGCCAAAGCATCGTCCCGTTGGAAGAGCTTGATGCGGCGACCCAGGCCGGCGTTTCGATACTCCTTGCGAACTGCCAGCATGTGGGAGTGCAGGTAGGCGTGGCCCCCGCGCGCGCCAGGTACGGCCAGCGCAAACCCGACCAATTCTTTGCCCTCGAATGCGCCAATCACCTGCCCCCCAATCTTCTCCCCTACAACGAATAGCCGCAAAGGGACTAGCTCAGCATCGCAAAAATTCCACACTTCTTTCTGCAGCGCGACGCAAGCCCGCATTTCCTCCAGGCCCTGGCACTTGCGGATCGCGATGGAACTGGCTATTTCTCTCTTTCCTGTTGCTTCGCCTGTTGCCATAGTGATTCCAGTTCTTCCATCGACGCCTGCTGCGGCCCGCGGCGCGAAGCTCGGAGTTGCTCTTCCATCCACTGAAAACGCTGCTTGAACTTGCGGTTAGTTTTCCTGAGCGCCGACTCGGGATCGAGAGAAAGATAGCGTGCAATATTCACCAAAACAAAAAACAGATCGCCGACTTCATCTTCCAGACGCTCCCGCAGTTCTTCCGGAATTCGTGGCCGGCCTGAACCAGCCACTCCCCTTGCGTGCGGCCGGGGACCAGGCTCGGGAAATTCTTTGAGCTGTTCGCGTAGCTCCTCCGTTTCTTCATGCAGCTTCTCAAAAAGGCCATCCACATTGGGCCAGTCGAAACCTACGTGCGCGGCGCGAGAGCTCAGCTTATAGGCTTCAAGCAGTGCGGGAATCGCCGTCGGCACACCCGCTAATATGGACTGCGGATTCTCAGCATTCTGGGCGGCTTTGCCTCCTCCAGCTTCCAGCCGCTTCTTTTTCTCCTCGGCTTTGAGCGCCTCCCAGTTGCGCAACACATCCGAGGACGTCTCCGCCTTCACCTCCCCGAACACGTGCGGATGACGGTCCACCAGCTTGTTGGAAAGCCGGTCTAGCACTTCATCTATTGAAAACGTCCCCTGCTCCTTCGCCATCTGTGCGTAAAAGAGCACCTGCAAAAGCAAATCACCCAACTCGCCGGTCAACTCTTCCCAGTCGCGGTTGTCGATCGCTTCCAGAACCTCGTACGTTTCTTCCAAGGTATAGGGCTTGATGGAGTCGAAAGTCTGCTCGCGGTCCCAAGGGCAGCCCCCTGGCGCACGCAATCGCGCCATGATGGAAACCGCGCGCTGGAACCGCTCCCCCGTGGAGTCAGGCATGGGTAAACACTCTAAATGAGCGGTCGCAAGGCGGGCAATGGACGGCGCAGCGAAGTCCCACTGCCCGACTCCTGGTTGACCGGACCTCGGGTGATTGCGCCGAAAATGGTGGAAACGGGAGAAAGTCTCCTAGATCTCAATCGACCATCAGCTTGTAATTCGACCAATAGCTTTATGCTATAAGCTGGCCACGAACAATGTGCGAAAGTGTTCCACGTGGAACACTCGGACATGAGTCGCCCTCAATCAAGAGAGCGTTCCTCGCTGCACCAACGTTATCTTCCAGTGGCCCAACCGGGAAGGCAGACTAAGATGGAACAAGTAGGCGTCCGGTACCCTAGAATTGTGCTGAAGTGCATCTAAGACCAATACCATGAACCTTCCCAGCAAAGCGCGGCCGCCGCTCGAAGGTGAGCGCTTCCAGGTTGTAGTGATCGGCGGAGGCATCAATGGCGTCGCCATTGCGCGCGAGTGTGCCCGTGCCGGCCGCCGCACACTACTGCTGGAGCAGCACGACTTTGCCTCCGGCACAACCAGTCGGTCCACCCGCATCATTCACGGCGGGCTGCGTTATTTGGAGCACGGCGAGATAGGAATGGTCCGCGAAAGCCTACGGGCACGTGGGCGCTTGCTGCGGGAGCGGCCACATCTGGTTCATCCGGTACACTTCCTGCTCGCCCTGAGTGATAACACCCGCCGCAGTTCCCTCACTATACGCACCGGATTATGGCTCTACCGGCATCTTGGCGGAAAGCTCGGACTTGCTTCTTCGGATATCGACAAGAAGAAGCTTGAGCATTGGCTTGACTCCGGACATCGCTGGTCAATTTTCGCCTTTGAAGATGCGCAGTGCGGGTTCCCTGAACGGCTGGTGGCGGAGTGGCTGATCGAGGCCATGCAGGCCGGCGCAGTAGCACGCAATCATATGCAGGTGCTCGCGGTGGATGTTGTTTCCAGCAAGGTGCGCGGTGTGCTGCTGCGGGACAAATTGAGCGGAAAGGAGGAACACATTGATGCGACCTGGGTTATCAATGCTACCGGGCCGTGGGCCGACCGGCTCTGCCAACGTTCCTCAATTCGCACACAGCGCCCAATGGTGGGCGGCGTACGGGGCTCCCACATCGTGCTGCCGGGCTTTGCAGGCGCTCCCAGCACGCCACTTTACACCGAGGGTGTGGATCGCCGGCCGATGTTCGTGATTCCCTGGAACGAGCAGATTCTGGTGGGCACCACGGAAGTCCCCGACACAACTGATCCGGGCAAGACACAGCCCGCGAATGATGAGATCGAGTATCTGCTGAATTCGTTGACGGCGCTTTTCCCCGGTTCCAAAATATCGTCGCACGACATACATTACGCATTTGCCGGCGTAAGACCGCTGCCTTTTTCGCCCAAGCAGGCCCCTTCTTCGATCAGCCGCCGGCACTATTTGCACGACCACACCGATGAAGGCGCGGCGGGCATGATTTCCGTGATCGGCGGCAAGTTAACTACAGCCGCGGAGCTGGCCCGGCAGTGCGCAAAGAAAATGGGGGGACGGGTCCGTCCGCCGCAGGGGCTCACACTGGTATCGAATGCAGCGCTCGATCCCCTGCTCGATCAGTGGGTGCTCGAGGTCAGTGAGGTGGGCGGAGTCAGTGAGACTTCCGCGCGCAGCATCGTAGAGTGGCATGGTAGGCGAGCACTCGATATCGCGCACATGGCCCTCACCAGTGCGGAAATGCGTGCGACATTGTGTTCTCACACCGAGCACGTCGTGGCGGAGGCAGTCGATGCCTTCGCAAATCAATGTGCGGTCACGCTGGCAGATGTTCTCTTACGCCGTGTGCCCGTAGCCTGGGGCGGCTGCTGGTCGCAGACTTGTAGCCGCGATGCCGCGCTGCGGGTTGCGACAGTGATGGGATGGAACGAGGAGCAGACCGCTTCCGAACTGGAAAGATTCGAGATGGAACGAACTGCATTGCTGCGCAAACCCCAGCAGGTGAGTCTCCCGCTCGAGGCGGCAGCAGACTAGGATGGTTCGTTAGTCGTTGGCCCGTTGATCGTTAGCTATCCTTCCAAAGTGCGCACCAGCAACTCGGTGTCATCCGAGATGATGGCGTCCACTCCCCAATCCGCGAATCGGATCATCGCTTCCCTTTCATTCACCGTCCAGACGAAAAGCTGCTTGCCTGCCGCATGTATATCCCTGATGAGTTGCCGATCCACGAGATCGTAGTGCGGGATGACGTACTGGACGGGCAGCTCGGCCCAGTGTGCCAAATGATTTGCTCTGTCGCAAATAAAACCTAGGGGCACACGCGGATCACGTGACCGTAGTTCAGTCAGCCCTTGCGGTAGAAACGACGAGATTACAAACCGTGCGGGGGCATGCTGTTTCAGCGCGGCCAAAGCTATCTCTTCCAGGCCAACCACTTTCAGTTCAATATTCAGGAAAGCTCGCTGAGCATAGCGCTCGACCACGTCTCCGAGCAGCGGCAGATTGAGTTCACACTGGTTCGCCCGCGGGATCTCGATCCCGGAAAATTTCGGGTCGTGGCAGATAACCGCGCGACCATCCGCAGAAAGACGCACGTCAAACTCGAAGCCATCGCAACCATGCTCAAGTGCCAGATCGAAAGATGCCAACGTATTTTCCGGGACGGCTTTGCTAGCGCGGGCTCCGCGATGACCGAGGAGAAGAGGACTTCTCATCGCCATTCATTTCTCGTGCTCAATCCAGATCGAAATCGCGGATAGGTCTTCCCGTATCAGGCGTTTCTTTGGCTTTTTTGACGGCTTCCTGGAATTTTTTCTCGAGCAGGTCGGAGGCGTGCTTCTGGGCTTCGACGGACTGGCGGAAGATCGAGTCGCGGCGGCTATCCTGCTCCTTCATGGCGCGGGCAGCCTCTTCCATATCGGCAAAAGTCCTCGGCTTTACCGGCGCTGTATGGGCAATCACCGCCTGGATGGAGGAATCCACCTTCAGCACCGCGCCGCAGCACGGACAGGTTACATCGAATGCCGGAGCGTTCTTCCCCATGAAGTGGAATCATACTCCAAATCGCCGGGCTCAGTGCGGCCTAAGCTTGATGGGGAAGACTTTGAACAAGTTGAGCATCTCCCAGGTGAGCAGGAAGATAGACATCACCACGATCATGATCGCCAAAGTTTCGCCAAAGCTCAGGCTGCTGCCGCGCTTGGGGTCGACTCGCCTAGCGCCCAGGCTCAGGATATTAAGCGTGGCCAAACCGAAAACCAGCGCCCAGAGCATGCTGTACAGGTCGGCTTTCTTGCCCGAAAACTGGAACTGGAACACCAGCGCCGAACCAAACAGCATGCAGGATTCCAGGCGAGAGCGGAGTTCCGCGAGCTTTGGGCGGCAAGCGCCACATGCTGCGCCGGTGATCTGGACGAGCGGAGGCAATAATTCCATGAGCCCGGTTCAGAGTGCAATGTGCTGGCGGCAATGTCGCTTTTTTGAAGCACTGCCGTCTCGGTCCTGTACGCCCCCGAGTGTAGCCAGCACATCAGGGGGTATAGCCTGCTCTGAGCGAAATCGAGGCGATGCTCTCCGATCAGCACATCAACCCTGAGCAGGTCAAACCTGTGCAAGACCGAAGCCATCGCGGCACCACCAGACCGAAGCGGGATATTACTCTTTTTCAGAGGTAACGTCAGCTTCAGATGTTCGTTGGCCGTCGTATCGCAGTTTCTTCCGTGGTTACCGCCGCACAATGACTCCCGGCGCTCCTGGGACTTTTTATATCTTCTGATGGGTGTGGTCTACAGCCGCGGACGTAAAGCTGCACCGATTTGGTACCCTGAGGTTTCTGCGACGAGGTAGCCAAAACACAAGCTCTAGCCCGGTTCCATTCGGCCCACCAAGAAGACAACCGGGTGTACAATGCCGCGTTGTCAAGAGGCCCAGAGAACGGAAATCCCCAGTTTGATTCTGCAAAGGAGGTCGACGATGACGTTCCACATACACACAAAGCGGTCGCCACTGCTCGCACTCGGTCTCGTCGCCATGCTTCTCCTCATGGCAAGGTCGGGAAAGGCGCAAGCCGGACAAGGGAGCAGGCCGCTAATTCCCAGGTTCTCGACAGCAAAGGCGTTTGATGTTTCACTCCCGGTACGCGACCTAGCGTGGCGGGTGCCTTCAGAAACGACACTTCTCAAATTCCCTCCGATGCGCAGGCCCGTCGGTGCGGATAGGGGACTCGGCGACGACGGTGCGTCTCAATCCGGTGCACCTCAATCAACTGTCCCGGGCAGCGGCTTTGCTGGCGACGGTGCGCTTCAAACAGGTCATGCCCGTCAAGCCACCGCGCTGATTCCCGCGCCGTCCCTGACCTTCGAGGGGCTGGCCAATCGCGACAACCTGTCCTTGTTCGGGTTTCAGGTCTCGCCGCCAGATCCCAACGGAGAGGTCGGTCCGAACCACTACGTCGAGATGGTTAACCTCACTTTCGCTGTGTACGCTAAGGATGGCACTCGGCTGCTTGGTCCGACTTCGATTGGGGCGCTATGGAGCGGCTTCGCAGTGGACGACTGCACTGACCTATCGGGCGACCCGGTCGTGCTGTACGATCAGCTCGATGATCGCTGGATCCTCACCCAGTTAACTACCCGGGGACCGACATTCTTCAACTGTGTCGCGGTCTCCCAAACCGGTGACCCTACTGGAGCATACTTCCGGTACGCGTTCTCGACGGGCGAGAACTTTCCGGATTACCCCAAGTACGGAGTGTGGCCCAACGCCTACTTCATCTCCACGCGCGAGTTCGCGCCCGATAATTCGTTTGCCGGCGACGGTGCCTATGCACTGGAGCGCGCCAAGATGCTCGCAGGTGACCCGTCTGCCCGCATGGTCAAGTTCCTGCTCCCCCCAGGCACCACGCCATACCTGCCCGGCGACGGCCTGCTGCCCTCAGACTTGGACGGCACGCGCATGCCACCGGCCGGCAGCCCGAACTACTTCGTGGGAACGATGGACGATGGAGCCGGCCGCGGCGCACCCTTCGACGGCATCAACATCTTCCAGTTCTCCTTGCACTGGAAGTCTAATCCAACTGCCTCATTCACCTTACAGGCGCAGCTCCCAGTCGCCCAATTCGACTCGATCTTCCCATGCAAGCCGCCGGGAAGCCGAAATTGCATCCCGCAGCCGGGCACCACGAACAAGGTTGACATCCTCTCCTACCGGCAGCGACCGACATTCCGGTTAGCGTACCGGAATTTTGGCACCTACGAAGCCCTGGTGACCAACCAATCGGTCGAGGCGCTCCGTGGCATTGCCGGTGTCCGCTGGTACGAAATCCGGCGGGTCGGTGGCGTGTTCTCCCTCAATCAGCAAGGCACGTACGCCCCTGACGATGGCGTGAACCGCTGGATGGGTAGCGTCGCGATGGACAAGCAGGGCAACATGGTCCTCGGTTTCAGCGTGTCTAACGCGACGACGGTTTTCCCGGGCATCCGTTACACCGGCCGGCTCGCCGGCGACCCGCTCGGAGAAATGACGCTCGGCGAGGGAGTGCTGATTAACGGTTCGGGCTCGCAGACCGTCAGCGCCAGGTGGGGCGACTACACCGATATTACCGTCGATCCCACCGACGACTGCACCTTCTGGTATGTCAACGAGTACTATCAAGTGTCTTCGGCGCGGGGCTGGCAGACGCGGATCGGCAACTTCAAGCTGCCAGGTTGCCAGTGATGGGCATGCCCTCGCGCCGCGACAATTCGGCCCGGTCGACCTGAGTAGCGATAGACTGTGGGCTGGCACGGAGTCCCGTTCTTCGCGCCAGCCCCCAACTTGTGAGTCGTATTACATCATCTCTTGCGGGAGACTCTGAAGACTGCCGCTGAGAAATTAAACAAGCTACAGGGCACCGATCCGGCAAGGTGGTCGTGGGGAAATCTGAGGCTTGCATAAACAGCCGTCGAGACGTTGTTTGCAACGTCTCCTCAAAAGGCTCTTCCACTCCGCGGTTCATGATTCACCCGCTAATGATCCATGCCTCCTCCGTGGACAATGTTGGAAGAGGACGCGTGGCAAACTTACAGTTCAATCAGTTGGTGATCGTGGCAGTCGGTGTGAATCGTGTCGTAAAGATTGTGCAGCAGTTCGGTACTGTAACGGGCGACAAAGTAGATGCCCGCGACTTCACGTTCTTGTAAGACCTTCTCTGGATACAGCATGTTACTGAGGAATTCGGCGTGGCGGCCCAGCGTCTCGCTTTGGCGTAGTTCGGCCCGGGCGGCGCGCGAACGCAACTGCTGCAACTGGTGATGCATCTTGGAACCGGCGTTGTCAGCGGCCTCGACCAAGGTCACATCCAGGCGCGCGAGAGAGTCGCGGATCGAGGCGAGAGACTTCTCCAGATCTGCGGTAGCCTTGTCGAACGCTGACTGGATCTCCCCGGGCAATGCACGTGCTCCCAGCTTTTCGCGCAACCGCTCGGGGCCATGCAACAAGTCGGAAAAAGCGAGACGGTAGCGGTCAAGTAGGCGCTGCGCTTTGGCTTCCACTAGAGTGGCGGAAAAACGCGGGAGAATAGGCGTCACCCGCCCCAGAAGCGCGTCGTAAATCACAGCCGCTTGTGCGAAGTAGGCAATTTCGGCAGCCCCACCGGTGTAAGCCAGCGTAGGCAGCAGGTAATCCTGCACCACGGGCCGCAACAACACGTTGGCACTGAAATCATGCGGCGCAGCGGCAATTCGGCGCAGCAGTTCGGTCTTGGAAAGCTTCTCTTCTTGAACCACAAACTCCGCGTTTTCGGAACCGCCGTTTGCTCGATGGTGCACCGGCACGCGTGCGCCATCTCGAATATTAAAGACCAATGTGGAAGATGGCGTGACCTTGACCTGCTGGTGATAGCCGGCCGATTCGAGCGCTTTGCCACGAGCCAGCAGCGCCTCGTCGAGTTCCGCGGCACGATCGATAGCAGCGTGGAAAATGGGTTCGACTATGGCGTGCAATTCGGGATGTGAGGCATCAACTTGGATCACGCCCCACTCTGCGAAAAGGCGGCCGAACAGGCGAGCGAACGCGCTGCCCAGGCTCTCGCCGGAACGATAACTCTCGCGCAGAAAACCTGTGGCTTCAGAGTCGCCCAGAAGTTCACTGGCAGTTTTTACAACCGTCTCGATTTCTGGGCCGAAATTTACCGTGCCGACCGGTGCATCGGTGAGTCCGCGGCTCGGCGTGACCAGCTTCACTAGGGAACCATCGGCGGCGGGAATGGACGTATGATTGACTTCGGCCAGGTCGTGGTCCTCGGTCGCGAGCCAGAATATGGGAACGCAATCTACGCCCGAGGCAGTTGCCTCCTCAGCCACTTTTATCGCACTGAGTGCTTTGAAAATGGAAAAGAGCGGGCCCCCGAATAACCCAACCTGCTGTCCGGTCACGATCGCGTAAGCGCCCGCCCGGAGACGAGCAATGCTCTCCTGAGTTTTGGGCGACGCATTCCAGCTCTTGTTCTGGCGCTCGAGAATGGCGGCAACACGCTCCCGTCGGCCAGAGTCATATCGCATTGCAGATGTTTCGTCTTTCAACCATTCATGAATGTGAGGAGGCCTGGGATAGAACTGCTGCACCTTGGGAAAGTCGTAGAGGAAGTCGGTGAAAAGCCGGGTAGTATGCGGGATTTGGCTGAACGGCAGACACTGCGATTTCACCGGCGCTTCCCCCGACATCGCGCGGCGCTCAAGTTCATCGTAGGCACCCATATCTATAGTCCGTGCAGCTACTTCAGATGTTACAAACGGTTATGGGATGCAAGATTGTTTCGCCGAACGAGCCTCGGCAAATTCAAAAATGCAGCGTACAACGGGAAGCTCTCTCCAATAGTCAAGTAAGGTGAATCTACGCTGAGCGCTTCAGGCGGTCAGGCCGCCGCGTCGAACGCACGCTCTTGGTATAGCCTTTTGTTTTCTTTGCTATTTTTTGAATGTGACCCGGCTTGATTCGCCTGGGACTTAGGACGCTCTCCTGAACATCATGGGCATTTCCAGAGTGGCTCTCGCTTTTATTTCTTCGAGTGCATCGACGGGAAACTCCTTCACTTCCGTTAATTCCTCCCAATGCGTGAAGAAGCCATGACGATCGCGATGATTCACGATTCGGTAGGCCATATTCTTGGCAATTCCCGGAAGTTGGGTCAGTTCTTTGGGACTTGCGGTATTGACATTTATTTTCGCTGGCATAACCATTCACTCAAGGTTTCATTCGATTCAACTGGACCGGTGTCAGTTGTCCGCTAAAGAGAGCGGCATCCGGCTTTTCGGCGTCAGTTCTGCGGTGTCCGCGGCGGTAGCTCTCAGTGTCGATCTGCCGGGTCGCCATTTCTTGCCAGGCGGCGTCTGATCCTTTTCGGACGGGGACAGTGATGGTGAGCCGGAATCCGGACACCCAACAGAGGTACCAGGTACTTGTTTCTCGGTCCTGCTCCCGCGCATCTAACTAGGTGTTTGACTTCCAACTGCTTGCCACCTAAAGTTGGAAGTGGCTCTTTGTATGGCCATTCCCACCAGTGGGGGCGTCACGGCTTCGACGGAGATGCTTGCGGCCAAGAGGCATGCCGGGGTGCACACACCCGTAATCGCGTGCAAAACCATAATTGCCAATCAACAGATGGCATACGCTGCTTAATTGATTAAGTAGCCGTCCTCCGCGGCTTTGCCCGTGGGCTGCGGAAGGGCGTCGCACAGCGGGCTGGTTCTGGCAACTACGTCTGGGCTGCCGGGACGAGATTTTCAGGCTAGCGGCTTGTGTTTCTTGTCCGTTCTGAGCGCCGGCCGCGAACGTTCCCGGGTAACTCCGGGAGCATGAACTGGACTACGCATGTAGTCTCTTGACCAGTAACATTTTCGGACGCGGGTTCGACTCCCGCCGCCTCCACCACTTTAATACCTTTACTATCAAGAGTTTACAGTATGGCTTAATAAATCGTATGCATTTTGCATGTACGGTGTGCTATGTTCCTGTCTATAAAGGAACCGCGCCGTGCCCATTCGAAACCTCGTCGTAACCGTCTACACCCGCCATTCGGTTCAGTGTCCTAAGAAAAACGATCAGTATTGGAAGCGCTGCAACTGTCCTAAATGGTTCTACATAAACAACAATGGGAAGCGCTCCCAGAGAAGCGCGAAGACACGCGCGTGGGACCGTGCTGAAGAAACACGTCGAGCCGTCGAACGAGACTTCGAAGACGCAGAGCAAAGGAAGCTGGCAGGCGCTGAGCCAAAGCAAGAGTCGGCCACGTTGTTGGAGGA
>Ga0099828_10001018_pt1 | contig 18037 bp, 11 predicted proteins | sample CZO8metaG_2_FD_79338 | JGI IMG/M metagenome (GOLD analysis project Ga0099828, IMG submission 79338) | Vadose zone soil microbial communities from the Eel River Critical Zone Observatory, Northern California, USA - CZOApr15con2H1.8 metaG | ecosystem: Environmental > Terrestrial > Soil > Vadose... | reverse complement strand
TGCGCGCATCCGGCAACTCGCGTCTGTTGGAAATTCTGTATGAATCGCCCGATCCCAAGTTAGCCGCCGAGTTCACGAACACACTGGTCAGCGAATTCGTCGAACTCAGCCAAGAAGAGAGGTGGAAATCGGCGCAAGGCACTGCCGAATTCCTGACGAATCATCTCGACCAAATGAAAGCTCAACTGGAGGCTTCGGAGACGCAACTCCAAGAGTACGCGCGCACTTCCGGACTTTCGATCACTGCTGAGAAGGAAAATCCGGCGGAGAATCGGTTAAAAGAATTATTAGACGAGCTTTCCAAGGCTGAGGCCGACCGAATTGCTAAGCAGGCGAAATTCGAGGAAGCCCAAAGCAAGCCGGCGGATTCTCTGCCAGAGATGTTGGAAGACCCGACCATGCGTGAGTATCGCCAGAAGCTGACGGAATTGGAAAGGCAATACGCCGAACTCAGCGCAACCCTGACGCCGGAGCACTACAAAGTGCAGCGCGTACAAGCCCAGATCAACGAACTCAAGTCCGAAATGCAGAAGGAGCGTAGCAATGTGCTGCGACGCATTGGCAACGAATACAAGGCCGCGCTCCGTCGTGAACGACTGTTGTCGGAGGAACATGCCAGTCAGGAGAAAGTCGTGGCGGATCAGTCCAGCAGGGCCATCCACTACGACACCCTGAGGCGTGACGTGGACTCCAACCGGCGGCTCTACGAAGTGATGTTGCAAAGGGTCAAAGAAGCCAGCTTGGCTACCGCGATGCGCGACAGCAATGTCCTTGTCGTTGATCGCGCCAACCCCCCCCTACTGCCTTATCGCCCCAGTTTCCCGATGAACTCCGCCATTGGCCTGTTCGGCGGCGTTTTTCTGGGCTTTGGCTTCGTAATGCTCCGAGACCGGATCGACCGCAGGATCAGCGCTCCAGGCGATGCGCAGGTCTATTTAGATTTGCCGGAGCTGGGCGTCATACCTTTGGATCAAGCGAGAGTTGCTGGGCAAATCGCGGACCGGTTGCACTCGCATCACTCGACCCGCACCCTTTCTTCGGAGGCCGCGCCGGACTCCTCGGCCAACTGGCCCGAACTGGCCACCTGGAAGCGGAAGCCATCCTTTTTGGCGGAATGCGCCCGCACGACGCTGACTTCGATCCTTTTGCCTACCCAGAATGGCGACTGTCCACGCGTCGTGGTTCTGACGAGTCCGAGCCCGGGTGACGGCAAGACCACCGTGGCTTGCAATCTCAGTATCGCGATGGCGGAGATCGGTCGGAAGGTGCTTCTGATTGACGGCGATCTGCGCCGTCCGAGGCTGCATAAGGTCTTTGGCGCACCCAATAACTGGGGCTTAGGTGACGTGCTCTGGGCAGACACGCCGCTTGAAACCGTTCCCATCTCGCATTTGGTTCGCGAGACGGAAGTCGCTGGTCTCTCCCTGCTGCCCGGGGGGAGTTGCGGTATAACTCCAGCTAACCTCTTTTATTCTCCGCGCATGGCGAGATTTTTGAAGCGCATGCGCAAGGAGTTTGAGATGGTCATGATTGACGCGCCTCCAATGATCCATCTCGCGGATGCGCGCGTGCTGGGCCGCCTCGCTGATGGCGTCATTTTGGTGATCCGCGCTGGGCAAACTACAACCGAAAGTGCGTTATTCGCCAGTCAGCGTTTTGCGGGAGACGGGACGCGCGTGCTCGGCACCGTTCTAAACAGCTGGGACCCAAAGACCAGCCACGGCTACGGATGTTACCGCGACTACCAGGCGTATGTCGGACAGTAGGTCAAAAAAGTGAACTCCGCGGTTCGCTCGACCAGCAGTCTCCGAAGAAAGAGGAGGTTCTCGGGAACGAGAGTTCCGGTTGGAGCAACTCGAGATCCTAACCCCAGGAAAGGCTCCACGTATGAAAAATACGACTAAGTCTACTGCGCTGGCCTACGCGAAAGCCTTGGTCGGGATCTGTGCGATCCTGATGATTGCCCTCGAGATCTCTTCCGCCTATCTGCTCCAGCATCATTCGGCCACGTATGCGCGGATTTCTCGGCAATATGACGAGGCCGTCAAGATGCGCCCCCCTAGACCTGGCGCCCCCCCCTGTGTGCTGATGGTGGGCAATTCCTTACTGCTGCATGGAGTCGAACTGAATCGCTTGCAGGCGTTGACTTCCTCCCGTGTGCGTATCTATCCCATTTTCCTGGAAGCTACCGGATACTATGACTGGCTGTACGGGCTGCGGCGGCTGTTCCGTCAGGGGACAAGGCCGCAGGTGGTCGTCGTCGGTGTCGGTGTGAATTACTTTCTCAAGAACGGAGTCCGTCAGGATTATGCTCCCATGTTGTTCTTTGATGCCCGGGACACCCTCGCCGTGGCTTCAGATCTACATCTAGATCGCACGGCGACAAGCAATCTCTTGCTTGCACATTCGAGCACCTTCTGGGATACGCGCAGCGCCATTCGAACACAGGTTCTTAGCCACGTGGTTCCCCATCTGGAAGATCTTTTCTTGCTCGTAAATCCGAAGCCGGCCATTCCGGAGGGCCGGAAGTTTGAAGAGATTGCGATTCCCCGCTTGCAAAGGATGCATGAGTTATGTGAAGCACACGGAGTGAAATTGATTCTTCTGGTCCCGCCGACTCTGTCTTCGGAGAGTGCGGTCAGCCAAATGGCCTATGCTGCGCACACGGTCGGAGTGGATATATCGGTGCCGATTGATCCAGCGGCGCTTTCGGCAAAGTTTTATCAGAGGGACGGAATGCATCTCAATCCCGAGGGCGCGGCGCTTTTCACATCGGCACTGGCGAAGGATCTTCCTGAGAAGATTATGAACCACGACACGCTAGCATCGCGATATTAGAGCCCCCTGCAGACATGTGCTCGGATCCATTATCTCCTGACTATCGATAGCTAGAGCATTCGCAGACCGAAAAAATATCTGGCGCGTCTTTCACTGATGAACAACGGAAAAGAGAGTTCGGCGCTGAGGAGCAGGCTGCGGTTCGCCGTCATGTGTTCGGGAGACGAACTTCCGGCGGCATTTGCAAAATGTATCGAGGAGCTACTGGCAGTACGTGGCGTCGAACTCGCCCTGGTGATCGTCGATCCCAGTCCGCCACATCGGTCCATCACCTGGAGAAAGGTAAAAAGAATAATCTCCTCAAAGAGAACTCTGTGGGCTGTGCTCGGACGTTTGTTTCCGGTGGAGCGCCTTGCCTGTTTTCGGCCGGTGGACATGTCCGACGCATTTGCGGGTGTTCCTAGAATCCGATGTGAAGTCGTTCAGAAGGGCAAATTCAGCCAGTATTTTCGTTCCGAAGATGTCGAGACGATTCGAAGTTACAACCTGGACTTCATCCTGCGGTTTGCTTTTGGAATCATTCGGGGCGAAATCCTACAGGCCGCCCGATACGGTGTTTGGTCTTTCCACCACGGGGACGAAAGGAAGTATCGGGGTGGTCCTCCGGCTTTTTGGGAGATATTCAGTGATGACCCGGTTACGGGTGCAATCTTGCAGCGGCTAACGGATCGTCTGGATGGTGGCGCGGTTCTTCAGAGGTGTTTCATCCGCACGCAGAGGTTCTCGCACAGGTCGAACCTCGACGCGATCATGTGGGCCACAACATACATGCCGGCTCGCGTTTGCCGGGATATTTTCAACGGCTGCGCTGAGTATCTGCACTCTCCGCCAAGCCGCTCGGAAGCGCCCGTGCTTCGCAGCCCCAATGACTTCGAAATGGCAGCATTTTTATGCAAGACGGCAGCAGCCTGGTTGAAAGACCGATTCATCTCGATTCTTTTCGCTACTGATTGGAATGTTGGAGTTGTGCGGCAGCCCATTCATTCTTTTCTCAATCCAGAATTTCATCCACAAGTCGAGTGGCTGAGCTATCGGAAGGCCAATCACTATATTGCAGACCCCTTTGTGCTTAGGGTCAAATCGCAGTTTAAATTGCTCGTCGAACACTTTGATTTCGCCTCGAATCGCGGCGCCATTTTTGAAACGCAGCTTTCAGGGTGCGAAAGCTCACCACCGACGTTCAAGAGCTCAATAGATTGTGGCGTACACATGTCCTACCCCTACTTGTTTGAACATGAGGGACAGTTCTATTGCACGCCTGAGGCATACCAAACGAAAGGCGTCTCTCTCTATACTTTTGATGTCGAGCGTGACGTTTGGTCGCGTGTAGCCACGCTGCTAGACGGGTTCGCGGCTGTTGATCCAACTCTGTTTCGATATGACGGGTGGTGGTGGCTCTTCTGCACCAATCATGACGATGGGGTCGAACAGAAGCTGTTCTTGTGGCACTCTCCGGACTTGTTAGGTCCATGGGAACCGCATTGCGCCAATCCTGTAAAGGTAGACGTTCGCTCGAGCAGACCAGCCGGCCGGCCGTTTATATTCGGGGGCAGATTGTATCGACCCGCTCAGGACTCATCAAAAGGCTATGGAGGCGCGATCACGATTAACCAGGTGAACCGATTAACGACCTGCGAGTTCGCTGAAGAGCCAATCGCCCATATTGGCCCTGTCAAAGGAAGTCCTTACCGCAAAGGCTTACATACGCTAGTTGGATTCGAATCCGTAACGGTCATCGACGGTAACCGTTTGATCTTTGCGCCCGAACTTATCTGGCACCGCATCATACACAAAATCCAAAGAGGCTGGGGCAGACGCGCCAGGCGATCCCCCATTAACGTGCCGGTCGAGAAAAATGAGATGAAACCTGTGACCGTCGACGGTGTGGACTGACTACCGTGAGCGCTGAAGCCTCAAGTGTGCTTGCCGTGCGGCAGAATCAACGTTCCTCATTGCGCGCGGATTTCAGTTGGATGTTCGTAGGCAACGCGATCTACGCCGGCTGCCAGTTTGCGGTGTTGATGCTGTTGGCTAAATTACTTCGGCCCGAATTGGTTGGGGAATACGCTTTAGGTCTCGCCATCGTTTACCCCGTCATCGCGCTCATGAGCTTCCAGCTTCGAGCGGTTTTGGCCTCCGATATTTACCGGCAGACCCAATTCCGCCATTACCTTAACCTCAGGCTGCTTACGACTGCTCTGGCACTGATGATCGTCTTCGCGATCACGCGGGTCCTGGGATATCGGTTGGAGCTCACGGCCGTAGTTGTCATGGTGGGTCTGTCACAGGCCATCGAGACCGTAAGCGATATCTACTATGCCCGGCTGCAACTTTGCGACAACATGCTCGGAATCTCCAAGTCATTGATCGCACGAGCCGTGCTGTCGGTGATCGGGCTGACGGTCGGAATCTATGTCGGCAAAAACCTCTTATGGGGAATAGCGGGAATCATGGCCGCGCGTGCAGCAGTTCTTTTTGGTTACGACATTCGCGAACGTACCCACGGTTTGCATCGCCAATCCGGCGAGACTTCTCGACATGAAGCGCTGAGGCCGCTCTTCAATCTAAAAGCGCAACGGGAATTGCTGTCGTTCAGTTTCCCTCTCGGGATCCTAACTTTGTTCGTGACACTTAATTCCAGTATTCCCAGCTATTTTATTAAGCACGCACTGGGCGAACGAGCCCTCGGTATTTTTTCGGCGATCGGATTCGTGGTCTCGGTAGGAAGCTTAGCGGCGGTTTCGCTTGGGCAATCGGCATTCACCCGCCTGGCCAGAGCCTATGCCACGGAGAATATTGGAGAATTCTGGTCACTGATTGGCATCCTCCTCGCTTTAGGAGCCACAGTGGGGATATGCGGAATGATCGTGTCCAAAATCGCGGGACGCGAGATCCTTACGATCCTGTTCCGACCTGAATACGCCGAGCAAGCCGACCTTCTTCCTTGGATCATGGCGGCCGGAGGTATGGGGTATATGGCCCAGTTCTTGGGAATCGGTATGACCGCGGCCAGAAATTATAAGCCACAGATCGCGCTTCTTATTGTGGTCAGTGTAAGCCTCGCGCTAGCCAGCTATTTGTTGGTTGCTAGACAAGGGCTCCTTGGGGCTATTTTCGCAATGTCGATCGGCTCGTTTGTGCACGTTGCCGGAGGTGCCGTCATTTTATTCACCGGCCTGCGCAGGCGCAGCGGTGTGTGCGCCAAAAGTGTTGGAACCGCCGAAACATCAGCATAACGATAGCAGCGGAATGCCGATTCGATAGGTCGCCGCAGCGCTCCCCGCATTCTTGTTATCGATGACATTGATCGCCGCACTTGTTCTGCCGACGTCAAAGCAAATGGTAGCCCAGGCGCCCGCCTGACTTAGGGCAGTTCTAGGGCCTGGACCAGCGTCGGTTGGGTGTCCCGCTACGGCAGCCAGTACGGAGAAGATAAACTCACGCGAACTTACCTTCACGGAGAGACGTCTGCACCTTTCAGCAAGGTGGCGTTCGCCGCTCTTTGGCTTTTGGTGTTTGCCATTCCATGGGAAGACGCAATTTGGCTCCCTGAGTATGGCACCGCCACGCGTTTGATCGGGATGCTCGCTGCAGGTCTCGGTGTCTTGGCGTTCATCGAGAAAAGGAGAATCCGATTTCCCAGCGCCGCCCACGTCGTGATGATCCTGTTTACGATGTGGGCTTGTATAAGCTACCTATGGAGCGCTTACCCGGAAGCAACTGCCTTACAGGCTTCCACCTATTGCCAGCTTCTGGTCATGGCTTGGCTGATATGGGAACTCTGCCCGGACAGGCGAGATCAAGAGCGACTGATGCAGGCATATATCTTTGGGACCTTCGTCTCCAGCATAGACACGTTGTACCAGTTTCTTACCCATCATGAGGTCGCATATCAACGGTACACCGGCGCGGGTCTCAACGCTGATCAAGTCGGGCTGATCATGGCCGTGAGCATCCCAATCTCATACTACCTGCTCATCCAAAGCCGCAAACTGCTGGCTTGGGTATATGGGCTGCAACTCGCGTTGGCGGTAACCTCCATTTTGTTGAGTGCTGGAAGAGGCGGCTTCTTGGCTGGTTTCGTGGCCCTGTCGATCGTGCCTGTGACTTCTAGAAGGTTGTCACCGCTCCAGAAGATAACGATCTTGTGCGTGATTTTCCTGGCCGTCGGCAGCAGCCTTTTCTTGGTACCGGCGACTTCATGGGAACGCATATCCACCATCCCCGAGGAAGTTGCACATGGTTCGCTCAACCAACGCAGGGCCATCTGGAGTGCATGCTGGGAACTCTTCCGCACGCATCCTTTCCTCGGCGTTGGAGCCGGTGCGTTCCGAGAGAGCTCCACACGTTTTTTGCCTGTGCCGGTGATTCCGCACAATACTTTTCTGGGCGTCCTCGCGGAGCAAGGCATCATCGGCTTTGGACTTTTTTGCGCCTTACTAGCTCTCCTGGTTTTATCTGCAAAAGCTATGGCCCTGCTAACGCGGAAACTGTGGATGGTATTTTTGGCGGTTTGGGTGGTAGCAGCTTCTGACCTCACTTGGGACAACGGGAAATCGACCTGGTTTTTCTTCGGCCTGTTACTCGCGCAGTGGGCAAGCATGGCCCGGAGAGAGCACGCGCGAGTCACGTCGAAAAGTTTCATGAGCGTCGGGGCGCCCTCTCCACATAACCTGCAAATTGTGCGATTCCGCGGCGCGGAGTGACGATGATCGGTCGAGACATGCCGATTTTTGCGCTCACAGGGAAGGAACGTAGATCGTGAGTAGTGCTGCTGAAGACTTGGTGAGCGAGCCTGCCGGAAAGTTTCAGTTCAGGCGGACACCGCGACTGGCGAAGCGGCTGTCGTTCTTGACTGGTCCAGTCGGGATTGTGCTTAGCATCGCTCTGCTGCTCAGAACCGCGCTTCCGCTGGCGGTCCTAGCAACGCATCACGATACCTCGGTGTTCGTAGAAAACGATACGGAAAGCTACCTGGCTCCCGCGCAGGCCTTGCTCACTTCAGGAGCCTTCAACACAGACGACCGTCCTGAAATCGTGCGAACCCCGGGATACCCTTTGTTCCTGGTGCCTGGCCTCCTGTCAGGGCATTTGAAAGCTCTGACCATAGCCCTGCAGATTATGATCAGTACTTTGACGGTTTTTCTCGTGTATCTCACTGCGAAGACATTGATCTCTAGAACTATCGCATTTTGGTGCGCAAGCTTTTATGCAATCGAGCCTCTGTCTATTTTCTATTGTTCTCAACTTCTGTCAGAAACTCTTTTCGCATTCATAGTCGTGCTGTTTCTTTATCAGACGGTACGCTACATAAAGCAGGGGAGGCTCCCTATTCTGCTCCTCGCGGCGCTCACATTAGCGGGAGCGACTTACGTACGTCCGATCTCGTACTATCTCCCGATTGGTCTTGCACCGATAGTCTTCTACGCCTCCGCGCAGATGCATCGCCGATCGAAAGCAATGATTCATGCTCTGGCCTTCGTTCTCTTTTTTCTCGCGCTGGTCGCTCCTTGGCAAATGAGGAACTATCGTGTCAGTGGCTATAGCCAGTTTTCCGCTATCGGCGACCAAAACCTGTACTTCTATCGAGCAGCATCGGTAACTGCAAAGCAGACCAACCGCTCTCTCTCTGACGTGCAAAAGGAGCTCGGCTTCAATTCCTGGGCGCAATATGCACACAATCACCCCGAACAGGCAACGTGGCCTTACGGACAAAAATACGCATTTATGCGTTTGGAGGCTCTGCGACTGATCCGGCAGAATTTGCTGATTTACGCGCCCATCCATCTCAGAGGCATGGTGCGTGTAATCGCGAACCCCGGCGGAATTGTGTACAGTATACTGTTCAAAAAGATCCCCATGCCTACAGGCCCTGTAGATACTCTGCCCACGCTAAAGATTCTTAGGATCAACTACCCGTTCAGCTTCTACACCAGCATCGGCTTGGCGCTGCTATTACTCTGCTACCTCACAATGGCCGGAACCGGCGTCGCACTAGCATGGTCACGCGAGAGGACTGCGACGCTCCTGTTCGCTACAGTTGGTGTGTACTTTCTGCTGGTGTCCAGCGGAGCCGAGAGTGCAGGCCGATTTCGTCACCCGATTATGCCGATCATCTGTGTGTTCGCAGGGTATGCAGCAGCTTTCCTGGTTCGCCAGCAAGTGCATATAGCCACCGAGGCGGATAAAACACGCTATTACTCCACGCCGCTCATAGCCAGCAATTAATCATGAAGAAAATCAGAGTGGTGCATCTTATTCCCACGCTTACGCCTGGTGGCGCTGAGCGCATGGCGGTTCATATCGTCAGGGGAATAAACGGGCAGCGTTTCGAAGTGGCACTGGTTTCGGTCAGCCGGCCAGTCGGATCCGACCTGGAGGGTTTGCTGGCGGAGTTCGGTGCAAAAGTATGGTATCTCGGCAAAGACCTGGGATTTGATTGCCGCATGTACTACCGATTACATCGCGTTTTGCGAAACTACCGTCCCGACATTATCCACACGCACCTGCAGGTGCTTCGCTATGCCCTCCCGTCAATGCTGTGGCTCAAGAGGACGTCAATGTTGTTGCACACGGTGAACAACGTTGCGGAACGAGAAGTCGAGCCGAGGGCGCGCTGGATTCAGCGCTACGCATTTCGTCACGGAGTCTTACCCATCGCTGTAGCAAACGAGGTGGCCAGCAGCCTAGAGCGGCTCTACGGGATTCAACGATGCCCCGTCATTTGGAACTGCATTCCAACGAAACTCTATGGCTGTCCTCAGACTCCACGCGGACAGTGGCGGGCCAGGGAGGGGTTCGCAGACGATGACGTTTTGTTTGCCTGCGTGGCACGCTTCGCTCCGCAGAAGAACCATGCGCTGCTCCTGAAAGCGTTCGCCCAAGGTCCCGCTTCCGATCCGAAAGCCCATTTGGTTCTTGTCGGAGACGGTAGCTTGCGCGAGCAGTTGCAACAGCAAGCCAGGAACCTCGGCCTGGCTGGGCAAGTACATTTCCTCGGGGTGCGCACCGATATTCCAGACGTCCTTGGCGCAATGGATGTTTTCGTACTGAGCTCAGACTGGGAGGGCAACCCGCTCTCGGTCGTTGAGGCCATGGCTTCAGGTCTACCGATCGTAAGCACCGCTGCCGGTGGCGTGCCAGAGTTGATGGAGAACGGCAAAGAGGGATTCCTGCTGCAAGTGGGCGATCTCAGAGGTCTCTCAGACTGTATGATCGCCCTGCTAAAAAGTCTGGAAACGCGGCGCTCGCTCGGTACTGCCGCCGCTCGCCGAGCCAGAGACTTCGACGTGTCCGTAATGATTGGGGCATACGAAGAGCTGTACGAAACTCTCTACCGTCATTTGCAAATTCAGCAAAAAGGGATGATTGGCGAATCGATTCTGCCGGCCGAAGAACGGCTGATGGGCCAGACGCGATGAACGTTCTTGTAACAGGCGGCGCGGGCTATATCGGCAGCCATACGGCGAAAGCTCTGGCGCGAGCTGGACACCAACCGGTGGTTTTGGACGATTTGTCCACAGGTCATGCCCACAATGTCCGTTGGGGACCCTTTGTGCACGCGCAACTGGCGGACTCGGCAACGCTTAAGGACGTTCTTCGATACTACCAAATCGAGGCCGTTGTCCACTTCGCAGCCAAGGCATTAGTTGCAGAATCCGTCGCACGCCCCTTAGCGTATTTCCGGAATAACGTCGCAGGAACGATCAGCCTCTTGGAGTCGATGGTTAGCGTCGCGGTGAGCCGCATTGTGTTTTCATCCAGCTGCGCGACCTATGGCGTGCCGAAGCAGATCCCGATCCCCGAGGATCACTCGCAAATACCGGTTAACCCTTACGGTGAATCGAAATTCTTCGCGGAGAAAATGCTCGAATGGATGGGGAAAACGGCTCAGCTACGTTGGGTTGCCCTCCGTTATTTCAACGCGGCAGGCGCTGATCCAGAGGGCGAGCTGGGGGAAGAACACGATCCGGAGACGCACTTGATCCCTTCCGCGATTGCAGCGGCACTGGGACAACGCGACTGCCTCGAAATCTGTGGTGTGGATTATCCGACGCCCGACGGCACAGCGATGCGTGACTACATCCATGTCATGGACCTGGCCGCCGCGCATCTTTCCGCCCTTCGGTATCTCGCCTCGGAGCAAGAGAGCCTGGCACTGAATCTCGGCACAGGGCAAGGAACGTCCGTCAGGGAAGTTGTAGCAATGGTGGAGAAGGTCTCAGGCCGCAAGATTCCCACAAGATACGGTTCACGACGGCCGGGCGATCCGCCGACGTTAGTAGCAAAGAGCGGACTCGCCGCGCGCGTCCTTCATTGGAAGCCCAGCTGGTCAAGTCTAGAAACGATCGTCGAAACCGCTTGGCGGTGGCATTCCGGAAGCCGAATAGTGCCAACCGTAGCGGAGTCAACGGCGGTCGAAGGCGTAATGTATGCCTAAAGATGGACAGAACCAATCAGGTTATCTGGAAATATCTGGGAACTGTCGATACGTCTTTACGGTGTTCACTCCCACGTATAATCGCCGTTCAACATTACACCGGGTTTACGAGAGTCTACGCGTTCAGACCTTTCGCGATTTCGAATGGCTGATCGTAGATGACGGCTCCACCGACGGCACGGCAGAACTCGTCGAGAAATGGCAAACCGAGTCAGACTTTCCGATCCGTTACGTCTACCAGGAAAATCAGGGCAAGCCTGCCGCCTTCAATCGAGGGGTCCAGGAGGCCCAGGCAGAATTATTTCTCACTTTGGATTCCGATGATGCTTGCGTACCGCAGGCGTTGGAGCGGTTGAAATACCATTGGGACGGCATTCCCCCGGCCGAGAAGGACAAATTCTCTGCGGTCACCGTACTGTGCAAAGACCAGGACGGCAGACTTATCGGTGACAAGTTTCCTTGCGACGTGTGGGACTCAGATTGGATTGAGTCCTTTTTCCGCTACAAAGTAAAAGGTGAGAAGTGGGGGTTCCACCGAACCGACGTTTTGAAACAGTTTCCGTTTCCAACGGTGCCGAACGTAAAATTTATTTCTGAGGGAGTCCTCTGGTTCGCGCTGTCCCGCAGGTTTAAGACGCGCTTCGTTAACGAGATTTTGCGGATATACCATACGAATGACAAAGCGGGAGACCGCCTGACTGCTCTCACTCCCGCAGCGCTGGTTGGGCGCGCGCTCTTTCATAAATATGTTCTGAACGAGCTAATAGACTGGTGGCTGCTCTCACCCGCAAATGTATTCCGTTCGGCAATTAACTTCAGCCGTTATTCATTCGGCGTCGGAAAAGGTCCTCACTCCCAGTTCAGCGAGCTTCGCACTTTGATCGGGCGCCTGCTGGTAGGAATTTCACTACCGTTAGCCTTCGCGATATCGCTGAAAGACAAGTGGAGCGTCGCAAGAGTGGGTCGGAGATAGATCGCGTCCGTTGGTGTGCAGCTCGGCGGTCGGTGAGCTATAAACCAAAATGATCAAAATCATTCAGGTCATCACGACTCTGGGCCCGGCCGGGGCCGAAACCATGCTCTGCCGGCTTGCCTCTGGCATGGATGCCTCGCGGTTTGAAAACGAGGTGGTTTCCCTTACCGGCGTATTGGACCTCGCTGATCGAATGCAGGCAATCGGTGTGCGTGTACGTACGTTAGGCATGAAGACGAGTGTGCCTAACCCTTGGCTGGTAGTGCGTCTTGCCCAATGGATCCGCGACTCAAGGCCCGACGTTATTCACACCTGGATGTACCACGCCAACTTGGTCGGTGCTCTCGCAGCGCGGCTAGCTGGAAATGTCCCTGTGGTTTGGGGCATCCACCACAGCGGCCTTCACTCTAGTATGGACAGCAGTCGCACCGTGCTCGTCAATCGCGCTTGTGCTTTCTTATCGCGAAAATATGCGGCCCGCATTGTGTGTTGCTCCAAGGCATCGCTGCAGGTTCACAAGAAACTCAACTACGCCGCCGAAAAGCTGGAGGTTATCCCCAACGGCTTCGACTTGCAGCAAGTCAAACCCGATCCTGCTGCCCACGCGTGGCTGCGTGAAGAACTAGGTATCCCGGCAGAGACGCTTCTGATTGGCATCGCAGCTCGTTTCCATCCCCATAAGGATCATCGCAATTTTATTGCGGCAGCCGCGCGCTTACATAAAGGACTGCCGACGGTTCACTTCTTACTCTGCGGCCTGGACATCACCTGGCAAAACTCGCAATTGGTGGAATGGATCGATGCAGCAGGTCTACGCGACTGCTGCCATCTTTTGGGAGTACGCCAAGACGTATCTCGTCTTTTTGCCGGGATGGATATCGCCACTACCGCGTCTCGAAGTGAAGCCTTTCCGGTTGTGATCGGCGAAGCGATGGCGTGCGGGACGCCCTGCGTCGTGACCGATGTGGGAGATTCCGCAATGATAGTTGACGACACTGGTGAGGTCGTGGCTCCCGGCGACTCGCAGGCGCTGGCCGAGGCATGGTGTAAGCTTATAAAAGCGGGGCCCGAAGTACGACGTCGCCTTGGAATGGCCGCCAGGCGTCGCGTGCAGAAGCACTTCGCACTGCCAGCGATTGTGGAACGCTATCAGGCAATCTACGCGAAGCTGGCTGCCGGATCACAACAAGGTCTGCTTTCTCCATTGTCAGCCCGAGCGTGCGCGAGAAGGCGGTTGCTTTCGGACTCACAAGTTGGGAGCGAACGGTGATGAGTGATTTGCTCTGTTGAGAGAGTGGTCGTGAACAACCGCACATTTCCGATCCCAGAATCCGTCTGTCGCAGGCTGTAGCCCAGTCTCTAGTCTAAGCCCGCTGGAACTTTTTCCTTTCTCTCAACAGAGCAAATGACTGGACCAAGACTTCCTCACATTCCAGGCGAAGGAGACGCGCATGAAATTCAAAATACTCAGCCACGCCGGCTTGCTGGTGGAAGCCGGAGGAACCCAACTGGTAGTCGATCCGTGGATCCTAGGATCGTGCTATTGGCGTTCCTGGTGGAACTATCCCAAGGCAGCTAAGTTCTCCGCCGAGGATGTGTCCTACATTTACTTGACGCATATCCATTGGGACCATTTCCACGGGCCTTCGCTCAGAAAATTCCCCCAATCCACGACGATCCTGGTTCCCCAGGCGTTCTCGACGCGTCTATTGGACGATCTTGCCGACTTCGGCTTCAAGGCGATCGTCGAATTGCCCCACGGTAAGACCGTTCGGCTGGCTCCGGAGCTATCCGTCACGTCCTATCAGTTCGATATCGACAGCACGTTGGTGATTGACGATGGGAAGACGACGATTTTCGATATGAATGACTGCAAGATCGCGGGATGGCCGCTGCGGCATATGATGCGCCACCACCCGAAAGTGGACTTCATGCTGCGAAGCCACTCTTCGGCACAGCCCTATCCATTCTGCTTCGATGCGGAAGACAAGGAAGATCTTCGATTCCGGAATAATGAGCACTACGTTGCGGATTTCGTGGCCTCCGCCAGTCTTCTTAAGCCTCGCTACGCCGTCCCTTTCGCCAGCAATCACTGTTTCCTTCACGAGGAGACTCAGCGCTATAACGACACGGTTGTCAACCCGCTCCATGTGAAGGAATACTTTGATAGTCACAAACCTGCCGGCACGGAATGTGTCGTGATGGTGGCGGGTGATTCGTGGGACGATCAGAGCGGCTTCCAACTTCAGGAGCAAGACTTTTTCACAAACCGCGAGCAGCATCTTCGAGAGTACGCCGAGGAGATGGCGCCCGTATTGCGAGAGCAATACCGCAAGGAGCTGAACGTAAAGATGTCCTTTCGGGACTTTGACAAGTATTTCAGCAAGCTGATGAAAAGTCTGCCTTGGTTCTCGCGCTTCTTATTTAAACCGATCGTCGTGTTCGAACTGCAGGGACGGCCGGAAGTTCACTGGGTTCTGGATTTCGACAGGAAACAAGTGTACGTGCCGACGGGCGAAGCGCCGAATTACTCCATCTGCTTCCGCATACATCCGCTCGTGCTGAAGGACTGCGTCCAGAAAGGGATGTTGACGGTTTTTCTCCCGAGTAAGCGAATGACCGTCAAGCTGAAGAAAGGTTGCGTCAAGGATTATCTGATCCTCTCGAAGGTCTTTGATCTCTACGATTACCGCTATCTCCCGATAAGCGGGATGCTGACACCTCGATCCCTCCAGAATTGGACGCGACGCTGGCGGGAAATCGCACATTTCGCCAAGCTGGCGCTGCGGGCCATGTTCAAGCGCAATCAGCAGGACGCGCTCGCGGAGTTTGTGCCGCGAACAGCTCTCTAGCGGAAACGTCCATGGAGACAGCTCTTCCAACCACGACAGCCGAAAGAAGGCAACCGCCATTTTAGGACCGGCTATAGGACGATGGACTATGAGGACTACTCGATGAAATCGTTGCACATGGTCTGTGGAGGCTCCTGGGGCGGTGGCCCCGCGATCGTTCTCGCCAACACCAAGGCGCTCATCGAGCGTGGGGACGAGGTTTGGGTCGTCACCGGCACTGAGGAGCAAACCAGGCGCTTTGAGGAGGCTGGGGCCACCGTATTTGAGCTCGGGCGCTGGATTTACCAGATTCATCCACAAGACCTGCGTACGTTTTTCCAACTATTCCTTCTTTGCCGGCGCGAACGATTTGATTTGGTTACCACCCATACGTCTAAAGGGGGTTTCCTCGGCCGCCTTGCAGCCAAGCTTGCTGGAGCGCGTCACATCGTGCACCACGCGCACGGGTTTGCGTTTCGTGAGACGCAAGGACGCTGGACGCGCAGATTCTATGTCCTGCTGGAACGCATCGCCGCGCGCGCATGCAGCGTGATCATCTCTGTGAGTGAAGATCATCGGCGGGACGCCATTCGTGAGCGCGTGGCCGCCGCGGAAAAGATCGTCACCATCCTGAATGGCATTGACGTGGGTTCCTTCGGCTGCACCTCGATGCAGGAGGCGCGGCAGAAGCTGGGGCTGGAGACAAAAGACACTTTGATTGGTGTCGCAAGCCGTTTAGCACCCAAGAAGGGCCTGGAAGACATGATTCAGGCGTTTCAGCAGATTCATCAGTTCCATCCGGATGCGCGGCTGGTTCTACTAGGTGAGGGTCCTAGCCAGCTCGAACTGGAACGTCAAGCGCAGAGCACAGGTCTCGGAGATCGCATTCACTTCCCGGGTTTTCGCAGGAATGTTCCGGAACTGCTGCCGGCCTTCGATATCATCGCGCAGCCTTCCATTTCGGAAGGGCTCTCCCTGGCGATCCTCGAAGCAATGGCCGCGGGCAAGCCCGTGGTCGCGTGCGACATTCCGGGCACCCGGGAAATCATCACCTCGGGGGTCAACGGCATTCTCGCGCCGCCTTCCGATCCGCCCGCTATGGCTATGGCCTTTCGGTCCCTGCTCGACAATTCCGCATATGCGCGCAAGTTGGGCGAGACGGCACAGGCCGACTGTCGCAAGCGCTTCTCGCAGGACCGCATGGTGCGTCAGACCCTCAGCCTGTACGACGCTCTCCTTGTCGGCCATCCCCTTCCTGTCTCGGAAGGGGTGGATGGCCTCCAAGGCCGAGCAGCGCGGGCGTTGATCCCGCAGAGCTGAGACGGCTCTCGAAAAGGCACCAAGCACGGAAGAACAGGCCGCCCGTTGCCACGGGAGAGCTTTGGTCTCGACTGAAGGATTTCAAAAGGGTTTCGTGGCAGTCGTAATTCGATAGAACTAAAAACGTTTAAGAGAACTGGAAACGCCGTTGTTTCACTCTGGTCCTAACCTCATGCTCAAGTCACCGGCCCTCTAGTCAGAAGGAGCTAACACAATGTCAAACGGTGGGCTAACTAACGCAGAGTGCTCGCCGAGCAAACTCGAATACACCCGCCAGCGTAGCTGCGCGCTGGAAATATCACAGCAAAACATACCGAGAGGACTGAAGTAATCGTCGGAAAATCAGCTGACCGATTTCCCAGCCGCTATGGAATTGAACCTCTATCTATTCTTCGCCCAACCCGAAAATTAACTGCTGCGGCAAAGCAAGCAGTCGGAAACGAGGAACATGCAATGCGCACGACCTTCGGGCACAATAGAAGCCTGCTTCGGATGGCAGCGCTCGTCATCTTCCTGATCTTCGTAACGTTCGGCACGCGGATGACGCGGCTCCACGCGACGAGCCAACCGGGCACTGTTTGGGTGGCTCCTAGTCTCGTCCGGGTGGGCCCGACCGATGCCCCCGGCACGACTTCCTCCATCAATCTATCCAGCGCTCGCGGCGAGACGGTAGACACTCAGATCATCGTCACCGCTTTTGCTGGTGGCTTGACCAACGTGAACTTGAGCGCCTCCGCGCTTATCGGTCTTGGGGGTGCCACTATCCCGGCATCCAATTTTGTCTTTTACCGCGAATATTATGTGACCGTTCAGGGCAGTTTCAACGCTGGGGGAAACAACCCGCCCCTAGGCGCAGGGACCTATCCCGAACCGTTGATCCCCTTCGTTGATCCGGAAACGGGTGCAGCGCTTTGCGGCAGCGGAGCACCTCTCCAGGCATGCAATGCATCCGTAGCCCCCAACCAAAACCAGCCGTATTGGATTGATCTGAATATCCCGAGGGGCGCCAGCAATGTTCCTCCCGGGGCCTATACCGGAGCGATCGCGGTCACTAGCGACCAAGGAAGCATCAACGTTCCCGTGACGGTTACCCTCTGGAATTTCGAGCTACCCTTGAAACCGTCGGAGCTGACGCATTTCGCATTTTGGGTGAACTCCGGCAATCCCACCAATGCGCAGCAACAGGCTTTGACACGTAACCGCATTTTCGGCATGAACTGGTCGGCCAGCCAAGCCGCCTCCTTTCAAACTTCGGACGGATTGAACCGCTCCTCTCTGGGAGAGAGCTTCGGCTGGAACTTCGTCAGTTGCAACGGGTCCTTAAATGACCCCATCCCTTCGCAATCCGCGATCGCCGACGCTGCCTCTGCCTATCCTGCTGGAATGCCTTTGGATCTTTTTGTTTCTGACGAGACCAATGGTTGCTCAGCGGCCTGGCCTAACATCAAAACGATTGCCAACAATGCCCATGCCGCGGGCGTGAAGATAATAGATACCGTTCCCCCGGACAGCAATCTGTACGGCTATGTGGACTACTGGGTCATCCTTCCTGTCAACTGGCCCGGTAGCCTCGCGGGCGTTCCAGGAACGTTTTGGTCCTACACCTCATGTAACGTGGGTAATGGCAGCAACCCG
>Ga0099828_10001014_pt1 | contig 18068 bp, 18 predicted proteins | sample CZO8metaG_2_FD_79338 | JGI IMG/M metagenome (GOLD analysis project Ga0099828, IMG submission 79338) | Vadose zone soil microbial communities from the Eel River Critical Zone Observatory, Northern California, USA - CZOApr15con2H1.8 metaG | ecosystem: Environmental > Terrestrial > Soil > Vadose... | reverse complement strand
TCGAGCGGGCGCAGAAGAGCTCGGTGCTCGGCCGCGTCGCCGAGCCGGACGACGTCGCTCACGTCGTCTCCTTCCTCTGCTCGGAGGGCGCGCGCCACATCACTGGCCAGACCATCACGGTGGATGGAGGTCTCTCGCTCGAGTAGCGTCGCCGTTCTCTTACGTCCGTCCCGTCGTTAGCTTTTCCGCAACACTTCCCGGTCCCGGTCCCATCACCACTCGATCCCACGCCGTGCGTCTCGCCTTCGTCGCGCTCACGCTCGCGGCCCGGACGAGCGTCGCCGCCGCCCAGGCACCGACCCGCCCGCCGCCCCGCGGTCTCGTGACCGAGGCTCTCTCGGGCGAATCGGTTGCGTTGCTGCCGGTGACGCTCGTGGTGGCCGACCCGACGGTGCGGGGCGACAGCTCACTGGTGGCCCTGGGCGACCGGCGGCAGCTTCTGCTCTGGGCCGATTCCGTCGTGGGCGAGGAGTTCCAGGGCCGCGCGCCCGAGGTGAACTGGGTGCCGGCGCGCCGGCTGCGGCAGCTGGCTCACCGGAATCCCGGCATGGTGCCCGACCCCGATCAGATGGGCCAGGCGATTCTGCGAGCGCCGAAGCTCAACAAAGTGCCGGATCCGCTGCGGAGCTCGCTCCGGAGCCTCACGGCCATCAGCGGCGGCCGCTTCGCTATGGCGCCCGCCGCGCTCGGCTTCACCCGGGATCCGGGCGGCGGATTTCGGGCCGATTTGTCGCTCGCGCTCGCCGACGCCCGCTCGGGCATCGTCGTCTGGCGCTCGGCCACCTACGGCAGCGGGACCACGCCGGGCGACGCGCTCGCCGCCGCGGTCTCGGCCGTTCTGCCTGCGGCGACCACCGGTCCATGACGTACGACGTTACCCTGATCCCCGGCGACGGGATCGGTCCCGAGATCACGGCCCAGACCGTGAAGGTGCTGGAAGCGACCGGGCTCCGGTTCGGCTGGGACGAGGAGCTGGCGGGCGTCGCCGCGGTCGATGCCACCGGCACGCCGCTGCCCGACGCGACCGTCGCGAGCATCCGGAAGAACGGGCTCGCGCTCAAGGGCCCGCTCGCGACGCCGGTCGGCACCGGCTTCCGCTCGGTGAACGTGGGCCTCCGGAAGGAATTCGAGCTGTTCGCCAACGTGCGCCCGGCCAAGACCATCGTGCCCGGCGGCCGGTTCTCCGACGTGGACATCGTGCTGGTGCGGGAGAACCTCGAGGGCCTCTACATCGGCGTCGAGCATTTCGTGCAGGTGGGCAACGACCCCCGCGCCGTGGGCGAGTCGATGGCGATCGTGACTCGGGTGGGGTGCGAGCGGATCGTGCGCTACGCCTTCGAGTACGCGGTGCGCCACGGTCGGAAGAAGGTCACCATCGTGCACAAGGCGAACATCCTCAAGATGGTGAGCGGTCTGTTTCTCGAAGTGGGGCAGGCTATCGCGAAGGAATACGAGGGAAGGGTAGTGGCGACCGACATGATCGTAGACAACTGCGCCATGCAGCTGGTGATGCGGCCCGATCAATTCGACGTCATGGTCACGACCAACATGTTCGGTGACATCCTGAGCGACGAGGTCTCCGGCCTCGTCGGTGGGCTGGGGCTCGCGCCGGGCGCGAACATCGGCGCCCGGGCCGCCATCTTCGAGGCCGTGCACGGGAGCGCCCCGGACATCGCAGGCAAGGGGATCGCCAATCCCTCGGCCCAGATCTTCGCCGCCGCTATGATGCTCGACCATGTGGGCGAGCTGGACCGGGCCCGGCGCATCCGTGAGGCGGTCGAGCACGTGATCGTCCGGCAGAACATCCGCACCCGCGACCTCGGCGGGACGGCGAGCACGCAGGAGTTCGGCGATGCCGTTGCGAAGCGGGTTGCCTGAGGTCCCATGCGCAAAGTGCGGACGGCGGGTGCCGGGTCTGGCGTGGACCGCGCTCTGCCCCGAGTGCCGATGGGAGCGCGAGGCGCGAGCGCGCCGGCTGTCGAGCCGGGTGGCGCTTGCCGCGACGGCCGTGACGGGCCTCTACGTGATGCTTCGGCTCCCGCCAGAGCCCACCGCCCGCCTCTACGCCGGCATCGCCGTGGTGGCCACGTATCTGATCGTGCGCCGCATCGCCACCAGGCTGGCCATGGAGTTCCTGCCCCAATGAAAATGCCTTCGCTCTGCACGGCGCTCGTCCTCGCCGAGCTCGCTCTTACGTCGGTCGCGCGGCTCGAGGCCCAGGAGACGAGCCTCACGATCTACAACGACGGGCGGGTCCTGGTTCGCCGGACACTGGTCACGCCCGTCCCCCGGGGGACGTCGGAGCAGCGGCTCGCGCTGGGCGCGCTCGACCCCGCCACGCTTTTCGCGCTCGACTCCGGCGTCACCATCACCGCGGCCGCCTACGACGGCGCCGCCGACGAGGCGAGCGCCATCCGCCGGGCCCTGGGTCAGACGATCGTCTTCCGCAACGGCCGGGACACGCTGAGCGCCACGGTCGTGGGCGTGGATCCCGAGCGCTTCCGCCTGGCGGACGGGCGCATCGTCTTCGGCCGCCCGGGGCAGCCGGCTCTTCCGGCCGACGTCGTCGCGCTCGAGCCGGTGTCGCGGGTGACGCTCAAGAGCGACGCGCCCCGGAAGGACCTCAAGGTGGGCTACTTCACCGGCGGCGCAGACTGGCAGGCGAGCTATCAGGCCGTGCTGGGCCGCGGCAGCGCACGCGTCACCGGCACCGCGGTCCTCGGCTCCCAATCGCTCCGGGCGCGCGACGCGGAGATCCAGTTGCTCGCGGGCGCCGTGAGCCGAGCGGCGCCACCAGCCGCACCGCGCGCCGTGATGGACCGGATGACCATGCTCAAGGGCGCCCTCGCCGCCACCGGCGAGCCCTCGGAAGAGCGGGTTGGCGAGTTCCATCTGTACACGCTCCCCGGCCGCACCTCGCTCGAGCCCGGCACTACCACGTCCGTCGCCCTCTTCGAGCCCGCGAGCGCCTCCTACGAGCGGGCCTACGTGGTCCGGGGCCAGCTGCCCTACTTCGGGTTCATCCCGCAGCAGGGCGACGAGACCGACGTCCCGGTCGAGGTGAGCTACACCCTCAAGCGCGCCCGGAAGACGAGCTTCGGCGACCGGCCGCTCCCCGCCGGCGTGATGCGCCTCTTCCAGGCGGACAGCGCGGGCCGGCTCCAGCTCGTAGGCGAGGCGTCCGTGCGGCACACCGCCCCGGGCGAGGAGGTCCGGGTCGCGGCCGGAACCGCGTTCGACCTCACCGCGCGCCGAGTGCAGACCGCGTACAGCACCCGGCGGGACAGCACTCGCACCAACGGATGGCGCACGGTCGCGACGGCGGACTACGCCGTGACGCTCAGCAACGCGAGCGACTCCGCCGCGACGATCGAAGTCCGGGAAGAGCGGGCCGGAGAGTGGTCGGTGCTGACGAGCTCCGTACCGGCGGAGAAGATCTCCTCCACTATCACCCGCTTCCGGGTCCCGGTGCCGGCCCGGGGTGAGGCGAAGCTCACGTACCGGATCCGCGCGCTCTGGTGAGCGACGTCTCACTCGTCCACCTGTCGGACCTCCACTTCGGCGGGCTCGCCGACCTGGCACAGGTGGAGGCGCTGGAGCGCTTCGTCCCGACGCTGGGGGCGCAGGCGATCGTGATCTCCGGCGATCTCACTCAGCGTGCCCGACACGGGGAGTTCCAGCGGGCGCTGGTCTTCGTTCAGCGGCTTCGGGAGCATGCGCCGACGCTCGTGATTCCCGGGAACCACGATATCGAGTGGTGGAAGAGTCCGCTCGGCCTCCGGGGCACCCGGGTCAAGTACGAGAAGTACCTGCAGTACTTCGGCGACCTGCGCCCGGTGCTCGAGATCCCGGGCGCCGTCATCGCCGGGGCGCTGAGCAGCTACGGCGTGGCACTGGGCTCGCTCACGTGGAACCTGCGGGACGTCGCGGTGAAGGGACATCTGCCGCGATCGGAGACCAACCGGGTGAGGAAGGTGTTCGCCAGGGCGCCGGCGGAAGCCGCCCGCGTCCTCGTCATCCACCACAATATCCTGGCGGGGGCCATTTCCCGGCGGATGGGCCTCGCCTGGTGGCGCTCCGCCCAACGCCGCCTGATCGAGACCGGCGCGGACGTGGTCCTCTGCGGCCACGATCATCAGGAGGGGGCCGGGCAGGTGGACGCCATCACGGTGAGCACATCGGGCACCCACAGCTTCCGCTCGCGCCGGGGACGTCCGTCGGTGTTCAACGTCGTGCGGATCGAACCCTTCGTCGTCCACGTCCAGCACTACCGCTGGGAGGCAGCGGCGGAGGAGTTCCGCGAGTCCGATCGGTTCAGCTTCGCGCGCCGCGACGCCCCGGAGCCGGTCGTCTCCGAAGCGGGGGGGATGTAGTGGGGTCGGTCTCGTTGCTGGACGGTCCGGACGAGGTTCTTGCCCGCCGGCTGACCGCGCTGGGTCTGCGGCCGATGTCCGGCGTGCGGACCCACCGCAACCGGAGCGTGATGGTGAGCCTGAGCGAGCGGCTACTGCTCCGGTTGCACCATGGCTACGTGTTCGCGCCCGATCGGGTGCTCGCCGCCATCGTCCGCTTCCTGGACCCCCGCGCCTCGCGGGCCGATCGACGACGGGCCGAGCTGGTCTTCCTCGCGTTTCCGGTCGAGCTGTACGCGCCCCGCCCCCGGGAGCGGCCGCCCGAGCGGCCCCGCCCCGGCGACCTGGCGCTCCTCCACCGGCTGCGGGAGCTGCACCAGCGGCTCAACCGAGAGCACTTCGGCGGCGCGCTCGGCGAGATCCCGATACGGCTCTCGGGCCGCATGCGTACCCGGCTGGGCGAGGTGAGCGTCGACCTCCGCACCGGGCAGCCGATCGAGATCGCGCTGAGCCGCCGCCACCTCGCCGACCACCCGTGGAGCGAGGTGGAGCACACCATGCTGCACGAGATGGTCCATCAGTGGCAGGCCGAGTCCCGGCGCCAGATCGACCACGGCCCCGCCTTCCGCAAGAAGGCGCGAGAGGTCGGTGTGCTCCCGGCGGCGCGTCGGGCTGTCAGCCGGTCGGCCGGGCCGGCGGGCCGGCGGGCCGTGGGCTCCGCGGCGCGGCACAGGTCAGAGCTCCTGGGGCACCGCTCCCGCGACTAGCCTGCCTGCCCGTCGCTCCGCCTCGCGGCTATCATAATCCCAGACCCGATCCCGAGGCTCCCGATGGCCACCGCCGCTTCCACGGCCCGCTTCACGGGCGTGGACTTCTACGACTCAGATTCACTGCTCTCCGAAGAGGAGCGCGCCGTCCGGGACACGGTGCGGCTCTGGGTGGACGAGCGCCTGATGCCGATCATCGGCGACTGCTACGTCACCGGGCGCTTCCCTCGCGAATTGGTCCCCGGGATGGCCGAGCTGGGCCTCTTCGGCGCCAACCTGCCGGAGGAGTTCGGCTGCGCCGGCCTCAACAACGTCGCCTACGGGCTGATCATGCAGGAGCTGGAGCGGGGCGACAGCGGGATCCGCTCGTTCGCCTCGGTCCAGGGCGGGCTGGTGATGTACCCGATCTACGCCTTCGGGTCGGCCGAGCAGAAGCAGCATTGGCTCCCCGCGCTCGCCGCGGGGCACGAGATCGGGTGCTTCGGCCTGACGGAGCCGGACTTCGGGTCGAATCCGGCCGGCATGATTACGACCGCGCGGGAAACGGCGGACGGCTGGGTGCTCAACGGGACGAAGATGTGGATCACCAACGGGTCGTTGGCGACGGTCGCGATCATCTGGGCCAAGGCGGGCGACATCGGGGACCCGCGGTCCATCCGTGGCTTCGTCGTTCCGACCGACACCAAGGGGTTCACGGCGAAGGACCAGAAGGGAAAGCTGTCGCTCCGCGCCTCGGACACGAGCGAGCTGCACCTCGAGGACGTGCGGCTGCCCAAGGACGCGATCCTCCCCGACTCGGGTGGGCTCAAGAGTCCGCTCATGTGTCTCACCCAGGCGCGCTACGGGATCGCCTGGGGCGCGGTGGGTGCCGCGATGGCGTGCTATGAGGAGGCGGTCCGGTACGCGAAGAGCCGGATCATGTTCGGGAAGCCGATCGCGCAGACGCAGATCCAGCAGGTGCGGCTCGCCGACATGCTGACCGAGATCACCAAAGCGCAGCTGCTGGTTCTGCAACTGGGCCGGCTCAAGGACCTGGGCACCATGACGGCGGAGCAGGTCTCGCTCGCCAAGCGCAACAACGTGGACATGGCCTGCGAGTGCGCCCGGGAAGCGCGCCGGCTCCTCGGGGCCAACGGGATCCTCGCCGAGTACCACTCGATGCGGCACCTCGCCAACCTCGAGTCGGTCTATACCTACGAGGGCACGCACGACATGCATTCCCTCATCCTGGGACAGGCCATCACCGGCCTTGGCGCCTTTGCCTGACCGGAGCGGTGACAGCGGGAGCGGTGGCTCGTATCAGGCTGGAATGACCCCGAGTCCGCCCTCGACCCGCGCTCCTGCTGCCGCTCCTGCCCCCGCCCCCCACGCGGGCGAGCAGTGGTACACCGAGTTCGGCACCCGGATCTACCGGTACCTTCGCTACCACGTCGCCTCGGCGGACGAAGCCGAGGAGCTCACGGCGGAGACCTTCCTGCGCGCGGTGCGCGCGGCCGGGCGCTTCGACCCGGCTCGCGGCAACGCCAAGGCCTGGCTCTGCCGGATCGCGCAGAATGCGCTCCGGGACGCCCGCCGCCGCGACCGGCGGCGTGGATCGGTCCCGCTGGAGTCGTTCCGCGACCTCGTCTCCGACGCGCCGTCGCCCGAGGAGCGGGTGCTCCACGAGGAGGAGGTCCGCCGGCTGCTCACGGCCATGGACGGGCTCGCCGAGCGCGACCGCGAAGTCGTGAGCCTCCGCTACGGAAGCGAGCTCGAGTACGGCGAGATCGCCTCCATCCTTGGCATCCGCGAGCCGGCAGTGCGCACCCGTCTCTGGCGCGCTCTGGGACGGCTGCGGGAGGCGATGACCCAATGACACCCGGCGACCTGCCCCCCGATCTGGCGCCGGTGGATCGCCTGCTCCGCCGGGCGCGGTTCGAGCCGAGGGCATCGCTCGGGCCGGAGGTGACGGGGCGGCTTCGGCGGGGGGAGGCACCGGCCGTTCCTCACCGGCGCGCACCCCTGGTCTGGGGGGCTGCCGCCGCCGGGCTCGCCGGCCTCGCGGGCGCAGTATGGCTGATGGCGGCGCGCCCGGCGCCGACCCGCACGATCGACCGGTGTTGCTTCGATCTCGACGGCGGGGGCAGCCTCGACGACGGTGTGCTGGTGGTCACGACGCCCGGCCAGCGCGTTCAGCGGCTCTGGGTCTACGAAGACGTGGACCACTCGGGCGGTTGGACCGCGGGCGATCGGCTCCGGTTCGTGCGCGGTGCCGCGCCGGTGCTGATCGGGCCGCCGGTTTCGGGCGCCGTGGCAACGCAGTGCTGTCTCGACTGGGACGGCGGCGGCGCCGCCGACGACGGCCTGATGGTCGTCCGCTCGTCTCCCGACCGCGTCGTCATGGCCGCGATCTACGAGACCGGTCCGGACCCCGCTTCCATTGATGGCTGGCAGCTCCGTTAGCGCTCCGCTTCCTCACCGCAAACCCCGCATGCTCCCGACCGAGGCTCCCCTCCGGAACCCCCGCGCCCTACGTGCGCTCGTGTCGCTCACCTTGCTGGCCGGGGCCGGCGGGACGGCCGGGGCCCAGGTCCCCGACTCCGCGCGCCACGACACGACTGCTGTGGCGCTTCCCGAAATCGAGGTGACCGGATCGATCGTCCCCGCCGCGGGGCCTTCGATCGGCTCGGGCGTCCCCGCGCGCATCTCCATCATCTCGGGCGACGTGATCGACCGCTGGGAGCCTCGCGTGCTCCCCGACGCGCTGGGCACGGAGCCGGGGTTCACGTTCTACGACGATCTGGGCTCGGGGTACAAGATCTCGCTGTCTACCCGCGGGTTTTCGGCCGGTCCCGTGCTCGGCACGCCCCAGGGCGTGTCGGTGTTCGTGGACGGCGTGCGGCAGAATCAGCCTGACGCGGCGGAAGTCAACTTCGACCTGCTGCCGCTCGATCACGTCAAGCGGGTCGAGTTTCTGCACGGGACCGGCTCCCTCCTCGGCCCGAACTCGCTGGGCGGGTCGGTCAATCTGATCACGGAGCGCGGCGCGGGTCGGCCCCACGGCGAGCTCGAGCTGTCCGGCGGATCGTACGGACTGGTGAGCGGGGAGGCGTCAATCGGGGGTGCGAGCGGGCCGTGGGACTACTACGCCGGTGCGGGCGGGGAGCGCGACGGCGGCTGGCGGGAGGCCACCGGCGCGCGGAACGGCAACGTCTTCACCAACCTCGGCCGCCGCTGGCGCCGCGGCGGGCTGGTGCTGCAGGCCTACTACGCCGGCTCCCGGGCGGAAACGGCGGGGAGTCTTCCCGAGTCGCTGTTCGACGCCGACCCGAGTGTCAACTTCACGCCCGGCGACTTCGAGAACATCAACCAATTGCAGCTCAGCCTGTCCGGTTACCACCTCGTGGGGCCGGGCCGACTGGAGTTCCGCTCTTACTTCCAGCGCAACAACGCAGAGCGGTTCAACGTCAACCAGGCGCCGGACCCCGATGTGCGGAGCCGCTCGGAGAACCGTTCAGTGGGCGGCACGGTGGACTACCGCTGGGCACATTCGCTGGGCAAGGCGACGCTGGCGCTCCGCGCCGGCGTCGACGGCGTCGTCAACCGGGTCACGGTCGGCATCTTCACCGAAGCGCCCGGGGACACGACCCAGACCACTTCGGTGAAGAGCCCGAGCTGGGATCTGTCCCAGTTCGCCATCGCCGACCTGACCATCTCGCGCGTGACGCTCTCGGTCGGGGCCCGGTACGACTACATCAGGCTTCCATTCCAGGACCTGCTCGATCCCGCGGCGGACACGACCAGCACATTCCAGCGGCTGAGCCCGCGCGGCGGCGTGAGCGTCGATCTTGGCCGGGGGGCCTCGGCCTACGCGTCGGTGGGGCAGAGCTTCCGGGCGCCGGCCCTGCTCGAGCTCACCTGCGCCGATCCGGCGGCGCCGTGCCCGCTGCCCTTCGCCCTCTCGGACGATCCCCCGCTCAAGCCGGTGGTGGCGACAACGATCGAGGCGGGCGGTCGCTGGGTCGTCGGGCCGGCGATTCTCGATCTCTCCGCCTATCGGACCGCGGTGCGGGACGACATCTACTTCATTGCGTCCGACGCCGCACTCTTCTCCGGCTACTTCGCCAACATCGGAGACACCCGGCGCGAAGGCGTGGAGCTGGGCACCCGCCTCATCTTCGACCGGTTCTCGGTCTACGCCAATTACGCCTACACCCGCGCCACCTTCCAGACGCAGGCCCAGCTCTTCAGTCCCCGGGAAACGGCTGATCCGACCAGCCCGCTGTTCGGACTGAACAATGTTCAGCCGGGAGACCGGATCCCGCTCGTGCCGAATCACACGGTGCGCTTCGGCGGGCAGGTCCGCCTGCCCAAAGGCCTCGAGGCCGCGCTCGACGCGCGCTTCACCGGACACCAATGGCTCCGGGGCGACGAAGGCAACGAGACCAGCCCGCTGCCGAGCTACTTCACGGCCGACGTACGCCTGGGGTGGACCTGGGCCGACTGGGAGGTGCAGGGGATCGTCGCGAACGTGTTCAACAGCCGGTACGCGACGTTCGGCACGTTCAACGAGAACCGGCAGACGGATGAGGTCGAGCGGTTCCTGACGCCAGGCATGCCCCGCAACCTCAAGCTGATCATCCGGCGAAGCTTCGGTCGAGAAAGCTCCTGATCGTCTCGCCGGCCGCAAGAGCCTGGACGGTCATGGAGCCTCCACGAGGCCCAGGAGGTCGCAGTAGAGGCCGGTGAGCGTGGCGGCGAGCTCGTCGTCAGCGACCGAGAGATCGGGCGGACGACCGTCGCCGAAAAGAATGGTCTCCTTGGCGGCGGCGTCTACGATGAGCAGGCCAATCAGGACGGCGCGCTCGGGAGCCGGATGGGTGATGGCCGCTCGATGCTGGAGCAACAAGCCGGTAAGGCGGCGGACGAAGTCCCCGTTGAAGGCGGCGGCCTCCGTCTGGAACTCGGTGTCGGGGGGGGTGCGGACGTACAGGTAGAGGGCGCGGAGCAGCGGGCGCTTGGCCCGGTAGCTCTTCACCAGGACGCGGACGATTGCAGCGACCAGGGGACGGGGCGGCATGGCGCGCCAGCGGGTGTCGTCGAGCAGGGAGTCGGCGGTGCGGCGGGCGCGATCGAAGAAGGCGACCGTGAAGGCCCGGAGCAGGGCGTCCTTGTTCTCGAACCGGGTGTACAGCGTGCCGGTGGCGAGCCCGGCGCGCTGGGCGACCTCCTGGACGGTGAGGCGCGCCACCCCGCGCTCGGCGATGACCCGCTCGACGGCGGCGAGCAGGCGGTCGAGGGAAGCCTGGCTGCGGGCCTGGCGGGGCGGGCGGGGCTCGTGGCTGGTCGTGGTCATCCGGTGAGCGAATAATAAGAACCTGAACCCATGTTCACTTTACTGTAGATCGCGAAGCCCGTCAACCAGCCGCCGGCCGAAGCCGCCCCCGGTCCCGTCCCGCTACCCCGCCACCGCCCCCGCCGCTACCTTTGCCGCGGCTTTGCCAGCCACCAAATCCTCAAGCGCGAGGGTGCTGACGTTGAAGATCGCAGTCTGCCTCAAGCGGGTTCCGGACACGGTTGCCAAGATCACCATCGGCGCCGATCGCAAAAGCATCGACGAGACCGGCCTCAAGTTCGTCCCCAACCCGTACGACGAGTTCGCTGTCGAGGAAGCCCTCGCGCTCAAGGAGAAGGCGGGCGCTGGCGAGACGGTCGTCTACGCCCTGGGGACCGACGCCGCCCAGGAGACGCTGCGTACCGCGCTCGCCATGGGCATCGACCGCGCCGTCCTGCTCCAGTCGCCCGGCTCTCCCGACGGGCTCGAGGTGGCGAAAGCCATCGCCGCGGAGCTCCAGGATGGAGGCCACGACCTGATCCTGTTCGGCAAGCTCGCGGTGGACGACTACAACCAGCAGGTCGGTCCCATGGTGGCCGAGCTGCTTGGCCGGGCCTGCGTGACGTCGGTGGCGCACCTCAAGATCGCTGACGGCGCGATCGAGGCGGAGCGGGAGATCGAGGGCGGGATCGAAGTCGTGACCTGCCGGCTGCCCGCCGTGCTCACCTGCGACAAGGGCCTCAACAATCCGCGACTCCCGTCCCTCAAGGGCATCATGGCGGCGAAGAAGAAGCCGTTCGAGACCAAACCCGTCGCCCTCGGGGCGGGCTCGATCGAGGTGCTCGGTCTCGAGTACCCGCCGGAGCGTCAGGCCGGCCGCATCGTGGGTGAGGGCCCGGACGCCGTTCCCGAGCTGATCCGTCTGCTCCGGACCGAGGCGAGGGTGCTCTGATGGCGCCCCGAATCCTCGCGGTCATCGAGGCGCGGGACGGTGCCGTGCGCAAGATCTCTCACGAGCTCCTGGCCGCCGCGCGCGAGCTCGCCGGCCCGAGCGGCGCAGTCGACGCCCTCGTGTTCGGGGCAGCGCTTCCCTCGGGCGCCGACGCCCTGCCGGCCTTCGGCGCCGATCGTGTCCTCTCGGCCGCCCATCCGGATTTCGCCCGCTACAATCCGGACGGCTTCTCGGCGACGGTGGCGTCGCTCGGCGCCGGCCGCACGGCGATTCTCTTCGCCGCGACCGCGACGGGGAAGGATCTGGCTCCCCGTGTCGCCGCGCGCCTCGGCCTGGGGCTCGCGAGCGACGTCACCGGGCTCGCACTCGTGGACGGTGCCGTGATCGCCACCCGCCCGGTATACGCCGGTCGCGCGATCCAGAAGGTGAGGCTCCGCGCCAGCCCCGCACTGGTGTCGGTGCGACCGAACACGTTCCAGCCCCGCGCGCGGGACGACGCCCGGACCGGGGGCGTGGAGCCGGTGAGTGTGCCCGCGTTCGAGGCCCGGGTTCGGGTCACGACTGTGAAGGCGCCGGAGAAGGCTGCGCTCGACGTCACCGAGGCCTCGATCGTCGTGTCCGGTGGTCGCGGTCTCAAGGACCCGGCCAACTTCAAGCTGCTCGAAGAGCTGGCAGACGCGCTGGGCAACACCGCGGTGGGCGCGAGCCGGGCGGTGGTGGACGCCGGCTGGCGCGACCACGCGGCCCAGGTGGGACAGACGGGCAAGACGGTGAGCCCGGGCCTCTACATCGCTGTCGGGATCTCGGGCGCGATCCAGCATCTCGCCGGGATGCGCACGGCCAAGACCATCGTCGCCATCAATCGGGACAAGGACGCGCCGATCTTCAAGATCGCGGACTACGGGATCGTGGGGGATCTGTTCGAGGTGCTGCCCCGGCTGACGGAGGAAATCAGAAAGGTGAGAAGCGAGAAGTGAGAGAGGCTGCGCTTACACTGTTCTGACCAGCTCCTGAATCCGCTTTACTCCCTCCATGACCTGGCTTTCCTCCGCTCCGAACGAGAACCGCATGTAGCCCTTGAACCGGGACGGCCGGTTGCTCCGCCGCTTGCCCGGGTTCACGTCGAAGAACTCGCCCGGCACGCAGATCACCTTGTGCTCCAGCAACCTTCGGAACAGCGTCATCCCGTCGGAGAGCCCGCCCGGCAACGCGGAAAGATCGGCCCAGCAGTAGAACGTGCCCTCGGGGTCGAGATCGAACCGCATGCCCGTCGCGCGGAGGCCTTCGAGGAGGATCCGGCGCTTCCGTCCGAATGCCCGATGGATCGCCGCCGTCTCACCGCAGGCGACGTCCGGCGCGAGCAGGGGCACGGCCGAGCGCTGGAGTGGCTTGCTCCCACCGCCGTCGAGGAAGGAGCCGCTGCTCGACACGGCGTCTATCACCTGTTGCGGCCCCACGATCCAGCTGCACCGCCAACCCGGATAGCGCCAGTTCTTGGTGAGCCCGTCGAACAGCACGATCGGGTCGGTCTCGATGTCCTCGACGTAGCGGGCGGCCGAGACCATCTCGCCGCCGTCGGCCCAGACGTAGTGGGAGTAGAACTCGTCGATCAGGAGCGAGCACTGGAGCTCCCGCGCCGTTGCTACCCAGGACTCGAGCTCCGCGCCGCGGATCGCCTTGCCCGTCGGGTTGCACGGGTTCGACAACAGCAGCGCCGAGAGTCCGCGACCGGTGATCTCCCGGCGCAGCTCGTCGAGCCCGAAGTGGTATCCCTTGGCGGGGTCCAGCAGGATCGGGATGGCCGTGAACGCCTTGAAGATGTCGAGCAGCTCCTCGTACGCCGTATAGTCCGGCAGGAAATGACCGAGGTTGACGTGCCCGAGCGCGGCCACGGCGCGGGTCAGGGATCCCCGCCCGCCGCCGCAGATGCAGACGTTTCGCTCAGTGTAGCGGGAGACCCGATCCGTCCGATAAAGCTGATTGTAGAGCTCGGCCACGGCTCGCCGCAGCTCCCAGATGCCCGGGATCGGCGCGTACTCCTGATCATCGAAGCTGATGTCCACGTGCTGCACCCGGGGCGGCGCCCCGGGCAGCGGTCCGGTCTCCGGCATTCCCTGGCCCAGGTTGCACCAGTCGGGGTGGCCGTGACGGTAGCCCTGGCGCGCCGCCTCGGCCATGACGTAGATGACGCCGGTGAAGGGGACCGAGCGGAAGCCGGGGATGCGGGGGGGGCCGGTCATGCAACAACGTAAACAGTGAACGGTGAACAGTGAACGGGCGATTCCACTTGGGGCCGGACTCCCTGTTCACTGTTCCACTGTTCACGCAGTTCTCTCACGGGTTATGTTCTGTCGCCCAGAATCCCACTTCCCCAAGGAGACCCGTGGGCTTCATCCTGCCCCTCCGCCACCAGCCGCCGCTTCCGCTCGACCGTCTGATTCTGCGTGATCCGCCTGGCGCGGGGGCGCTCGAGATGGACGTCGTCATCGTGGGTGGAGGACCGGCGGGGCTGGCGTGCGCCATCGAGCTGTCACGGCTCGCCACGCGGGCACGGGAGGCCGGCCGAAACCTGCCCGACCTCAACGTCGCCGTGCTGGAGAAGGCGGGCGGCCTGGGTGAGCACAGCCTGTCGGGCGCAGTCGTGAACCCGCGGGCGTTTCGTGAGCTGTTCCCCGATCTCCATCCCGACCGGCTCCCGTTCCGCCAGCCGGTGACTGGGGAGGCGGTGTATTTCCTCTCCGAACGCGCCGCCCGCCGCATCCCGACGCCGCCCACGATGCACAACACCGGCTTCTACACGGCGTCCCTGTGCGAGATCGTGCGGTGGCTGGGCGAGCGGGCCGAAGAGCTCGGTGTGAACCTGTTCCCGGGGTTCCCCGTGGCGTCACTCCTGGTCGAGGGAGACAGCGTGCGCGGCGTGCGCACCGCCGCGTCCGGGCTCGACCGCAACGGGGAGCCCGGCCCCGCGTACCAGGAGCCGACCGATGTCACCGCGAAGGTCACGGTGCTCGCCGAGGGCACGCGGGGGATCCTGACGCAGGCCTGGCGTGACTGGCGGAAGGTCGGCGCGCCGAACCCGCAGATCTTCGCGCTCGGCGTGAAGGAAGTCTGGGAGGTGAAGCGCCCGCTCGACCGGGTGATCCACACGCTGGGGTGGCCGCTGCCGACGGATGCGTTCGGCGGGAGCTTCATGTATCCGCTGGGCCCGACCCAGGTCGCGATCGGGCTCGTGGTGGGTCTGGACTACCACGACGCGTCGCTGGACGTCCACGTGCTGCTGCAGCGGATGAAGCTCCACCCGCTGTTCCGCCCGCATCTCGAGGGCGGCCAACTGCTCGAGTGGGGAGCGAAGACGATTCCGGAGGGAGGCTATTACTCCGTGCCGGAACGGCGCCATGGCGACGGCATCCTGCTCTTGGGCGACGCAGCCGGGCTCGTCGACGTGCCCTCACTAAAGGGGATCCACTACGCGATGCAGTCCGGGATGTTCGCGGCGCGTGCCGCGTTCGAGGCGCTCGCCACGGGCGACACCGGGGTGGGCGCGCTGTCCGCGTACGACCGCATGGTGGATGGGAGCTTCATCGCGCAGGATCTCTATCGCACGCGGAACATGCGGCTCGCGTTCAAGGACGGGCTCTACCTGGGTGGGGTGAAGGCCGGGCTGATGACGCTGACACACGGGCGGTTTCCGGGAGGGAGGATCGCGGTGCCGGAGGACGCGGCCGCGCCGCGCGTGGCGGCGACGGCGGAACCTTTCACGCCCGACGGCACCCTCACCTTCAGCAAGGTGGACGCGGTGTTCAAGTCCGGCAACGCGACGCGGGACACGATCCCCAGCCACCTCGTCGTCGGTCGCGACGTGAGCCCGGAGGTCGCCGACTTCTACGCGCATGTGTGCCCGGCGGGGGTCTACGAGCGCGTCGGCGACGCGCTCAAGGTCAACGCGCCCAACTGCGTGGACTGCAAGGCCACCGACGTGCTCGGGCCGCGCTGGACGCCGCGCGAGGGGGGCAGCGGGCCCAAGTATCGCCTGATGTAGACGTCAGGTGTCGCCCAGCACCTTGATGATCACCCGCTTCCGCCGCTGTCCGTCCCACTCGCCGTAGAACACCCGCTGCCAGGGCCCAAGGTCCAGCTTTCCCGCCGTGATGGGGACGATGACCTCGTGCCCGATCGTGAGGCTCCGGAGGTGCGCCGCGGCGTTGTCCTCGCCGGTCTCGTTGTGCTCGTATCGTGCGGGATCCCAGGGCGCGACAGTATGCTCGAGCCAGTGCAGGATGTCGTGCCACAGCCCCGACTCGTGGTCGTTCACGAAGACCGAGGCGCTGATGTGCATGGCACTCACGAGCACCAGGCCCTCCTTGATGCCGCTGGTGCGCACCTGCTCCGCCACCTGATCCGTGATGTCCAGGATCTCCTGGCGGCGCTTGGTCTCGAACCAGAGATAGTGGGTGTGGGATGCCATAAACGGCGTTTCCCGTTTACCGCAAGAGGTCTTCCAATCTCACCGCCGTTTCCGTCTTCTCGTCCCGATACTTGACGATCACCGGCGCGTAGAGGCTCACTCCCCGCGCCTTCCCGACCCCGCTGCTCACCGGCCGGCTCCCGGGAACGACGACGGCGCCCGCAGGGATCTCGAGGGGGCGCTCGCCCTCGCGGCGATAGATCCGGTCGTGCACCAGGTCCAGCACCGGCGTCCCGCCCGTCAGAAGCACGCCGGGGGCCAGCACGGCGCGCTCCCGCACCACGGTTCCCTCGTAGATCCCGCAGTTGCCGCCCACCAGCACGTCGTCCTCGATGATCACGGGAAGCGCGCCGGCCGGCTCCAGCACGCCGCCGACCTGGGCCGCCGCGGAGAGGTGGACCCGCTTTCCGATCTGGGCGCAGCTGCCGACCAGCGCGTGGCTGTCCACCATCGTGCCGTCATCCACATAGGCGCCGACGTTGACATACATCGGCGGCATGCAGATCACACCCCGGCCCAGGTAGCAGCCGTCACGGATGGCGGAGCCTCCGGGCACGATCCGCACGCCGTCGTCGAGCCCGACCTTCCGAAGCGGAAGCGTGTCCTTGTCGATGAACGGAAAGGGGCCGCCCGGAGCCGCGGGCGCGAGCTTCCCCAGGCGAAAGCCGAGGAGGATGCCGCTCTTCACCCAGGCGTTGGCGCGCCAGACGCCGTCGGAGCCGCGCTCCGCGGCACGCGCCTCGCCCCGGTCGAGCCGGGCCATGAGCAGGCGAAACACCTCGAGCGCCCGGGCTTCCTCTCCCGGCGGGACGCCCCCGGCATAGCGCTCGATCTCAGTGCGGAGGTCCGCCACGTAGGTAGGCGGCGTCTCAGACACTCGCCACGCCGGCCTGCCGGAGCCCGGCGCGGAGCGTTTCCCGCGTGACGTCGGTCACGGGGACGAGCGGCAGCCGGAGCGAGTTCTTGATCTTGCCCATCAGCTCCAATGCGGCCTTGACCGGCGCCGGGTTGGTCTCGACGAAATTCGCGTCTATCAACGGCAACAGCCGGTGGAGGCACGCCTGCGCGTTGACCAGCTCGCCCGACAGCGCGAGGTGCACGAGCATCGTGGCGGCGGCCGGGACCTCGTTCGAGACGACCGAGATCAGGCCGTCCCCGCCCGAGGCGATGATGCCGAGGGCCAGCCAGTCTTCGCCGGAGAGCACGGCGAACCCCTCAGGCCGGCCGCGGATCAGGTCCACCGCCTGGCGGAGGTCACCGCTCGCCTCCTTGATGGCGAGGCAGTCGGGGTGCCGGGCGAGCCGAAGCGCCGTATCGGGCTTGAGATTGACGGCCGTGCGGCCGGGAACGTTGTACAGGCAGACCGGCCGGGTCGAAGCGTCCAACACCGCCATGAAGTGGCGGTAGAGTCCTTCCTGAGTGGGCTTGTTGTAGTACGGTGTGGCGCTCAGGATCCAGTCCGCGCCCAGCTCACACATTCGTTTGGTCTCGCTCACCGCTCGGGCCGTGTCGTTGCTCGTGGCCCCCGCCATCACCGGCACCCGTCGCGCCGCGACCCGCACCACGGTTTCCACCACCCGCGCCCGCTCGGTTTCGTCCAGGGTCTGGGCCTCGCCGGTGGAGCCGCAGGGCACCAGGAAGTCGATCCCCTCGGCGATCTGCCAGGCCACCAGGCTCTCGAGCGCGGCGTAGTCGACGGCACCCGACGCGGTGAACGGCGTGACCAGCGCGGTGCCGCAGCCCTGGAGCCGGCTCATTGGCCCTCTCCGAAGAGCACATCCTCGAACGTGAAGACCCCGAGCCGTCCCGGCAGCCACTCGGCGGCGCGCAGCGCGCCCGCCGCGAAGCCCTCGCGGGAGCGGGCGGTGTGGGCAAGGCTGACGGTGTCGTGCGCGCCGTCGTACGTCAGGGTGTGGATGCCGGGGATCGCGCCGGCGCGGACGGAGGTGATGGGAAAACGACGCGCCGGGTCTGCTCCGGTCACCAGCCGCTGGAGCGTGAGGGCCGTGCCGGAAGGAGCGTCGAGCTTCTTCGCGTGGTGCTCCTCGAGGATGAACGCGTCGAAATCCGCGTGGCCGGCGAACCGCCGGGCCAGCTCCCGCGCCGCGCGGAGAAAAAGATGCACCCCGACCGAGAAGTTGGTGGCGTGGACCAGGGCGGAGCGGCGCTCGCGGAACACGGCCGAGATCCGCGGCAGCTCGGCCTCCCACCCGGTGGT